>Ga0181531_10000456_pt1 | contig 27568 bp, 15 predicted proteins | sample PEATcosm2014_Bin_38_FD_119743 | JGI IMG/M metagenome (GOLD analysis project Ga0181531, IMG submission 119743) | Peatland microbial communities from MTU Mesocosm Facility, Houghton, MI, USA - PEATcosm2014_Bin11_10_metaG | ecosystem: Environmental > Terrestrial > Soil > Wetlands > Peat | place...
GGCTCCGGTGCAGGGTGGGATCCCATCCTGACCAGGGGCGATAAAGGGGATCGCGATCTGGCTGGGGTCGATCGCTGGATAGTAATTGCCCGCTGAGTCCCGTTGCGCGCCCTTCTGGCCGGTCAGAGCCGAGTGAGGATTGCCCGGATTCGCGATCGGTAGTACCGGGTTGGGGAGGTTGGGATAGTTGCCGAAGAAGAGGCTCCCAACCGCCCCATAGAACTCGTAAAGGCTGTAGGGCTCCCCACTCTGCAGAATGGCGATCCCGGTCAGCTTCCAGTCATTGGTCGCATAGGAGAGCAGCGTGTGCTCCTTGGCCGCGTTGGGCACTTCCACGTCGAAGCTGGCGCTGAACACCTGGGTGCGGTCGAAGTCTGCCGAGGCCCAGGAATCGCGCAGGTGATTGGGGTTGTCGCCCGTGAAAAACAAACCTACGTCGCTTTGTTCATCCAGCGCATGACCCCAGGTGTAGCTGACGCCGGCCTGAACGTGATGGGAGAGCCGCTTGTCGAGATGCGCTTCCAGAGAATCGTAGGCGGAGACGCCGGCAGCCTTGAAAAGCGCGGCGTTGGGGTCATAGCCGGGATAGGGCGTGCGGAAGCTCGTGTTGCCACCCTCGTAGGTGTTCCAGGGTTCCGTAGAGATGGGGCTGTAGCAGTAACTTGGACCGCCCGGGTAGCAAGCAATCGAAGTATTTTGATTCAGCACTTCGTATCCGTAGGAATACTCCGGATCGATCGTGTGAGGCTCCTTGCCTAGCACCATGGACGGGCTGCTCGGGGTTGAGATTTGCGGCTCGTTGAAGGGCAGCGGAATCACCCCGTGACGGCCCCGATTGCCGGTGTAACCGATGGTAAAAGCCATGTCGGCCCGCGGCTGCCACTGCATTTTCAGGGTGTAGTTGATCGAGTACGGCAGCTTGTTGGCGCGGTCGTAAGCCCCAAAGAAGAACGGTGAAACGCAGCCCGAACCCCCGTTTGCGTCGTATTCGTTGCTCAGGCCGCCGCAGTTGGCCACCCACAAGTTGAGCAGGTTCTGCAGTTCGTTGGTAAAGAACTGCGGGTTGGCGTTCGGCGGCGTAATGGCCGTCGACCCCATCGGGTTCTCGAAGGTCGTGTTGGATGCACTGAAGGGTGCGGCGAGGGGCGGTGCCATGGTCACCCCGAACGGACCTGAAAAGCCGCCGCCGGCCGGCTGCGATAGGTAGCTGAAGTACTCCCCGCGGTCGTAATAGATGCCTATGCCTCCCGAAAACACCACCGCGCCCTTGTTCTGGCGCGGCGCCCATGCGAACCCCAGCCGCGGCGAGATGCCCCACTGGCGGCCGGTCAGCGTCGAGTCGCTTGCGGACTTCGTGGGAAAGTACTTGTTGTTGTGCGCCACCACAAACCCGCCATTGACAACATTGAAACCCATCGCAGGATCGCCCTGCACGTCGTAACTGGACGGGTCGAAGTTGAAAAGGTTGCCGAATTTCTCCGTCATGCCGCCGTGATAGTCGTAGCGCACGCCGGCCGTCAGGCTCAGATTGGTCAGGATCTGGTACTTGTCCTGTGCGTAGCCGCTCACCTCGTTGGACCGATAGTAACGGTTGGAGTAGTTGTGGCCATCCGCGCCAACGGAATCCAGGATGCTTGCGCTGTGGATCTTGCCCGCCAGGAAGGTGGAAAAGTCCGTGGTTTCCAACTGGCCAACGCCGGTGCGCAGGTTGCGAATGTTGAGCTGGGTATAGCTGTATCCGCCACCTGCCACCACCGTGTGCTTGCCCAGCGCGAAGATCACATTGGTCGAGGGATTCAGCCGGTTCTGAAAGTAGCCTTGATCCACAAAATCGCTGGATGGGCCGGCGGTGATGCCTTTGGAATTGCCCCCGCAGGCGCTGTTTTTCGAGTTGCAGTTGAACTTGGCCAGCGACATGCCAGGCAGACCGACAGCGTTCGGGAAGGCGATGTTTCCAGTCGCGCCTGTCAATCCATTTACTTGCTGCTGGAAGTTGCTGTAGGTCTTCTCCCGCACCATCCCCAGCCGCTGCTCCCAATTGACGCGAGGCCCAAGGCTGATGGTGTTGTCGATTGCGGCCACTTGCGAGCCGTTGTCTTCGGCCTCGGGGAACCCGCCGGTCTTCGACACCGTGAAGGGATCCAAAGACGGGTCGTGCTGGTAGTAGTACTTGAGCGAAAGCCGGTCGGCTTTGGTTACATCAAAGTCCAGCGACGCGGTCGCCTGGTCGCCCGTAAACAGCGTAGCTGCCAGCAACGCCGCATTCGGCGAGTTGATAACCGATGTCTGCGCAGAGGGGATCATGTATTGGCCGTTGGGCAGCTTGGCATTCAGCAGTTCCACCGCGATCGGGTCCATCGTGTAGGAGGAGTAGTGCGTTGTGGCTCCCGTGGGGTCGTACCAACTGTTCAGCGCGCCAAGCAGCCCTGTAGCGCTCCGGTCGTTAGTAAGCCCCACCGGAACTCCAATCTGCGACAGGCCCTGCGTCTGGTCGGTGGTGTACAAGTGCTGGTATCCGCCAAAGAAGAAAACCTTGTCCTTCCACACCGGGCCGCCGATCGTGCCCCCCGTCGTCCAGCGATGCAGCGCCGGGTTTTCCAGCACCTCCGGCAGGTTCCCCAGCAGGTAATTCTGCTTGAAGAAGTAGGGCGCCGCGTTCAGGTCGTTGGTGGCCAAAGTGCCGTAGGCTTGCCCATGCCATTTCCTGGTGCCTGTCTGGGTGCTGGCGTCCACCTGTGCGCCGCTTGTCGCGCCCTGCTCGGCGTCGTACATCGAGGCGTTGACGCGAATCTCAGAAAGGAACTCCGGCGGGGGCGAAGGAAGGCTATTCCCGTTCGAACCGTACACCGAGGTCGAGGTGCTCGTGCCGCCGGACGCGCCGATGCTTGCCCCCGAAGCTTCTCCGATGTTGAAGTTGAGCCGTTGCGATGCCGCTTCGCTGGAGCTCTTGCCGTTGAAGAGGTTCGTCACGTCCACGCCGTTCACTTGGAATGTGTTCGAAGTGTCGCGCTGTCCGTTGGCCCAGATGGGCTGGTTTCCCAGGCCCACGGCCGTGCCCACCCCACCCAGCAATTCGGCGTTCACGCCCGGCGTAAGTACCGCCAGTTGCGTAAAGCTCCCCGTAGCCAAAGGAGACAGCTCGATCTGCCCGGCGTCCAGGGTGTAGCCGTTCGTTGCATCGCTGGCGTTCAACAATGGATTAGCGGTAACCTCCACCGTTTCAGAGGCTTGGCCAAGTTTCAGCGTGGCGTTTACAGTGGTCGCGTGCGCCTCCTGAATGGCGATTCCCTTCACCTCTGTGGTATCGAAGCCTTCGTGCGCGGCCTTCACCGAGTAGCTGCCGATGGGAAGATTGAAGATTTGGTAGAACCCACTCGACTGCGTCGTGGTGCTCCGGGTCACGTTGATTGCGTCGTCGGTCACCGTCACCGTCGCCCCGGCGACAGCCGCGCCCGAGGGATCCACCACCGTTCCATTCAAAGAACCCAGCGTTTGTTGCGCAAAGCCGGGCAGCGCACAGGCGAGCACGGCCAGAAGAATCAGGACGCGCAGGGCGACACTCCTCCAGGAAGATCGATGCATGTTCTCTCTCCTCATAGCTTGCTTGGGATGTTCCGTGAATGAGGCTGCAGGCAGATTGCGTGCCGGGGACTGCCGCCTCAGCCTCTAGATTGACCGCTAGTGCCGTAGAGGCCGTTAAAGACTTGTTGCACGAATATGAATAAATTGCAAGAAGAAGGTCACATTTTGCCAAGGCGACAACTTGCAACCTAATCGCCTTTCGAGTCCTCGTCTGCGGAAATCCAAGGACAAATCCGCCTGCGCCAAACGCATGAGAACCCTAAGGCCACCGTCGTAAATCCGAGATTCCTGAGTTGGCAGAAGAGGCTTCACATGCTGCTGAAAAACTCTCGCCCGGAGGGAGGCGGGGGTTTCAACCCCCGCATAAAGCCACCAGAATCAAAAGGGCTTCAGCCCCGGAGAGACACTTTTCGGGTGATTCTCGCCGTTCCCTCCCTTTTTCCCCAGCCTGTTCAGGCCCGGAACTTGGCCCGCTTTTCAAAGATCGGTTGAAATACAACTGGAGTTCTACGCAGGAACCCCCTTCCAGCCGCATCCACTTTCACCAGGTTTGCCCTTGTCGCATCGGGATCTATTTTCTTCCGTCCCGGCTTGACCCGGGAGCGCATGCTTTGCAGATTATTTTCCAGATCCTGCTACCCTTAAACCTGAAGCCGCTCCAACCCGCAGGGTTAGAGGGGGAAACACGCGGCCTTGCCCGCACCCCGCATGGCGCGTAGATTCTCTTTTTTTTCCCTAACTTGCACCCCACCCACCCCCCCTCCCTGAAAATTACCTCGGAAAGTTGATCCAACCTACACAGAATCAATGAGTTACAGCAAAATAATGTCTCAAAAATGACTTTTTAAGTTCATTGCAATCAATAGCTTGCGGAAAAAAATGAGCGAAATTTCTGCGCAAGAAAGTTGAAATCGGCACCGTTAACCCTGTACTTCACAACTTCGCAAAGTCTGCCACTAGCATTGCCGGCCCGCGAAAGGATGAGACCCTCGCGGTTGAGAATTGATAGATTCCTGAGTCTTGGCTAGTCCCGGCGGAGGCCCAAGGGACCTTCAAGTTTAAAATGCGAAAAGTCTTCCTTGTTACTGGTCTCCTGCCGGCGGCAACGGCCGTAAATGCTGCCCCAGCGCATTCTCCAACACTCTCGTCTTTGCTATAATCGTGAGGTTCACCCGTGTGCGGAGGTGGCGAAATTGGCAGACGCACCAGCTTGAGGTGCTGGCGCTCAAAAGGCGTAGGGGTTCAAGTCCCCTCCTCCGCACCACTGATTCTCCTGTCCGGGTCACCCGGGCAAGGCTCGGAAGGCAGCTTAAAAAGCTCTGAAAACAGCTTGAAAAGCTCGGAAAGCAGCTTAAAAGATGACCGTTCTTCTCTACTTTGTCGTCGTCCTCCACGTGATTGTGTGCCTTTTCTTGATCGGAGTCGTCTTGCTCCAGCAGGGACGCTCGGCTGACCTGGCCGGTGCCTTCGGCGGACAGGGCTCGCAGACCGCTTTCGGCCCACGCGCCGCGGCCAACGTCCTCACCCGGCTTACCACCTGGTCGGCGGTCATTTTCATGCTCACTTCCATCAGCCTGACCGTGCTTTATCAGCGCTCAGCCGGCTCGCACTCGGTGCTGGAAGGCGCCAAGCCCGCCCCGGTCACCGCTCCCGCCAAATCCGGCAAATAGCTCAAACCCTCTTCCTTCAGATCCACCGTCCTCTCCGGCAGGCCACCCGGCCTGCCTCTCTCTCCTTTGCGTGCGCCTCCACACCCGACCTCAACCCGAAAAGAAACTTGTTGACAAATATATCTACTAGATATATCTTACAGCTATATGCAGAGAAACCGAACCGCCTACGTCATCCTCGGCCTCCTTTCGATCGAGCCCAACAAGTCCGGTTACGACATTCGCAAGGCTGTCGAGTCGAGCGTCGGCAATTTCTGGAGTGAGAGTTACGGACAAATCTATCCGGCCCTAAAAAAGCTGGCGGCCGAAGGCCTCATCGAGCCGAGCCACTCAACCTCCGGAACCAGAAAGCGGCGGCAGGAGTACGCGCTGACCGAATCCGGGAGCGCCTGCCTCCGCGAGTGGCTTGCGCTGCCCTTTCAAAACGATCCCCCGCGCAATGAATTCCTGCTCAAGCTGTTCTTTGGGCACGAGGCCGCGTCTGGAGTCTCGATGGGGCACGTCGGGGAGTTGCAGCAGAAGAACCGGCGGATGCTCGCCACTCTGCTGGAAATCGAAGCCTATGCTCAACGGCAGCAATCGCAAAACCCAAACAAGCCGTACTGGATGCTGACGCTGAGCCTCGGAATCGCACTGACCCGGGCCGCGCTCGACTGGGGCGAATCGGCGCTGGCCCAGCTTGCCGCCCTGGAGACCGCCTTGGCCGAAGCTCCGCAACCGGCTGAGATCAATTCTGCGGCCAGCGGAACCTGAACTGTCTCGATGTAGTCATGACTGGCGCTTGTCCGAATTGCCCGCCAAAGAAAAGGAGAATCGCAAAATGAATACGAACCTTCGTTCCAGCACCGCTTCGCTCATCGTGGCCTGGGCTGTCGCCAGCCTGTTTGTTATTGGCCTTTTCTTTTCTCCGATCGGTGTCTGGACTGGTCCAATCCTTGGCGCGTGGTTTGTCTGCACGCAGCGGCCCGGGCGCGGTTTTTTATGGATGTTGGCTACCTCCTTTCTCTTCAGCCTGCCTGCTACCGGCCGCATCTTTTCGCAGACCCTCCTGGCGCATGGCCCGACGCAATCGCTCGACTTCCTGGGCGCTGTGCTGGTCGCGCTTGTACCTCCCATTCTGCCTTTCACCTTCCATCGCCTCGTCAGCCCGCGCCTGCCTGGATTTTTCTCCACGCTTCCCCTGCCGCTGGCTGCGGTGGCTCTGCCCGCGATTCTTCGTTCGATGCATTTCGACTCAACTCCGCAAACGGGCCTCCATGCATTTCTCATTTTTTGGTTTGCCGCAATCGTCGCCTGGCTCTGGCGTCGCGAATCGCGCTCCACGGCTCTTGTCTTTGCCCTGGGCGCGCTTCTGGCAGCGGCTCTCGAACTCTCGCTCCACTTAGCGGTCGCACTGTCGCCGATCACGCTGCCCAACGCTCTCTTGAACGGCTTTTGCCTCGTTGGCGCTCTGCTGCTGAGCCTCTGGACTCTCTTTTCACCAACCCGCAATAAGAGTTTGGCCGGGCGGCCGCAGGCCGTCGACCGCCTGCAAAGCCCCTTTACCGGCCAGGCCATTAAGCTGGTCAGCGAAGAGGGCCGGGAAGCTCTGGTCAGCGCCTCCGGCGAGCGCTTCCCCATCCGCAACGGAATTCCCACCTTCCTCCAGCCCAAGGATCTGACCGGCGACAACGGAAAATACAACCACCTCTATGAAGTCATCGGCGGCTTCTACGACGACACACAGCGCGTCTTTTGCGCGCTGAAAGGCTTCGACCGCGACTCCTACTTCCGCAGTTACATGAGCCTGCTCGAAGTCAAAACCGGCGACGACGTGCTTGAAACTTCTGTCGGCACCGGCCTCAATTACAAGTACCTGCCCAATGGCGTTCAGCTCTCCGGTCTGGATCTTTCGCCGGAGATGCTGGCTAACTGCCAAAGTAACCTGCAACGGTGGAAGTTGGATGCCGACTTGTATTTGGGCAATGCCGAAAGCCTGCCCTTCGCCGATTCGAGCTTTGACGTCGTCTTCCACGTCGGCGGCATCAACTTCTTCAACGACCGCGCCAAGGCCATGCGCGAAATGATCCGCGTCGCTAAGCCGGGAAGCCTGCTGCTCATCGCCGACGAAACAGAAAAGCACGTCAAAGAAGTCTACGAAAGAGGTCCCGGCGGCCATCTATTCAAAAACCGAAACGCGCCGGTCAGCGCTCCCATCGATCTGGTACCGCCCGAGATGCAGCAAATTCACCTTGAAGAGATGCGCACCGGCGACTGGTACGCGCTCACCTTCCGTAAACCCGCTTCCGTAGAAGTTCCCCGCACAGGAGGGCAGAACAAGATTCCGGTCGGGCTGCAAGTCGGACAATCCGCGTGAAGTGGCAGCGAAGGGTCTTCAAGCGAACAGAGCGACCTGGCGGACTGCATGGATCGGAGATGGGTTTCATTTTCCGCGGAGCAGCGGATCCAGTGGGAGAATAGAATGGGTCCATGATCCTGGAGACCTTCCCTGTTGGCCCGCTCGACTGCAACTGCTCGATCCTCGGCGACGAGGAGGCCGGCGAAGCCATCGTCATCGATCCCGGCGACGAAGTGGGCCGCATCCATCGCCGTCTCACCGACCTCGGCCTGAAGCTCAAACAGATTCTCATCACGCACGCCCACATAGACCACGTTGGCGGCGCGCTGAAGCTCAAGAGGCTCACGGGCGCACCTATCCTGCTCAACGAGAACGATCTGCCATTGCTTCAGATGATGAATGAGCAGGCCGGCTGGTTGGGCATCGCAACACCCGAAACATCCGCCCCCGACGGAGACCTGCCGGACGGCCTGCGCGTGGGCCTGGACCGATACCCGGCCGAGGTGATTCACACCCCCGGCCATACGCAGGGCTCGATCTGCCTTCACTTTGCCCCGCTCAACATGCTCTTCGCCGGGGATACGCTCTTTGCCGGCAGCATCGGACGCACCGATCTGCCGGGCGGGGACCCGGGGCGGATCCTCGACTCAATCGAGAACCTGTTGCTTGTCCTTCCCGACGAAACCAAAGTTCTGCCGGGACACGGCCCCGGTACCACGATCGGCCGCGAACGCGAAAGCAATCCGTTCCTCAAAACAATGCGATGAAATAGAGCAAAGCATCAAACCATTTATTTTCTGATACGTATAAGATTCTCTTCAGGCTTCACTTATAGTTGAAGAACAGTACCGTTACTCGTTTGATTCGTCTCCAAATAAGCAGTAAGGGTGGTTACTCCCGTTCTAAATTCCCGCTCTGGACCAAGCAGGCTTATCACCAACCAGCCCGATTCCGCCGTTCCAAAGAAATACCCTGGCTGGACCCAAACGCCGCGGTGCAGCAGTGCAAGCACGGTCTGTTCGTCGGACTCTGTCGCTGGAATCCGGAGCAATGCGTACCAGCCTCCCTCTACCGTCAGTCTGCTGATCATCGGCAGGCCGGTCAACTGCCGGTCCAGCTCCACCAAGTTGGCTGTGACTCTCTCCCGGATCTGCCGCTGAATTGCATCTCGCCCCTCGAGCCATGCGGGCAATGCGCACTGAACGGGCGCATTCATCGAGAGAAACGTGTCGGCGATGACCTCGAGCCGCTCAAGAGCAGAGTTCCCCTCAGGACCCGTCGCCACGATCCAAGCAGCCTTCATCTGCGGCAACCCGGCAATCTTGCTCAGCCCACTCACGACGAAGACTGGAACCCCCTCTAGACCGGCGGCGAAGCTCCAGCCTTTTCCGGCAAGGCCGTAGTCCAGAAACACCTCGTCGACGATGAGAGAAAGACTGAAATCCCGGCATAAAAGAGCCAATTCTTCCGCCTCCCAGGGCTTGGTAAAGTGCCCGGTGGGGTTGTTGGGATGTACCAGGACTATGGCTCGGGTTTGCGGCGTCACTGCCGTGCGCAATCCCTCCGGATCGATCTGCCAACCATCGTCGTAGACCAACATCGCTGCCTTGAGCCGCACGTCGTCCAAAACGGCGAGAAAGTCGAAGAGCGGGTAACCGGGCTGAGACACCAGAATCTCGTCTCCCGGATCGCAGAGCAGCCGGAATATGTAGCTGTAGGCCTCGCTGGTGCTCGTCGTTAGCACAATCTGTTCGGGCTGAACCGCGACGCCGTGCCCCAGATAGTAACCGCAAACCGCCTCCCTCGCGAATTGACTGCCTTTCGGTTGGGGATCGTAGTCAAAAGCTTCAGGATCGGTAAGTGCGGCGAGGAGGAAGGAGTCGTATTCGAAGCCGCAGCGGGTGGGATTCGAGGCCGTCAGATCGGCAATGGGAAGCCCTGCCTCAACACGAAGCCGATGTGCCTTCGCCAACACACTCTCCTCCGTATTCCAGTCTGTCCGTTGCGAAAAGCGCATAAACCCCATCCAGTCAACAATTCACAGACGTCCAACCGGCCCAGAGTAGCCATCGTGCAAAATAGATGGAGGCGTCCTTTTCAACCATACACGGGCGTCCATGGGAGGAACATTGGGTCTGCGCGCGGTTGTCTTCGACTATGGAAAGGTCCTCACAGGGCCGCAGGACCCTGAGGCACAGGCCGCCCTGCTGCGCATCACGGGGTTGCCCCTTGCCCGCTTCGAGAGTCTCTACTGGGCCGACCGGCCCGCCTATGACCTCGGCGACCTCACCGGCATCGCTTTCTGGCAGAAATTCCTTCGCGAGGCTGGCCTCGCCCTCGGACCTGGCGAAGTGGAAGAACTGAACGCCTGGGACGCCCGCTTTTGGACGACTCAAAACCCAGCCATGCTGACCTGGCAGGAGCGACTCATGGAACGGGGCCTGCTGACGGCCATCCTCTCCAACATGGGCGACAATGTACTCGAAAACATGAAGCGGGAGTTTGACTGGCTCCTCCGCTTCGACGTTCTCGCTTGGAGCTATCAGTTGCACATGGTCAAGCCGGACCCAGCTATCTATCGCTACGTTCTAAAGGAACTGGGCACCCGGCCTGAGGAGACGCTTTTTCTGGATGACAGGCCTGCCAACATTAAAGCCGCGCGGGCTTTGGGAATCCTGGCGCTCGAGTTCTCTACTGTCGAACGGCTGCGTGCCGATCTGATTGCCGCCGGATTGGACAGAGCGCTTCCACTTCCCTGAGGAGTGAGGCAGCTCGACTCCTCATCAGAGCCTACTTTCCAAAATGGTAGCTTAACCCCAAGTTCGCGTTCATCACGTCGAGGCCAGGGTTGACCGGCACCATGAAAGAGTTCGAGAAATGAAAATCGTTCCAGAGGCCCAGGCGGAGGCCGAGCCGCGGCGTCAATTCGGCCTGCACGCCGAACCCGGACTGCAAGGTGAAATTCACATAGGATGCGTCCGAAGAGAGAACCTTCTTAGGGAAGAGGATCAACCCGCCCTTGGCGGTCAAGTAAGGTCGGATGGCCCTCTTGCTCAGCCACTGCATGCGAAATCCGATCGGCGAAAACGCCAACCCCGGAACGGTCTCCCGGGCTGAGGTCAAGGGATTGCCCCATATATCTTGCTTGGCAGGTTCGTTCAGAAGAACCAGCGGCAATACCTCTGCCACATAGTCCATCTGTGCCTTAAGGAAGTAGTCCCAGGAATGGCGGTCGTATTCGACTCCAGCCGTGTAGAGCTTGCAGTCTCTCCCGCTGGCAAAAATGCGGTAGTTGCCATAGGAAGCCAACCCCTCGACGATGATTTCGCTTGCGGGTGCCTGCCTCGCAGGGGCAATGGCCGCTGTTGAGGTCTCCGTCTCCTCTGATTGAGAGATATGTGGCGCCAAAAGACAGAGCGCGGCCAAAATGGGGAGATAACCGAAACGCGACAGGACTGCAAAAAAAAGTTCAAGCCTATACGCGGCGGATTCAGACAGTCGAACTAGGTTGGACCGCAATTGGCCACCCTGTTTGATGAAATGGACCGGACTACTCAGAAAAACAAGAACTATGAGCGGACCGATAGCGCAAATATAGCATGAACTTCCCGGCCGGACAGGCCAACAGGTTCCTTCTCGGCGCCCAACCGCCGCCCCTATTCCGGTGCACCCCAAACGCGCAGAAACGGGACGCTTATTCGGCAGGCGCCCCCACGGTTACAACCAGTGCCCTCATGGTCTACACTTGCTTGCCTTTGGAAAGCAGCCGGCTGAACCGCTTTATCCGGAGCCGTTGACAAGCCGGCAATCGGTCAAGATGGCTGCGTCCCGAGGCGAAGCTGATCCGTCCAGACATAGGTTAGGAGAGCCAACAGTGAAGTCAATGCAAAGAAGGACAGGTCCCAGTAATTCCAAATGGGCCGGACGCAAACGGGCGGTATGGGGAGCGGCGGTGTTGCTGCTGACCTCGACCATAGCACTGGCGCAGAGCGTTCCGGTGGTCACGGGCGACGCACGAGTCGACAAGTTGCTCAGCCAGATGACGCTCGAAGAGAAATTGACACTGATCCACGGTACACACGAAGACCCGGCTGTCTATCAGGGCCAGGCGGGTTATCTCGCCGGCATTCCGCGCCTGGGGATTCCGGGGTTGCGCTTCGCCGACGGACCGCCCGGAGTCCTGACGCGACATCCGTCGCAGGGCGAAACAGCAACCATGGGCGTGGCCGCCACCTTCAGCGTCAAGTCGGCGGAGGAGAATGGACTTGTCATTGGGCGTGAAGATCGTGCGCTGGGCATCGACGTCTCCTTGCAGCCCTTCGTGAACATCGACCGTGACCTCGAATTCGGCCGCGGCTACAACACCTTCGGCGAAGACCCGTTCCTCACTGCCGAGATGGGCGCGGCCGAAATCAAGGGTATCCAGTCGCAGCACGTGATGGCCCAGGTAAAGCACTTTGTGGCCTACGACAGCAATGCCACCGACATTTGGGTGGACGACCAGGCGCTGCACGAAATCTACGTTGCGCCATTCGATGCGGCCATCAAGGCCGGCGTTTCATCCGTCATGTGCTCCTATAACCATGTGAACGGTCCCTTCGCCTGCGGCAACGAGTCCACCCTAACAAAAATCCTGCGCGACGAGATCGGTTTCAAGGGGTTCGTTACCTCCGACTGGGGTGCGGTTCACGCCGTCAACTTCATCAACGCCGGGTTGGACATGGAGATGCCGGGCGAGCCGGCGCCCCACAACGGTGGATTCTCCATCCCCTCGTTCTTCGATTCTTTGCCCGTTCCTCCTCCTCCGCCGGCTCGTCCAGCGGGTGGGGGTCCTGGCGGCGACATGTTCGGCGGTCATATTCCGGAAGAGCCCGCTCGTGAGCGCGGCGGTGGCGGCGGCAGCTTCGGCGTCAAACTGGATCCGAAGAAGATGCCCGAGGCGCTCAAGGACGGCACGGTGAACGAGGCCGCCATCACTCGGGCCGCAGGACGCGTGCTTTATGAGATCGTCCATTTCGGCTACATGGACGGGCAGTCGAAGCACGACGTCACCGAGCAGTCCGTCGAGGCCAACGCCAAGATCATTGAGAAGACCGGTGAAGATGCTGCCGTGCTCCTGAAGAACGAGGGCGGCGCACTGCCCTTGAAGGCCGCCGATCTCGACTCGGTGGTCCTGATCGGCCCCACCGCCGGCCAGGTAGACTCGATTGGCATCAACGGTGAGCGCTCCGTGGGACTGCCGCAGCGGCAGATCGGGCCCCTTGAGGCTCTGAGGAAGATCTCCGGCAACGCCAACATCCGCTTCGCTGTGGACGACGATATGACCGGCGTTCCGGTTCCCGCGAGCGCATTCAATCACGACGGCATGCCCGGCCTGCTGCGGACCGGCAGCGGAGACCCCCAAACCGACGCTCAGGTCAACTTCACCGCCGGGAACGCCCTCGCTCCCAACTCGACCGTCACATGGAAAGGCTCTCTCACCGCGCCCCATGCCGGCACCTACTGGCTCTATCTGCAGGCAATGGGTACCAACGCCAACATTTCCCTCGATGGCAAGCGGCTGGCCGGCACCGGCGCCTTCCAGGGCGGCGTTCACGGCGATATCCTGCAGGCAAACCAGGACAACGCTGTTCCTACCACCGACAATCTCGACAACGTGCGACGCGCGGTGGAGCTGACCGCCGGACCACACGACATCGAGATCAAAACTAGCCCCGACAGCTCGAACGCACCCGTGCAAGTGCGTCTGAACTGGTACACCCCCGAGCAGCGCAAAGCAGATCACGAAGCAGCTATCGCAGCCGCAAAAAAAGCCAAGATCGCGGTGGTTTTTGTGTGGACGCGTCTCGCGCCCGTCTTTGGCCTGCCTGGCGAGCAGAACAAGCTGGTGGAAGAAGTGGCTGCTGCTAATCCCAACACCATCGTCGTGCTCAATACCAGCCACCCCGTGGCTCTGCCTTGGGTGAACAAGGTGAAGGCAGTCCTCGAAATGTGGTGGCCCGGTGACGAGGGCGGCTGGTCCACGGCGAATCTGCTGCTGGGCAAAACCAGTCCTGCGGGTCGTCTGCCCGTAACGTGGGGCAAAAACCTGGAAGACTACGCCGCCACCGATCCGAAACACCCCGAACGCTCGCACAAGGGCGTGGACGGAAAAACCACCTACAGCGAAGGCGTGAATGTGGGCTACCGCTGGTTCGATCATGAAAAAATCGAACCGCTCTTCGCCTTTGGCCACGGCCTGAGCTATACGACCTTCGATTACGCCGGGCTGAAAGTCGAAAAGGCTTCCGGCGGCGGCCTTGACGTGAAGGTCCAAATCAAAAATGCCGGCAAGGTGGCAAGCGACGAGGTTCCCCAGGTCTATCTGGGCGCGCCGAGCCAGATTCCGGTTGGCGTGCAGTTCCCCGTGCGGGCTTTGGTTGCCTTCGACCGCATTCACCTCAGCCCCGGCGAAGCCAAGACGGTCACCCTCCACGTGCAGCCGCGCCAGTTGCAGTACTGGTCTACGGCCGGCGGCAAGTGGGTGACTGCGAGCGGCAAGCGGACGGTGAGCGTAGGAGCTTCCTCACGCGACCTCCGTGTAGAACAGGTAATCGACTAGGTGATTAGGCGCCAACAGAAATGCCGGAGCTTTGGCTCCGGCATTTCTGTTCTGGAAACACTAACAACTGCGACTATGGCGGAACCAGAGTAGAGGTATCTAGAAACCGCGACCCTGCACAAATCTCAAAAGGCCACAGTTAGGCTGGTTCCGCTCTAGGATGCCAACCCCAACCCAACCAGGTTGGCGGCGGCGATGATGATGATCATGCCGGCCCAAAGAATGCGCATAGGCCTGGTTCCCACTCCAGCCCACTCACCCAGTGCGAGACCGACCAGGCCGGCGAACAGGACATAGCCGCTCATGTGCAGCATCCAGTTCACATACGATAGCCGTTGCGGAATGTTCGCTTGGCCCCAGGCGTAAAAGAAGAATTGCAGGTACCACATGATTCCGCCCGTAGCTGCCAGGCATCCATTCCTGATCAGCGTTCCCCCGGGATGTGAGAGATCGCTGCGGAGGGATAACCTCTTGAGCGCGGCCAGCCGGATGAAGCAATAACTCAGATTCACCACGGCGCCGCCACCCATGATAAAGACGTAACTCGGCAGCGCCGCATACAGCGGGTTCACTCCCAGTTGAAGCGCCGCGGCCTTCATCGGCTCCGCCGCATCGATCGCAAATGCCATGCCGGAGGAAAACACACCACAGAGAACCGCGAGCAGCAACCCGAGTTTCAGGTTGAACTCTCTGAGTTCGCCGCTCAGTTGTATCTCCTTCTGATGGCCGGCATAGGAGACAGTGGCCACGCCCATGAGTGCGACCAGCACGCCTGCCATGGTGAATAGGCCGCTCTTTGTAGTAAATAAAACTCCGGCCTGGCCGTGCAGCAGCGGAGGCATCAGCGTGCCCACCATCAGCGTGACGCCGATGGCCACGCCCACACCCAAAGAAATCCCCAGGTGGCGCATGGTGAGGCCATAACTCACATTGCCAACCCCCCACATGGCTCCAAACAGGGCTACTTTCAAGAGCACATGCGCATCGATCGACGCATAGAAGAAGTGAAAGTCCGGAAGCAGCAGGTAGCTCACAGAGATTGGTAGCAGTATCCACGAGAAGAGGCCGGCCACGGCCCAGGTGGTCTCCCAGGACCATTTCTTCACCTTCCCAATGGGCGCGTAGAAGGAAGCGGCGGATGCCGCGCCCACCATGTGCCAGCCGATCCCGGCGATTATCGACGTCACTGATTCTCTCCCAACTTCAAGCCGCAGGCAGGTTCATCCTTCCGCATGCAGGACTTCAGCGCATTGAATTCTGGTTATTCTTGCGCCAGGCTATAACTCGACCGAGAAACTGAACCTTCCTGCAGGTAACTCGAAGCCGGCTTGGCCGCCGCGCGTCGCCGCCTTGGCCAGCTTACTCTCCGTGAGTGGAACGCCCTCCAACTTGTACTTCGCAGCTTCACCCGCGCTCAGACCCAGCCAGCCCGTTGTGTTGGCAGGGAGGGTCACGTGCCATTCGGCGGTGGTTCCCTTCACCGTCCAGTTGGATGATACCGTGCCGTAACTCGAGGCATAACTGAAGGCGATCGGGCTCATGCGCGCGTCGAAGACCGGCTGCAACACGACAGAGTGGAAGCCCGCATCCAAGGGCGATGCGTCCACGCCTGCCGCATAGCGGTAGATCCAGTCCGCCACAGCGCCGTAAGCGTAGTGATTGTAGGAGTTCATGCTGGGATCGCGCTTCATCTGGTCGCCGTTCCACCGCTCCCACATCGTCGTCGCGCCGTGCTCCACCAAGTAGCCCCACGACGGATATTCGGTGTTGAGAAGGAGGTCGTAGGCCAACTTGGCGTGCCCGCTCTTGGTCAGCTCCTCCAGGAGATACGGCGTGCCCAGAAAGCCTGTACCCAGGAGCCCGTGGTTGGCCTCAATTTTGTCTACCAGCTTTTGTGCGGCGGCGGCGCGCAGATTCTGCGGGATCAGGTTCATGTGTAACGCCAGCACGTAGCCGGCCTGCGTGTCGCCGCCTTTCGCGCGGGCGTTGGGGTTGTTGATTTGGCCGAATGGAGACGGGGTGTTGTCCGCGCCTGCTACAAATCCGTCGTCATGCACAAACTGCTTCTGGAAGGCGGCGCTGATTTCTTCGAAGAGCCGCGCGTATTTCTTCTCGTCCTGGGCTCGGCCCGTCGCATGGGCCATCTGCTCCATCAGAGTCACGTCATAGGCCCAGTATGCAGTGGCAATAAGCGCGTAGTCCGTCTTCCCTTCCGGCGAAAGCCAGTCTCCGAATGGAATCCCAGCCTCGCGCTTCCACAGCCCATCGGGATTGGTGGTCTGGATCGCGTTGAGATACTTCTCCATCCCGTCCCAGTTCTGTTCGATCACGCTGGTATCGCCGGTCTGGAGCCACGAAGTCCAAGGAATGATTACGCCGGCGTCGCTCCAGCCCGCCGCAAAACCGGCATTCGGCGTTACGGTTCCCGGCGAGTAGATGCCGTAATATGGCGTGCCGTCCTGCGTTCCTCGCATGTCACCGGCAAACTTCCGCGAAAAGGATTCCAGGTCCATGTTGAACGTTGCAGTGCGCCAGAAGACCTCCGCGTCTCCCATCCATCCCAGCCGCTCATCGCGCTGCGGGCAGTCGGTCGGAATGCCGACGAAGTTCGAGCGCTGGCCCCAAAGGATATTGCTCCACAGCTTGTCGATCATTTCGCTGCCGGTGTGTAGCTTCGCCGTAAAAGCTGCATCGGTGTGGAAGACCAAACCGGTCACCGCGTCCTTGCCGGGGGATGCGGGCAGGCCCGTCAACTCAACGTAACGGAAGCCGTGGAAGGTGAATTGCGGCGTGAACTCTTCCACCCCTTTCCCATCGAGAATGAAGTGATCCGTTGCCTTGGCGGTGCGCAGATTGTCGGTATAGATCGTTCCGTCGCTGTTGACTATTTCTGCAAACCGCAGGCGCACATCGGTGCCCGCCGGACCTTGGACCCGAATGTGTGGCACGCCGGAGAAGTTCTGGCCGAAGTCGTAAACGTAGACGCCGGGTTGGGGCTCGGTGACCGACTGCGCCGTCAGTGTTCGCTCCACTCGAATCGATGGATAGTCCTGCGCCTCGATCGTTAGCGGCTTAGGGTGAATCGAGATCACGTGCTGCCAGGCGCTTGCGTCGAAGGCCACAGTATCCCAACCGGGCCGCTTCAACCGCGCGTCTTGGGTCTCGCCGTCATAGATTTCGGAGTGCAGAATAGAAGTGGTTCCGGCCAGCCAGCTTGTGTCTGTTACAACCCACTCCACGCTACCGTCGGTGTGCTCGATGCGCAAGTGGGCGAGCAGAGCAGGCGGCGTGTCGCCGTAGTTGTTGGGCTGTTGAAACCACTCCAGCGGCGTCTCGTACCACCCCGGTGCAAGCAACGCCGCAATCGCATTCTTCCCGTTGGCCACCAACGCGGTTACATCGTAAGTCTGGTACTTGACATGTTGACGATAATCGGTCCAACCCGGCGCAAGCACATCGTCACCCACGCGCTTTCCGTTCAAGAACACCTGGTACGTGCCCAAAGCCGCTGCATACAGCCGCGCCGACTTGAGCGGCTGGGCCACCGTAAACGTGTGTCGCAGCGCCTTGACCGAGTCGGGAATCCACGGATGCCCCAGCGGCTGACTCCGCGGCCCAGGCGCCGGCGTCCAGACCACCGCCGTCTTCCATCCCGAGTCGTCGAAGCCCCTCTGCTGCCAGCCCTCCTGGGCGTGAATCGAAGTCTTCCAGTCGGTTCCACTCGCAAAGACCGCTATGGTGCCATCCGTATACTCGACAGCGAGCGTGGCAATCATGGGCGGCGCGTCGGCCGGAGCCGTCCCGTTGGGATTGGCGACATAATGAACGGACTCGATGGCGATCGAGTTGGCGCCGGTTCTCAAGTTGCCGGTCACCTCGGCGCGCACGAACTTCTTCCACGGCATTTGCTTCCACGCTGGAAAAGGATTGGCCATGAGCACCTGCGTTCCATTCACCCAGGCCGAGACCGTATCCTGCCCGGTGGCGTACAGTGCAGCCCAGCGCACGGACTTGGCCAATGTCACAGTCTGCCGGTAGGCAAAGTGTTGCTCCGTTCCCTTTTCCGCAGCCAAAGCTCTCGCATCCGGACTGGCGATCCATGCAGCCGGAGCGGGGCGCACCGCATCCTCCTCCGTCGTCTCATAGCCGATCCATTGGGCGCGCCAGTCGTCCTGCTTCCCGAGGCCGGTCTCCCACCAGCCCGTCTCGCTCTCCGCGTAGGGCTTGCCCGACGCGTCCCATGCTCCCACGCGCCAGAAGTACCGGGTTGAAGGCTTTAGCGCCGGTCCTTCATAGCGCACATTCAAGGACTCGCTCGACTCGATCCGCCCGCTATCCCACACGTCCGCCTTCCCCGCCCGCGAAAGCTCGCCGGTCGATGCAACCTTTACCTCATAGGCCGTCTGCTTCGCGCCCCGCGCCGGGTCCCGCAACTGCCAGGAGAACCGCGGCGACGGATCGTCGATCCCCAGCGGCGTTCTCAGTGCGTCCACGCGCAACTCGACCGGCCCTGCAAATTCCGGTGTATTGGACGCTGCCAGCGGCAGCGCCGCCACTCCCAGAACCGCTCCCCACGCGACCCACCGCATCATTCCCTTTTTCATGTCCTTCACTCGCACTCCGTGACAAACCTGACTATTGTGCTGCTTGCTCAATCGCTTTGGGAAAGCTCGCCCTGCGTCCAGCGTAACGAATTTATCAAATGAAACATTTTCCAGCCGGAAGAACCTTAGCAATCCAGTGAGCTTTCTGTCAAAAGCCTGTGCCCGGAACAAACAGCCACAGCGGCTGACCCTCGAAGGAAATAGGGAAAACACTAACCCAGGCCATTACACTCTCTCCATGGCCCTTCGCCTCTACGCGGCAACCACCAGTCAGGGCAAGCTGCGCGACTTCCGCACTGCCGCCAAGGCACATTCTCTCACCATCGATTCTCTACCCGGCTTGGCCACAATCCCTGCCCCTGCAGAGAACGGCGTCACGTTCACCGCCAACGCCGCCCTCAAAGCCGTCTACTATTCCCGCTTCGCCCCTGGCATCCTGGTCCTGGCCGACGATTCCGGACTCGAGGTGGACGCCCTGGACGGCGCGCCCGGCGTGCGCTCGGCCCGCCTTGCCGCGGACTCCGGTCTGGTAGACTCGCCCGACGCCAATGACAACACCGATGTGTGGAACAACATTGTGCTCTTGCAAAAGTTGGCCGGCATCCCGCTTGCACAACGCACCGCCCGCTACCGCTGCGTACTGGTTGCCGCCCGCGAGGGCCTGCCCTTCCACACTGCCGAGGGCTCGGTCGAAGGCGTCATCCTCGACGCTCCCCGCGGCACCGGCGGTTTTGGCTACGACCCGCTCTTCTACCTACCCTCTCTCGACCGCACCATGGCCGAGTTGGACCTCGAAACCAAGCTCTCGCTCAGCCATCGCGGCCGGGCCTTTGCCGCGCTGTTGCCGATGCTGCTCGCCTGAATCCCTTGCACGAGTCTCGTCCAGGAGATCAAATCCACTCAGCGGGTTGACGGGGGTAGCATAGGCCTCCAATAATGCATGGGTATCAAATCCCCGATCAGCAGTCCCTTAATCTGAAACCGTCTCGACCCGCAGCCTTTAGGAGCCGACCCCAACATGGCAACTACTGAACATCCCGTCGCGCCAAAGCTGAGTCGCGGCGTTCCACCGCTCCGCGCGGGCCAGGGAAACTCCTTTCTCTGGCGTAAGCTGCACTCGCTGCTTGGCGTAATTCCCATCGGCGCGTTCTTCCTCGAGCATTTGCTCTCGAACTTCGAGGCCCTCAAAGGTCCGGCTGCCTACGGGGCCCAGGTCAAGTTCCTCAACAGCCTGCCGCTGGTCCGCGTCTTGGAGTGGACCTTCATATTTCTCCCCATCCTCTATCACGGCATCTATGGCGTGTACATCTGGCTTCGCGGCAAGTCCAACATCGTCTATTACCCCTGGGCCGGTAACTGGATGTACACCGCCCAGCGCTATACCGGTCTGGTCGCCGTCCTGTACATCGGCCAGCATGTCCTCCGCCAGCGCTTCATGGGTGTGCAGCTTCCCGAGCATCCCTATGCGGCTTTCGCGAAGGTGCAGCAGGAGTTGGCGAACCCTTGGATGCTGGCCGTCTACATCATTGCCATGATGGCCATCTGCTGGCACTTCGCCTATGGCGTCTGGCTCTTCGCGGCCAAATGGGGCATCACTCCCGGCGCCACCGCCCGTAAGCGCTTCGGCGTGGTCTGCGCCGCGCTGGGCGTCGTGCTGCTGGTCATGGGCCTGGCCAGCATTTGGGCCTTCGTCGGCCCCAACTACCCCAACACTCCCGAGAATCCGCCGCCTGCTATCTCCACCATCACCGCCCCGGCTGCACTGCTTGCCCCCTCAACCGCCTGAACCGTGACAATTTAAGCGCCGAATCCCAGGCGGAAAGAAATGAGGATCTCTTCATGGCAGCACCCCGAATCATTGTGGTTGGCGGAGGATTGGCCGGGCTCGCGGCGGTCATCAAGATCGCCGAGGGCGGAGGCATCGTTGACTTGTTTTCCATCGTCCCCGTCAAGCGCTCTCACTCCGTTTGCGCCCAGGGCGGCATCAACGCCGCCAAGAACCTGAAGGGCGAGGGAGACACCACCGACAAGCACTTCGACGACACGATCTACGGCGGCGACTTCCTGGCCAACCAAACTCCGGTCAAGGCCATGTGCGAGGCCGCGCCGGCGATCATCGATCTGCTGGACCGCATGGGCGTGCCCTTCAACCGCACTCCCGAGGGCCTGTTAGACTTCCGGCGCTTCGGCGGCACCCTCTACAACAGGACGGCCTTCGCCGGAGCCACCACCGGGCAGCAATTGTTGTACGCCCTCGACGAGCAGGTTCGCCGCCATGAGTCCGACGGCAAGGTCAAGAAATACGAGGGCTGGGAGTTTCTCTCCGCCGTAATCGACTCCAAGGGCCAGGCACGCGGCATTACCGCCCTCGATCTGCGCACGATGGAACTCCGCTCCTTCCCTGCCGATGCCATCATCCTAGCCACCGGCGGCATTGGGGCCATTTTTGGGAAGAGCACCAACTCCGTGGTCTGCACGGGTTCGGCGCAGGCGGCCATCTTCCAGCAGGGGGCCTACTATGCCAACGGCGAGTTCATTCAGGTGCATCCCACGTGCATCCCTGGCGAAGACAAGCTGCGCCTCATGTCGGAGTCGGCCCGCGGAGAAGGCGGACGCGTCTGGGTGCCCAGAACCCCCAACGATCAGCGCCCCTTCAATCAAATCCCCGACTCTGAGCGCTTTTACTTTCTCGAAGAGTGGTTCCCCAAATATGGCAACCTCGTCCCGCGAGACGTGGCCACACGCGCCATTCACAAAGTGGTCTACGAGCTTGGCCTGGGGCTCGACGGCCAGCCCATGGTCTATCTCGACCTGACTCACATCGACCGCGCCACCCTCAACCGCAAACTCGAAGGCATTCTTGAAATCTACGAGAAGTTCGTAGGCGACGACCCGCGCGATGTGCCCATGAAGATCTTCCCCGGCATGCACTACACCATGGGCGGCCTGTGGGTGGACTTCAACCAGATGACCAACATCCCCGGCATCTTTGCCGCCGGCGAGTGCGAGTACCAGTACCACGGCGCCAACAGACTGGGAGCGAACTCGTTGGTCAGTTGCATCTTCGGCGGCTTCCGAGCCGGGCCCAATGCGCTTCATTACACGCATGGCCTGGAATGCCCGGACGGCGATTGCGGTCACGCTAGCGAGCTTGCCCGCCAGGCCGAAATCAACGGAAAGCTGCTCAAGAATGAAGGCAAAGAGAACCCGTTCAAGCTATGGCGCGAGCTGGGAGTCGCCATGACCGAGCACGTCACGGTCATTCGTTACAACAAGGGGCTCAAGCAGGCCGATGAGAAGGTTGTCGAGCTGCTCGACCGCTACAAGAATGTGAATCTCGCCGACCGCAGCCAGTGGGCCAATACCAGCTTTGCCTTTGCCCGGCAGCTCTATAACATGCTTGAGCTATCTCGCGTCGTCGCCCAGGGAGCGCTCTTGCGCGATGAGTCCCGCGGCGCTCATTACAAGCCGGACTTTCCGGACCGCAACGACGAGAAGTTCTTGAAGACCACCAAGGCCAGCTTCACCGGCGCCGCCGCCGGCCCGCGCTTTGAATATGAAGCGGTCGATACGCAGTACATCAAGCCGCGCCCGCGCAGCTACGCCGCGACCAAATAGGCAAAGGGAGACTGACTTGTGGCAACCCGAACCGTAGCACTCGAAATCAAGCGCCAGGCCAGCCCCGATGCCCCCTCGGTATGGGAGAGCTTCGAGCTCCCTTGGCGGCCGGGAATGAACGTGGTTTCCGCCATGATGGAGATCGCCGCCAACCCCGTTACCGCCGACGGACGGCCGACCACCCCCATTACCTACGACTCGAATTGCCTTGAGGAGATCTGCGGCTCCTGCGCCATGCGCATCAACGGCAAGGCCCGTATGGCCTGCTCCGCGCTGGTCGACAATCTTCAGCAGCCCATCCGCATCGAACCGCTGTCGAAGTTCCCCCTGGTCCGCGACCTCCAGGTCGACCGGTCGGTATTGTTTGAGAACCTGATGGCCGTCAAGGCTTGGGTTCCGGTCGATGGGACATACGACTTGGGTTCGGGGCCGCGCGTCTTCCCGCAGCAGCAGGAAGCCAACTACCCGCTCTCCAACTGCATCAGTTGCTGCTGCTGCATGGATGTTTGCCCGCAATTCAACGAGGACACGGGCTTTGTGGGCGCGGCCACCATCGCCCAGGTCAAGCTCTTCAACAATCACCCCACGGGCAAGGTCTTCAAGGAGGATCGGCTGCGCGCACTGGCCGGGGACGGCGGCATCCAGGAGTGCGGCTTCGCCCAGAACTGCGTCGATACCTGCCCCAAGCAGATTCCGCTGACCGACGCCATCTCCGACGTGAGCCGCGACGTGCTCATCCAGAAAGCCAAGGACCTGCTGCGCAGATAGGTCCTTTATAGCGGAACCAGAGTCGATGTATCCCGAAGCCGCGGTATTCAATTCGACTCGGCCATTAGCAAGCGGCGGCCTCGTAGGAAGCTTGAAGGGACTCAGTTGCTCTGGTTCCGCTCTGGGGAACCTCTGAATAAGTCGCTGCTTTGAAAGGGCACGACTTCAGTCGTGCCGTAAACCCAATAAAATGAACGCGGGCTTTAGCCGCTGAGGGAAGGCCGGAGATTGGGGTCGAACTTAATCGGAGGTTCCCAAGTGTCCCGTCTCAAAAGTTCGTTGAAAAAATGATCTATCATCCTGAGCGGAGTTTGGCGCGTGGCCGGGGTCCCCAGCGACAGGTCTTCGTCGCTGGGGTGGCTAGGCGCCAAACGCAGTCGAAGGACCTGCATTTGGGCACTGAACTTATTGCACAAACCTCTGGGACACCACCCTGGGGCTACAGTTGTAAATCGGAGCTTCCGGAGGGAGCGGGGGGTTTCAACCCCCTGAATTTGGAGCGAATTTTCGTGGCCTTCACAGGCTACGGAAAAACTCCTGTCCGGAGGGAGGCGGGGGTTTCAACCCCCGCATAAAGCCAACAGAATCAATGGGGCTTCAGCCCCGGAGGGACACTTTCTGCGTGATTCGCGGCGTTTTTTCCTTTTTTCCGCAGCCTGTTCAGGCCCGGAACCTGGCCGCTTTTCGATGATCGATTGAAATAGAACTGTAGTACTGGAAAACGCGGAGCCTCGGCTGCCTAACTCTTGCAGAATATTAAGCTCCATGAGCGCATCATGACTATATGCGAGCCCTTTTCCAGATCGCTGCCGAGCCCAGATGCGGCCGAAAACCGCCCCGACCCCCACCCCCCCTACCTTGTGGGAGTCACTTTTTCAGCCCGTCATCTCCTGTAAGTAGCTTGTAATAAACAGCTTACAAAATACACCTGTTAACTGACTGGTAACAACAAACCGCGGATTTTAACCATTTTTCGGGCGTTTCTTGGCTCTTCTTGGCCCCTTTTGAGCACTTTTCGAGCCGAAATTCCGTCATTACAACAAGCCGCGGAATACTAGTCGACGCGACCATCGGCCAGCGGCGACCCTCAACGAAACTCAACAGGACACAGTTACTCTGGTTCCGCTCCAGGATCAAATGAGATAGTGAGTTCCGGGCTCCATCGGTTCGTCTCCGCGCTGTTCGTATGTGCGGCCATCGCGCCGGCTACCACGGCTTACGCGCAACTGTCGATTTGCCGAAGTGACCGGTGAGGTCAAATGGGGACGAGTCCAACAAGTCGTTGACGAGTTAGATCACCGGATAGAAGCTCTCGATCCAACCTTGTAATAGCGCCGGGAAGCAACCGAGAACCACCACCGTCGCAGCGATCCCCACCAACACAGCCAGCGTGACGGGATGCGCCTTGATCGGGGTCGCTTCAATGGCAGGCATCACGTAGGCCCGCTTGAGCACTTGCAAATAGTAATAGAGAGAGACGGCGCTCAACCCGACAGCGAGAGCCACCAGCGCAAACGGAATCACTCCCGCCTGCGCCCCCAGCACCTCTGCGAACAGGTTGAACTTGGCCCAGAAGCCCACCAGCGGCGGAATCCCCGCCAGGGACAGGAACAGCACCAGCAACACCGCCGCCAGCACAGGATTGCGCTTGTGCAGTCCCAAAAATGCATCGAACCGGTCGCTCCCGGTGGCCCGCTGGACCACATCCACCACGCCGAAGGCGCCGATGGTGGTCAGGCCGTAAGTGAGGACGTAATAGAGCACCGCGTTTGCACTCTCGAATGGCGCACCCTGGGCGCTCATGAAAAAGTCGAAAGCGTTCCCCTGGCCCGTATAAATGGGGTGGACCGCAACTCCCAAAAGGATGTAACCGGCGTGGGCAATGGCGGAGTACGCCAGCAGCCGGCGCACGCTCACCTGCGCCAAAGCCGCCAGGTTGCCCACAACCATCGAGGCGCCGGAGACGACAAGCAGAATCGTCGCCAACTGTGGCCAGGTCCGATAGACCTGCTGCAAATAGACTTCGTTCGCTCCCCGTGTGTAGAACTCGCCCTCGCCGGGCAGCAGCCAACCCAAGCTTATCGTCAGGAGGAGGGCAAAGCTCGCCACCTTCGAGACAGATGCAATGAATGCCGCTGCGGGCGCCGGCGCGCCCTCATAGGTATCCGGCGCCCACAAGTGAAATGGCACAGCCGCGACCTTGAACCCAAGTCCGGCGACAACCAGAATCCACGCCACATAAAACAGCGGACTCGGCCCCGACACGGCAATCACTCGCTGAATCTCATGCAGGTTGGTGCTGCCGCTCAATCCATAAAAGTAACTGAACCCGAACAGCAAAAACGCTGCCGACATCCCGCCGAAGAGATAGTACTTGATCGCAGCTTCCGCGCTTTTGCCTGAACTTTTCGCGAACGCCGTCAGGATATATAGCCCCAGGCTCAGCAACTCCAGACCGATAAAGATCACCAGCAGGTCTTGAGCCGCGGCAACTAACAGTCCGCCAGCGGCGGCCATCAGCACAACAGCCACATACTCGCCCACATGCCGCGTAAACGTGGAATCTATCAGCAACAGCAAAGTCAGCGCCGTCAACACCAGGATTCCGGTCTCCGCAACTCCCGTGTAACCCAAAAATCCCCGAAGAAGTTCCGCGCCGGGTTCATTGAAAGGGAGCCCACCGAAAAGGATTTGCTTACCGGACTCGTTCAGACGCAGCCCCATCACCGTGAACGGTATCGTCCAGAACGCAGCGCCGCACCCGGCCACTCCCAGCAGCGCCGCCACTGCCACGCGCACCCTGAGCATCGCTTTGCGCAATAGGCCCAGATCGACCACCAGAACCAGCAAAGCGGCCACTTCCAGGGCCGTCTCCGGCAGGGTTGCGCGGAAGAGATCAGCGTAGTTCATTGTCCCCCTCCCGCGAGCAGCGTTCTCACCGCCGGTTCGATGGCATCGAGCAGAATTCTGGGATAAAGACCGACCGCCAGGCTGACCCCAGCCAGAAGCAAGACCCCAGTTACCTCGGGCCAGGTGATGGCGGCAAAGTGATGGCCATGTTCCTGTTCAAGCACATGCGCGCTGGGCAACAAATCGCTGAAGAAGGCCTTCTGCATGACGCGCCAGGTGTAAGCCACTCCCACCACAATGCCCACGCCTGCCACGGCGACCCACCAGGGTTTCACCATCCACGCCCCAATCAGCACCTGCAACTCTGCGACGAACCCCGAGAAGCCGGGCAGGCCCATTGAAGCCATCCCGGCAACCACAAACGCCCACGCCGCAAAGGGCAGCCGCCGGGACAGATGCATTGTCTCCAACTCCGCCAACTGGCGCGTGTGCGTACGGTCGTACACGATGCGGCCCACAATGGCGAAGAGCAGGCCCGCAATGATTCCATGGGAAAACATCTGCAACACCGCGCCGGTGAGGCCGATCTGGTTCAAGGTCATGAGGCCGAGCGACACGAAGCCCATGTGGCTGACGCTGGAGTAGCCGATGACGAATTTGAAGTCGGTTTGCACCAGGGCAACCAGGGCGCCATAGACGATGCCGACGACCGCCAGCACGGCGAAGACGTCGCGCCAGGAACCGATGCCGGCAAAGGAGAATCCCCAGGGGTCGAGACCGCGCGGGAAAAGCGCGATGCCGACGCGCAGGCAACCGTATGCGCCCAGCTTCATGACCACGCCGGCCAGTAGCATGGAAGCGGCCGTTGGCGCGGCTACGTGGCCCGTTGGCGCCCAGGTATGGAAGGGCCACATGCCGGCCAAAATCGCAAACCCTGTAAAGACCAGCGGGAAACACCACATTTGGAAGCTCACCGGAAGGCTGGCGTGGGCCAGATCGATCAGTGCGGTCGAGTGGCTGCCCGCCGTGGTGTAGGCCGCCAGCAGGCCGATCAGCACCATTGCCGAGCCCACGAACGAGTAGAGCGCCAACTTCATGGCGGCATACTCCCGCCGCGTGGAACCCCAAATGGCGATCAGGAAATACTTGGGCACGATGGCGATTTCGTAGAAGACAAAAAGCAGGAACAGGTCGAAGCTGAGAAAGACGCCGTAGACGCCGCCAATAAGCGCCAGAAAAAATGCGAAGAATTCGTTGGTGCGCAGCTCGATGTTCCAACTGAAGAGCACCCCGGCCACCGCGGCCAGGCCGGTCAGCAATACCAGCACACGGCTGATACCATCGGCGGCCAACAGGAAGCGAACCCCCATCGACGGCACCCAGGGCAGATCGATCAGCACCACGCGCCCCTGCCCCATCCCGGCCGCAAACCCCGCAATGCCGACCGCAAGCCCAGCCACAGCGACAGCCAGCGCCAGCCAACGCGCCAGCGCGGCGCTGCCCCTGGGCAGCAGCGCCAGCAGCAATGCTCCGGCAA
>Ga0181531_10000457_pt1 | contig 27522 bp, 25 predicted proteins | sample PEATcosm2014_Bin_38_FD_119743 | JGI IMG/M metagenome (GOLD analysis project Ga0181531, IMG submission 119743) | Peatland microbial communities from MTU Mesocosm Facility, Houghton, MI, USA - PEATcosm2014_Bin11_10_metaG | ecosystem: Environmental > Terrestrial > Soil > Wetlands > Peat | place...
AGGGTGATCACGTTCAAATGTGCGATCAAGTCGCGCCGAAACGCCTCGGGCAGATTGCTCGCATCGAATCCTTCCTGCGCGGAGCTCACCCAACGCACGTCGACCGCATGTCGCTGCCGCCCGCCCACGCGCACATAGCTGTTTTGTTCGATCGCGCCCACGAGCACGCGCTGGGCGGCGGCGTTGAGGTCGTCGAGCCCGTTGATGAACAGCGTCCCGCCGACCGCCTGATCGAATGCGCCCGGCTCGATGCGGCCGTCGCGCTCGGTACCGAACAACACCGCGGCCGGATCGCTGCCGAGGCTCGCTGCGATCACCATCGTGAACGGCTTGGAGGCCCGCGCGCTCAGGGAGTGCAACAGCCGAGCGTAAGCTTCGCGACCCGAACCGACCTCGCCGATCAGCAGCACCGGTGAATTGCTGGGCGCCACCTGGTGAACCTGCTCGCGCAAAGCCTGCGTCACCTTGCTCTTGCCGATCGTGACGAACGGCGTATTCCCGAGGCTGCGCGACGACATGCGCTTGCGGCGCCCGGCGTCGAGCGCGCGCTCGACGGTCTTCAGCAATTTGGTCAGCGACAGGGGCTTTTCCACGAAATCAAAGGCACCGAGCCGCGTCGCTTCGACCGCTGTCTCGACGGTGCCGTGACCCGACATCATGACCACCGGGCAATCATAGCCGTCGGTCATCGACCATTCGCGCAGCAGCGTGATGCCATCCGTGTCGGGCATCCAGATATCGAGAAACACGAGGTCCGGCGCACGCACCGCGCGCGCGGCGCGCGCCTCGGCTGCATTGGCGGCCACCTCGACCTCGTAGCCTTCGTCGGAGAGGATCTCTTGCAACAACTCGCGAATATCAGCCTCGTCGTCAACCACCAATACTCTCGAAGCGGTCATACGCGTTCTCTCCTGTTTTCGCTTTTGCGCGGCTCCCTGGAACCCAGGAATTTTCCGCTCTCGCCCAATGGCAGTAGAATTCTCACCCGGGCGCCGCCCATACGTCGATTATCCGCCTCAATGCGGCCGCCGTGCTCTTCGACGATTTTCTTGACGATCGCCAACCCCAGGCCGGTGCCCTTCGGCTTGCTGGTCACGTAGGGATCGAACACGGTCCCGATCAATTCGCGCTGGAATCCCGGGCCGTTGTCGGTCACGACGATCGAGGCGACCGGTTTGCCGGCGTCCTCGGAAAGCTGGGTTTCAATTTCGATGCTCGCACCGGCGCGGGCTTCGAGGGCCTCGAAGGAATTGGTCACCAGATTGTTGAGAATTTGCCGAATGCGCATGCGATCCGCCGAAATATCCGGTAAGTCGCCGTCCAGAAGCAATTTCAGTTCCACGCTGCTGTCCTGGGCGCGATACAAATCGACCACCTCGGTGATGAGCTGGTTCAGATCGAAACGCGTGAATTGCATGTCGGGCGCGCGCGCGTACTCGCTGAACGCGTTGACCATTTGCTTCATCGCGTCGACTTGCGCAATGATCGTGTGCGTCGCGCGCTCGAGGATCTGCGCGTCCTGGGCATTCATACTGCCCAGGAACTTGCGCCGCATGCGTTCGGCGGACAATTGAATCGGCGTCAGCGGATTCTTGATCTCGTGCGCCAGGCGCCTCGCGACCTCACCCCAGGCGGCGTCGCGCTGCGCCTGCAGCAGCGTCGTGATGTCGTCGAATACCAGCACGACTCCCGCGGCGGCGCCGGTGTCACTGGGCAGTGCGGTGCACGCGCACATCAGCACCCGCTTGCCGGAATCCGACTGCAGATCGATTTGCTCGCGCCAATCCAGGTTCTCTTGACCGAGCCGCGCGCGAATCGCGGTCAAGAACTGCAGATACAAGTCTCCGTCGCTGACGCGTTCATCGAAGTGCTTGCCGATCGCGCCCTCCAGATCCACGGCCAGGATCGCGCTGGCCGCTTGATTGGCGGTGCGCACGGTCAGATCGTGTTCGAGAGAGACGACGCCCGTCGACAAACGCGCGAGAATGACCGCGAGGCTCGCCCGCTCGGCCTCGACTGCCTGCTGGCTGTGGCGCGTCTCGACACGCGCGCGCGCGAGCCGCTTGGTCATGTCGTTGAACGAGGTCACGAGGAAGCCGAGTTCATCGCGCGACGGCAGCGGCAGCTGGGTGTCGTAGTCGCCGCGCGCCACCGCGCGGGTGCCGGCAATCAGGTCCTGTACCGGCTTGATCAGGCGGCCCGCCGCGAAGAACGCGCCGTAGACCGCCGCCAACAGCGACAGCAGCACGACGAAGGTCAAGATCAGCACGAACGTCGACTTCAGCGGCTGACGCAGCTGCACGAGCTTGGCGTACTGCGCATACGAGCGCTGGACCGTGTCGGCCAATTCGCTGAGTTGTTCCGGCACGGGGTAAATCGCGATCAGCACGCGGCCGCCCGGATTGCCGTTCGCCGTCAGCGGTGCCGCCGCGCGAATCACGTAGCCGCCGACCGCATTCGTGTCGAGACTCACATACGATCTGCCGCGCCGCACCTGCAGCATCATCTCATCGGTCGCGGGCAGCGGGACCGAGTCCATCGGACGGTCCGAACTCGTCGCAAGGATCCGGGTTTGAGCGCCGATCACCGTAAATTCGAGCGCCGTGCTTTCGCGCCGCGCACGGTCGAGCGAGCCGACCAGATCGAAATCCGGCAGCGCCGAAAGCGTGCGTGCGACCGCCTCGGTGTTCTGCATGAACTCGCGCACGCGAACATCGAGCGCCGCACGCGACAGCTCGCGCGTGTCCTTGAGGCTTTGGCTTACTTCGAGTTCGAACCAGCTGTCGATTCCGCGGTTCAAGAATTGCAGCGCGAAGTAGTACACGACCAGGATCGGCACGATCGCCAGAGCGCTGAAAATCGCGACGGTGCGGGCTTTGAGCCGCGATCCCGGCGCATGCCGGCGATATTCGCGCGCCAGTCCGAACAACTTGCCCGCGAGCAAAAAGAACAGCGTCAACAGTCCCGCGATGTTGATCAACAAAATCCACTGCAGCCAGCGGTTGAACAGTGCCGAGTTTTGTGCGGCCGAGCCGAGCAGATACAGCGCGACCAACCACAGCGCGATGCCGACGCCGATGATCACGGTGGAGCCGTATTTGCGGACTAGGGCTGCAGTACCCATGTGTACCAGTCGCTTTCGCGATGCCATTCGTTGACCCAAAACATCAGTACGCGCACCGACAGCGGCACGGCGCCGTAGTCGAGCTTGGCACGCACGTTCGCTTCGTAGCGGCGCCCGGCCACGAGCAGCGATTGATCGAGGGCCGGCAAGCCGCGTACCTGGCTCAGCCGCTCGAGCGCCGCATCCACGGTCGGCAAGGACTCCTGTTCTCCGCTGTTGTCGTTGCGCAATACATAGCGGGCGCTCACCGTGTTGTACTGCAAATGGTAACGCTGGGTCAGTTCCGCGACGCTCGAGTTCGGCAACAGCTGGCGCACGCGATTGATCGCCAGGTCGACTTCGAGGCCGAGCGGCACGCCCTCCTCGAGACCCTGCCGGACCGCATTGCCGACGGGCAGATCGATACGCACGTTCAAGTGGTAGACGCCCTCGTTGAGTTCGAGGTCGGCGGACCGAACTTCAAAGCGGCCGTCGAGTCCGTCGGCGTAGGACGCCGCACCCGTGAGGCAGGCGCAGCTCGCCAGGATCAGCAAGCACGAGCGAACTCGCGCCAAGCTCCGGTGAGCGGCTGGCTGGATCGGTGTCGTGGTACGGGGCGCGGCGTTCATTGCTTGTTTAGGGCAGCATAATAGAAGCCGTCGGCACCCGCCTCTCCGGGCAGAATCTGCACGCCGAAGTCGTCGGCGATCCCAAAACCCGGCCAGCCCTCCCAAGTCTCCACGGGCACCACCGCGGCGTCAGGCGTTGCCCGCAAAAATGCCCCGAGAAGGTCGCGATTTTCGCTGCGGGTCAGCGTACAGGTCGCATAGACGAGCCGCCCATGCTGTGCCAACAGACCCCAGGCAGCGCTCAGTAGCCGCGATTGCAGCGCCGGCAATTTGTCTATGTCCGCCGGGGACTTACGCAAGCGAATATCGGGGTGGCGACGGATCACCCCTAATCCTGAGCAGGGTGCGTCGAGCAGAATGCGATCGAACGGCACGCCGTCCCACCAGCGCTCGGGCGCGGCGGCGTCGCCCTGCACGAGCGTCGCCGCGAACCCGCCACGCGCCAGATTCTCGCGGACTCTCGCGAGCCGCTTTGGATCGATATCGACGGCTACGAGTTGTTCGAGCTCCGGCACGCGTTCTGCGATCAAGCTGGTCTTGCCGCCCGGCGCGGCGCAGGCGTCCAACACACGCAGCCCCGGGGCCAAGCTCAGCGGAAACGCGACGCACTGCGCGCCCAAATCCTGCACCGATACTTCACCTTGTGCGAAGCCCGGCAAGTCGTGCACATCGCATGGTGCGTCGAGCAACACTGCGAACGGCACGCGCGGTTCGGTGCGAGCGCCGATGCCGGCGGAATTCAAGCGCTGCAGATACGCTTCGCTCGTCGAATGCCGGCTGTTGATCCGCAGCCACATCGGCGCTTGGGCGTCGCCGGCGGCCAGCAGCTGCGTCCAGCGCACCGGCCAGTCGGCGCGCAGACGATCCGCGAGCCACACCGGCGAAGAATGGCGAGTCGCGGGATTGCGTGCGATTTCTGCGTCGATTGCGGCGCGTTCCCGCAAATAGCGACGCAACACCGCGTTGATCAGTCCGCTCGCGCGTACGGCGTCGGTCGCCTTCGCGGTCTCCACGGCCGCATCGACGACCGCGTAGGCCGGCGTCTGCGCATCCTCCAACTCGAACAAGGCAACCGACAGGATCGCGCGCACCAGGCCGTCGAGCGATCGCACCGGCTGGGACAGCAAGCGCCCGAGGATCGCTTCATGGCGGTAATAGCCGCGCACCGCACCGTAACTCAAGGAACGAACCGCGGGCGCAAACGTCGCCGGCACGTTCGCGAGCGCATCATGCAAGGCCACGTCGAGCGTCACGCCGTCGCGCACGATGCGGGCCAACACATAGGCCGCGCGAGCGCGAGCACCGGCTGCGGCGTTCATGGGCTCTGGAATCGTGCGCCACCGAGCCGGCGCGCATTGGCGAATTGCTGCGCCGAAATCGGCTTACGGCCGGGCAGCTGCAGCCGCGTGATGCGCAGCACCCCACGCCCGCAGGCAACGTCGATGCCCCGCGTGGATACCGTCAACACGGATCCGGCCGCCGCGCTTCGGTCCGCCGCGTCGGCGGTGTCCGACCGCACCGATTCAGCCTGCCAAATTCGCAGTTGTGTGCCCTCGAACCGGGTCTCCGCGACCGGCCATGGATCGAATGCCCGTACCTTGCGTGCGATCGCCCCGGCGTCCTCGCGCCAATCGATGAGCGCCTCGGATTTCTCGACCTTGGCGGCATAACAGACGCCCTCGGCAGGCTGGGCTTGTTCGCGCAGTGTTCCCTGCTGCAGCCCGTCGAGCGCTTCGCAGACCAGCTCGCCGCCGAGTTGCGCAAGACGATCGTGCAGCGTCTGCGAGGTCTCGCGCTCATCGATATCGATGGTGCGCGCGAGCAGCTTAGGGCCGGTATCGAGGCCCTCCGCCATGCGCATGATCGTGACGCCGGTGACGCGGTCGCCGGCGAGGATTGCACGCTGAATCGGCGCAGCGCCTCGCCAGCGGGGCAGCAGCGACGCGTGAATGTTCAAGCAACCGAGGCGCGGCACCGCGAGCGCCGGCGGCGGCAATATCAGCCCGTAAGCCACCACGATGAATGCGTCGGGATTCAAATCGCGCAGCAAGGCTTGCGCCTCCGGCAACTTGAAACTCAAGGGTTGATGCACCGGAATTCCAAGTTCGACAGCGCGCCGCTTGACCGCGCTCGCATGCAGGTTGCGGCCGCGACCCGCGGGGCGATCAGCCTGGGTGAAGACCGCGAGAATGCAATGTCCCGCCGCGCGCAATGCGTCGAGCGCCGGCACCGCGAACGGCGGTGTTCCGGCGAACGCCAGCCGCAGCGAGCTGTGATGCGAAATCAAGGGCCTAGAGAGCCGGAATGGACGCGCGCGTCTCGTTGACGGAAGTGCGCTGCCGGCGCTCCTTCTGCAAGCGCTTGCGGATCAGCTGGCGTTTGAGCTCCGACAAATGATCGACGAATAATTGGCCTTCGAGATGGTCGATCTCATGCTGGATACAAACGGCCAACAAGCCCTCCGCAATCTGCTCGAACGGCCGCCCATCTTGCCCGAGCGCGCGCACGCGTATCTTGGTCGCGCGCTGCACCTTGTCGTAAATTCCGGGCACCGACAAGCACCCCTCTTCGACAATCTCGCGGCCCTCGGCGCTCACGATTTCCGGGTTGATCAGCACGAGCGGCGCATTGCGCTCTTCGCTGATGTCGATCACGAGCACACGCTTGTGAACATTGACCTGGGTTGCTGCCAGACCGACGCCGTTGGCTGCATACATCGTTTCGAGCAGGTCATCGATCAATTGACGCAACGCAGCATCCACAGAGGCTACCGGCTCCGCCTTCTGGCGCAGTCTGGGATCCGGATACTCGAGAATTACTAGCTTTGTCATGGGAGTTATGAGAGCAAGGTCGTGTTTTCGGCCCAATTTTGTTGCTAAAGTTCCGCCACTGCTTAACTTAATCGAGTTACGGTAGCGTAAGAAGTATACCAGTCAGCCCATACCGTAGAGATCGGTGACTCAAGGGAGCCAGAACGAATGCATCGGCCAAAGATTTTACTAGTGCTATCCGCCTCGATTGCCCTAATTGCGGGTTGCCGATCGGAATCCCCCGCAACCACGAGCACAGCACCGGTTGCGATTCCGGAAGTCAATAATACCGTCGAAGGTACCGTGGTTGGCGACGATCGCACGGCCATGGAAGCGGCCGTGGATGCGGGTCAAACCCAAGCTGCACCGGAGGCCGCCACGGGCGGCGTCCCGCTGGCGCCGAACGCGCCGGACACCTACGTCGTGAAGCGTGGCGACACGCTCTGGGGCATCGCCAAAGTGTTCTTGCGCGATCCCTGGTACTGGCCGGAAATCTGGCAGGTCAACCCGAAGATCCAGAACCCGCACCGGATTTATCCGGGCGACACGCTGCGGCTGGTCTACATCAATGGCCAGCCAAGGATTTTGTTGCAGCGCGGCGACGAAGCCCGGGTTGAACCCCGCGTGCGCAGTCAGCCGCTCGAAGCCGCGATCACGACGATCCCCTACGACAGCGTCGCGGCATTCATGTCCAAGCCCTTGGTGCTGTCCAAGGAAGAGATTCACTGCGCGGCCTATGTGTTGAGCTCGCTCGACGAACACGAGGGAATTGCCGAAGGAAACGTGTTTTATGCGCGCGGCTTCTGCCAGCCCGCCGCGGTCGGCGCCCGCTACAACGTGGTACGCATCGGCGACGAGCTGCGCGACCCCGATGACCATCGGCTGCTCGGTTACAACGGCATTTATGCGGGGACTGGCCGTCTGACGCGCACCGGAGACCCTGCCACTCTGATCATGACCGAGTCAAACCGGGAAGCGGAACCCGGCGACAAGGTGATCCCGGGCAGCGTCGACGTACCGCTCGATTTTGCGCCGAGCCCACCACGCTCCAAGGTCAACGGCCGCCTCATGGCGATCACTGACGGCGTCAGCGTGATCGGCCAATACCAGGTCGTCGCGATCAATCGCGGCGCTCGCGACGGGCTCGTGCCGGGCAACGTGCTCGCGATCTACGAATCCGGCGAAACTGTGATCGACGATGAAAAGCATGGATTTTTGGCGGGCAGCGCCGGCTGGTTTCAGCCGAAGATCCGCTTGCCGGAAGAGCGCGTCGGCACCTACATGGTGTTCAAGACCTTCGATCGCATGAGCTTCGGCCTGATCATGGAAGCGAAGAACATCATTCGACTCGGGTATCGCGTCGAGAATCCGTAAATCTCGACGAGGCGGCCAGTAATGGACCCGGCCGCTTGAGCGCCGCGGTCCGATACTGCGGCGAATGCCGCCAAGTGAAGATGCAGTTGCCTGGTTGACGTTGACGCGCGCGCCCGGACTCGCTGTTCCGGGCTTGGCCGCGGCATTGGCGGGCCTCGGAAGTGCCCAGGGTATTCTGACCGCCTCGCCGCGCCGGCGCCGGCAGGCCGGGCTGCCCGCGAGCCTGGAGGGCTTTCTCGTGCAAGCCGCGGCAGCGCCGACCGCCGCCGAACGTCGCTGGCTCGAGCACCCGCGACACCATTTGATCCCCTTCACCGACAGCCGTTTTCCGCCGCAGCTGCTCACGAGCGAGGGCTGTCCAATCGCGCTGTATCTCGACGGCGATGCGCAGGCACTGTGCGAACCACAACTCGCGATCGTCGGCAGCCGCAATCCCACGCCGCAGGCTCGGGAGCACGCCTTCGAATTTGCCGAAAGCCTTGCACGGCAGGGACTTACGATCACGAGCGGGCTCGCGATCGGCATTGACGCTGCGGCACATCGCGGCGCGCTCGCGGCAGAAGGATCAACCGTGGCGGTACTCGGCACCGGCGTCGACCTCGTGTATCCACGCGGCAACGCAGCGCTCGCCCGCGAGATCTCCGAGCACGGTGTACTGGTCAGCGCATTGCCGCTCGCAACGCCGGCGCGCCGCGGCAATTTTCCGCAGCGTAACCGCCTGATTGCCGGGCTCGCGCTCGGTACGCTGGTCGTCGAGGCAGCGCAGCACAGCGGCTCCCTGATCACCGCGCGCAGCGCCGGCGAGCAGGGACGAGAGGTTTTCGCAATCCCCGGTTCGATCCGCAATCCGCTGACCCGAGGCTGCCACGAGCTGATCAGGCAAGGTGCGAAATTGACCGAAACAACACATGACATATTGACGGAGTTGGACTTTTCCGCGGCCGTCGAACCTCGCGCCAGTGCCGGATTCGCGCATCCCGAGCCGAGCGCAAACGCCGCGGGAATGGACAACGATCACAAAATCTTGTTAGATGCGCTCGGCTTTGATCCGGCGGACCTCGATACTTTGGTCGTTCGTACCGGTTTCAAACCAGAAGTCGTGTCTTCGATGATGCTGATCCTCGAGCTCGAAGGCTACGTTCAGGCTGCCCCCGGAGGCCGCTACTCCCGAGTCGCCAGGAGCCCATGAGGTGAAAGATAACGTTCTCGATCTGCTGATCTACCTTTTCGAGAATTACATGAGCGCGGACGACGAACCTCGGCCGGACCGCCAGACATTGAAACTGGAATTGGACAAAGCGGGATTTGTGGAACCCGACATCGGCAGAGCGCTCGAGTGGCTCGACGGCCTGTCGGGCGAACAATTGGGCAAAGTCGCCGAAGCGACCGCGCGGGCCGTGCGGGTCTTCAATGGCCAGGAGCTGCTGCGGCTCGATACCGACGTGCGCGGCTATTTGATGTATCTGGAGAACCTGCGCATTTTATCGGGGAACCAGCGGGAGCTCGTCATCGACCGCCTCATGGCGCTCGAGGCCGACGAAATCGACATCGAACAGGTCAAGTGGGTCGTCTTGATGGTGCTGTTCAGCCAGCCGGGCCAAGAATCTGCCTATGCGCAAATGGAAGACCTGGTCTTCGAAGAGCGCTCCGACGCCCTGCATTAGAACCCATTGAGCAGCAATCTCGTCATCGTGGAATCGCCCGCCAAGGCGAAGACCATCAAGAAGTATCTCGGCAAGGACTTCGAGGTGCTCGCCTCGTACGGCCATGTCCGGGACCTCGTGCCCAAGGAAGGCGCGGTCGACACGAAGCATCACTTCGCGATGAAGTATCAGGTCGTCGAACGCAACCAGAAACACGTCGACGCGATCTCCAAGGCATTGAAGAAAGCCAAGACCCTGTTCCTCGCGACCGACCCCGATCGCGAGGGCGAGGCGATATCGTGGCATCTGTTCGAATTGCTCAAAGCCAAGGGGGAACTCTCCGGCAAGGACGTGCAGCGCGTCGTGTTCTACGAAATCACCAAGAACGCGGTGCGCGAGGCGATGGAGCAGCCGCGCAAATTGTCGGTCGATCTCGTGAACGCGCAACAGGCGCGGCGCGCGCTCGACTATCTGGTCGGATTCAACCTCTCGCCGCTGCTCTGGAAGAAAGTGCGGCCCGGATTGTCCGCCGGGCGGGTGCAGAGCCCGGCGCTGAGGATGATTTGCGAGCGCGAGGACGAGATCGCCGCGTTCGTTGCGCGCGAGTACTGGACGATCGACGCTGAACTCGAGCATTCGGCGCAGAAATTCCCCGGCAAGCTCGTCGAATACGCCGGTACCAGGGTCGAGCAGTTCAGTTTCACGAACAGCGAGGCCGCGCACGCGGTCGAGAAGACGCTGCAGGCCGCCGCGGGCGGCGAACTGACCGTGCTCGAGGTCGACCGCAAGCAACGGCGGCGCAACCCGGCCCCGCCGTTCACGACCTCGACCTTGCAGCAAGAGGCCGCCCGAAAACTCGGGTTCAGCGCCCAAAAGACCATGCGGGTCGCACAGCAGCTCTATGAGGGTGTCGATATCGGCGAGGGTGCGGTCGGCTTGATCTCTTACATGCGCACCGACTCGCTGAATCTGTCGCAGGAAGCGATCGGCCAAATACGCGATGTGGTCGTGCAGCTCTACGGAAAGGATGGACTGTCCGACGAGCCGCGAATCTACAAGACCAAGTCGAAGAACGCGCAGGAAGCGCACGAGGCGATCCGGCCGACCGCGGCGAATATTCTGCCCGGCGACATCGAGAGCAAGCTGGAGAGTGATCAGTATCGGCTCTATACCTTGATTTGGCGGCGCACCGTGGCCTGCCAAATGGCGCCGGCCCTGTTCGACACCGTGGCCGTGGAATTGCTCGCGGGTCCCGACGGCCCGGGCCGCCATGTACTGCGTGCCAATGGCTCGACGCTGGTCAAGCCCGGCTATATCTCGGTCTATCAAGAGGGCGTCGACGACGCCGTGCAGGACGACACCGACCACGTGTTGCCGCCGATGCAGCCGGGTGATCGCATCAAGTTGATCGGCGTCGTGCCCGCCCAGCATTTTACGGAGCCGCCGCCGCGCTTCTCGGAAGCGTCGCTCGTCAAGGCGCTCGAAGAATATGGCATCGGCCGCCCGTCGACCTATGCGTCGATCATTTCGACGCTGCGCGACCGGGAATACGTCGAGATCGAGAACCGCCGTTTCACGGCCACCGATATCGGCAAGATCGTCAGCCGCTTCTTGACGCAATACTTCACGACCTACGTCGATTACGATTTCACGGCGAAGATGGAGGACTCGCTCGATGCGGTCGCGAATGGCGACGAGGAATGGGTGCCGCTGCTCGAGAAGTTCTGGAAGCCGTTCATCCATCTCGTCAAGCACACCGAAACTTCGGTGAGCCGCGAGGAGGTTGCGCAAGCGCGCGAACTCGGCAAGGACCCCGCCAGCGGAAAGCCGATGAGCGTGCGCATGGGCCGTTTCGGTCCGTTCGTGCAAATCGGCACCAAGGACGATGCCGACAAACCACGCTTTGCCGGACTGCGCCCGGGCCAGAAAATGGACGCGATCACCTACGAAGAGGCGCTCGAACTGTTCAAACTGCCGCGCAAGCTTGGGACTACCGCGCAGGGCGATGAGATCACCACGAACGTCGGGCGCTTCGGTCCCTACGTGAAATTCGGCGCCAAGTATGTCTCGCTGAAAGTCGACGATCCCTACACGATCACGCCGGAGCGTGCGCTCGAAGTCATTCGTGAGAAGGAAATCGCGGACGCCAATCGACTGATATTGGATTTCCCCGATGCCGGAATCCAGATTCTCAACGGGCGCTTTGGTCCCTACATCACCGACAAGCAACGCAATGCGAAGATCCCGAAAGAACGGGATCCAAAGACTTTGAGCTTGGTGGAATGTCAGGCGATGCTCGCGGCGGCGCCCGTGCGCACGTTCGGCAAATGGGGGCGCAAAGGTGCGAAGGGCAAGGCTAACGGCAAGCCCGCAGCCGGTGCGGCTGCGCCTGTAGCGGCGGGCGCGGCCGAAGCCGCACCTGCACGCCGGGCCGCAGCCAAGGATGTCAAGTTCGCGACCGCCGCGGCGAAGAAGAGCACGCCCACGAAGGCGCTGAAGCCGGAAGCTGCAAAGGCGCCACCCAAGGCGCGCGCCAAGGGGTCACCGAAGCCGTCTCCCAAGGTGCCGCACAAAGTGGCGTCCAAGGCGAACCCGAAAGCGGCGCCGAAGGCTGCGCCCAAGTCTGCGTCGGCCGCCAAAAAAGGGCCCGCGAAAAAGAGTGGGTGATCGGCCATGCAGGACGCCGTCAAGCAGTACCTGACCGACTTGCACGACCGCATCACCGATGCGATCGAAAGCCTCGATGCCGAGAAATTCCGCCGCGATCCCTGGCGGCGCCCCGAGGGCGGCGGCGGCGAGAGCCGCATCTTGAGCGAGGGCTCGGTGTTCGAGCGCGCCGGCGTGTCCTTCTCGCACGTATGCGGCGCGTCGATGCCGCAATCGGCCACACAGCAGCGCCCCGAAGTGGCCGGCGCTCCGTTCGAAGCCATGGGAATCTCGTTGGTGTTCCACCCGCGCAATCCGTTCGCGCCGACGACCCATGCCAACGTGCGGTTCCTGATCGCGACACCGCGCGATGGGGCCCCCGCGTGGTGGTTCGGCGGCGGATTCGACCTGACACCCTATTATCCGTTCGACGAGGACGTGTTGCATTGGCATACGACTGCACGTGCGGCGTGCTTGCCGTTCGGCGCCGGCGTCTACGAGAAGTACAAGGATTGGTGCGACCGCTATTTCTTTTTGCCGCATCGAAACGAAACCCGCGGTGTCGGCGGTTTGTTCTTCGACGATCTCAGCGAGGGCGGCTTCGATCGGTCGTTCGCCCTGCTGCGCAGCGTCGGCGATCATTTCTTGTCGGCCTATCTGCCGATCATCGAACGCCGCAAGGATCACGGCTATGGCGAGCGCGAGCGTGATTTTCAGCTCTACCGGCGCGGTCGATACGTCGAGTTCAATCTGGTGTACGACCGCGGGACGCTGTTCGGCCTGCAGTCGCGCGGCCGCACCGAATCGATCTTGATGTCGCTGCCGCCGCTCGTGCGCTGGGATTACGATTGGCATCCCGAGCCGGGCTCGCGCGAGGCGCGGCTGTATTCGGATTTCTTGCGGCCGCGGGATTTCCTCACCGAGCTGCGAGGCCGCTAGCTCGTGTTCGAACCCGCGCACCCGGCCCGGACGCGCAGTGCGCCGCTGGCACGCGCGGCACTCGCCGCGCAAGCGGTCGGCGACGCATTGACGCTCGATCGCCATGCGTTCAGCAATGCGGATTCGTGGCTGGACGAGTACAAACGCATCTGCCGGCTCTTCCAGACGACTTTGCAGGGGACATGAACTACAAGCACATTTATCACGCCGGTAATTTCGCGGATGTCGCCAAGCATGTGGGATTGCAGTATTGTCTCGAAGCGCTCAAGCGCAAGCCGTCGGCGTTCTTCGCGATGGATACGCATGCCGGGCGGGGCTATTACGACCTCCAGGCACCGGAGGCGCAGAAGTCCGGCGAGGCGGAACGCGGCGTGCAGCGGCTCGTGCAACAGTCGATCGGTGAACCCGCTCTTGCGGATTACTTCAAGGCGATCCGCGCGCGGCGCGGCAAACGGTTGGCGCGCTATCCCGGCTCGCCGGCGCTGATCGGCCATGCGTTGCGCACGCAAGACCGCGCGCTGTTCGTCGAGTTGATGCCTGCGGAGGCTCGTGCCGCGGCCCGCGAAGTGGAATCTCTCGGGCGCGTTCGCACGGAAATCGACGACGGCTATGCCGCGCTCAAGGCATTTCTGCCGCCCGAGGAACGACGCGGCCTCGTGCTGATCGACCCACCATACGAAAGTCTCGACGAACTGAAGACCATGCTGCAGGCGTTCGAGAATGCCTACCGGCGCTGGCCCGGCGGAATTTATTTGATGTGGTACCCGATCCGCAGTGCAACGCAGCGACGCAATGTGCATGCGCGCTTCGAGCACCTGGGGATTCCAAAGATGCTGTACGCCGATCTGGCGATACACCCCGACGACGCGGGCCTAGGCTTGGCCGGCAGCGGACTCATGATCGTCAATCCGCCCTACGGCGCGGACGAGCATTTGACGGCCGCGTATGCAGCGATACACCGCGGTGTTGCCCCGGCGACCGACGCGGGCTACGTCGAGGTCGCGCGCCTCACACCTGAACAACTCTAGTGCGACGCGGAGGGTGCGTTCGTCCACTGGATTGCACCGAGCACACGCGCCGCGATCCGATCGACTTCGGCGCCGTTCAAAGTCCTGTTGCGGGTCAGCACGGCAATCGCGCCGTGACCCGGGACCGGTACGATACTGCCGCGATAGCCCTGCTCGTCGAAGTCCATCGGCGAGCGCGCGGTCTCATGCACGAGCACCATGACCGTGACCGGCCCGCTAGCGTCTTGAACGACCAAGTGCGGCACATGGAACCCTCGAAACTCGCAACTCGCCGCATAGCTGACGACGCCGGCATCCGGGCGCAAACGCATCTTGGCATCGCCGATCGCTTCGCTGAGCCGCTCGGCCGGCACCGGCCCTTGCGAACTCCAGGCCTGCGGCTCTCCCGCCATGTGCGCGACGACTGCATCGGCGAGGCTCGAACGCGGTCCCGCGAGCCATAGGACCGCGGCGGCGACGCTCGCGACGAGCACACTCGCAGCGAGAGCGAACCAGCGCCCGCGGTGGCTGCGGCCCGCGGCCGCATTGCGCAGCGGCACGACATTTGCGGCAGGCTTGGCCGGCAGACTCAAACGCAGCGCGCTCGCGAGGCGCGTCTCGAAGCGGCCCAAGCGCTCGGTAAACGCGGCGCATTCGGCGCAGATCTCGCGATGTGCAAGCATCTCGGGATCCGCTGTCCGAGGTTCCGAGAGCAATGCCCGTCGATAGTGGTTGCAGTCGATCATTCTTCGGGATCCAGCGTAGTGTCCTCGCCGCAGAGGCCGCGCAGCTGCCGGCGGGCGCGAAAAAGGCGGGTCAGCACTGCCGGCGTCGACAAGTTCAGTTGTTCGGCGATTTCGGCGGTCGTGCAACCCATCAATACCTGCAAAACCAGCGGCTCCCGGTACTCGTCCGGCAATTTGAATATTGCAAGCCGCATTTCTTCGAGATCCTGCTGATCGGCCGCTCCGAGCGAGGGCTCTTCGCTCGCGACCAAATCGTCGAGATCCACGGTCGGCAGCCGTTTGCGCTCGAAGGTGCGCGCATATTCGCGCCGGATGATCGTCAGAAACCACGGTTTGGCGGCCTTGTCGTCCTGCAGCGCATCCTGTGCTTTCCAGGCACGCAGCAATGTTTCCTGGACGACATCCTCGGCAACCGTACGGTCGCGGGAGAGCCAAAGCGCAAATCGCAGCAAGTCCGGGCGCAGGGACTCGCAAAGTGCTTGGAAGCGCGCACGCTTCTGGTTTTCGCCAACCTGGGCTCGCATGGTTAAATCGGCACCCGACCTGGGATATTTCGGGTGCGATCTTAGCGCAGTTGGGCGCTCGGCCCGCGCTTGTGCTCCCGCAAGCGCGGAGTGGGCTACCATAACTGCATCGGCCAAAGGATTAGGAGTCACAGCGAAGATGACCGGGATTTCCAGCGATTCATTTCCGAAAACCCGCTTGCGCCGCATGCGGCGCGACGAGTTTTCCCGCCGCTTGATGCGCGAGACCCAGCTCGGCGTCGACGCCCTGATTTACCCGGTATTCGTCGTCGAGGGATCGCGGCAGCGCCAGCAGATCGCCTCCATGCCCGGCATCGAGCGCCTCTCGATCGATGAGTTGCTGCGCGAGAGCGCGGAACTCGTGCGTCTTCGGGTGCCTGCGATCGCCATTTTCCCGGTCACGCCGCCCGAGAAGAAGACGCTCGATGCGCGCGAGTCGTGGAATCCCGAGGGAATCGCCCAACAAGCTGTCCGTGCGGTCAAGAAGGAATTCCCCGACCTCGGGGTCATCACGGATGTCGCTCTCGATCCGTTTACCACGCACGGCCAGGACGGCATCATCGATGCGGCCGGCTATGTCCAGAACGACCTGACCGTCGAAACCTTGATTCGCCAGGCGCGCTCGCATGCCGACGCCGGTGCCGACGTGGTCGCACCCTCGGACATGATGGATGGGCGCATCGGCGCGATTCGCAGCGCGTTCGAGAATGCGGGGCTCGTGCACACGCGCATCCTCGCGTACGCCGCGAAATACGCTTCCAGCTTCTACGGGCCGTTTCGCGACGCGGTAGGCTCGGCGTCTCAGCTCGGCAAAGGCAACAAGAACACCTATCAGATGGACCCGGCAAACTCGGACGAGGCCCTGCGCGAGGTCGCGCTCGACATCGCCGAGGGCGCAGATATGGTCATGATCAAGCCCGGCCTGCCGTACCTCGATGTCGTACGCCGCATCAAGGATCGTTTCGGCATGCCCACGTTCGTCTATCAAGTCAGCGGCGAATACTCGATGATCATGGCGGCCGCGCAGAACGGTTGGATCGACGAACGCGCGACGGCGCTCGAGGCGCTGCTGTCGATCAAACGCGCCGGCGCCGACGGCATACTCACGTATTTCGCCAAACGCGCGGCGGTCTGGCTCCAGGAGTGAGCACCGGGACGCATCTCGGACCGCCCGACCAATACGGGGTCGCCGGGCATCCCGTCGCGCACAGCTGGTCGCCGTTCATTCACGGGATGTTCGCCAAGGCGACCGCGCAGAACTTGGTCTATCGGCTGTTCGACATCGCTCCCAAGGATTTTCGCGGCGAAGTTCTGCAGCTTCTCACGGGCGGCGTACGCGGGCTCAACATCACGCTGCCACACAAGCAGGCGGCCGCCGAACTCGTCAACGAGTTGACGCCGCGGGCCACCCGCGCCCAAGCGGTCAACGTGATCGCCTATTTCGAGGACTCGAAGCTGCTCGGCGACAATACCGACGGCGTCGGCCTGGTCGCCGACCTCGAACAGAACCTCAAGATCGAGCTCGCGCACAAGCGAATTCTCGTGCTCGGTGCGGGCGGCGCGGTGCGCGGCGTGCTCGCGCCGCTCATGGAGCGCGATCCGTCGCAACTGATCATCGCCAACCGCACGCCGGCGCGCGCGCAGGTCTTAGCACGCGAATTTTCGGATCTCGGACAAATCGCCAGCTGCGGCTTCGACGAAATCGAAGGGCCACCCTACGATTTGATCATCAACGGCACATCCGCGAGCCTACAGGGCGAGATGCCCGAGATGCCCGTTGGACTCGTCGGCGAAGATACGGTTTGCTATGACATGGCCTATGGCCGCGGCCATACGCCGTTTACGCTCTGGGCGAAGTCCTTGCATGCGAAACGTACCAGCAAGGGTTGGGGGATGCTCGTCGAACAAGCGGCCGCCTCGTTTGCACTGTGGCGCGGCATCCGGCCGGACACGAAACCCGTGCTCGAGGCGCTTTCGCAATATCGCTGATCCTTAGGCGCGCAACAAAAAGCGGCGCGCCGTGAGGCTCCTCATGGTGCCCGCACGGCGCGCCGCTGCCGATGCATCAGCCGTGCTACTGCGCCGGCATGTCACCCGTGTAGTAGGCGAGCACGTAGGCGTTCAAGCTGCCGTTCGCTTGCGGCACGCCGTAGACCTTGACCGGCGCGCCGACCGCGAGGCCGCTCGTCATCGCCGCAAGGCCGTTGCTCGTCGTGATGTCGATCGGGCTGATCGTCACGACGCCGTTCGTGCGATCGACCTGATAGACCAATGACGCACTGCCCGAGGTCGTGCTCACATTGATCGTTGCCGCGGTTGTACCGCCCGCGACCGACATCGTGAACGCGTTGTCGGCATAGGCGGTCGCGACCGCACCCAGCGGCAGGTTCGAGGGCTCTATGATCGACGCATAGGCGGACCAACCCATCGGGTTCGCGGGATCCGCCCAGGTGGCGAAGCTCGTGCCGTAGGTCGGAACCGTTGCGACCGTGCCGCCGAAATTCACTGCACCGTTGGTCGCGGACACCCAGTCGGCAACCGCGGTGCTGCCGCTCATGAGCGTCGAGATCGGATACGCGAAGTTCCACCACTTGTAACCCGTGATCGGATTCGGCGGACTGCTGAAGTCGTAGCCGTTGGCCGTCGTGGGGTCGATGTAATCGATACCGTAGATGTAGTCATCCGAGGCGGTCCGGAAATGTCGCGTATAGGTAAAACCGGTCGTCGGCGGCGTGGCGCTCGGATAAGAGATCGTGCCGTCGTAATGCGCGGTCTCGATATCGATCGTCTGCGCGACCAGCGGCGTCGCCGTCACGTCGACGACGGTCGCATGCACCTTGAATCCGCGAACGAGGTCGTCATTGGTGAGAAAACTCGTGCCCATGCCGATCGGCGTGCCGTCCGCGACCGCGTTTTGCGGCGTGCGGAAGAAGAATTGTGTGTTCGCGTCGACCGTGATCGGAATGCCGACGCCCGATTCATTTTCGATCGTGACGACATCGGTGCTTGCGTTGACGTGCAGAACATGGCCTTCTGGGCTGAGCCAGACGTTGTTGAAGGTGTTGCTCGCCCAGATGCGCGTTGCCACGAGCGTGCCGTCTTCCTGATAGCGCGCTGCGATGCGAACGTAGCGTCCGACGAGGTTCGTCTCAGCGGAGAAGTTCATGATCGCCGTACGCGTGTCCGCATCGACGTCATAGAAGATCGTGCCGTTGACCGAATCGGCGAGGATGTTGAGGCTCTGCGCGCCTGCGACGGCCGTCTCCGGCGTGGCCACGGGCTCGGTCGGATACTCCTTCGTGATCGTGATCGATGAGTTGTCGGTCGCGATCGCGGTCACATCGCCGTACATGTGCCGCAGCACCAGACGCGTGATGTCCTTGAGCGGATGATGATGCACCGGACCCTCGAAATTCACTGCCCAAATCGTGGTGCCGCCGAGCGCCGCCGGAACGTGGCCGACGATGAACGCGGGATGGCCGAGATCGAATTCGAGATCGAGTTGATTGCTCGCGGTCGTGGTGACGACCAGCGGGGAGACGAAGTTGACGTCGACAGGCACCGTGAGATTCGGGGCGGTACCTTGCGTGTGCTGAATTTGAATCTGGTCGGACGGTATCGCCGCGCCGGGCGTACCGGCAAAACCCGCTTCAGGGTCGGTCGTCACGTTCAATATGACGTCGCCCGGATTGCCGCTCACGGTCAACACCGCGCCGGTATAAGTGCCGACCGGGACCGTCGCGTTGCCGAGAATTTCGCCGAGTTGGTCGAGCTGTGCGAGGTTGGTCACGGGCACGGGGCTCGGCGCCGTGTAGACGTTGACATTGCTGCCGCCGCCTTGGGGTATCAGCGAGATCGACAGAATCTTGACGCCGATCGCGGCCCAGTCCTCGGTCGATGCGTCGCTGATCAACATAGCGACCTGGGCGGTTTGCGGCGTGACGACGGGCGGCGTCGTGCTCGCGGCGCCACCGCCACCGCCGCAAGCGGCGAGTATCGAAGCGACGGCACCGGCCAAAGTAATCTTGGACGTAGTGGATATCATGATTAAATTCTCCCGATGGTGATGCTGTAGATGTCGCCGTTGGGAGACACGTCGGTCTCCTCGTCGGTGTCTGCAACAACGGACCACGGGGAACTGCGTTGACAGGTTCGGCGGTACGTGGCTCGCGCCGCGCGCTCGCGGCAACGCGGCAACGCGCGCGGAATCACGCTTTCAATGCGATCGAATCGCCTCACTCGGCGAGGTAATGATCCTTGACTTTGACATAGTGTGCCGCGCCGTACAGCTGCTGCTCGATCTCCGCGTCGCTGACTTCGCGTATGCGCTTCACGGGATTGCCCATGTACAGGCCGCGCGAACTCAGGTGCTTTCCCGGAGGAACGATGCTGCCGGCGGCAACGATGACTTCATCTTCGATCAGCGCAGCGTCGAGGACCACGGCCCCCATGCCGATCAGGCAACGGTGGCCGATGCGCGCCGCGTGCAACACCGCTTGGTGTCCGACGGTCACGTCGTCGCCGACGATCAGCGGCAGCCCGCCGGGACGATACGGCCCGTCGTGCACCACGTGCAGAATGCAACCGTCCTGGATGTTCGTGCGCGCGCCGATTTCGATTCGATGGATGTCGCCGCGCACGAGTGCAAACGGCCACACGGACGCATCGTCGCCGAGCGTCACGCGGCCGATCACGACTGCCGCCGGATCGACATAGACGCGCGCACCCAAGGTCGGGAGGATGCCGCGATAGGGCCGCAGGTTCATGCTTGCCGTGTCCTTGGCTTCAGCGCATCGTGACGAGCTCTTCGGCGCTCGTCGGGTGGATCGCGACGGTATCGTCGAAATCGCGCTTGGTCGCGCCCATGCGCACCGCGACCGCGAATCCCTGCATCATCTCGTCGGCTCCGGCACCGATGACGTGGCAGCCGATGATCTTCTCCTGCTCGCCCAAGCACACGAGTTTCATGTCGGTGCGCGGCTTCTCTTCAGTGACCGCGTAGTACATGCCGACGAAGCCGCTGACATAGACCTTGACCGCGTCGCCGTAGCGCGCACGCGCTTCGGCCTCGCTCAAACCCACGGTACCGATCGGCGGATGCGTGAACACCACGGTCGGGATCAGTTCGTAGTCCAAGCGCCGGTCGTGTTTGCCGCCGAACACGCGATCGCCGAGGCGCCGCCCCGCGGCAATGGCGACCGGGGTCAGCGGCGCGCGGCCGGTCACGTCGCCGATCGCGTAGATGCCTTCGACGTTGGTATTCTGAAATCCGTCGGTGACCACGAAGCCCTGGGCATCGACTCGCACCCCCGTGAGCTCCAAGCCCAAACCAGCGGCGTTCGGCACGCGTCCGATCGCCCAGAGTACGCAGTCGTAGCCCGGGAATTTTCCGCCGTCCGCGGCCGCCAGCGTCTTCTTGCCGCCTTCCTCGAGCAACGCCGCCGGCACCACATTCTCGTGAAAGCCGATTCCCTGCAAACGCATTTCGCGCTGCAAGGAGTGGCCCAACATCAGGTCGAACTGCCGCAGCAGCTGCGCCTTGCGCAGGAACATGTCCACGTCGCTGCCGAGCTCACGAAATGCGCCCGCGAGCTCGCAGGCAATGTAGCCGCTGCCGACGACCGCCACGCGCTGCGGCCTTTGCTCGAGCTCGAAGAATCCGTTCGACGTGATGCCGAGTTCGCTGCCGGGCAAGCGCGGCACGAGCGGCATGCCGCCGGTCGCAATCACGATGTGCCGCGCGCTCAGATGCCTGCCGTCCACCTCGACCGTGTGCGCATCGACGAAGCGCGCGGTGCCGGCGATCGTGTCGATCCCTTTGGAGGCGAGATTGCGCGCATAAATGCCGTTGAGGCGCGCGATATAAGCGTCCCTCTTGCTCTTCAGCACCGCCCAATCATGGCCATCGTGCGTCACGCCGAAACCGTAGTGCTGCGCGTCGCGAATCAGAGCGGAAACACCGGCGGCGTTCCACATCACTTTCTTCGGGACGCACCCGACGTTGACACAGGTGCCGCCCAAGCGGGCCTGCTCGATCACCGCTGCGCGTGCACCATACTCAACGGCCCGCTGCGCGCAAGCGAGACCGCCGCTGCCGCCGCCGATGCTGATCAAATCGTAGGTTTCGCTGGCCACTTTGGAACTCCGGCTTCGAGAACGTTCAGCTGCCGATGATATACTGAGGCCATCGGTGACTTCTTTAGAATAAGGTGCCGGCGTGATCGCTAACCCGCTATTGGAATTCGAGGCTCTGCCCGCGTTCGATCGCATCGAAGCGGCACATGCGCGCCCGGCGCTCGAGCAGATTCTGAGTGAGAACCGCGCGCGCATTGCCGCCTTGACCGCGCAAGCCGCGCCGACATTCGCGTCGCTGGTCGTGCCCATGGAGGAGTTGAGTCACCGTTTGGCGCGGGTTTGGAGCCCGATAGGCCACCTCAACGGCGTCGCCAACTCACCGGCGATCCGCGAGGCCTACAACGCCTGCATTCCTCTGCTCACCGAATATTCGTCCGAGCTCGGTCAGAACGAGTCGCTCTATGCGGCTTATGCCTACGTGCTCGAACACGAGGGCGGAGCGCTCAATCCAGCGCAGCGCAAGGTCGTCGAGAATGCGCTGCGGGATTTTCGGCTTGCGGGAGTCGATTTGCCCGCGGGCAAAAAGACGCGATTTCGCGAGGTGATGCAACGGCTCGCGCAGCTCGGCACGAGATTCTCGGAGAATGTGCTCGATGCGGCGCGCGCTTACACGCGCACGGTGACCGACGAGGCAGAGCTCGCCGGTCTTCCGGCCAATGCCGTCGATCGCGCCGCAGCGGACGCGCGCGAAGTGCAGCAATCGGGCTGGCTGTTCAAGCTCGATCAGCCGACCTATACGACTGTCATGACCTGTGCCGAGAGCACGCAATTGCGCCGCGACATTTACGAGGCCTGGGTCACCCGGGCATCCGAGCTCGGTCCGAGCGCCGGGCGCTTCGACAATAATCCGTTGGTCGATGAAATTCTGCCGCTGCGCCACGAGCTGGCGCAATTGCTCGGCTTCGAGACTTTCGCCGACTATGCGCTCGCGACGCGCATGGCCAAGAGCCGTCAACAGGTGCTCGGCTTCCTCGACGACTTGGCGCGGCGCTGCCGGCCCGCGGCAACGCAGGAATTTGCGGAGCTCGAGGAATACGCGGGTCGCAAGCTCGATGCCTGGGACGTGGCGTTCTACACGGAAAAACTCAAGGCGAGCCGGTTCAAGGTCTCGCAAGAGGAATTGCGGCCGTATTTTCCGCTCGCCAAAGTACTCGAGGGCCTGTTCGCGGTGACCGCACGACTCTACGGCATCCGCGTTCGCGAGCGGCTGTCGGTCACGGTCTGGCACCCGAGCGTGCGCTATTACGACCTCGTCGACCCGGGCGGCACCGCGGTCGCAGGCTTCTACTTGGATCCGTATTCGCGCACCGAAAAGCGCAGCGGCGCGTGGATGGACGAGTGCGTCAATGCGAAGACTTTGTCGACCGGCAACGCGCTACCAATCGCGCAGCTCGTCTGCAATTTCACCGCCCCGGTAGGCGCGTTGCCGTCACTGCTGACCCACGATGAGGTGACGACGCTGTTCCACGAATTCGGGCACGGCTTGCATCATATGCTCACGCGCGTTGCCTATCCGAGCATCGCCGGTATCAACGGCGTCTCCTGGGATGCGGTCGAGTTGCCGAGCCAATTCATGGAGAATTTCGTCTGGCGGACCGAAGTATTGCCATTGATTTCGGCCCACGTCGAAGGCGGCGAACCCTTACCCGCCGATCTGCTGCGCAGGCTGCTCGGCACGCGCACGTTCAACGCCGCGCTCGACACGCTGCGACAAATCGAGTTGGCCGCGTTCGATTTCGAATTGCACGCGAACTTCGACCCGGCGAAGGGTGCGCGAGTTGCCGAGACGCTCGCGGCAGTGCGCCGCCGTGTGGCAATCGTGCCGGCCGCGCCGTTCAACCGCATGCCAGCGAGCTTCGCGCACATCTTCGCGGGCGGCTACGCAGCGGGGTATTACAGCTACAAATGGGCCGAGGTGCTCGCGGCCGATGCGTTCGAAGCCTTCGAGGAATCCGGGGTGTTCGACGGCAGCACGGCGGCTCGCTTTCTTGATGCGATCCTCTCGCGCGGCGGCAGCCTCGATGCGATGGAGGCCTTCATTCGATTCCGCGGCCGCCAGCCGGACGTGCGGCCCTTGTTGCGGCAGACCGGAATCGCGGCGTGAGTCGCGCCGCGAGCTTCGCTATCGGGCTGCTGATGGCGCTCGGTTCGGGTGCCGCCAGCGCGGCGACGGCTTACGTCAGCGACGATCTGGTTCTCGGCGTCTATGCCGAACAGAATCAACAGGGTCAGCGGCTCACGACCTTGCATTCCGGGGCGCTCGTGGAGACTCTCGAGACTTCGGGGGAGTTCACCCAGGTGCGGCTTGCCGACGGCACGACCGGCTGGGTCAAAAGTTCCTTCCTGGTCACGCGCGTACCCGCGGTTGCGCGCGTCAAGGAACTCGAGGACGAACTGAGCCGCGCGCGCGCAACGACGCCCGAACTCGCCGAAGCCGCTGCTCGCAGCGAACTCGAGCAGCTCAAAAGCCAACTCTCGACGTCGCAGTCCGAGCTGCAGGCTGCACGCGAAACGGCCGCCTCTGCCGCCGCGACGCCGGTGCCCCCAGCCGCCGATTCACCGGCATTGCGACATGTAGGCCAGTTCTTACACTTGCCGTGGGTCACGGGTTTCGCATACCTGATCACGCTGATCGTCGGCTACGGCTTAGGCCATGCGATTCTGGCCCGCCGCCTGCGGAAGAAATTCGGCGGCATCAAGGTCTATTAGCCGATGACCAGTTTTGCAACCTGGAACGTCAATTCGCTACGCGTGCGGCTTCCGCAGCTCATTCAATGGCTGGAGGCGAATCCCGTCGACGTGATCTCGATTCAAGAGATCAAGCTCAGCGATCCCGATTTTCCGTATCGGGAGCTCGAGGCACTGGGGTTTACGGCGGCCGTCTCGGGGCAAAAGACCTACAACGGCGTCGCGACGCTCGCGCGCTCGCCGATTTCGGACGTGGTCACCGACCTGCCGAACTTCCCCGACCCGCAGCGGCGGCTGTTGGCCGCAACGATCGCCGGGGTACGGGTCATCAACGTTTACGTACCGAACGGCCAGGCGGTTGATTCCGAAAAATATGTCTACAAGCTGGCGTGGCTGGAGGCGTTCGCGGCGTTTTTGGAGGACGAGCTGAAGTCTCATCCGAAGGCCCTCGTGCTGGGGGACTTCAATATCGCGCCGGAAGATCGCGATGTTCACGATCCGCAGGCCTGGGCCGGATCCGTGCTAGTCAGCCCCAAGGAACGGGCGGCGTTCGAACGCATGACCGCGCTCGGGGTCAGCGATCTTTTCCGCCGTTTCGAACAGCCGGAGCAGTCTTTCAGCTGGTGGGACTATCGGCAGGGCGCTTATCGGCGCAACAATGGTTTGCGGATTGACTTAATTCTGGGTTCGGCGAGCATGGCGGCACGCTGCAACGCGTGCCGCATCGACCGCGAGCCGCGCGCCTGGGAGCGCCCCTCCGATCACACGCCCTGCACCGCAACTTTTGACATATGAGCGCGGCACCACCGGAAGGAGAACTGCGTCGATGGCGAGTTTGATGCGAAGAGCTTAAACTCCCTGCGATGCAAGATTTCCGCCGTAACGACTACGACGTTACGAACACGGTTCAAGTCAGTTCGACGGCAGCGGTTACGGCTGCCGTGCGTGAGCTTTTCACGGCCACTTGGCCCGGCGAATCGTTCGAGCGCGTCGCGCTCAGCTTCGAGGCATTCGACAAATTATTCACGGGCCGCATGCCCGGCTATCACGGCGTCGACACCGTTTATCATGATCGCCAGCATTCGCTCGACATGACATTGGCGATGGCGCGTCTGACGGTCGGCTACGAGCGCAGCGTCGATGTCACCGAGCGTTTCGGCGTGGAGCGCGCGGTCATGGCGCTCGTCACCTCACTGTTCCATGACGCCGGCTACATTCGCGAATTCGACGACAGTAAGCACCACAACGGCGCCGAGTTCACGCTGTACCACGTGACCCGTAGCGCGCGATTCCTCGCACGATTTTTGCCGTCGCTCGGAATGGAATCCTGGGTTCCTGTCGCGACGCGCATCGTGCATTTCACGGGTTATGAAATCAAATTGAGCCAGATCCCGCTCGCCGACCCGCGCGACCGCAAATTGGGCACCTTGCTCGGCACCGCCGATTTGATCGCGCAAATGGCCGACCGCTGTTATCTCGAAAAATGCCGGGACCGCCTCTATCCGGAATTCGTGCTCGGTGGAATCGCGGCGGCTGCGGGAAGCGATGGCGAGCTGCAAGTGCGCTACAGCTCCGGTCTCGACTTGTTGCGGCAGACACCGGCATTCGTTCGCGACACGCGCGTGCGCCGCTTGGAAGGCGAGTTCGAGCACGCCTATCGCTATGTCGAACAGCTGTTCGACGGCCGAAACCCCTATATCGAAGCGATCGATCGCAATCTCGGATACTTGAATCGCGTTCTACGAACCGAGCGCTGGCCGATGCTACGGCGCAATCCGCCGCTGTTCACCGCGGTCCCGAACCAGTTGCCGCAAGTGCGCGGCCTGATGCTCAATCACCTGAAGACGCTCTGGTCCTAGGGCCTCAAGGCCAATCGATGGTCGCAACGTAGCGCGCATGATGCTGCGCGAGCGCCTCGAGCACTTCATCCTTGCCGAGCATCGGTGCCGCCGCGATCGCATCGCGCAACACGTCGATACCGAGCTCGCGTCTCGCGAATTCACTGACCGGCGCAAAGCTGAAATGCCAGGGTTCCGGCTGAACCCCGGACCGTACGCCGCGAAACGGGCGGAAAAATCCGTAGCGGCTCGCGTTTTCTGCGAGCCAAGCACCGAAGGGTGCGAAAATTCCGTCGGCGCCGAACTCCGCGCCCGTCAATTGCACACGATAGCCGTCCGGGATTGCATTGCGGTCGACGAGGTCCAAATCCGTACCCCAGTGGTGCCGGCTCGCGCCGGGCAGCGCCGACCAGCGCAGTATTTCGGCGATGCGCGCTGCCGGCGACAAGATCCCGACGTCGATGACCTTTCCTGTCGCATCGAACATCGGCCGCTCGCCGCCGTATTTTCCATTCCAGATTGCGAGCTGACGATTGAAATCGCGAAAGCTGCTGACGACGCCGATTTCGAATCCGCTCTCACGCGCCGCGCGGCGCAGCCGGAGCAGTGGCGCGGCCACATGGTGATGCACGGCCGCCGCCATATCGGGCAATTCGACGATGTGGGTGCGCGCGCGCCCGGTCAACTCATCGGTATTCACGGCTTCAATTCGCGCCCTGCCGCAAATTCGGCGACCTGGTCGAGCACGCGCGTCAATGTGTCGGCTTCCTGCGCGCCGGAGATCGTATATTGACCGTCGAAAATGAACGTCGGCACACCCGTTAGTCCCAATCCCGCCGCATGGCGTTCGGCCGCAGCAACGGCATCTTGGCCTGCACGCAACACCAGCGTGCGCCGTGCCTCGAACTCAGAGAGTCCGGCTTCGACGCCGAGACGCACGAGTTGTTCGATATCGCCGATGTCGCAGCCTTCTTCGAAATAGGCGCGCAGCAGCCGCTCCTTGACCGCATTCTGCAGGCCTGCGCGGGCCGCATGGGCGATCAGCAGATGCGACCGTCGCGTATTGGGGACACGTGCGATCAAGTCGAAGCGGTAGTAGATTCCAACCATGGCGCCAAGCTCGGTCAGGGTCTTTTGCGCTTCCGCGAAGCGCTCCTTGTCGCCGACACGGGTCGCAATGAACCAGGAGCGATCCACGCCATCGGAAGGTAAATCCGGATTCAATTCGAAAGGCCGCCAAGTCACGACAGGCTCGTATTGAGGGCGTTTTGCCAACGCCAATTCAAAGCGCCGTTTCCCGAGATAGCACCAGGGGCATGACGTGTCGGAGAAAATGTCGATGCGCATGCGGGCGGTCATAGCCATGCGATTGTAACCGGCCCCTTATGAGGTTGGGCGTGAGCGAGTATCATTCTTGAATGGCGCATAGCCTCAAAACAA
>Ga0181531_10000458_pt1 | contig 27477 bp, 26 predicted proteins | sample PEATcosm2014_Bin_38_FD_119743 | JGI IMG/M metagenome (GOLD analysis project Ga0181531, IMG submission 119743) | Peatland microbial communities from MTU Mesocosm Facility, Houghton, MI, USA - PEATcosm2014_Bin11_10_metaG | ecosystem: Environmental > Terrestrial > Soil > Wetlands > Peat | place...
AGCATCTCGCTGCCCCACAGCACGACCCCGACCGCCTCGGGATAGTGCCCGCGTTCGGTGCAGGCCCGCTCGAGCAGTTGCGCGACGGTCGCTTTCCCCTTGCGCTGCGCCGCTTCACGCGGCAACATGCGGACGTCGGTCGAGGCCATGTTGCGCCCGGTCGGCAGAACGGTCCAGTCGCCCACGATCTCGCCGCCCGGCGAGGGCGCCAGATAGCGCCCGGCGAGCGCCGTCAGCAGACCGCTCCGCTCCGCTTCGCCGACGCGGCCCAGCTCCCGCCAGAGCGTGCGCGCGCGGGCGAGGAACATCTCGAAGTCCTCGTGCTCGTAGGGATCGCGGAGCAGCGCCGCTCCGGCGATCGTCCGCGCACGCAGGATGCCGGTGACCGCCGACCGTGCGCCGGTGGCGCCCGGCCGCAGCACCTCGGACTCGATGAGCGCTCGCGAGGCATCGCGGATCTCGTCGATCAGGTCGTGGCTGTACGCGCCGTCGCCGGCCGGCGCGAACGGCGCCCGCGCAAGCGCGTCATAGTCGAGGCCGTAACAGGTTGCCACCAGCCGGTGGACGTCGACGTCCGCGAACTCCAGGCACGCCAAGAAGGTGTGCAAGCGATCGTCGTCGCTCAGTCCGCGGCCGAAGACGTGCTGACCGGCCGGCGCGAACTCGCCGTCGAGCGCGATCAGCTCGTCGTGGACCGCGCCGACGAAGGCCGCCTGGTCGCCGTCGGCCGGCGCCGCGATACGCAACCCGCTGTGCGCGACCAGCTCGGCGATGTCGGCGGCATAGCCGTCACGCCGCTCGAGGTCATCGGCCGGGCAGTTGTAGTAGTCGTGCACGAGCGCGTGCAACCCACGCAGCGTCTCGCTGCCCTCGACCGCGCGCAGCGGTGGGCACAGGTGCGAGACGATCGTCGCGTACGCGCGTCGCCGCGCGATCGACGCTTCGACCGGATCGAGCGAATTGAAGAGGTAGACGTGCGGAGTGCGGTCGATCAGGAACTCCGGATAGTCGCCCAGCGCCGGCGACCACTCCTTGCCCTTCGACCACTCGACCAGGCCGTGCGTGCCGACGTGCAGGATCGCGTCGGCGTCGAAGCGGCGCGTCGCGTAGCGATACGACGCCAACAGCCACGGTGAGGGGGGCGCCTTCTTGTCGTGGATGACCGTGAGGTCTTCCATGCCCCGCATGTCCTGCAGCAGCACCAGCACGTTCCCGTAGCGCAGGCCCTTGACCGGCAGGATCGCCGGCGGGGCGCCCCACGTGGTCGCGAACAGCGCCTGCGCCTGCAGCGGCAGCTCGGCCACCCAGTCGCGGATCTCGCCCGCGCTGACGGTGCCGACATGGTGTTCGCCGGCGTGCATCTCGCGCAGTTTGCGCGAGGTCGTGGCGTCGTCGGGATCGAGCGGGCCGACCGTGTAGCCCTCGGCGGACAGCGCCGCCAGCATCTCGCGCAGCGACGCCGCGACGTCGAGGAAATACGCGACGCCGACGTTCGCCGGACCGGGTGGGAAGTTGTAGACGAAGACGGCCAGTTTCTTCTCGGCGTTGGCCAGCGTCCGCAGCCGCAGCCAGCGGGTCGTCACGTCGGCGACCACATCGATCCGGTCGGCAATCGGCTCGAGCGCGCTGATCTCGGCGCCGGGTTCACGCGAGCAGATCGGCGGCAACGGGGTGATGCCTTCGGTCTCGGGCGTGACGACGTTGCCGATGTACTCCAGCGAGGCGATGCCGGTGGTCGAGCGGGCGATGTCCGCGCGCGACATCGCGGCGTTGACCGGCGAGGTGTAGACGCGCGGGTCGCCCAGATCGTGGATGAACGCCACCGAGGCGTCCGGCGAGCCGGCGAACATCGAACCGGCCAGGTAGAGCGGGACGTTGTGGTAGACCGCGGAGACCAGCGGTGCTCGCGTCTTCGGCGCCAGCAGGTGCCCCCGCGAGACGACGTGCGCGTTGAAGACGGCCGTCATCGAGCAGATCACACCCACACCGCGTTCTTCCCAGGCGCGGATCGCGGCGTCGAGCACCGGCGTGTTCCACTCGGGCAGGAACAGATCGTGGGTGATGAAGCCGATCCGCTCCCACGGCGCACGGCCGTACGTCTTGGTGAACCACGGCTCGTACCAGCGAAGGTAGGCGTCGGGTTTGGCGAACATCCCGGCGTGCGCGGGGTGGTAGATGCCTTCGTTCTCGACCTTCTTGGGCAGCGGCACCTCGCCGGCGTAGCTCGCTGTGGTGAAGTGCTTTTTGAGGTACAGGAACATGTTGCCGACGTTCTCGACGCTGCGGTTGTTCCAATAGCCGCACATCACCAGGGTCTTCATGACCGGATTGTTGATGAACTTGACCATCAGCGGCGCCGAGTCGACCATCTTCTGCATGCCCAGGAAGCCTTCGCGGGCTTCCCAGAACGCGTCGGTCTCTTCGTGCCGCGCGCGGGCGACGAAGCGCTTGAGCTTCATCGTCAGGGCGCGCATCGGACTCTCTTTGGTGTGGTCGTAGGCGTAGCCCATGCTGCGGAACATCAGGCTCTGCAGCCACGGGTGCGGGATGTCGTACCAGAGGAACAGTAAGTTGCCCAGCTCGCCGGCGGCGTCCATCTCGCGCAGCAGCGTGGCCAGCCGCTCCACCGTCTCGATCGACATCGACTGCCAGCCGATCAGGACGTCCGCCTCGCGGATCGCCTCGCGCAGGCGCGCGATCCCGGCCGGGTCGTTGAAGTCGGCCGCCCCGAAGTGGTCGAGGCTCCACGCTTCGCCGGTCTGTTCGCGCAGCCGCGGAAATGCGAGCCTGATCGCGTTGGCGCGTTCGTCGGGAGCCCATGACGAATAGCCGACCAGTCTCATGTCCCGACGCTACGACTCTCGCGTGGTCGGCACGGTGACGATCATCACCCGGACGCCTTCACTCGATCTGCGCCACGACGTCGGCGATGGGAAAGTAGCGACCGCGGGCGAGGTCTGCCAGTTCGCGCATGAGCGTCGAGCCCTCGAGGCGGTCGATGTTCACGAAGGTCGCGCTCGCGCGGCCGGCGATCCGAGCGGCCAGGGAACGGCACTGCTCGCTGGCCGTCGCCGTCAGGCCGCGTACGTCGACCTCGCCGGTCACCAGGCGCGCCAACTCGGGCTCGCCCCCCAGCGGGACGTTGGCGCGGCCGTCGCTGAAGACCGCGATCTCGATCTGCGCGGCGGGATGGCTGCGGTGAAATCGCTCGGCGATGCGGCGCGCCTTGTCGAGGGCGTCGGGCAACGGGGTGAGCGTGCGGGTGTCGCCGGGCTCGAGCTCGGTGAGGCGGGCAGCGACCAGGTCGATGTTGCGCCCGACGTGCTCGTCGACGACCACCTCGGCGGCGGTCCCCCAGCACGAAACGAGCGCCGCCAACTCGCGCTCGACGTAGGCCGGGCGCAGCAGCTCGCGAGCGGCCACCTGAACCGCCGCGGAGCTCTGGGTGGTCGATTGCGAGGCGTCGACGACGAACACGGTCAGGCGCATCGGGGTGGCGGAGTCGATGCTCTCGCGCAGCTCGGCAGGGCGCCCTGCACGCGCCCCGACGGCGCGGTCGACCAGCGTTGCGGCGACGTCGAGACGGCCACCCTGCAGCGCTGCGCCGGCGACCGGCTGGCCTTCGCGCGCGGTCTGCGGCTGCGCGCGAAGCGGGGGGCGTTCGGCCAGCTCGGGCGAGACGACCAGTCGCGGGCCGCGCTCCGGCGGTGGCGCGCCCTCATCCGGTGCGGCGCCTTCGCCCGCTTCGAGCGCCGCTTCGATCGCCGCGTCCTCGGCCAGATGCTCGCCTTCCGCCTGCACCCGCAGGCGGCTGCGCCGCAGCCGGGCCGCCAGCGGGAACACCCGGCGTACGTCGGCGCTGGTCGCCCGCGTGCGCGCCTCCAGTGCCGCCAGCGCGCAGGCGGCTTCGAGTGCGACGAACTCGGTGCGGTGCGACTCGATGCCCAGCCGCGTGACGGCGTCGATCGCGAACGTCAGCGCGTCCTCTTCGGGGACGACCTGCGGCAGCAGCGCGATCGCGCGCGCCACCCGGCTCCGCAGCGCGCGCGTCTTGCCGGCATAGCCGGCGACGAATCCGCGCGGATCGCGCGCGAAGGCGGCGTTGCGCCGGTAGATCTCCGCCCGCTCGGCCGCGTCCGTGCTGGCATGCAGGAACACCCGCAGGCCGATCCGGTCGGTGATCTGCGGGCGCAACTCGCCTTCTTCGGGGTTCATCGTCCCGATCAGCGTGAAGCGCGCCGGGTACTCGAGCGCGTGCTGGCCGCGCTTGACCCGCACGACCCCTTGCGCGGCCGCGTCGAGCAGCACGTCGACGACCGCGTCCGCCAGCAAGTTGATCTCGTCGACGTACAGCACGGCACGGTTCGCCCGCGCCAGGAGCCCGGGACGAAAGGCCAGCGCGCCCTCGGCCAGGGCGGCCCGTAGGTCGATCGCGCCGACCACGTCGTCGATCTGCGCGTTCGCCGGCAGCTCGACGATCTCGGCGCGCGTGCGGTACGGGGTGCCGGCCGTCGACCCGGCGGCGCAGGCAGCGCAGAGCGCGTCGCCGTCGGGATCGCAGCCGTACGGGCAGGCCGCACGACGCTGCAGCGGCAGCAGCTCGCCGACGCCGCGGACGATCGAGGTCTTGCCGATCCCCTTCGGTCCGGACAGCAGCACGCCGCCGATCCGCGGGTTGATCGCGGCCAGCAGCATGGCGAGCTTGGCTTCGTCCTGCGCGACGAGTGCCGCGAACGGATAGGTGACGAAGGTCGCGCGGGCCCGGCTGCTCATCGGACGGATCTTCCCGGCCGCGCGCGGATCTCCAGCGCGGCGCGGGTCAGACGCGGGCAGGCTGCTGGCTCGCGCGGGGGCGCAACGGCGCGACCGGCTCCGTGCCCGGCAGGTCGATCGCCGGCAGGGGTCCGGGCATCGGGCAGGCCTCGGTCCAGCGCTCGCGCGGCAGCGGCGGCACGGCGTCGTGCGGCTGGAACTGGAGCTTGGCGTATTGCAGCGCGTTGCTCGCGTAGCGGACGTAGCGCATCGCTGTGGCCGGTAGTCGCCGCCACCCGGTGGCCGATCGGCCGCGCTTGTTGCGCCGGTTGTTCTCGGCCATGCGCCGCAAGCAGCGCAAGAAGAAATCGCTGTCGGTCCGGATGCCCAGCCCCCAGACTTCGCGCGCGGCGCGCTCGGTTTCGTCGATGACCTTGCGGTCGTAGGCTTCCCAATCCATCCCCAAGCGCCCGTAGATGGGCGCCTCCGCATCGCGCAGGTACATCGTGATGTAGACCGCCAGGGTGAAGAACTTGATCGCGAAGCGGTTGCGCGCGCCGCGCAAGAACTGCGGCTGGCTGCGCATCATGAGCGCGAAGAAGCGGCTGTGTCGGCGCTCGTCCTTGCACCAATCGTCGAAGTAGCGGAAGATCGGGTGGAAGCGGTACTCCGGGTGGCGCTTGAGGTGATCGGAGATGTTCTGATAGCGGTAGAAGCCGACCAGTTCGGACAGATACGTCGTGACGAAGATCCACTTGGGATGCATGTACTGCATGCCCTGGACCTTCGGCAGCTTGCCGAGGTCGAACGGTCGTCCCATCTGACGCATGACGAAACTCAAGAACGAGGAGTGCCGCGCTTCGTCCCGCGACATGCACTTGTAGATGGCGTGCACCGAGGGGTCGTCCAATTTCTTGTAGACGTCGGCATAGAGCAGACAGCCGGAGAACTCACCGATCGCCGAACGATGCAGGAACTCGTAGAACTCGTTCCAGATGGGCTCGTAGTCGAGGTCGAGCGCTTCCTGCTGCCAACGAAAGTGAGCCCGGTTGTAGTCGGCTTCGAAGTCGGATCGCAACGCCTCGAATTCGTCCCGCAGCCAGTCGACCTCGAGCCGGTTGAGGATCTCGATATCGGTGCGGTACAACCGCGGGCGCAGGAGCTGCGGGGCTTGCGACATCAGCGCCGGACGGCTTCGAACAAGAAGCTGTCGTAGAAGAAGCGGCGGACGCGGCGGGTGCGCACGATGCGGAAACCCGCGCGGTAGAGCACCCGCTCGACGTCGTCGTAGGAGAGCAGGTGGATGTTGGTCATGCGGTTGCGCTGGTGGAAGTACTTGCGCCCGATGTGCATCCAGAAGGTGTTGGCCACCGTCCGCAGGGCGAAGGTTCCGATCAGCTTGTGGGCCGAGAGCTCGGCCAGCCGGGTGAGCATCGTCTGCACCTCGGCGTACGGGTAATGGAACAGCACGTCCAGGCAGCACACCAGATCGTACGATCGCGGCGTCCCTTCGATCGCGGCGATGTCGCCGACGTGGAAGTGGGGCGGCACGCCGCGGCTCCGATTGAGCGTGGCATAGCGCGCGAACGAGATCATCGGGGCCGAGACGTCGAAGCCGTCGACCTCGTAGCCCAGGTCGGCGAGCCGCAGCGAGAGGTTCCCGGTCGCGCAGCCGGCGTCGAGTGCCGTCCGGTGGCCGTCTGCCCGCACCCAGCGCGCGACCTGGTCGATCATCTGCTGGTGTCCCTCGCGGATCACCCGCCAGATCGGAGGGATGGGGCCCGACCCGTAAATGGCCGTCCAGCGCGAAAAGCCGGACGTCTCGAAGTAGGACGCGATACGCCGCACGCTCTCGGACGGACCCACGTTCCCGAACAACGAGGTGCGCCCGAGCACGGGCGCGATGGCACTGAGATCGATCTGTTCCTGCACGGCCACCTCCGAAACGCGACGGCTCGTGAGCAGCGTACCGGTGCGCGTGTCGGCGGCTCGGTGATAGCCGTCACCGTGCGAGAAGCCCTCGAGGGCGTCTCGTAGGGATATGGACCCGGTGCGGCTGCTGGTCGCCGCGGAACGCGCGATCTTCTCGTTCGTCGGGCTGCTGTTCTTCGTGGCGGCCTTCGTCGTCGCGATTCGGGCGCTCGGCGACCTCTGGAGCGTGGCGACGGCGCCGAGCGACGAGCTGCTGGCGAGCGGAACCGCGTTCCTGGACGTCATGCTGCTGGTCTTGATGATCGTCGAGCTGGCCTACACCATCATCGTCAGCGTGCGGGGCTCGGAGCTGCAGGCCGAGCCGTTCTTGCTGGTCGGCCTCATCGCGTGCATCCGCCGCATCCTGGTCATCACCATCGGCGGTGTCGGCCCGCGCGGGGCAGCGCCGGAGACCGAGACGTTCGGGGTGGGCCAATCCGTCGAGCTCGGCGTCCTGACCGCCGTCGTGTTGGTGCTGGTGCTGGCTATCGCGGTGCTCCGCCGCGGCGTCGCGAGCAACGGGGCCGAGCTCAACGCCCGGGCGACGCACCACCCGCCGGACGTCCCGCTCCGCTGAACAGGGCGCGGATGGCGCCGCTGCGATCGAGCCCATGGCGACGGGTCAGCAGCTCGGCCTCGCGCAGCGTCCTGGCATACTGTGCTTGCGCGGCTGCACGGGCGCCCAGCGCGTCGAGCGCGCCGCGCACGTCTGCGATGTCCGCGGGCGAGAGCGGAGCACAGGCGCCGTAGCGCATGGCGACGACCTCGCGCGCGGCGCTGGCCGGCCCGGCCAGCGCCCAGACGACCGGATAGACCCACTTCCGGTGGGCGAGGTCGCCGTCGGACGGCTTGCCGGTTTGCTCGGGACTGCCCCACACGCCGAGCACGTCGTCGCGAATTTGGAACGCCCGCCCGTACGTTCGTCCCAGCGCGGCGTAAGCGTCGGCGCGAATCCCGCCCGCTCCCGCGCTGAGCGCCCCGAGCTCGCACGCCGCGCCGAAAAGGGACGCCGTCTTGCCGTCGATCATCGCGAAGTAGTCCTCGAGCGCGACGTCGGTCGCGGTCTCGAACGCGATGTCGTGGGCCTGGCCGGCGCACATCGCGAAGTTTGCCTCGTGCAAGCGCTGCGCCATCGCGGCGATCGTCTCAGGCCGTTGGCCGCCGCCGCCGCGCAGCAGCGCGAGGTAGGAGACGGCGCACATCGAGTCGCCGGCGTTGACCCCGTGCGAGAGTCCGAAGCGAGCCCAGACGGCGGGCCGCCCGTGTCGCGTCCGATCCCGATCCTCGATGTCGTCGTGCATGAGCGAGTAGTTGTGCAGGCACTCCACCGCGACGGCCGCGTCGATCGCTTCGGCAAACGTGCCGCCTTCGTCGAAAGCGACTTGCATCACCAGCCGCGGGCGCAACCGCTTGCCGCGCCGACCGTTCGCGTCGTCGATGCAGAAGTGCCAGCGAATCTGCTCGCCGATCGGCGAGGTCCCGGCCTTCGCGAGTGCGTCGAGCAGCGTGCTCCGCAAGGCATCTTCGAAGCGCGCCACCGTGTCGGAGTCGAGGGTCGGGGCAGCCACCACGGCGAGGCGACGGCGTTGCGCGGACGTCGCGCGGCGCGTCGGGCCGAGCGCAGACGGCGTTGCCGTTGCGCGAGAACGATTCTGTGAGGTGGTGCTGTTCATGGGGCGAGCTCCCGTCGATGTAACTATCGGACACCTCTGCGCCGACTGCTCGTGACCCTCGTCACCGAGGATGAGAGCGAACGGCGGCGACGAACCGCCGGCAGGTGCTCGATGCGATCCGTCCGGTCGGTCTGCGCTCCGGCGGCGCACTGCACGTCACGGGGTGCCCCGGTGCGCAACCGTTGCTGCTCCTGCACGGCGTCGGCGGCGGCGCCTGGTCGTGGCGTCCGCAACGCGAGGCGCTCGCACCGCTTGCGCAGGTGTTCGCCCTCGACGTTCGCGGGCACGGCGCTGCCGCGCGGGTGCTCGACGCCGGTTTGGCCGACTACTACGCCGACGTCCGCGAGGCGCTCGCATTCGCGCACCAGGAGACGCGCCGTCGCGTGGTGCTCGCCGGGCACTCGATGGGCGGACTGCTCGCGATCGCGCTTGCCGCGGACGAACCGGACGCGGTCGCGGGCCTGGCGCTGGTCGATCCCGTCTACGCGACCGGGCGCGAGCCGTTCGCGCACACCCCGGCGTCGCTGGCGGCGGGGATGCGCTGGCTGAGCGCGCCGCTCACCCGCTCGGTCGGGCGGAACGGTACGCTGAGCCGACTGCTCGCGCGCTGGATGTTCGCGCAGGCGTTCGAGGACCCGTCCCGTCGCGAGCAGGCATGGCGCGACCAGTGCCTGCAGATCCCGCTCGAGTACCCGCGCATCCTCGACGAGGCGTTTTCGGGTCCGCGCGGATTTCCGCTGCGCGACTTCGCGGCCGAGATCTCGGCCCCGACGTTGCTGCTGGAGGGAACGCACGGCCGTCGCCGGCCCCGTTTTCCCGCGCTGGTCGCCACGCTCGATGCTCGGCTGGGACGGCGCTTCAGGCGCGAGGTCATCGCGGGTGGCCACTACCTGCAACTCGACCGGCCCGACGCCGTCAACGCGGCGCTGACGGCGTTCTTGGGGGATCTGCCCTGACGGCGACCTCGTGGGCGGCAAGTGTCTCTTCGATATCCCGCATGCGCTGGCGGACGGCTGGGCTGACGACGGCGCGTGAATAGCGGAAATCTGTCAGGCCGATGCCACCCTCGCGCAGTCCCAGTACGACGTGGCCACTGACCGGTTTGTGCGCCCCCGCGTCCTCGCAGATCCGCTGTACCGCCGCCGCGACGTGCTCGACGACGCTGGTCAGGACGACCCCGGGCGCAAGACCGTCCTGGTCGGCATCGGCGCCGATCACGTAGGTGCCGCGCCGCGACCGCGCCGCCGCGATCGCGCCCAGTCCCGCCGGTCCGGCGACCACGTATGCGACGTCGGCGCCGCCCCGGAACACCTGCGCGGCAGCCTGAGCGGCCCGCTGCGTGTTCTCGAACGAACCGGCGTAGGCGCTGGCCACCCGCACGCGCGGGTCGGCGGCGCGCGCCCCCGCCTCGAAGGCGGTCGCGATCTCGGCCAGCCGCGGCGAGGGCAGCCCGCCGAGGAACGCCACCTGGTGCCGACGCGAGACGAGCGCCGCCAGCGAGCCGGCGAGATAGCCGCCCTGCGCGCGGTCGAAGGTGACCGACTCGACGTTCGGTTCGTCGGCGACGCCGTCGATGAGCGCCACGTGCGCGTTCGGGAACCGGACCGCGGTCTCGTGCACGGCGCGCGCCATCGTCCCACCCACGGCGATGATCTCGTTGGCGTTCTGCGTCGCAGCAAAACTGAGGTCGGAGAGGTAGTCGTCGCTGCTGCGGGAGGCGACCGCGGTGACCCCGACGGCTCCCTCGCGAGCGCAGCGGTCGAGTCCGCGCTGCGCCGCGTCGTTGTACGAACGGTCCCCGAAGCCGCGCTGGTCGGCGACGAGTGCCACCTCCACCCGCTCCTGGGTAGCCGCTTTGGCGGCGCACCCCACCAGCAGGAGCCCGGCGAGCGCAGCGGCCGTGACGCGAAGTGGAACGTCCATAGCGAAATGGTGGCGAGGGGGAGACGGCTTGTCGGGGACTTGGATCACCGACGAGGCGGTCCGCGAGGGGTACCTTCGCTACAGAGCCGGGCGCTTTCGATGAAGCGCCGGCTACAGACGCTGAACGCTCCGGCAGCTAGCCTGACGGGAGAAGGAGGGTCGGGCGATGGCAGCCTTCGCAACGGTCCGGATGACGGTCGATCTCGCCGGCAGCGGCAAGGCAGAGTTGGCGCGTGACGTGGTGGAGACGTTTCCCGGGACGCGGGCCGTCGCCGTCGACGCGCTCGGCGGCACCCTCGACTTCGAACTGCAGTTCCCCGGGAACCTGAGCGCCCTGGTGCGACGGTTGCGCGAGAGCGCCATCGCGGTCGCGTCGCCGGCGAGCGTGACGCTGCCGGTGGTCGCGCTCGTCCCCGAGCTGGTCGCCGACCCGCAGGCGGTGGCAGAACGGCTGGTCGAGGGGCCGGAGGTGTGGGACGTGGCCTTTGCGCGCGGCACCTACGTGCTCGCCGGCAGGTTCACCGGGGATCGCGTCGAGGCGTCGGTTCAGCCGCGCAGCGAGTCGATGCACGAGCTCTACGACGCGATGCTCAGCGTGGGCCTCGTCGCGAGCGACGTGTTTCCGCCGTATTCGTAGTGCGTTTCATCGATCCGCTCCGCAGCTCCGTGGTCTCCCACAACGCGCCGAGCGAAGGCGAGCAACGCTACGCGCGGTGCGGCGCCCTCACCAAGGCGCACTCCAAGACGTTCTATTTCGCTTCGTTGTTCTTGGGCGTGGAGAAGCGGCGCGCGATTTGGGCGGTCTACGCCTTCTGCCGCACGGCCGACGACATCGTCGACCGCGACGCACCCGCCGGCGAGCGGCTGCGCGCGCTCGACCGCTGGCGCGAGCAGTTGCTCGCAGCGTATGACGGGCAAGCAAGTGATCCGTTGATGATCGCGTTCGCCGAGACGGCCCACCGTTTCGCCATTCCGATGCAGCCCGCGCTCGAGTTGCTGCTGGGCGCACAGCGCGACGTGACGGTCCGGCGCTACGCGACCTACGCCGAGCTCGAAGAGTACTGCTATCTGGTGGCGTCGACGGTCGGGCTCTTGACCTGCCCCATCCTCGGTTACGAGGACGGCGCGCTGCCCTACGGGGTGATGCTGGGGCGGGCCATGCAACTCACCAACATCTTGCGCGACGTCGGCGAGGACGCGCGCCTGGGGCGGATCTACTTACCCGCCGAAGACCTGCGTCGCTTCGGCTACACCGAGGACGACGTGCTGGCGGGCACGATCGACGAACGCTTCGTGGCACTCATGCGCTTTCAGATCGCCCGCGTTCGCAAGCTCTACCGCGAAGCCGCCGCCGGCATCGACCTGCTCGCGCCCGAGAGCCGTTACACGGTGCGTCTGGCACTCGCGCTCTACCAGCGCATCCTCGAACAGATCGAGCGCAACGGCTACGACGTCTTCAGCCGCCGTGCGTACATCCCCGCGCGTGCCAAGCTCCTCATCGCGATGGCGACGGCGCTCCGCTGAGCCTGCGGCGCGTCGGCGGAAGGAGAGCGCCGCCAGACCGTGTGAAGCAGGCGTAGTGTCGAAGAGCTTGGCGCAGATGCTCCGCAAGAGCACCCCGGTCTATCGAGACCTGTGGATAGCGCAGTCGCGATCGGGTTTTGCGACGGAGCCGGACGAGCGCGTGATCAGCCAGCATCTGGGATACTGGGACACCATCGTTCGCGCCGTCGATACGAACGAATACGAAGAGCTCATGGAGCACGCCCGGGATGCAGGGCGGTATCAGTACGCGATCGGGCTGGAGCTCGCCGAGGCGATTCGGCGCACCGTCGAAGCGACGAACATGATCGAGATCGCGCTCTTGGAGGCCAACAGCGACGAGGTGTCTCCGCGCGAGATCATCAGCGAAGTCGCCGACTTGCGCTCGATGATCGTGATGGCCGTCGTCGCGGGCTACAACCAGGCGCGCGACGAGGCACTCCAGCGCGCCCCCAACCCGTTGCAGGAGCGTTTGCACGCGGCGCTGATGCGCAACCGCAGCAAATACTCGACCATCGACCTGCGCCCGGGTCAGGAAATCGGGCCGTTGGACGATGAGGATCTGCGCTTCTTCGCCATCGAGAGCGGCAAAGTCCGGCTCTACAACCTGCTCCTGAGCGGCCGGACCATCACCCTCTCGATCCTCGGCGAGGGCGATGTGTTCTTGCAGTGGCGCGCACAGGAAACGGCGCTTTCGTACATTTGCGCCGAGGCCATGCAGGCCTCGCGGATCATCGGCGTCTCGCAGAAGTCGCTCGAGGAGTTGGTCGCAGCCCAGCCGGCCGCCGCGCTCGACGTCATCTCGAACTTTGCGCGGCGCCTGACCGAGAGTCACGTCCTCATCGAGGACCTGATGAACAACAGCATCAATCTGCGGCTCTACCGCACGCTGCACGAGCTCGCGCGGCAGTTCGGCGGGACGCCCGACGCCAACCGGGTGGTGATCGCCGTACCGCTCACGCACCAGCGCCTGGCCGACATGATCGGCAGCAACCGGGTGACCGTCACGCGCAAGCTCCACGAGCTGCAGAAGGCCGGCGTGATCGCCGCCCGCGGCAGCGGTTCGATCGAGATCCTCGACCTGCGCGCGCTCGAAGGGCTCATGACGAGCGCCAACAACTGAGCTCGCCTGCCGTTCTCCAGTGCGGCATGAGCAGTACGAGGCCGGCGGCGGCACCGAGCGAGGTGATCGGGCCGACGAAGAACCACAACGCGACGACCGCGAAGGCGGCGCCGACCAGCGAACCGGCGCGGGCATCTCGGGCCGCCAATCCGGTGACGACGCCGACCGCGGCGACGCTCGCCAGTGCCAAGGGAGAGAGCGCCAGCAAGACGCCCGCCAGTGCGCCGATGCCGCTCCCGGCGCGCCAACGCCGCCACGGGCTGTACCACGATCCGGCCAGTGCCGCGGCGGCGGTCCCCGCGCCGACGGCCGCGCCGCCGCCGTGGGCCGCGATCACGGTCGGAATCGCCGTCTTGAGCGCGTCGACCAGCGGGACGACGGCGAGCGCGGCGCGCCGCGGCCAGCCGCCGATATCGGCGAACAGCCAAGCGACGATCGCGCCGAACGGAATCGAGCCCATTCCGAAGGCGAAAATGAGCGCTGCTGCCTCGCGCACGTAGAGATTTCCGTAGAAGGCGTTGTGCAGCAAGCCCTCGTTGACCGGCATGGGTTCGGCTCATGCGACGAGCGTCGTGCCGGCCCCCGCCGCGGCGCTTGTGCCGCCGGCTACAACGTCCGCGCCGCAGACCGGGTAGAATCCCCAGAGTACACGGATCCGGCTCGCGAGCCTGGAGGAGTTTCGATGCACACGATTCGTCGCGCTGTTCTCTCCGTCGCAACGTTTCTAGCGGCCGCCGTTCCCGCCGCGGCACAGACGACGTCCGGCGGGACGGACACCGGTCCCTCGCTGCTGTGGGTGTGGGTCTGGATCCTCGTCGCCGGCATCATCATCTTCATCGTCGGAACGAGCATCGGCTCGGGCCAGCGCCGCTGAGCCGCGCGGCGTCCTTGTAGCCGCAGTCACCGACCGGCACGGCCGGTCGGTGTACGCTCGGGGCGTGTTCTGGATCGTCATGCTGATCTTTTTCGCGGCTATCGGCGTCGCGCCGGTCCTCGCCCTGGTCTCAGGACGACGGCGCGCCGACTAGAGTTGCTTCGCGCGCGGACACGAGCATAGGCTGGTGCGAGCGTGATGACCGTGATCCACGTCGTGTTCGGAACGGCGGCTCTGCTCGCCGGCCCGCTCGCGTTCGTCGCACGCAAAGGCGGCGCGCGGCATCAGCTCGCCGGTCGCGTGTTCACGATCGCCATGGCGGTCGTGTTGTTCAGCGCCGGCTTTCTCTGGCAAGCGAAAGGGCATCTGTTCCTGGTTCCGCTCGCGGCCGTCAGCGCGTACTTGCTGTTCAACGGGTGGCGCGCGCTCGCGCGCCGGCGGCGCCGGCGGCCCGACGAGATCGAGGACCGCGTCGATCGGCTCGCCGCCCTGGCGGCGATCGCCGCAGGCCTCGCCACCGCCTATCTGGGGCTCACCGCGCGCACGCCGCTGATGATCAGCATCGCGCCGGCGCTGCTGGGAATCGGCTCGATCGCGGTGGCGTTCGCGGTCAACGAACTGTTGGGATTCGTCCAGCCGCGCACGCGGGTGGGCTGGCTCGCCGCGCACTTCGCCTCGATGATCGCGGCGTACATTTCGGCGGTCACCGCCTTCGTCGTCATCAACGCCCACGCAGTCCCGATGTTTGAACGCTGGTTCGTTCCGAGCCTGGTGGGAGGCATGACGATCATCGCCTCGACGCTGAAGGTCCTACGCGCGAGGCGGTTCGTCGACCCTGTGCTGCGGGCCATGCGCGAACGCCTTGCAGGGCTCCTGCATCGGCCGGGTCGCGTCCCGGTAGCTGCGACTACAGAACCGGATGACCCGTTCGTCCTAGAATCGGTCGCAGGGGCTACCGGCCCGCACGTTCGGTCAGCGGAGGAGATCGTCGAATTCCATGAGTCAACAAGCCGTACTCGTCGAGGTCGGCAGCGATCAGGTCCCAGACCTGTATCGTGACCTCTTCAACAATGCAGACTGGACGATCCACAAGTTCGTGGTCGCCGGGTCGTGGTCGTTCTTCATCGTCGCGGTCGTGGCCCACATCTTCGTGTGGCTCTGGCGTCCGTGGTAGCCGAGGGAAAGTAGCGTTATGATCGTTCGTCGACCGTACAACTTTCGCGCGATCCTCGGCGCGTACATCATCGCCGGCGTCGTCGTCGCCTTCGCGATTCACTTGATCGTCCTGAGTTCACCGAAGTACAACTGGATCTTCCCGTCGACCGGTGCTCAGACGACCGTCAACCCAGCACCGGGAGCAAAATAGAGGGCCGGGGCCGTGGCTGCGCACGCTCGCGACTTCGAGAGCACGTACAAGAAGCCCGGCAACACCCTCTTCCAAGCGATCATCGGCGGTGAGGACCCGTTCGACTTCTGGGCTGGTCCTTTCTACGTCGGGTTCTTCGGCTGGGTGGCCGCAATCGCGATTGCGCTCGGCGTCATCACCCTGTTCATCGCGGTCGGACAGCACGGCGACTGGGATCTCTTGCGAGCGACCATCTCGCCGCCGACGCGCCAATACGGCCTGGGGCCGGCGCCGTTCCTGGCGGGCGGTGACTGGCAGCTGGTGGTCATCTTCGCAACCGTGTCGTTCGTCGCGTGGGGACTGCGCGAGGTAGACATCTGCCGCAAGCTCGAGATGGGCTTCCACATTCCGGCGATGTTCAGCCTCGCGGTTTCCGCGTGGCTGGTGTTGCAGTTGCTGCGTCCGCTGCTGATGGGCTGTTGGTGCGAGGGTTTCGACCTGAGCTTCACCGGCCACCTGACGTGGGTCTCGAACACCGGCTTTCGGTACATGAATTTTTACTACAACCCCTTCCACGCATACGCGGTGTTGGGGTTCTTCCTGACGGCGATGGTGCTGGCAATGCATGGCAGCGCAATCCTCGGAACCTACAATACCGACCGCAATCCGAACGTTGAAATGCGTCGCGAAGACTCGTTCTGGCGCGACTACATCGGATACTCGATCGGCGAGTACGGGATCCATCGGCTGGGCTTCTACCTGGTGGTCTACACCTTGATCATGTCCGACCTGTGCATCCTCACCAGCGGCACGCTGGTGAAGGACTGGGTCGAGTTCTGGCATCCGTTCTGATGGCCGTCATCATCCCGCGCGTTCCCGAACCGGTCGAGGAGCCTGAACTCTCCTCGCAACTCGTCGCCGATCCGCTGGGGTTTCCCCTCGGCTCGCCGACCCGCTGGGAGCTGCTGCGCAATTTCAAGGTCGATACGCAGATCGGCACCATCTGGCTGGGCTTTTGGGGCCTGCTCTCGGTGCTGCTCTTCGCGTGCGCCGGCGCCATCATCTTCTTGGCTGCCATGGACCAGGTCCACGGCAGCCCGTGGCTGGTGGTGAAGTACTTCGCCAACCTCGAGCTCGAGCCGCCGCAAGGGTTGGGCATCGCGCGATCGCTGCGCGAGGGCGGCTACTGGCAGCTGTGCTTGATCTTCTTCGCCGGGTCGACGATCGCGTGGGCCGGGCGCTGCTGGGAGACGCTGCACCGCCACCGCTGGCGCCCGTACTTGCTGTTCGCGTGGCTCTCGGCGATCTTGCTGACGGCGTGCATCTGGGTGTTCCACCCGATCATCGTGCACTCGTGGGCCGATGCTCCCGGGCTGGGTTTGAACTCCGACCTCCAGTGGGCGCAAGACTTCAGCGTGCTGTGGGGCAACTTCTACTACAACCCCTGGCACCAGCTGGCGATCTTCTTCCTGTTCGGCAGCACGATGCTGTGGGGCATGCACGGCGCGACGATCCTGGCGACCAGCAGCGAGGGCAGCCATCACGAGGACGCCGAGATCAAGAACCTGACCTCGGGCTCCATGAAGGCGGCGCTGTTCTGGCGCTGGACGATGGGCTTCAACGCGATGCCCAAGTCGATCCACGACTACCTGTTGTGGTTCGCAGTGGGCACGGTGCTGGCGTCGGCGATGGGCATCCTGCAGACCAGCACGGTGACCGACGACTGGTACGTCTGGGGTGTCGATCACGGCACCGTCCAACAGTACGGTCCGATCACGCGCAGCGCGATCAACCAGTGGCCGCGCCCGATGCCGACGATGCCGAGCAGCGGCGCCTTCGAGCCCGCGCCGGGAGGGCGGTGAGGCGATGCGGCAACGCTTCTTGGCGGCCTTCGTGATCGTCTTCGTCCTCGCGATCGGCGGCCTGGTCCAACCGCTGATCGAGCGCACCAAAGCCGACGTCGTGACCGGCGAGAGGCTCGGCGGTACGATCGGCAACGGCAACCCGACGGAGCCGCACGCCGGCGTCTACGGGCCGGTCGATCAGAACGCACCGCTCGATTTCGCCACCCAGCCCGCTGGTGTACCACATACCTACGAGGCCGGCCGGCTCTACAACGTGCAGGTCCTCAAGCAGTATGGGTATGGCGCGCTGCTCGGCCAGATGGCGAACTACGCTTCGGCGCTGGGAGTCGGTTGCGAATACTGCCACAACCTGAAGAACTTCGCCTACGACACGCCGACCAAGAAGATCGCCCGAACGATGATGATCATGGTCGGAAAGGTCAACGCCGATTGGATCGGTCCGGTCCACAAAGACTTCCCCAACTACGCCGTCAACGGGGCGGTCGGTTGCGTCACCTGCCACCGCGGTGCGCCCACCCACGCGGTGGAATGGAACATCGTGCCGGTCCAATATCTGGACTGGCCGGCGAAGACGACCCGTCAAGCGGGATTTGTCGTCAATTCCATGTATTCCGTTGCACGCTCGCTCGGCGTGAATTGCCTGTTCTGTCACAACTCGGCGGATTTCGTGACGTTGCAGTACTATCCGACAAATCAAATTGCACATCGCATGTGGCGCATGGTCGATGCGATCAACCACCAGTACCTGCCGGCCAACATCGAAGCCGTGACCTGCTATACGTGTCACCACGGCGCCAAGTGGCCGAGCGCCCTGGTTGCGTCTTCGACCGATCAGACGACGGTCTCAGCGCAGGCGGCGCACCCCGAAGTCCATCTGAACCCAGCCGAGCACCTCGACGCAGGAGCAAAGTGAATGGACTATTTCTGGAGCTTACCGAAGAAGAGCACCGCGGGATTCGAGTTGTCTTTACAAGAGCTCTTCGGGAGCGCCCAGGGGCGAACGCACGAGAGCGGGACGATGCTCAGCGATCCGGGGCATTCGCCCGATCGCGCGTTCGTCTGCGCGTCGGGTACGCTCAAGGTCACCAAACTGCTCTCGAACGGACGTGAAATCTTGATCACGATCCTCGAAGCGGGCTCGATTTGGAGCGATCGCGCGCTGCTCAAAGGCTACTGGCGCGAGGTCTTCGTGGAGAGCATGACGCCGGTGCGCGTCCTCTCGATCGAGCGCGACGCGTTCGAGAGTTACGCTCATCGCGAGCCGGAGCGCCTGGGCGCGCTCATGACGCGCATCTCCGAACAGATGAGCGATGCGCTCACCCTGCTGGAAGATTTTCGTGGGCGTGACGTCGCCTCGCGGCTGGCCAGCGTCCTGGTGCGGTTCTGCAAAGAATACGGAGTGGAGAAAGAAAATTCGTTCGCTATCGACCTGCCGTTCACACATCAGGATCTCGCGAACATGATCGGGACCGCGCGCGAAACCGTCAGCCGCAATATGGCCCGTTTTCGCGCCGAGGGCCTCGTGCGCGACAGCGACACGGCGACCCTGGAGATCCTCAACCTGCGTTCGCTCGAGACGCTCGTCGCCTAACTGCTCTGCCCGCCGCCGTCACCCGGTCCCCTGCGGGATGGACCGGGTGACCCCTATCACCGCTGGGGGTGCGCTTGCGGGCTAGGCTGGCGGTGGAGGGCTTCGAGCCGGCATGTTGTCACTTTCGACGGTCCAGCACAGGCGGCGGGCGAGCGTGTGGACGAGAATTCACCCGGTCTTCGCGCTCGGTCAGCTGGGCATTTTCGTGGTGAGCGTCGGCCTCTTGATCGGCTACGGGCTCGGGCGCGTGCCGTTCGCCGTCGTCCACGTCAGCGTGCTGATCAAAGTCGCCTTCATGGTCGGGGCGATCGTCACCGGGTCGCTGTGGGAACACGACGTCTACGGCCGCTGGTGGTTCGCGTATGAGTTTCTGGTCGAGGACGTGATGACGGCCAACGTCTTTGCGCTGCACCTCGGGTATCTGGTGATCGTCTACGCGTGGCCGGGCCATATCCCGGTCGCGGTCGCCATTCTCGTCTTCGCCTATGTGCTCTACGCGGTCAACGTCGGGCAATACATCGTCAGCCACCTGCGCTCGCGTCGCGAAGCGCCGTACGAGCCCGAAGCCGAGATCGCCGCGTGAAGGCGCGCGCCGTCGTCTTTGCCGAAGCCGGGCGCCTGGAGCTGCGGCCCGTCGACGTGCGCGAGCCGGCGGCCGACGAAGTGGTCGTCGAGACGCGCTTCTCGTCGATCTCGAGCGGCACGGAGCGGCTGCTCTTCGACGGCCGGCTGCCGGGCATGCCGCAGCTGCGCTACCCCTTGATCCCCGGCTACGAGGCTGCCGGTACGGTGACCGCGGTCGGTGCGGACGTCGAGGGTGTGGCGGTCGGCGACGACGTGTTCGTCGGCGGCTCGATGTGCTACACCGACGTTGCCGCCGCCTTCGGCGGCCAATCCTCGCTGCTGGTGAAGCGCGCCGCGAACGTCGTCCCGCTGCACGGCATCCCGCTCGCGCACGCCCCGCTCTTGGCCTTGGCGGCCACCGCGCTGCACGGGGTCCGCCGGCTGGGCGAGGTCGGCGGCAAGCGCGTCGCGGTCCTCGGCATGGGCGCGGTCGGTCAGCTCGCGGCACGGTTTCTGGCGGCGAGCGGCGCGCATGTGATTGCCGTCGATCGATCCGCCGGCCGTTTGCAGGCGGTCGAGTCGGCCGAAGCGATCGACGTCTCCGCCCTGCCGCTGGAAGCGCAGCTGACGACGCCGGTGCCGCTCGCCATCGAGGCCAGCGGCAAGTCCGAGGAGATCGCGCGGCTGGCGCGCGTCCTCGAACCCGGGGGGCAGATCGTCTTGCTTTCGTATTACGACGCGCTCACGACGCCGTTCGTGGACCTGTTCGTCAAGGAAGCAACGCTGCTCACCAGCCGCGAATGGCTCCCCGACGACCTGACGGCGGCTCGCGACGCGGTCGCCGGCGGCTCGATCGATCTGGCGGCGCTGGCCGCGCACGTGGTTCCGATCGAGCGTTACGAACAAGCATATCGGACGGCATTCGAGGATCCCTCGATCCTCAAGGTGGTGCTCCAATGGGCGTGAGCAAGAACCTCACGATCGCGATCTACGGCAAGGGCGGCGCCGGGAAGTCGTTCCTCACGAGCATGATCGCTCGCGAGCTGACGCGCCGCGGAAAACGAACGCTGCAGATGGGGTGCGATCCCAAACACGACAGCGTCGTCACGCATTTCGGCGGCGCTCTGATCCCGACCGTGCTCGGGACGTGGGCGAAGTTCGACGCCGACGGTCGCGCCGACGAGCTCCAGCCGGAAGACGTGATGTTCAAGGGCGGCGGCGTCTATTGCATGGAGCTGGGCGGCCCCGAATCCGCGCGGGGCTGCGGAGGGCGCGGGATCACCTTCGGCTTTCAGCTGCTCGAGAAGTGGGGTCTCTCGGAGTGGAACTTCCACTACATGCTGCTGGACTTCTTGGGTGACGTCGTCTGCGGGGGGTTCGGGACGCCGATCGCGCGCTCGATGGCCGACAAGCTGATCATCGTGTGCAGCAACGAAGGCCAGTCGATGTACGCCGCCAACAACATCGCCTCGGCGGTCCGCTATTTCGCGCAGAACGGCGGTCGCACGCGCTGCCTGGGCTTGTTCATCAACAAGGACGACGGCAGCGGGAAGGCGGCGGCGCTGGCCGATTGGCTCGGCGTGCCGGTGGTGGGACGGCTGCCGCTGATCGCGCAGGACGAAGTGATGGTCGAAGGCCGCGAGCACCCGCTCATCCTGCGCGCCGTCGAGGAGACGATCGCGCGCATCGACGGGCACGAGCCGGTGGTGCCGAACCAAGTCGATTTCGTGGAGTTCATGATGTCGCTGCACGGCAATGCCTCGACGATGGACGGTACCGCGGTATCGTCCGACGAGCTGTGGTCGCTGGGCGCGGACGACGATCTGCTCGCCGGTGTGCCCAACGGTGGCCGGCCCGACCACCGGTACCTCGAGAGCGAAGACGACGCGCATCGCCTGATCGGACCGACGATCGTCTCGGTCGGCGGTGGGGCCGTCCCCGCCGGCGCTTGGGAAACCGCCGGGCGCTAGCGATGAGCAAACAGCCCTCGTCGATGTGCCCGGCCTTCGGCGCCGTGCGCAACCTGCTGCGGATGGAAGACGCGGTGCCGATCGTGATCTCATCGGGAGACGGCTGCCTGTACGGCCACACCTTCGTGGCGCACTTCTATGTTGCGAATCGGCCGATCCACTCGCCCGGGGTCTCGAGCGAGATCTGGGCCAAGGGCAGCATGTTCGACGAGCTCCGCGCCATGGTCATCGACCTCGCCGAACGTCATCGGCCCGCGCTCATTCCGATTTGCTCGCTGTGCGTCTCCGATACCGTCGGGCTGCCGTTCGAGCTGCTGCCCAAGCAGATCGGCAACACCGAGGTCGTGTATGTTCCGCTGCCCGCCTACAGCGTCCACACGCACGCCCGAGCGAAAGACATCGTCGTCGACTCGCTGGTCTGGCGGCTGCCCCCCCAGCGCAAGGCGCGAGCCGGGGTCAACCTGATCGGGGAGATCTTCCCGTCCGATCCGATCGCGATCGACGAAGTGCTGCGGCGTATGGGAACGCACGTCAACACCCACGTGCCCGGGCCGCGCTGGAACGACTACGTCGCAATGGTCGACGGCGCGCTCAACGCTCCGCTGCATCCGTTCTATAGCGAGAGCGTGAAGCGGATGAAGATGAAGCAGGGCTTGCCGTTCGTCGAGGGAGCGCCGGTGGGCGTGGCGGGAACGTATGCTTGGCTGCACGCGGTGGGCGAGGCGCTCGGACTCGAGCCGAGCGCGGTAGCGCGCGTCGCCGCCGAGGAGCGGGATCGCGTGCGGACTGCGCTGGATGCGCACCGTCTGGACGGCCGCACGTTCATGGTCGCCGGCTACGAGGGGCACGAGTTCTTGCTCGTGCGCCTGCTGATCGAAGCGGGCGCATCGGTACCGTTTCTCTCGACGGCGGTCAACGCAAACCCGCTGGCACGCACCGAAGAGCGATGGCTCGCCGAGCACGGCTGCACCGTCCTCTACGGGGCAAATTTCGAAGACGAGATCGGCGCCTTGACCGCTCGGCCGTATGACTGCGTCATCGGGACCACGCCGCTGTGCGCGCACGCCAAAGAGCTCGGCATCCCGGCCATCTACTACACCAACGCGATCGCGACGCGATCGCTGATGCTCGCCGCCGGTGCCGCCGACGTGCTCGCCTTGGTCGAACAAACGCTCGGCGCGAAGCGCCGCTACGAGCGCATCGCGCGCTTCTTTGCCGAAGACGAGGAGGCGCTCGTGCCGACCTATACGTCGTGGGCGCCGAAGCTCGATTTGACGGAGCAATTGATCGCGCAGAGCGCGCTGTGAGCACACCCCTGCGGCCGGGGATCGCCGCGGCCGAATTGTCCTCGGACATCGTCAACACCCCGATCCGCAAACGCGTGACCGATCTCGATCACGCCGGCGGCGACACCGGCGCCATGCAGGTCTTCGCTGCCCTGGCCGACGCCAACGTCGTCCTCGACGGGCCGGTGGGCTGCCACGTGATGCCTGCAGTGGCAGTCGTCAACTACACGGACAGCATCCCGTACCTGCAAAACGTCACCTGCTCGGAACTCTCCGAGCAGGAGGTCACCTTGGCCGGTACGCTCGGCGTGCTCACCGAGAAGGTCACCGCCGCGGCGGCGGGAGGCCGCCAGGTGTTCATCGTCTCGACGCCGGTCTCGGAGCTGATCGGGGCGAGCTGGAGTGCAGGCGATGCGGCCGTGGCCGGCTCACCGCTGTTCTTCGATGCCCATGCGCTCGATGACGACGAGTACGCGGCGCGCGACCGCGCGCTGCTGTTCCTGTGGCAGCATCGCGATCATTTCGTACCGCCAGGTGAGGCGGAGCCGCGCAAAGCCGGGCCGTCCGTCAACATCATCGGGCCGACCTACGGCAACTTCAATTCCTACAGCGACCTCGCCGAACTCAAGCGCCTGGTGGCCGGGATCGGTGCCGAGGTCAACCTGGTCTTTCCGTTCGAAGCGTCGTCGTACGACACGGCACGGTTGGCGCAGGCCGATGCGACGATCTGCCTGTACCGGGAGTACGGCTGTTCACTCGCGCGCGAGCTCGGCCTGCCGACGTTCTTTGCGCCGATCGGGCTCGAGCCGACGACGACGTTCTTGCGCGACCTGGGCGCCGCTTTGGGTCTGCAGGCGCAGGCCGACGCGTTCATTCGGCGGGAAAAGAAGACGACGCTGGCGGCGTGGCAGGACATTTGGCGCTCGACGCACAGCGACTTTTTCGCCAACGCGCCGATCGCGATCGTGGCGCCGCCGACGTATCTCGAGGGCCTGCGCTACTACTTGGGCGACGAACTGGGCCTACCCATCGCCTTCGCGGCGGCCCGCACCGGACCCGAGAGCGTACCCAACGCCGAGGTCCGCCGCGCGTTGACGGAGGCCAGTCCCTCGCCGATGCTCGTGTTCGGTTCGATCAACGAACGAATGATCATCGCGCAGGAGCAATTGCCCTCGCGCTTCTTGCAGTGCTCTTTCCCCGGTGCGGTCGTGCGCCGCGCGACCGGCACGCCGTTCGTCGGTTATGCCGGCGCCGTCTGGCTGCTGCAGTGCGTCTGCGAGACGCTCTTCGACGTGCTCTTCGCGAACCTGCCGACGTCGGCCGAGCCGCCCGTCCAAGCCCAGACCTCGACCGGTGAGGCGCTGCGCGAAGCGGTCGCGATCGTCGCCGAGGCCGGCAAGGGCCGCAACAGCGTGATCAGCTGGAGCCAGGAGGCGAAGGAGCTCGCCGAGACGACCTTGCGGCGGGTACCGTTCTTCGTCCGCGTCTCCGTCAACAAGAAGTTGCGCGCCGAGGCCGAGCACGCTGCGCGGGAGCGCGGTAGCGAGGTCGACGCGGCGATCGTGCGCGAGATCGTCGCGCGTTACCGCCCCCGCTGACGCCCTCGCCTAGGCGGCGAGGGCGTTCTCGAGCTCGTCGAGGACCAGGCAGATGCGGCGAGCGATCAGCAACTGCGCGAGTGCGAGGGTCTGCGATACGCGCTCGCCGCGGGCGTCGCGGAAGATGCCGACGTGCTCCGAGTTCAGTCCCGCGTGCCGCGGGCCCATGTGCCGTAAAATCTCGTCGCGCACGGCGCGGGCCGTCTCCTCGTCGATGTCACCGTCGAGTTCGATGACCGTGCGCGGGTAGGGACCCTCTCCACCGGTGATCTGCCGCAGGTGGGTGGAACGGCTGGCGAACTGCGCGTAGTCGAGCGGGCGGAATCGCCCGCCTTTCACGATCTGGGTATTGAGCTTGGCGTTGTCGGTGTCCGGATGCGGCCGGGAAAAGCGGACGCACAGATCGGCCTGGGCTTGCTGCGGGCTGATGAACGCGTCGATGTCGGGTTGACGCCGCGCGATCTCTTCGCGCACCTCGCGTTCGGCATACCCGCGTTGCGCGAGGTCGCGCTGGATTTTCCAGGCCACTTTGAGCTCCAACTGCGGGTCGAGCCACACCGAGACATCGAACAGCGCGCGCAGGGCGCGCGTGAAGAGCGGGAAGAGCCCGTGGACGATGACGATCGGCTTGGGTTCGAGCACTTCGCGCGGTCCGAACGTGCCGTCGGTGTGGTCGTAGACCGGCTTTTCGATGGCCGAGCCGTGGGCCAGCTGCCAGAGGTCCTCTTCCATCGCTGCAAAGTCGTTGGCGCGCGGGTTGAGGGCGGTGAGGCCGACGGCCTTGCGCTGTGCGCGGTCCAAGCCGTGATAGTCGTCCAGACAGATCTCGACGATCCGGTCCGGACCGAAGATGGCGTGCAGGCCGGCGCTGAGGGTCGACTTGCCGGTGCCGGAATCGCCACCGACGGCGACCATGATCGGGCGTTGTATCACATCTGGGAGCGTAGCCGGTGCAAAGGGCGTCCGTCTCGCGTCCGCCCGCGAAGTGCGAGAAATGTCGCACGAGCGGTGCGGAATCCCGCGCGGCGTTACTCGCCGCGCTGAAACGTTCCGTCCGCGAGGACGTGCTCGAGGAAGCGATTGCTGGCCGCCGTGAGCGGGCGAGCGCTCAGCGCGACCAGATGCCAATCGCGCCGCAGCGGCGTTTGCGGCGTCGGAAGCTCGGTCAGCGCAGCTTCGGCGAGGTCGCGCGCGACCATGCCCCGCGAGAGCAGCGAGACGCCCAGGCCGGCTCGCACGCAGGCACGGATCGCGTCGTTCGAGCCGATGGTGATGGAACGCGGCGTGATGCCGAGCGCCTCCAGCAGCGTCTCCGTCGCCGCGCGCGTCCCACTGCCCGGCTCGCGAAGCAGCCAGGTCGCTTCGGCCAGCGCCGCCGAGCGCGCCGTTTCGGCGCCGGCGACGACCACCAGCTCGTTGGGGCGCACGGCGAGGCTGCGAAAGCGCGCGTCGGGAGGGCGTCCGGCGAGCGCCAGTTCAGCCTCGCCGTGAGCGACCAGATCCCACACGCCGTCGCGGTTCGCGACGTGCAGTTGGACGTCGGCGCGACCGTCGAAGCCGGCCAGCAAGCTCGGCACCAGCTGCTCGGCTGCCGTCGTCACGACCGCCAGTCGCACGACGGCGGCGTGCGCGCCGGCGGCAACGCGGGTCTCAACGAGCATCTCGTCGAGCAGCGCAAAGACGCGCCGGCCGTAGGCCGCCAGCTGCTCGCCGGCGCTCGTCACGCGCACGCCGCGGCCGTTCCGCTCGAGGAGCGGCGCACCGACTTCGCGCTGGAGGCCGGCCAGCGCCGCCGAGACGGCGGGCTGCGAGACCACCAGCGCGTCGCTCGCGCCGCGCACCGACCCCGCTCGCACGACGGCCAGGAACGTCTGAAGCTGATGCAGCGAAATCATAATGATTACCTTATGATTTAACGGCAAAATTGTATTGGACGTCAATGTGTCGGCGTGCGAGGATGCATGCATGCCGACCATCGTTCCGCCACCCGCCTCGCGCGTCGACCCGACCTCGCGCTTGACCGCGGGCGTCAGCGAGTATGCCCGCATGGGCTACTGGCAGCCCGACTACGTCCCCGCCGAGACGGACGTCCTGTGCGCCTTCCGGATCACCCCGCAGGACGGCGTCGAGCCGACCGAGGCCGCGGCTGCCGTGGCGGGCGAGTCCTCGACCGCCACCTGGACCGTCGTCTGGACCGATCGGCTCACCGATCACCGCCGTTATCAGGCCAAGGCCTATCGCTGCGAACCCGTGCCCGGACGGCCCGGCGAGTACATCGCGTACATCGCCTACGACATCGACCTGTTCGAAGAGGCCTCGATCGCGAATTTGACCTCGTCGATCATCGGGAACGTGTTCGGCTTCAAGGCGCTGCGTGCGCTGCGACTGGAGGACATGCGCATCCCGCCCCACTACGCGAAGACGTTCCAGGGGCCCGCGCACGGCATCGTGGTCGAACGGGAGATGCTGGGCAAGTTCGGTCGGCCACTGCTCGGCGCTACGGTGAAGCCGAAGCTGGGGCTGTCGGCACGCAACTACGGCCGGGTCGTGTACGAGGCGCTCAAGGGCGGCCTCGACTTCACCAAGGACGACGAGAACATCAATTCGCAGCCGTTCATGCGCTGGCGCGACCGTTTTCTCGCCTGCATGGAGGCCGTGGAGCGCGCGCAGTGCGCCAGCGGCGAGATCAAGGGCCACTACATGAACGTCACGGCCGCCGACATGGAAACGATGTACGAGCGAGCCGAGTTCGCGCGCGAGCTGGGCAGCGTCATCGTCATGATCGACCTCACCGTCGGCTACACGGCGATGCAGTCGATGGCGAAGTGGGCGCGGCGCAGCGGCGTGATCCTCCACCTCCACCGCGCCGGCCACGCCACGTTCACCCGGCAGAAGACGCACGGCGTGAGTTTTCGCGTCTTGGCGAAGTGGTGCCGGCTCATCGGGGTCGACCACATCCACGCCGGCACCGTCGTCGGCAAGCTCGAGGGCGACCCGGCGACGACCCGCGGCTACTATCGCACCTTGCGCGAAAACCGCGTCGACGCCGACCCGCGCCTGGGCCTGTACTTCGATCAAGACTGGATCTCGCTGCCGGGCGTCATGCCGGTCGCGTCCGGCGGCATCCATGCCGGGCAGATGCACCAATTGCTCGATTTGCTCGGCGAGGACGTGGTGTTGCAGTTCGGCGGCGGCACGATCGGTCACCCGGACGGTATCGCGGCCGGTGCGACCGCGAACCGGGTCGCGCTCGAAGCGATGGTGCTGGCCCGCAACGAGGGCCGCGACATCGTGGGCGAGGGCCCCGCGATCCTGCGCGACGCCGCGCGCGGCTGCGCGCCGCTGGCACGGGCGCTCGAGCTTTGGAAAGACGTCAGCTTCGAGTACACCTCCACCGACA
>Ga0181531_10000459_pt1 | contig 27443 bp, 26 predicted proteins | sample PEATcosm2014_Bin_38_FD_119743 | JGI IMG/M metagenome (GOLD analysis project Ga0181531, IMG submission 119743) | Peatland microbial communities from MTU Mesocosm Facility, Houghton, MI, USA - PEATcosm2014_Bin11_10_metaG | ecosystem: Environmental > Terrestrial > Soil > Wetlands > Peat | place...
GTGCCACAGTCCGGCGCCAACCGACTCAATCGTCCAGCGTTCCTCCACTGCTACACGCGGTGTATCGCGGAACACCACGCGCAGCGTGACCGCTGTCTGCTGCAATGCGCCCATGTTGTGCACATGCTCCACGAGTATCCGCGGGCAGCGCTCGCCCGAGCGGGTCAGAAATATCGCCGTCCCGGCCACGCGCGGCACGCGCCCTGCGTTCAGGTCCCGCAGCAGTTCATCAGGCTTTTCGGTGGAGTCGTGCGCGAGGCAGGCTTGCAGCGCCTCCGCGCCCCTCCGCCAGGTCACCATCAGGTAGAAGATCAGCAGCCCGAGCGTCAGCGGCAACCAGCCGCCATCGACGATCTTCAGCAGATTGGCAGCGAAGAACCCCAGGTCTACCAGCAGGAACAGGGCACCCACGGCGGCAACCAGTGGCAGCGGCCAATGCCAGATCCGCCGCATCGCCACGATCAATAGACAGCTTGTCAACAGCATCGTGGTGGACACCGCTGTGCCATATGCACCGGCCAGCCGATCGGAGCTTTTGAAAGCGATCGTGATCGCGATGGTGGCGATCATCATCAGCCAATTGACCACCGGCACATAGATCTGTCCATAGCGCTGGTCAGAGGTTTGGCGAATGTTCACGGCCGGCATCCACGCCAGCTGCATGGCCTGCCGCGTCATCGAGAAGGAGCCGGTGATGATGGCCTGGCTGGCGATAATCGTGGCGACGGTGGCCAGCACCACCAGCGGATAGATCGCCCACGCCGGCGCCTGCAGGAAGAAGGGATTGCCCTCGACCGATCCGCGCCCGATCATCAATGCCGTCTGTCCCGCATAGCTCAGCAGCAGCGCCGGCAGCACTATCAGATACCAGGCCCGTCGTATGGGAATCTTGCCGATGTGGCCCATGTCCGCGTACAGCGCCTCGCCACCGGTGATGCAAAGAAACACGCCGCCGAGCACCAGCAGCGTCGAGCCGCGGTTTTGCGCCATGAAGGCGATTGCATGCCGCGGGTCAATGGCGGCCAATACGCTCGGATTGCGCGCGATGCCGGTGACTCCGAGCACCGCGATCGTCACAAACCACAGCAGCATGACGGGACCAAACGCGCGCCCGATGCGCTCGGTCCCGACTCGCTGTAGCGCGAACAGCAGCAACAGGATCACCACCGCTGCGGGCATCACAAATGACTTCAGTACATCGCTCACGACATTGACGCCCTCGAGCGCGCTGAGCACTGAGATGGCCGGCGTAATGGCGCCATCGCCGTACACCAGCGCCGCGCCCAGCAAACCCATGATGGCCAGCAGCCGGGTGCCGGGCCGCAAGCTGTTGGCTCCTATCAACGACATCAACGCCAGGATGCCGCCTTCACCGTGATTGTCGGCGCGCATCACAAACACACAGTACTTGACCGAGATCGTGACGATCAGAGTCCACACGATCAGCGACAAAATACCGAGCCCGCTTTCGCTGCTGAAATGCCCCCCCATGGCCTGGACGATGCTCTGCAGCGTGTAGAGCGGGCTGGTTCCGAGATCGCCATAGACGATGCCGATGGCGGTTAAAGCCGCGGCGGAGCCGACCGTCGCTCCCTGCTGCGCAGGCACAGCTTGCTGCGCAGGCGTCAACATAATTGGATCCGCGCCTGCATTGTTACCTGCATTATTACCTGCATTATTACCTGCATTATTGGAAGCCGTTGGGTCAGGATCCAACGCGAAGTTCTGCGCCGTGGCATAATTTGGTTGCAGTCTGGCGATATATGAAGCGGGGGTGTCCGCAACGTCGAGCCATGCTGCACGTTGAACAAGCCGAGGTAAAGCGGACAGACGCGAATTGCGGCACGGCGACTTCGGCTACACTATCGCCCACCAATCATTGAAGGGAACTTATTTCATGGCCAAAGGAAAGAAGCGGCGGCAGAGGATTCTTTGGACGGCTGCGCACGAGAAGTTGCTACGGCGTCAGTCTGGCCGCTCACCGGCCGCGCGAATTGCGCGCGAACTCAGTCGCAGCGAAGCAGCAGTCCGTTACAAGGCGCACACACTCGGACTGTCGTTGGCCGTGAAGCGGCGCTAAGACGCGCAGGCTACCGCCCGCCGCGATCGCATGCGCGCAACAAGCGCTGCGATGCCGCTGCCACCGCAGGCGATCGCATAGACCAGGATCGCCCGCGACAGGCTACCAGTCAGATCTCGCAGGCCCAGCACAGCCAGCGGGCTCAGGAACTGACCCAGAAAGCTGGCGGCCATCCATAGGCCAGTTCCGCTGCCGCGCAGCCGCGCCGGGAGCGTGCTGATGGCCCAGGTGATCAGTGTGGGCAGCATCATGCCCGCGCCGAGGTTGGCTATGGCTGCGCCGATGACGACGCTGCGCCAGCCCGGCAGCAGCGCGATCAGAAAGAAGCCCGTGCTCAGCAGCGCGAAAGCCAGCGTGAGCTTTGCCAGGGTGCGAGCGGGCAGCAAACCGAACAAAAGCGCGCCCAGCGGATTGGCGAGCGAGGCAATGCCCTGGTAAATGCCAATGCGCTGCGGCGCGTTGACCCCACGCTCGGTCAGCAGGAATCCGGTTTGCACCACGGTGACCAGAAAGGCGGTCATGGCAAATACGGTGATGGTGCAGATCCAGATCAGCTTGCCCCAGACGAAGGGGGCCGATTCGGGTGCGGCCGGCACGGCAGTGGCCACGCTGCGTTCGCGCGGCGCCCGCACCTCATTGAGCAGCAGCGCAGTCAGGGGCGTCAGCACGAACCCGAAGCCGTAGGCCAGGAACGGCGCCCGCCAGCTCGAGGCTCCCAGCGCACCCCCGATCGCGATGACCGTCACAGCCGCAATTGGCGCAGTGCCGGTCTGCAGCGCCAGATAGCGCCCACGTCGGGCACCATCGAAGTAGGTGCCGATAAGGGCCGTACTGCAGGTCATGATGGCCGCTTCGGCGACCCCGACCAGCGCGCGTGACACCACGATTTCACCGAGTGCGGGCAGCCACGCCGGCGCGGTACCGACGAATCCGTACCCGGCGACGGCCCAGCAAAGTACGCGCTTGTGACCGACGCGATCGCCGAGGGCACCGAACGGCCATGCGAGCAACGCCACCGAAAGTGCGGGCAGTCCGGCCACCAGCGACACCTGCAGGTCGACGGACGGGACCGAGCGAAAATAGGCTGTCATGCTCGGCAGCACGGGCGAGAGCATCGCGCTGGCCATGACCGCCAGCCAGCCGCAGCTCACCAACACCCAACCCTGGATAGCCGTCGCGCGCCTCACCGGCGAACGCGCGTTGGTACTGCGACCCCGGCACGCAGCGTGCCGTAGAGCTTCTGCGCCTCGTGCTGTACGCGCTGCCGGAATTCGACCAGTTCGTGCGGGATATGCTGGCGCGCGTAGGCACTCAGGGCCGCGTCGATCAGTCGCGCCAGCTTGACACCGTCGCGCGCCGCCATGCGCCGCGCGCGTTCCATGAGCCGCGAGTCGAGCCAGAAGGTGAGGTCCTCATCGCCCGCCCGCCGTGCCGGATAATCTTCGAGCGCCTGCTGGGCGTGTTGCTGCAGAAACCAGCCCAGCGCCTCATCGTGCACCTGGTCCTTGGTAGCCCACCGCGGATCGAGCGCCGGCGTGGCTTCGCGCGCCAGCAGCAGACCCCGCAGCCAGACCTCGGTGTCGATCGCATAGCGCACGGCCGGCGACAGTGTCTGGTGTTGCAGCGTGCGCAGCCCGCGTGCCCGGGCGCTGCTCGATCTGCCGGCCTTCTTCCCCGCCATCATGGCCCCCGCGTGCTGGGCGCGCGATTTGTTAGCAGTATCTTAAAACAGTGAGCTTTAACATTGCAGCGATTGGGGTTTTCAACCCCGCGGCCGGATACCGCCGCGCCCGATCAGCGCTGCTCGCTCCGCACGGCGAATTGCTGGGGTGCGGTCGCTTTTGTGAGGTTATTAGGGAGCAAGATATTTAGAAATTAGTAACTTATAATGTATACGTAATGTATTGTCTTATAAAGATGCATTTCGTCCAATCGCACCTTTTGGCCGCGCTACGCAAGCCCTTGCATGCAAAGCCGTGAAGTCGCTGCAGATTCTCCATTGTGTTTCGCAGGCTTCGCGCTATATTAAGGCCGTACACCATTGATGAAGCAGGGTTTTCATAAACCAATAAATTGATGGGGCGGGATAGGTCTCGCGATCCAAGAAAAGCGCAACGCGAACTCGCCGACAGCTGCAGGGAGCATCACATGAGAGACTTGAGCACACGACTCGAAGCGGCCGCTCTGTCGATGACAGGGCCCGGAACCATCAAGGATCGGCTGCTCGATGCGTACTGCTCGCACCTCGAGGACGTTCAGGAATCGGATCTGCCCGGTGCGGTCGGCGCGGAATTTGCCGAGATGATCCAGGCGTTGCACCGCGCCCACGCGCTGCCGGGAGACGATGTGGTGAAGGCCTCGGTGCGCAAACTCTCCAACGAGGAAGCGCGCCGCTATGCCGAGCTGGTGGTCCGCCTGTACGGCATGTTCGCGGGCATGAAGCAGCAGATTCACAACAGCCGCGGCAATCGTAGCCCTGCCCCGCTGCTGAAATTCCTGTCGGTCGAGGCGAGCGCGAATCCCTAATCGAGTTTGAACTCGATTGTGTCCCAGCGCGTCGTATCCTCATGACGCGCCTGGCGCTTGACAGCATCCACCAGTCCTCGCTCATCCCACGCCACTGTTTCATCGAGCAGGCCGTCGAGCGTCTTGAGCTTGGGCTGATCGCGGCCGAACAACGGCAGGAACACCACCGGCTTATCGCTGGCCTTGGCATAGTGAAGCTGAAAGATCAAAAGGTCCTGCTGCTCCGTATACAGGCTCGATAAGGCAATGATGACCTCGGCGTTGCTGATCTGCTTGCGCAACTCCTCGCGCACCGCGTCCTGCGAGCGCCCTTTGGCCTCATCGATGCCCAGGTTGCCGCAGTTACGATAGTAAAAATTGCGCGCGCTCTCGAGGTATTCGAAGACGCGCACGTAGTCGTCACTCTCCTCGAAGGCGTGGGTCACAAAGACGCGGATGGGATCGCGTTGAGACATACTTGCAGTGTACTGTGACGGCCTTCCGTAAGGATAGAGAGCGCTGCCAGCTCCGTGAGATTACTGGTCTACAACATCCGCTACGCCACCGGCACGGGACCGGCGTTCCACCTGCCGGTGCCGGGCGCCGGCTACCTGCGAAGCAGCCGACGCGTGCTCGAGCAGATCACGAGCTTCATCCGCTCCGAGGACCCCGACCTCGTGGGCCTGATCGAAGTCGATACCGGCTCGGTGCGTACCGGGATGCTTAACCAGGCAACCTACATTGCCAATGCCCTGGGCCATTATACCGCCCATCAATGCAAGTACGGCACCGCTTCCATCAACCAGCTGGTGCCCATCGTCCGCAAGCAGGCCAATGCACTGCTCGCCGCGCCGCGCGTAACCGGCGAGCGTTTTCACTATTTCGACACCGGCATCAAGCGGCTGATCATCGAACTGGAACTCGAGGACGTCTGTATCTTTCTCGTGCACTTATCGCTCAAGTTCCGTCACCGTCAATACCAGCTGCGCACGCTGCATGATCTGGTGGTGCGTTCCACCAAGCCGGTCATCATCGCCGGGGATTTCAATACCTTCTGGGGGACGCATGAGATCTATCTTTTCATGCGCGCCTCGGGGCTGCGCAGCGCCAACACCGAGGGGTTGCACTCTTTTCCCTCGCGCAAGCCGCGCGTAGAGCTGGATTTCGTGCTGGTCAGCGCCGGCATTGAAGTCAGCGGCTTTCGTATTCCCGAGGTGCGCTTCTCCGATCATCGGCCGCTGGTGTGCGATTTCCACGTCACATCGCCACCGCCGGACTTAAACTCATGAGCGTGACTGAGACTGACGCCGAAGCTGCCTGGGGCCTCGAGGTCGATGCCGACCAGATCGGCTGGTTGAGCCTGGATCGGCCCGGCGCTTCCGCCAATACGCTCTCGCGCGCGGTGTTGCTGGAACTGGAAGGCCAGGTGCGGACTCTGGCGCAGCGCGAGCTGCGCGGCCTCGTGATCCGCTCGACCAAGGCATCCGGGTTCATCGCCGGCGCGGACATCCGTGAATTCCCCAAATTCGAATCCAATGAAGTGGCGTTGCAGCATATTCGCCATGGCCAGGACATCTTCTCGGCGATCGAATCACTGCCTTACCCCACGGTCGCGGCGATCCAGGGCTTCGCGCTCGGAGGGGGACTGGAACTGGCGCTCGCCTGCCGTTACCGCGTGGCCGTCGGCGACTCGAAGCTCAACCTGGGGTTGCCCGAGGTCCAGCTCGGCGTCCACCCGGGCTTCGGCGGCACGGTGCGCAGCGTGCGCCTGCTCGGCGTGCGCACCGCCATGGGACTCATGCTCACCGGCCGCAGCGTGCGGGCCGACCGCGCACTCAAGATAGGCCTGGTCGATCGGCTGGTCGAGCGCGGCAGCGAGCTTGCCGATGCCGCGCGCCACATCATCATGGCGGCCCCGGCACCGCACCAGCCATCGCTACGAGAGCGCCTCTTGAGCTGGCCCGGGGTGCGGCCATTGCTGCGACCGGCATTGGTCCGCCAGGTCGCCGCGCATGCCCGGCGCGAGCACTATCCGGCCCCCTACGCCATGATCGATCTGTGGGCGCGCCATGGCGCCCGCGGCGAGGCCGCCTTCCTGGCGGAGGCGGAATCCTTTGCGGCCCTCATCCGCGGCAGCACCGCCCGCAACCTGATCCGTGTGTTCCTGCTGCAGGATCGCCTCAAGGGTCTGGCCGGCAAGGGACGCGTGGCCTTCGAGCACGCGCACATCATCGGCGCGGGGGTCATGGGTGGCGATATCGCGGCCTGGTGTGCGCTGCGCGGGCTGACCGTGACACTGCAGGACCGCGAGCTCAAATACATCGAGCCCGCACTCACGCGTGCGCGCGCCCTGTTCGAGAAGCGCCTGCCGACACCGGCCGAGCGCATGCAGGCCGCCGAGCGACTCAGTGCAGATGTGGCGGGCAGCGGCGTCAGCAAAGCCGACGTCGTCATCGAAGCCATCTTCGAGGATCTGGCAGCCAAGCGCGCGCTCTACGCCGCGGCTGAACCCCGCATGCGCCCCGACGCGCTGCTGGCAACCAATACCTCGAGCCTGACGCTCGAGACACTCAGCGGCGAGCTCAAAAGCCCGGGCCAATTCGTCGGTCTGCATTTCTTCAATCCCGTGCCGCAGATGCCGCTGCTGGAAGTGGTGCATTCGGCGCGCACCAGCCCTGAGGCGCTGGCCGCGGCGATGGCCTTCACGCGCCGCATAGACAAGCTGCCGCTGCCCTGCCGCAGCAGCCCGGGCTTCCTGGTTAACCGGGTGCTGTTTCCCTACCTGCACGAGGCATTGCATGCGGCCGGCGAAGGCATTTCCTTCAACGCCATCGATCGCGCGGCGGTCGACTTCGGCATGCCCATGGGTCCGATGGAGCTGTCCGATGTGGTGGGTCTCGACGTGGTACTGCACGTGGGAGAGATCGTCACCCGGGAGCTGCAGCGCGAATCGCCGCCATTTGCAAGCCGTCTGCGCTCACTGGTGCAGGCCGGAGAGCTCGGGCGCAAGAGCGGCCAGGGCTTCTATCGCTGGCGCGACGGCAAAATCGCGCGCGAGACCGATCGTATGCCGGTCCCCCCCGATCTGGCCGACCGGCTGATCCTGACGCTGGTCAACGAGTGCGTCGCCTGCGCGCGCGAGGGCATCGTCGAGGACCTGGATCTGATCGACGCCGGGGTCATTTTCGGCACCGGATTTGCCCCCTTTCGCGGCGGTCCTATCACCTACGCGAAGGCACGCGGCGTCGCTGCCTGCGTCGCGCGGCTGCGGGAGCTCGAACAGCGCTACGGCGCCCGCTTCCGGGCCGATGCGGGCTGGTCGAGCCTGACCTGACGGCAGGGTCAAATGCGTGAACTGGCGCCGAAGGACGCCCTCTGACGCTGTGTTAGCATCGAATGTCTGCGAACGATGCGAGGACCTGGAGTCGGGATTCGAGCATGAGTGAAGAAAGGCCTGTCGATGTGGCGCTACTCCGAAAATTCTCGCCATTCGACGGCATGAAGAAGGAGAACCTGCTCGCGCTCGCGCGCAAAGTCGGAATCTCCGAGATGCCTGCGAGCCGCACGCTCTTCAAAGAAGGAGACCGCGACAAGCTCACCTACTGGCTGGTCGCCGGGCTGGTCGAGCTGCGCGAAGGCGATCACACGGTGGCCATGATTCGCGGCGGTACCTCCGAAGCGCGCAATCCACTGTCCCCGAAGCTGCCGCGAAAAATGACCGCTCGCGCCGTCGACCCCATCGAGTACCTGGCAGTCGACAGCGAGTTGCTCGACATGATGATCACCTGGGATCAGACCGGCACCTACGAGGTGGCCGAACTCCAGGCCCAGCTGACCGGCACAGCCGGTGACGACTGGATGACCACGCTGCTTCAGACGCAGGCCTTCCACCGCATACCACCGGCGAACATCCAGGCCATCTTTATGCGCATGCAGCGCATGAACTGCCGCGAGGGCGAGATCATCATCCAGCAGGGCGCCGAGGGTGATTTCTTCTACGCGATCGTGAGCGGCAAGTGTCTGGTGACGCGCGAGACACCGCTCAATCGCGGCGGTCTGAAGCTCGCCGAACTCACAGTCGGCGATACCTTCGGCGAGGAAGCGCTGATCTCGGAGGCCAAGCGCAACGCGACGGTCACCATGCTGACCGATGGAGTGCTGATGCGGCTCAATAAAAAGGATTTCCGCGAGCTCATGAATGAGCCGCTGGTGCAGTGGATCGAATACCCGGCCGCGCGCGATGTGGTTGCGCGCGGCGGCCAGTGGCTCGACGTGCGCCTGCCCTCCGAGCACCAGAACCTTGCGATCGAGGGCTCGCTCAACGTGCCGCTATACTTCATTCGCCTGAAAATCTCGACGCTCGATCGCGCGCGGCCCTACGTGGTCTATTGCGACACCGGCCGGCGCAGCTCAGCTGCGGCCTTTATCCTCGTGGAGCGCGGCTTCGATGCCTATGTACTGCGCGGCGGACTGGATGCCGCCGAAGGCGCCCTGCGGCGCAATGCCTGAGCGCTACATCGTGTGGGTGGCCTTGTCGCCAGAGAGCGCGCCGGCCAGATAGTTCTCGATCTTGTTGCGGGTCTGTCCGCGATCCTGCTCAGAAAACTGCACGCCGATCCCGGCCGTGCGCTTGCCCTGTGCGCCCTTGGGGGTCACCCAGATGACACGCCCGGCGACCGGCAGCTTCTCATCCTCACCCATCAGATTGAGCAACATGAACACCTCGTCCCCGAGGCGATAGTTGCTGCTGGTCGGGATGAAAAGCCCCCCGTTCTGCACATAAGGCATGTACGCCAGGTACAGCGCGCTCTTGTCCTTGATGGTCAGGGTCAGCAAACCGGGCTTGTTGATGCCGGATCTGGAATTTGGGTCCTTGGCCATGTTCCCTGTCGGGTCCTATATGCTCTTCAATTCATGCCACTCGGGATCGCACGCGCGTCAACTGCCACAGCATATGCTCGAGGGCGAGGGCGCGGTTGATGGCAGTCAGCCGCAATCCGCGCAACTCATAGGCCGCATCCAGCAGCCGCAGCAATGCTGCAGTATTCATGTCCCAACTGGATTCTGGCAAGTGGGCGCCATTGCGCAATTCTGTCAACTCGCGAGGTGCCCCTGCCGCGCGATCGATGCACGCTGTGATCCAGGTCTCAATGCAGGTCAGCCGTAGCTCGAACTGGTCCACCTTGGCCCAGCGCTCGGCGATGCCGGCGAGGCCCACGGTTTCCTGCCTCCCGGAAACTATCCCGTTCAGCGTCCGGAAAGTCTCGTCGGCCACCCGCGCAACCTCGGCCGGATCGAGCGCCGCCGCCTCGAACGGGGCTTCGCCGATCACATCCAGCACTGCGGCCCACGGACCTTCGCCGCGGCTGCGCTTGAGCCACTCGATGCTGGCCGCGCGCGCAGGCGCGCCGATGCGCAGCTTCTGACATCGGCTCAACACCGTGGCGGGCAGCCGCGCCGGTGTTTCCGTGACCAGGATAAGCGTCAGACCCGCGCGCGGCTCCTCCAGCGTCTTGAGCAGCGCATTCGCGGCATTGGCGTTCATCGCATCGGCCGGGTGCAGCAACGCCACGCCGGCGCCGCCGCCATGGGCAGTCAGCGACAGCTCCGAGGTCAGCTCTCGGATCTGCTCCACGCGGATGTATTTCGACTCCTCCAGCGGCGAGACGATGGTGAAGTCCGGATGCTGCAAGGTGAGGAACTGCCGGCATTCGCGGCACTTACCGCAGGGCGGGGACTCGCCGCGGCACAGGGCTACCTGCGCGGCATAGTGCGCCAGCCACAGCCCTCCTGCGCCGCGTCGATCGGCGATCAGCAGTCCGGTCGGAAAGCGTCCCGCGAGACGGCTACGCCGCAGCTGCTCCATCTGCGCGCTGAGCCAGGGAACCTCGGCACCCGGATAGAAATTCATGGACTACAGCAGCTCCTCTAGTGCGGCGAGCGCCTGCGTGGCCACCTGCGCCGGCTCGAGCCGCGCATCGATGACGCGCACGCGCTGCGGCTCAGCGGCCGCCAGCTGCAGGTAACGCGCGCGCGCACGTTCGAAGAATTGACGTTCCTCATCCTCGAATCGATCGCCGCCCGCGCGGCGTGCGCGGGCTCGTGCCAGGCCGGCATCCACCGGCAGATCCAGCAGCAGCGTACGCTGCGGCCACAAGTCTGCGTGCACGGACTGCGCCAGCGACTCGATCAGGGCGGCGTCGACACCGCGACCGGCACCCTGGTAAGCGCGCGTGGCATCGCTGAAGCGATCGCAGATCACCCAGCTGCCCTGCTCCAGCGCCGGCCGAATGCGGCTCTCGATGTGAATCGAACGTGCCGCGAACATGAGCAATGTCTCGGCGACCGGCGAAATCGGTTCCTTACCGCGCTTGAGCAGCATCCCGCGCAGTTTTTCTGCCAGCGGTGAGCCCCCGGGCTCACGCGTGAGCACGACCGGCAATCCCCGCTCGCGCAGCGTACTCTCGAGCGCGCGCGCCAGCGTGGATTTTCCGGCGCCCTCGATTCCCTCGAGCGTGATGAAACGGCCCTGCTTCGTCACGGCGGCGCGGCCTTGTGTTCATGCGCGCCGATGCGCTTGAGGTAGGCGCGCAGCGCCACGTCATGGTCCGCGAGGTTGGAGGAGAATTGATGCCCGCCATCACCCGTTCCCGTGGCGACGAAGTACAGCGCATCAATGTCGGCCGGATGCAGCGTTGCCTGGAGCGATGCGATGCCGGGCAGCGCAATGGGCGTGGGCGGCAACCCGGCGCGAGTGTAGCTGTTGTATGGCGTGTCGGTTTCCAGATCGCGCGTATGGATACTGCCGTCATAGCGCTCCCCCAGCCCGTAGATGACGGTGGGATCCGACTGCAGGCGCATACCGCGACGCAGTCGGTTCACGAACACTGCAGCCACCTTGGGCCGCTCATCTTCCCGTCCAGTTTCCTTCTCGACCACCGAAGCGAGGATCAGCGCCTCATCGGCGCTCGCCAGCGGCAGGTCCGGCGCACGTGCCTCCCACGCCGCCGCGAGCGCTGCCTGCATGCGCTCGTAGGCCAGCTCGAGAATGCGGCGATCGCTGGTGCCGGCGGCGAAACGGTAAGTGTCGGGGAAAAAGCGGCCCTCCGGCGCCTGCGCCTCGTGCCCGAGCGCATTCATGAGCGCGGCATCGGTCATGCCGCGCGTTGTGTGTAGCAGCGATGCATGGGCGTCGAGCGCATGGCGCAGCTGCAGGAAATTCCAACCTTCGACGATGGTGAGCTGTTCGAGCACCACGCGCCCGTTCTCGAACTGCTCGAGCACGGCGCGGGCGCTGGAATGCGGGGCAATCTCGTAGTTGCCGGCCTGCGCGCGGGGACGCAGCCGGTGCAGGCGCAGATACCACTCGACCTCGCGCGCATTGCGCAGTGCCCCCTGCTGCTGCAGGCGCGACAATATCAGCCGCAGCGGCTCGCCCGGCGTTACCTGGATGCGCACCGGATCCGCGGCCGGCGCCGGCCGATCCATTTCATTGTCGAGATGACGTCCAAAGCCCAGGGCAGCGCCCGCCACCACGGCCACCAGCGCGAGCAGCAACGCGAACAGTTTAAGCGCGCGCGGCATCTATCCAGCCCCTTGCGATCTGTGCGTGGGTGCGCTGCCCGAGCGTGCGACCGGCAAGTTCGCTGATCGATCGCACGCCCCAGCGCACATTGGTGACGAAGGCCTCGCGCGCGCTCCCAAGCTCTCCGGCCGCGATGCGCCGGATCCGCACCGGCCTGCCGTGACGCGCGGCTGCCTCGCACACCAGCTCGCGCATTACGCCGGCGACGCCGCAGTCCTCCAGCGAGGGCGTGGACAGTCCTGACTCGTCGGCCAGGAACAGATTCGACATACTGCCGCCGATCACCTCTCCGGCACTCGACAACATCAGCGCTTCCTCCCGCGCAGTGCCGCGCAATTCCTGCTGTGCGAGTACCTGCTCGAGCCGATTAAGGTGCTTCAGTCCCGCCAGCAGCGGGTTGATGCCGAGTCTGACGCCCGAAACCGCTACAGGAAAGTCCGCGTTCAATCCGGGCGGATCGGCCGTGTCGGCCGGCCACGCATGGCGCGACAAGATGCGCGTCGGAGTTTCATCTCCCGCGGGCCGGTAGCCCCGGCGCGAGGCGCTGCCACGCGTGAGGATCAGCTTCAGGATGCAGCGGCCGGAACCCTCGGCACGGGCGGCGATTTCGGTCGCAAGTGATTCGAAATCGTGAAAGCCTATCCCGAGTCGCTCGCAGCCCCGGCGCAGGCGCCGGAGATGCCACGCCAGCCAGCACGGCCGTCCATCGACGCAGGCGATGGTCTCGAACAGTCCATCTCCATACTGCAGCCCGCGATCCACGCTCGGCACCCGACCGGATGCCAGGCCGTTCACCCAGCTCATCGGGTCCATGTTCGCAGTGGGATCATCAGCCATTCTGCAGCGCCGCGATCATGCCGCGCGCCTTGGCGCGGGTCTCCTGCAATTCCAGCTGCCAGTCCGAATCGGCGACGATGCCGGCGCCGGCGCGGAATTCGAGCGCGCGGGAATCCATCGTGATCGTCCGGATCAGGATGTTCAGATCCATCGAACCGTCGCGATTGACGTAGCCCAGGGCGCCCGTGTAAGCCCCTCGCGCCTCGCCTTCCAGGGCGGCAATGATCTGCATGCAGCGGAACTTCGGACAGCCCGTGATGCTGCCGCCCGGAAACACGGCGCGCAGCACATCCACCGGCCCGAGGCCCGCAATGAGCTCGCCGCACACATTCGAGACGATGTGATGCACGTGCGCATAGCTTTCCGTGATCATCAGTTCATCCGCGCGCACGGTGCCGGGGCGGCAGACGCGGCCGAGATCGTTGCGCTCGAGATCCACCAACATGATGTGCTCGGCACGCTCCTTGGGGTGGGCGATCAGCGCGGCGAGCTCGCGTGGGTCGGCCGATGCCTCGCGGCTGCGCGGGCGCGTGCCGGCGATCGGCCGCGTCTCCACGCGCCGGCCCTCCACGCGCACCAGACGCTCGGGGGAGGAACTCAGCAGGTGCCAGCCCTCGAATCGCGCCAACGCCGCAAACGGCGCGGGATTCTGCGCGCGCAGGCGCTCGTACAGCTGTGCGCTGGCCGCGCAGAGTGCAGCCTCGTTCACCGTCGCATCCGTTCGTGCACCCGCCCAGCAAGCTCGCCAGCCGCGCGAGAGATTGGCCTGGTAGATGTCACCCGAGCGGATGTGCTCAAGCGCGGCGCCCACGCTGTCAACAAATCGCGCCGGATCCTCTTCCTGGAGCGGCAGGGCCTCCGGGACCACTCCCGGCGACGCGATGGGCAGGTCCCGTTCGCCCGCGATCGCCGCCAGGTCCCGTTCCAGCCGCAGCATCAGCGCCTCGTGGCCCGCTTCGACCACGGACCAGGACCGCCCTGCCAGGTGGTCATAGATGATGGCAGCCGGCACTCGCAGGGCGAACGCCCGCGGCGCCAGATCTGCGCTCATCTGAGCAGGCAAGGCAAGCTGCGGCTCGATCTCCCCTGCGATCTCGTAGCCCAGGTAGACGAACCAGCCGCCGCGGAAAGGACCTTCGGGGCCCGAGATGCCCCCTTCGGCATCCAGGTGGCCAGCGCAAGACTGGCGCCACAGCCCCTCAAAGGCCGCAAGAAAGCCCTGCCCGGCCACCGGGGCCTCTGCCAGGCCGCGACCGCGCAGCCGGCCCTCCGCGTCCTGCCAGAGTGCCGCCGACGGATAGGCCGCCAGGATCGAATACCTGCCCAGGTGGCCCTGGGCGGCGCTGTCGAGCAGCACGGGATAGGCCGCCGGATCGCGATAGGCCAGGCGCCGGAGATCCGCGGGGCGAAGTGCCAGCGGACGGATCAGGACCGGGTTCGTGCTCACCCGCCGAAGCGGCGCAGGACCAGTGTGCCGTTGGTGCCGCCGAAGCCGAAGGAATTCGACATCACGACGTCGATCTTCATCGGGCGCGCCACATTGGGCACGTAATCGAGGTCGCACTCGGGGTCCGGAGTCTCGTAATTGGTGGTCGGAGGGGCCACCTGGTCGCGGATGGCCAGCACGCTGAGGATGGCCTCCAGCACGCCGGCAGCACCCAGCAGATGCCCGGTCATGGATTTGGTGGAGCTGACTGCGAGCCGCGCGGCGTGATCGCCGAAAGCGTGTTTGATGGCGATCGTCTCCGCGCGGTCGCCCAGCGGCGTTGAAGTGGCATGCGCATTCAGATACTGCACGTCGCTGGGATTGAGCCGCGCATCTCGCAGCGCATTGACCATGGCGAGCCGGGCCCCGGCGCCATCCTCGGGAGGCGCGGTGATATGGTGTGCATCGCCGCTCATGCCAAAACCCGCCAGCTCAGCGTAAATGCGTGCGCCACGCTTGCGGGCATGCTCGAGTTCCTCGAGCACCATGGCGCCGCCACCATCGCCCAGCACGAAGCCATCACGGTCGCGATCCCATGGACGCGAGGCGGTCTGCGGGGATTCGTTGCGCGTCGAGAGCGCCTTGGCCTGGCCGAAGCCGCCGAGGCCCGTGGCCGTGGTGGCCATTTCGGAACCACCGGCAAGAATGAGATCCGCGTCGTCGTACATGATTGCCCGCGCAGCCAGGCCCAGCGCATGAGTGGATGTCGTACACGCAGTCACGACGCCCAGATTCGGGCCGCGCAGACCGTAGCGGATCGAGAGATGGCCCGAGATCATATTGATGATGGTCGAGGGCACGAAGAAGGGCGAGATCTTGCGCGGGTTGCAGCCTGCGTCGAAATAGGTCTGTCGCGTCTGCTCGATGGTCCACAGTCCGCCGATGCCGGCGCCCGTGACGACGCCGCAGCGGTCGCGGTCGAGACGCTCGAAATCAGCGCCGGAATCCGTCACCGCCTGCACGCCCGAAGCGATGCCGTAATGAATAAATTCATCGAGCCGGCGCGCCTCTTTGAGAGACATGTATTGCTCGACATCGAAGCCGCGCACCGCGCCACCGAAGCGCGTTGGAAAGGCCGACACATCGAAGCGAGTGATGGGCCCGATGCCGCTCTCGCCCCGCAATATCGATGCCCAGGAATCGGCAACGTTGCCCCCCACGGGACAAATCAGGCCGAGACCGGTAATGACAACTCGGCGTTTGCTCACGAATCTCTCGGGATCGGAAGTATCGAGCGCGGCGGCGGTGCGGCCGCCGCGCCAAAGCCATCAGGCCTTGTTGCGGCGCTCACTGATGTAGTCGATTGCCTGCTGCACAGTGGTGATCTTCTCGGCGTCCTCGTCGGGGATCTCGATTTCAAATTCCTCCTCGAGCGCCATGACCAGTTCGACTGTATCGAGCGAATCGGCCCCCAGATCATCGACGAACGAGGCGGCATTGGTGACTTGCTCGGCCTTCACACCCAGCTGCTCGGCGACGATAGCCTTCACCTGTTGTTCAACGGTGCTCATCTTTTGTTGATCCTCTATCTTGATGACTCATCTTAAGGCCCGCTGAGCTCTCGTGACCGGCGGGGGTGCATGGGCCGCGTATTCTAGGGGAACCCCCGAACTCGTGCCACCTCCCGTAATGCGCGAGTACTTGATTATTCAGCGTATTTATTATTCAGCGTATTTGCGGCATGGGGCTGGACGCCGCTCAGCCCATGTACATCCCGCCGTTGACATGCAGTGTCTGCCCGGTGATGTAGCCTGCCTCACGCGAGGCCAGGAACGCCACTGCGCGGGCCACCTCCTCGGCGGTCCCGAAGCGTCCGGCGGGTATCTGGGACAGGTAGGCCGCGCGTTGCGCCTCGTTCAGCGCGCGCGTCATATCGGTCTCGATGAATCCGGGCGCCACGGTGTTGACGGTGATGTTGCGCGTAGCCACCTCGCGCGCCAGCGCCTTGCCGAAGCCCACCAGTCCCGCCTTGGCCGCCGAGTAGTGCACCTGGCCCGGATTGCCAATGGCGCCAACCACCGAGCCGATGTTGATGATGCGTCCGTGACGCTCCTTGAGCATGCGCTTGAGGCAGGCTTTGGACAGGCGAAACACGGCCGAGAGGTTCACTGCCAGGGTTTGCTCCCAGTCCTCGCTCTTCATCCGCAAAATCAATGCGTCGCGTGCGATCCCGGCGTTATTGACGAGGATGTTGGGCAGGCGCCCAGCTGCCTCCATGCCCGCCAGCAGGGTCTCGGTGGAAGCCGGATCGGTGGCATTCCAGATGGCACCGCGTCCCTGGATGCCGGCGGCCGCCAGCGCGGACCCGATCTGCTCGGCCCCCGCAGCCGAAGTGGCGGTTCCCACCACTGTTGCGCCCGCGCCGCCGAGGGCCAGCGCGATGGCGCGACCGATGCCCCGGGACGCGCCTGTAACCAGGGCCAGATCCCCCTCAAGCATGGGCCGCTCCCGCGGTGGCCGCGAGGGCTGCGGACAGCGAATCCGGGTCCTCGAGCGCATAACAGCTGGCCCCGCGCTCGATGCGCCGGTTAAGGCCGGTAAGCACCCTGCCGGGGCCGCTCTCGACCAGCGTCCCGGCGTGCGTGAGCAGGGCGCGCACCGTCTGCGGCCAGCGCACCGGGCTGGCCAGCTGGCGGACCAGGGTGGCCCGGATGTCCGCAGGATCGCTGTGTGCGGCCGCATCGACGGCACTGATGTAACGGCAGATAGGAGGCCGAATCTCGATCTGCGCCAGCCGCTGTTCGAGCCTCTGAGCAGCCGTCCGCATCAGGCTCGAATGCGCGGGCACGCTGATCGGCAACAACTGGGTACGCCGGCAGCCGCGCCCCTTGGCAATCTCGAGGGCGCGCTGAACCGCAGCCACATTGCCCGCAATCACGATCTGGCCCGGCGAATTGAAATTCACGGCTTCGACGACTTCGCCCTGGCCGGCCTCAGCGCAAATCGACTCCACCTGCTCGTCCTCGAGCCCGAGCAGCACAGCCATCGCGCCCGCACCTGCAGGGACGGCCTGCTGCATGATCTGGCCGCGAAACTGCACCAGTCGCACCGCATCCTCGAACGGCAGCGCCTCCGCATAAACCAGTGCCGCAAATTCTCCCAGACTGTGACCGGCCACCGCAGTCGGCGCCGCACCGCCCTGTTGCCGCCAGATGCGTGCCGTGACCACATCGGCCACGAGCATCGCCGGTTGTGTGATCTCGGTGCTGTTGAGCCGCTCCGCCGGGCCATTGGCGACGATGTCCCACAGATCGAAGCCGAGCGCCTCCGAGGCTTGCGCGAAACCGTTGCGTACCGCCTCGTGCTGCGCGGCCAGTGCCGCCAGCATGCCCACGGACTGCGAACCCTGACCCGGAAACACCAGTGCGATCGACATGTTCTACCAATGCAATTGTGATGGCGCGATTCAAAAGCGCGCGGATTATAGCGGCTTCCAGGCGGGACGCGGCAGGCAAGCGCCCAGCAGTCCGCCGAGTACGCCGAATACATGCGCATCGGCCAGCAGCGGCAGATCCGATGCAAACAAGCTGGCACCGCTGTGCTGCTCGTAGGCAAGCTTTACAATCAGTAACAGCAGCACTGCGGCGCCGGTGCCATCGCGGCGACGATACATACTCAGGGCGCCTGCCGCGAGCGCGCCGTGCAGTACGCCCGATGCGCCCACATACCAGTCCACCAGCGGGCGCAGAAACCAAAGCCCGGCGTCGATTGCGACCGTCGAAGTGAGCAGGATCCAGGCCCAGCGGCGCGGCGTGTACTCACGCGCAAACAGTATCCACAGCAGCAGCAGGCCCGCGCAATTGAGCAGCGCGTGGGTCAGATTGAGGTGCACGAGATGCGCACTGAGAAAGCGCCACCATTGGCCCTGCGCCAACGACTCGCGCTGGTAGCGCAGCGCCACACGCCCGCTCTCCCCAAGGGCGCATAGACCGAGCAACAGCGCCAGCACCACGAGCAGCGCCACGCCGTAGCGGCCGTCGCAATTTGCCGACCGAATCAAGGATTGTGAGGCCGTGTCGGTTCTGGAGATCTTCATTTGTTATGATCGTGCGATCCGCTAACGGGGGCCATATCCAAGCTGGCAGTGAAGTCCATGAACGCCAATATCAAGCCTAGCAAGATCGATCATGCCCCGCGCGGCCAGCGCGGGTTTACCCTCATCGAAATCATGGTGGTGGTGATCATCATCGGTTTGCTTGCCGCGGTGGTGGTGCCGCAGTTCCTCGGGCGCGTGGATGATGCGCGGGTCGCCAAGGCCAAGCAGGACATTCAGGCACTCGAAACCGCGCTGACGATGTTCAAGCTCGACAACTTCATCTACCCAACCGCCGAGATGGGTCTGCAGGCCCTGGTCACCAAGCCCAACGATCCGAACATCAAGAACTGGCGCGCCGGCGGCTATCTCAAGCGCCTCAATAAGGATCCCTGGGGTAACGACTATCAGTACCAGATCCCGGGCACGCACGGCGAGTACGATCTGTTCTCATTCGGTGCCGACGGGCAGGTTGGCGGCACCGGCGTGAATGCCGACGTCGGCAATTGGAACCTGGACAACAACTGATCCCGCGCGGGTCGGCCGAGCGAGCGCCGATGCGCAGCCATACGCACCGCCGATCCACGCAGAGCGGCTTTACGCTGCTCGAGATCATGATCGTGGTTGTGATCATCGGCATCCTGGTCACCGGGGCGCTGCTGAGTCTTGGGGCAATCGGCAAGGACAGCGGGCTCCAGCAGGAACGCGATCGACTCTCGGCGCTGATTGCATACGGGCGGGAACGGGGCGCCATGCTGACACTCGAATATGGCATCCGCTGCGGACAGCATGGTTACCGCTTCGTGTATTACGACAACCGATTAATGCGTTGGACACCCGAGACGGTCGATGAGACGCTGCGGGCGCGCAAGCTGCCATCGGGCCTGCAGCTCGATCTGACGATCGAGGGGCACCAGATCGTGCTCGATGACAAGGCGCTCAAGGTCAATCCACTGGCGACCACGCCACCCGGGAGCACCGTATCGCTGCTCGGCAGCAGCAGCGGCGGCGTGTCGACCATCACCGGCAGCGGTGGCCTCAACAGTGCGCTGGGCAGCAGCAGCACTGCCGGATCCTCCAGCGGCGCCTTCGGCGCTGCTGGCAGCAGCAGTGGGTCGATCGGGCCGAGCGGCTCACTCGGCAGCAGCGGCAGCAGCTCCGGCGGCTTCGGCGGCTCCGGCAATTCGGGTCTGAACACGGGCACCGACGACAACACGCCGCAGATCATGCTGTTCTCCAATGGCGATACCAATACCTTCATCCTGGTCATGCAGCGTCCGAACGCGAACCGCAGCGTGCTGCTCCAGAGCAGTGACGACGGCACCGTCCAGGTTGGCGAAGTCGTGGACGGGCTGAGCGGACTGAATGCGCAGAATGGGCAGAATGGGCAAGGCGGCCAGAAGAGCGGTGCGACGTGAACCAGCCGCCACGTTCCGCCGCTGCCGCCCGCGGGTTCACGCTCATCGAGGTGCTGGTGGCGCTGGTCATCGTCGCCTTCGGGGTTGGTGCGGTGTTGGCTGCACTGAGCTCATCGGCGGTCAATGTGAGTGCGCTGCGCGAGAAGACGCTCGCGCAGTGGGTGGCGCTCAATCGTATTGCCGATGTGCGGCTCAACCTGCAGGCGCCGCAGACGGGTACCACGGAGGGTGACGTCAAGAATTTCGCCAACGGCGACTGGCACTGGCAGCAGATCGTCACCGCCATGGATCAGATTCCGGGGCTGCTGCAGATCACGGTCAAGGTTCGCCGCATACCGACAAAACCAGGATCGAGCAGCACCTCGAGCAACTCCAAGACGATTACCTACTCCTCGACGCCCAGTCTCTCCGGCACCAGTACCAGCGCGGATAGCGGCGACTGGATCACGACCGTGATCGGCTTCCGCGGCGATGCACTGGCGCCGGCCAGCGGTGAGACGCCGACCTGGACGGGAACGGATTTCAGCGCCACCGGCGCGAGCAGCAGCAGCAGCGGCGCCGGCGTAACCACCGGAACGGTGCCCAATCCGGGCACCACCACCGCGCCGGCCACCCCGACACCTTCGACGCCGACCAGTCCTGGCAGCTCCAGCTCGGGTGGGTCCTGAGCATGCGCCGCGCCCAGGGCTTTACGCTCATCGAGCTGCTGGTGGCGCTGTTCATCACGGCCATCATGTTTGCGATCGGCTACCGGGCACTCGAGCAGGCGTTTCGCAGCCGCCAGCAGGTCGAGGAGCAATCCGCGCAATTGATCGCCTTGCAACAGGCATTGCGCGTCATCGAGCAGGACTTCGAACTGCTGCAGCCGCGCCCGATCCGGCAGTTGACGGGGGACGGCTACCTGCCGGCCGTCATGAGCTCGGCCAATGCGGGCACGATGCTCGGCAGCACCACCTCGACGCTTGATGCTTCCGGCACGAGCTCGACCAGCGCCACGCTGGGCATGATCAGCACGCTCAACGGTGGCACCTTGCCGTTGGTAAGTTTTACGCGCGGGGGCTGGACCAATCCCGCGGGGCTGCCGCGCTCTGAGCTGCAGCGCGTCAGCTACTCAATGGAGAACGGCACGCTGATGCGCTCGTACACGCCCGATCTCGATTCGACACTGGCAGTGGTGCCGATCAAGCGCAAGCTGGTCGATCACGTCAAGAATTTCAGCTTGCGATTCATGGACGCCGGGCATGAGTGGCAGACGCAATGGCCTGTGCCGACGCTGGGCGCGGGGCAGCAGGATCTGATGCTGCGCATCCGGCCGGTAGCGGTCGAGGTCACTATCGAGTTCGAGAGCATCGGCATCATCATGCGACATATCGAGATTGCCGGATGATCCGCGCGTCCCATCACAAGCAGAGAGGCATCGCGCTGCTGACCGCGATCGTGCTGGTGGCGATTGCGACGGTGCTGGCGACGGCGATCGCCTTTGCCAGTGCCATGTCGGCGCGCCGCGCATCGACCGTGTTCGGTGCCGACCAGGCGCTGCTGGCTGCCGAGGGCGCTGAGGCGATGGCGGCATACGTGCTGCGGCAATCCGGCGTCAACCAGACGGAGGTCTCGCTCAATCAGCCCTGGTCACAGAGCTATGGCCCATTCGAACTGCTGCCCGGCATCACGCTGGATTTTCTGCAGCTCGAGGACCAGCAGAGCAAATTCAACATCAACAATCTGGCCCCGGGCGGCGCCTCCAACACCACGGCGATAGCGGTCTTCAGCAAGCTGTTGACCGGCGTAGGCCTGGAGACCAAGTGGGCGCCGCTGCTGGCCGACTGGATCGACAGCGACCTCGAGCCGAATTTCCCCGACGGGGCCGAGGACAGCGTGTACCTGGGCCAATCACCGCCTTATCGCACGGCGAATCTGCCGGTCACCAGCATATCGGAACTGCTCGCGCTGCCGGGCTTCGGACGCGATCGATACAATCGCATCGCCCCCTACATCGCGGCATTGCCTACCGGCACACCGATCAATATCTGCACCGCGGCCGGTGTGGTGCTGGACGCATTGAGCGGCGGTACCGAGTGGAATATCGATCCCCAGCAACTGCTGGCGCGACGTCAGGCCGAAGGCTGCTTTCCGGCGCAGTCGGCGTTCCAGGCCAGCATCGGCAATCAGCCTCAGGGCAGTACGCAACTGCCGTATGGAACGACTACGTCGTATTACCGACTGCGCTCCTTCATTACTATTGGCACTGCCCGCTTCAGCTTGTACAGTCTGATGCAGCGCGATGGTGCCGGGCAGATACACGTCGTACTTCGAACCTTCGGCACGGAATGATCATGGCGGAATGGCTCATACTGCAGCTGCCTGGCGCCGGCGACCCATCCTGCAACTGGATGATCGTCGATGCCGGGGGCCAGGCGCTCAGCGCCCCTGAGACCGGCCCGCTGGCTGAGGTGCTGCCGGCGGCCGCGGGTCGCAAGGTCGGACTGATCGCGCCCAGCGGCGATGTGTTGCTGACCGAAGTTGAACTGCCTCCGAAGAGCGGGGTGCGTCCGCAACAGTTGGTGGCCTACGCACTCGAAGAGCAGCTCGCCGCCGACATCGAGACCCTGCACTTTGCGGTGGGACCGCGCGATGAGGCCAGTGGACGCACCGCCGTGGCGGTGGTCACGCGCGCACTGATGTCGCGCTGGCTCGCGGAATTTGCCGCGGCCGGCATCGTGCCCGCCGCGGTCAGCGCCGGCGCATCGCTGCTGCCGGACAATCCCGGACACACCGTGGTCATGCTCGATCGCGACACGCTGTCGCTGCGTCGCGCCGGGCGCCAGGCGATGGCGCTGCCGGCCGACAACATCAGCGCGGCGCTCGAGGCCTCGCTCGGCAACGAGCTGATCGCGGATGATCTGATTTTCTATGCCTCGCCGCAGGATTGGCAATTGCGCTCCGACGAAGTGGAGGCAGTTCGCAAGCATTGCGCCAGCCTCAAGGTGCAGTTGTTGAACGCCGGCCCGCTGCCGCTGCTGGCACCGCAACTGGTGGCTGGCGGCTTCATCAATCTTCTGAGTGGTGAGTTCGCGCCCCAGGCAGCCGCCAGCGGCGGCTGGCGGCGCTGGCGCCTGGCAGCCATGCTGGCTGCGGCATTGTTCGCGGTTCACGTGGGCGGATTATCGTTGCAGCTGTGGCAGCAGAGTCGCAGCGAACACGCGCTCGATGCGGAAATCGGCGCCATCGCGCGCGGCGCACTCCCCGGCGACTCGGGCACGGGCGCGGTACGAGCGCGCGTGGAACGGCGCCTGCTGGCTGCGCAGGGTGAGTCAGGCGCGGCCGGCTTCATGCCGGCGCTCGCCGCGCTCGCGCAGGCCCTGAGCGGTGCGCATGCCTCCTTGCAGGCGCTCAGTTATCGCGAGGGCGGACTGGACCTGAAACTCAAGGCCGGCGATGCCGAGAGTCTCGAGCGCATCAATCAGACCTTACGCAGCAACGGCTGGCAGGCCGAGTTGACCTCCGGCGGCGCTGCCGCCAGCGGCTATGAGGGGCGCATTCAATTACGGCGTGGCGGCGCGGCTCCGAGAGCGCATTGATGGACGCCCTGCTGCGCTATTACTTCGGTTTGAGCCAGCGCGATCAGCGCATCGCCTTGTATGGCGGCATCGCGGCCACGCTGCTGTTGATCCTTGCGATCGTGCTGCCGCTGCAGCGCCATGTCGGAGCGCTCGAACAGCGTGTGGCGCAAAAGCGCGAAGATCTGATCTGGCTGCGATCGATGGCGCCACAGCTGGCGAGTCTGCAAACCAATGGACCACCGCCGCTGCATGAATCACTCGTGGTGGTGGTCGACCGCACGGCGCGCCAGGCCGGTCTCGAGCGCGCCCTGGTAGGCAGCCAGCCCAGTGGTGATGGTGGGCTCAACGTGCGATTGGAGCAGACCTCGTTCGATGGGCTCGTGTCATGGATCGCACAGCTGCGCGAGAGCTACGGCATTCGCGTCGACTCGGCGGTCGTCGAAGCGGGCACCGCCGCTGGCACGGTCAATTCAACCCTGGTGCTGCACGCGCGCTGATGTCGGCAAAGTCCGCGATCCTGCTGGTGCTGGCTGTGTTCGCGCTGACGCTGCTGATACGCCTGCCGGCTGAGGTAGTCACCTGGCTGCTGCCGCGCTCCGTCGCCTGCGAGTCCCCCGGTGGCACGCTCTGGCAAGGCGGCTGCGCCGAAGTGCGCAGCGGCGCGCTCACACTCGCCGACGTGCGCTGGACGCTGCATCCGTTCAGTCTGCTGCGTGCGCGGGCCGCGCTCGATGTGAACAGCAATGATCCGCGCGCGCGCGGCAGCGCGCAGCTGACACTGCACTTCAACGGCGATGTGGACATTGCGACGCTGAGCGGCTCGTTACCGCTGCAGGGCGGGGTCGTGCCCGTGCCGGCCGGCTGGAGCGGCGTTGTGGATCTGGGCATCGATCGGGCAAGCGTGCACGATGGTCACGTTGCGAGCTTGCAAGGAACGCTGACCGCCCGGTCACTGCGCATGGAGCATCCGGGTACGGATCTGGGCAGTTTCGAATTGAAATTTCCCACCGCGCCGGTGGGCGATGCGCCGATGCTCGGCACGCTGCGCGATCTGGGCGGACCGTTGTCGCTGGCGGGCCAGTTGCGGCTACAGCGCGACGGCAACTACGAGCTCGATGGCAGTATCGCGCCACGCGATGGGTCGAGCACCGATCTGCAGCAGGTCCTGAATCTGCTCGGGCCTCCCGATGCGGCCGGGCGGCGCCCCATCTCCTTCGCCGGGACCTATTGAGCAGCAACGGTTACAGCGCCAGTTCGCGAAACACGCCGAGCAGCGGAAAGTACAACGCCACCCGAACCCGCTCTTCTCCCAGCGCAGCCGCCAGCGCCGCGTATCGCCGCAACTGCGGCTCATAGCGCTCCACCTCCTGGCCGATGAACTCCTCGACCCCGCCTCCCTCGTGCCGGCCGGTCTTGAAATCCACGACCCAGCGCTCACCGTGCTCGTCCAGCAGCATGCGATCGAATATGACATTCACGATGCGACCGTCATGCAGGCCGCTCAGCCGCCATTCGCTGTGCGCGCCACCGGGCGCGCCGGACAGGAGCCAACGCCCGCGCGGGTCGGCCAGCGTCCGTTCGAGCGCCTCGAGGATTCTCGCCTCCGCCACCGGGCGCTCCGCTGGCGGAACACCCAACTCTGCAAGCCAGCTCGCATAGCGCGAGGCGCGCCGATCCAGATCCTGCGGCGCGGGCAGCACCGGGTGCGCTGCGAGCCGGCGCAACTCGGCATGCACGATGGTGCCGATAGCCCGCGCGGTGCTCCCCACCCAGGAATACTCAGGCACGTCGGTGGCGGCTGGCGATGAGAGTGGCAGGCGCAAAAGCTCGGGCGGCGCAGGGGTCGGGGCCATGACCCAAGCCTCGGGCAGTCGGGTCAGCGCCGGAGCAGCCGCGGCTCCGGGGGAGGTCGCATTCGCGGGGATGTTACCTGCCGGCTGCAGCGCACGGAATTCTTCATCGATCGCCGGCCAAAGGGTCGCGAGCAGCGAACCGGGCGCTGGCGAGGCCGGCTCGCCGGCACGCGTCCGCGCATCCGCGGCTGCGAGCAGATGCAGCGAAAAGCGCGCGCGCGTGGTCGCGACGTACAGCTGCCGCACGCGTTCCAGTGCCTGTCGTGCGCGCTTGAGCGACTTGATGTAGAGCGCGAGCGAGCCCTCGGCTTCCTCCTCACCGGATCGGATCGGCGCGAGCAGCAGATCCGTGCCTTCACTTGGACGTGGCAATTCGATCCAGTGCAGCAGCGGATCGGTTTCGTTCGCCCCTCGGCGGCCGAGGCCCGGCAGGATCACCACGTCCCATTCCAGGCCTTTGGCCGCGTGCATGGTCATGACTTCGATGGCGCCCGCCTGTGGCGGCGCGGTCGAGTACAGCCGCTCGGTCAGCGTATCCATGCGCTCCCCGACCAGCGATGCCGGCTCATCGTGCTCGGCCAGCGCATCGAAGAAACGTCGTGCGTCGAGCCGCTCGGCAACATCCGCATAGATAGCCGGACCGCCCAGTCGCATCCAGCTGCGCAGCGCCCGCTGCCACAATGGCAGACCCCGTTCCGCGCCGAGCAATGCGGGTGTGAGCGCCGTGCAGAGCCTGGCAATGCGTCCCTGGAAGTCTTTGCCTTCACGCATGGCCGCACTCAGCGCCGCGAACAGATCAGCGTCCGCATCTCCCAGCACGGCTTCGATCTGCCGCAGCGGCAGGCCACACCAGGGCGCCCGCAGCAGCGCGAGCCAGGCGGTTCGATCCGCACCGTGCAGCAACGCGCGCGTGACTGCCGAGAGATCACGGATCAGCGGCCGCTCACGCAGCGGCTCGAGATCCACCCCGCGCAGGGCAAACCCGGCTGCGCGCAGAAGCGACACGATCGCGCTTGCATGTTCGCGCGCCGCCACCAGCACGGCAATCCGTGTGGACGGATCGCGCCGCCGTTCGGCGCGGACGATCTCGAGCACCTGCGCGGCCTCCCCGACACGATCTCCCGGCGGCAGTCGATGCAGGCTCACGGGCGCGTGTTCTGCCCCAACCTGGGGTTGCGCCGGTACCGACGGCAGATAACGCACGGCGGCCAGGCGGGCATCATCCTCGTTTGGAAACAGTCGTTCGAAGCGCCGGTTGATCCATTCGATGATGCCCGCGCGCGAACGGAAATTGCGGCGCAGCTGCAGCATCGAAAGCTGGATGCCGCCCAGGCCATGATCCCGTGCGCGCAGGAACAGACCCACCTCGGCCTCGCGGAACTGGTAGATGGACTGCATGGGATCACCTACCAGGAACAGCGTACGACCGTCGCCGCGCTCCCAGCCCACGGTGAGCGCGTTGAGCAGGCCGAACTGTTCGAAAGAGGTGTCCTGGAATTCATCGACGAGGATGTGCCGGATCGCACCCCCGGCGCGCAATGCAAAATCGCTCGGCTCGCCCTGCTCGGTGAGCGCCTGGCGCGCCGCCGCGGCCACGAAGGGATAGTCAACCACTGCCTGCTCGGCAAACAGCAGCTGCAGTTCCGCCGCGGCGCGCAGCAGCAACTGCGCCAGCGCCTCGATCGCCTCGCGATCGGCCGCACTGGGGGCAGCGTCCGGCAATCCGCGCAGCGCACACAGTGTCGGCAGCGCGCCCGGGTGCGCAGTCATCGCGCCGATCCAGTCCAACACACGTTGCTTATGCTCGCGTTCGTGCGTTTCGTAGCCTTCGCGCACTGACAGCCGCCGTCGCCAGGCGTTCTTGTCGGTCATCGCCAGCGCGCACAACGCGCGCCAGTGCGGCAGGCTCGCCGGATCCGCGTTCAGCCGCACCGTCCCGCCGGGCTGGCGCAGCGACAGCAATCGCTCGGCTTCATGCAGCAGGGCTGCCGGCAGGCTTGCAGCCGCGCCCGCCAGCGATGAACGCAATACCGCATCGACGCTTTCGGCCACGCGCTCGGCAAGGCCGCTGGCGCGCGCCTCGAGA
>Ga0181531_10000460_pt1 | contig 27413 bp, 22 predicted proteins | sample PEATcosm2014_Bin_38_FD_119743 | JGI IMG/M metagenome (GOLD analysis project Ga0181531, IMG submission 119743) | Peatland microbial communities from MTU Mesocosm Facility, Houghton, MI, USA - PEATcosm2014_Bin11_10_metaG | ecosystem: Environmental > Terrestrial > Soil > Wetlands > Peat | place...
GCACGCGACCAGCGGTACCGTCATCGTGATGGACCCGTGGAGCGGCGAGCTGCTGGCGGTCGCGAACGCCCCCGACTTCGATCCCTCGCACTTCGCCCAGTCCTCGTCCGACACGTGGCGCGACCGCGCGATCAGCGACGCCTACGAGCCCGGCTCGACTTTCAAGCTGATCACCGCCGCCGCCGCACTCGAGAGCGGCAAGGTCGACACGTCCTCGCGCTTTGCGGCGCACGACCATCTTCTGGTCGGCGACCACATCATCCACAACGCCGAGGACGGCTTCCTGGCCGGCACCTCGTCGAGCGAGACGATGGAAGACATCGTCGCGTATTCGCACAACGTCGGCGCCGCCGAGATCGGCTTCGCGATCGGGAAGCGCGCGATGGCCGATGAGGTGGCGCGCTTCGGCTTCGGCCAACCGAGCGACATCGAGTTGGCCGGTGAGAATCCCGGCGTGGTCCCGCCGCTCGCCGATTGGAGCAAACTGTCGCTCGCGACGATCGCGTTCGGCCAGGGCATCTCGGTCGACCCGCTCGCGATGGCGCGCGCATATTGCGCGATCGCCAACGGCGGCATGTTGCTGCGACCGCGCGTCGTGCACGCGCTCGAGAACGCGAGCGGGGCGACGATCTATAGCTACGCTCCGGAGGTCGAGCGGCGGGTGATGAGCGAGAAGACGGCGGCCACGCTGCGCGGTTTCTTGCGCGCGGTCGTCGTGCGCGGCACCGGCAACCCAACCGCCCGCGTGCCCGGCTGGACCACGGCCGGCAAAACGGGCACCGCGGAAATCGAGGAGCACGGTGTCTACGAGCCGGGTGCGTACGTCGCGTCGTTCATCGGGATGATTCCGGCCGAATCGCCGCGCTACGTCATCCTGGTCAAGATCGACCGTCCGCGCGGGGCCTACTACGGCGGCACGGTCGCGGCGCCGGTGTTTGCCGAACTGGCACGTGACGCGATGTTTCACGCCGGGATCATGCCGGCGAGCGCGCCTCGCTTGGTCCGTCCCGTGCCCGCGTCGAAGGCAACCCACTGATGCGAGAGAGCACGGGACTCGTCGCTTCCTTGACGGAGGCGCGCGTCGTCGGGGCGCTCCCGCCGGCGGTCGACGCGATCGCGAGTGACTCGCGCCAGGTGCGCCCGGGAACGCTCTTCGTCGCGCTGCGCGGACAACGCAGCGATGGACACGCCTATGTTGCGGATGCAGTGCGCCGCGGCGCGTCGGTCGTCGTGGTCGACCGCGAACTCGACACCGGCGTGCCGATGATCGTCGTCCCCAGCACGCGCGTCGCCGCCTCGCAGCTCGCCGACGCGTTCTACGATCACCCCTCGCAGGCGCTGACGATCGTCGGCATCACCGGCACCAACGGCAAGACGACCACGACGCACCTGGTGCGCGACGTCCTCGAAGCGGCCGGGATGCCGTGCGCGCTGGTCGGCACGCTCGGCGGTTCGTTCGGCGCGCACGCCTGGCCGCTCACCAACACGACACCGCTGGCGATCGAGCTGCACGCGTTGCTCGCCGCGCAGCGCGACGCCGGCGCACGCGCGGTCGCCATGGAAGTGTCCTCGCACGCGCTCGCGCTCGACCGGGTCGATCACGTCCGCTTCGCCGCCGCCGCGCTGACCAACGTCACCCGCGATCACCTCGATTTCCACGGCACGATGGCCCGGTACGTTGCCGCCAAGCGCCGCTTGTTCGACCTCGCGCCGACCACCGTGCTGAACCTCGACGACGAGGCCGGCCGCGCGTTTGCCGCCGAACTGCCCGACGCGGTCACCTACGCGATCGACGAGCCGAGCGCGCAGCTGCGGGCGACGAATGTGCGGCTCGAAGGCGACGGTTCGACGTTCGGCGTCGACGATACCCACGTCGCGATCGCGCTGCCGGGGCGCTTCAACGTGCGCAACGCGCTGACGGCGTTCGGCCTGGGCGTGGCGCTGGGGATCGACCGCATGACGATCGCGCGCGGGCTGGCCGCCACGCGCGCCGTGCCGGGCCGGATGGAGCGCTTCGGCGCGTTCGGGATCGACGCGGTCGTCGACTACGCGCACACCCCCGACGCGCTCGAGAACGTGCTGCGCGCGGCGCGCGAGACGACCCGCCGGCAACTCATCGTCGTATTCGGCTGCGGCGGCGACCGCGATCCCGGCAAGCGCGCCGAGATGGGCGAGATCGCCGCTCGGCTCGCCGACCGCGTCATCGTCACCTCCGACAACCCGCGCACCGAAGATCCGCTGACGATCGCGCAGGCGGTCGCGCGCGGGATCGAGGCGGAGATCGAACTCGACCGCCGCGCGGCGATCCGGCGCGCGATCGCCGATGCGCGGCCGGGCGACACCGTCGTCGTGGCCGGCAAGGGTCACGAGACGTATCAGATCGTCGGCACCACCTCGCGCCCGTTCGACGACCGCGACGAAGTGCGCATGGCCTTCGCTACCCGCGCGCAGGGGTTGCGAAGCTAGTGCGCCTCGACACGACCGCGGCGATTGCGGCGACCAAGGCGCGGGTGCTTGCGCCCGATGCCTTGCCGCCCACCTTATTGGTGCAGACCGATACGCGTGCACTCACCTCCGGCAGCGCATTTCTGGCGCTGCGCGGTGAGCGCTTCGACGGCCACGCCTACGTCGCGCGCGCGTTCGACGACGGCGCCGCGTGCGCGATCGTCGACGACGCGAGCGTCGTCCCGCCGGGGAGGCCGGCGCTGGTCGTCGCCGACACGCTGCAGGCGTACCTCGATTTGGGTGAATTGGCGCGCGCGCAAGTGCGCGGCAGCGTCGTCGGGATCACCGGCAGCACCGGCAAGACGACGACCAAGCAGTTCGTGCTCGGCTTGTTGCGGGCAGCGGGCGTCGAGGCGATCGCGACGCCGGAGAACGAGAACAACGAAGTCGGCGTCGCCAAGTTCCTCTGCGGCCTCGAGAGCGGCGACGCGCGGGTCGCGATCGTCGAGATGGGCGCGCGCAAGTTTCGCGACCTCGACGTGCTGGTGGGCGCGGCCCGGCCCGACGTCGGCCTGCTCACCAACGTGGGCGAAGCGCACCTGGAGATCATGGGCTCGCGCGAACGGATCGCCGAGACGAAGTGGGCGCTCCCGGCCGGCTCGCGGCGGGCGGTGCTCAACCTCGCCGACGACGCCTCGCTCGCACGCGCCGCGACGCTGCCCGCACCGCCGGTGTGGTACGGAATCGACGACGAGCGACCGCCGCAGGGCGGGCGCGCGGTGATCGTTGAGCGCGAGGCGGTATGGTGCATCGCCGAAGACGGCACCACCGAGACGCATCGGATTACGATAGGCTTCCCGGGCGATCACAACCGGCGCAATCTGGCCGGCGCGTTCGCCGCCGCGCTGCTGTGCGGCGCCGCACCCGCCGCGCTCGCCGCCGGCGTCGCGCAGTTGACGCTCCCGCACGGCCGCTACGAAGTCGTCGCGCTGCCGGGCGGGATCACGCTCGTCTTCGACGCCTACAACGCCTCGCTCTCGGGGACGCTGGCGACGTTGGCCACGTTCGGGCGCGAGCCGGCCCGCCGCCGGATCGCCGTGCTCGGCTCGATGGCGGAACTCGGCGACGACGCGCCGGCGATGCACGAGCGGATCGGCGAGGTCGCAGCCCGGCTCGATCTCGTGTTGGCCGGCGGACGCTTCCGCGAGGACGTCGTGCGCGGCGTCGCCCGTGCCGGCGGCACCGCGGTGCCGTACGCCGACAACGCCGAGGCGACGCGCTGGCTGCGCGAAAACGCGCGCGCCGGCGACGCGATCCTGCTCAAGGGGTCGCGCATGTACAAAATGGAAGAGATCGCCCGCGGCCTAGGCGCCGAGGTCTTCGCCTGACATGCTGATGGACCGAGCGCAGTGGAACCGAGCGCGAACCGTAACGTTGTTGCGAGGTCGGAGGTGGGGGCCCCACGCGAAGCGTGGGGGGCACGGAGCCTGGGGCGGAGTGCCGTTGAAATGATTCCCGTTGCGATCCACGAACCTGGAGTTCCTGAGGGGCTGGTGGCGATTCCCGTCCGGACGCGGTTGATCGTGCCCGGCGACGATCTGATCGCCCTGGTCGGTGACGCGTTGCGCGGGATTGCGCGGCCGGGCGACGTCGTCGCCATCGCCGAGACCGGGGTCGCGATCGCGCAGTCGCGGTTCATTCCGGCCGAGTACATCCGGCCCTCATGGCTGGCGCAGGTTCTCTCGCGCCGGGCCGGCGCGCTCGCGACCGTCAACCAACCCGAGTCGTTGCAACTGGTGATCGACCAGGTCGGCGCCGGCAAGGTCGTGCTGGCCGGCATGGCCCACGTGTTCGGCATCCTGCGCGGCAAGCGCGGCCGTTTTTACGAAATTCTCGGCGAAGCGATCGCGGCGATCGACGGCTATACCGGCACGCTGCCGCCGTACGAGCGCGCGATCGTGCTGGGGCCGGCCGAGCCGGACCGGGTCGCGACCGAGCTGGCCGACGCGCTCGGTGTCCACGTCGCGATCGTCGATGCCAACGACCTGCGCCGCGCGAAGGCGCTCGGTGCCTCACCGCAGCTCGACCGCGAGGCGGTCGAACGCGCGCTGCTCGGCAACCCGCACGGGAACGGCGACGAGCAGACGCCGCTGGTGGTGCTGACCTGGCGCGGCGCCGGCGCGCACCCGTTGGTGCGCGCATGACGCCGATGTTGATTCGCCTGGCCGAGGCGTTCTTGGCGGCGCTGATCATCGTCTGGCTGGCCGGGCCAGCGCTGATCCGGTGGCTGCGCAGCCTCTCGCTCGAGCAAACCGTCTACGAGTTGGCCCCGCCCTCGCACGGCAAGAAGACGGGTACGCCGACCATGGGCGGCCTGCTGTTCGTGGTCGCGCCGCTGATCGCGCTGCTGACCGCGCCCGATCGCCGGATACTCGCGTTGCTCGTGCTGGTGGTCGCGTGCATGGCGATCGGTGCGATCGACGACCTGGCCTCGATCCGCAAGCAGAAGAACCGCGGGCTGCGAGCGGTGCCGAAGTTCGCGCTGACCGCGCTCGCCACGATCGTGTTCTTGCTGGTCGCCGGGCCGCAGGCGACGACGTTGCTCGGCATCGGCGTCGTCCCGGCGTGGATCTGGTACGTGCTCTCGGTGTGCGTCGTGCTGGCAACGACGCACGCGGTCAACCTCACCGACGGGCTCGACGGGCTGGCGAGCGGTACCATCGTCCCCCCGCTCGTCGTGCTTGCCGTCTTGGCGTGGCGGCTGCACCTCGGCGACCTCGCCGTCTTCGACGTGGCCACGCTCGGTGCAGTGGGCGGCTTCTTGGTCTACAACCGCTACCCCGCGCGCGTCTTCATGGGCGATACCGGCTCGCTCGCGCTGGGCGGCGCGCTGGCCGGCGCCGCCATCTTGTGCGGCGCACACCTGCTGCTGCTGCTCATCGGCGGCGTCTTCGCCGCCGAAACCTTGAGCGTCATCGTGCAAGTCGCATCGTACAAGACGACGCGGCGCCGCATCTTCCGCATGAGTCCGCTACACCACCACTTCGAGCAACTCGCGTGGCCGGAGACGCGGATCACGCCGACGTTCTGGCTGACCTCTCTCATCCTCTCGCTCTTGGGCTTCGCCCTGATCGCGCGCACGGCATGAACGCCTTGGGAACCAGCGGTCGCTTCGACGACACCGATCACGTCCTGGTCATCGGCCTGGGCCGCAGCGGTCGCGCCAGCGTCGAGGTCCTCCGGGGTCGCGTCGGCTCGATCGTCGCCACCGACGAAGCGCCGCCCGACCAGCTGGGCGAGGCGCTCGCCGAACTCGAGGCGGCGCAGGTGCCGTTCATCGCGCCCGATCAGCTCGGCGAGGTCTTGCCGAAGACGACCGTCGCGGTGCTCTCACCCGGCATTCCGCTCAACGGTACGCTGGTGCGGCGCGTGCAGGCGGCCGGCGTCCCGGTCTTCAGCGAAGTCGAAGTCGCGTATCGGATCAGCAAGGCGCCGTTGATCGCCGTCACCGGCACCAAGGGCAAGACGACGACGACGGCCCTGATCGGCGCGCTCTTGACCGTCGGCGGCAAGACCGCGCACGTCGGCGGCAACATCGGCAACGCGCTCATCCGCGAGACGGCTTTCGCCGCGCCCGACGATTGGGTGGTTGCCGAGGTCAGCTCGTTCCAGCTCGAGTCGATCCGTTCGTTCAAGCCGCGCATCTCGCTGATCACCAACGTCACCCCCGATCACCTCGACCGCTACCATTCGATGGACGAGTACGTCGAGGCGAAGTTCCGCATCTTTGCCAACCAAGGCCCGCTGGACTGGTTCGTCGGTAACCTCGACGACCCGCTCGTCGCTCAGGCGCCGGGCGAGGACAACAACCGCATCAAAGCGCGGCAGTTGTGGTTCGCGGGCGAACCGCATCGCAACACCGCACTCTACCTGCGCGGTGGACAGACGATCGTCTACGCGCCGCCGACCGGCGACCCGCGCCCGATCGACATCATGCCGGTCAAGGAGATCCCGCTCTTCGGCCGCCACAACGTCGAGAACGTGATGGGCGCGATCCTGGTCGCGCTCGCGGCCGGCGTCGAGGTCGCCGCGATCCGCGAGGGCGTGCGCACGTTCCGGCCGCTCGGCCACCGGCTCGAGCCGATCGCCGAGATCGACGGCGTGCAGTACGTCGACGACTCGAAGGCGACCAACCCCGGTGCGGTCATCGCCGCGCTGCGCTCCTTCGACCGGCCGATCGTCCTGATCGCCGGCGGTAAGGCGAAGGGAACCGACTTCGACGAGATGGGCAAGGTCATCAGCTCGCGCGCCAAGGGCGTCGTGCTGATCGGCGAGGCGGCCGAGACGATCGCCGCGTACGTCAAGCGGGCGACGGTCGTGCGCGCCGACTCGATGGACGACGCGGTCGCGAAGGCGCGCGAGCTGGCCGAGCCCGGCGACGTCGTGCTGCTCTCGCCCGGCTGCGCCTCGTTCGACATGTTCCGCTCCGCCGAGCACCGCGGCGATGCGTTCGCCGGCGCGGTGCGCGGCACCGGCGACCCGGTGACGAGGGCGCACTGATGGCGTCGGCGTACAGCCGGCCGCTGCGCGCGCGCCCGCGCGTGCCCCACGAGCAGCCGTTGCCGCGCGCGATGTACCCGCCCGACGCGCTGCTGCTCGGCGCGATCGCGTTCCTGGTCGCGCTGGGCCTGGTGATGGTGTTCAGCGCGTCGAGCGCGATCGCGTACGCGACCTTTCACGACACCGCCTACTACCTCAAGCGCCAGTTCGCATACCTGGTCGTCGGCTTGATCCTCGCCTATGCCGCGTATCGCGTCGACTACCGCAAGCTCAAGACGATCGCACCGGGCCTGGTCGTCGTCACCGCGCTGCTGCTCGTGATCACGCTGATCCCGCACGTCGGGTACATGTCGGGCGGTGCGCGCCGTTGGCTGGGCTTCCGCTCGATCTCATTCCAGCCGTCCGAGGTCGCCAAGCTCGCCCTGGTGCTGTTCTTGGCGGCGAAGCTCTCGTCGCTGGGCGAGAACGTACGCTCCCTCTCGAAGGGCGTCGTCCCGACGCTGCTGGTCGCCGTCGTCTTGCTGGCCACGCCGATCCTGCTCGAACCCGATATGGGGACGGCCTCGCTGTTGATCTTCACCGCGTTCGGGATGCTGTTCGTCGCCGGCGCGCGCATCGAGCACCTGCTGCTTGCAGCCTTGGCGATGATCCCACCGGCGGCGGTCGCCGTCGGCTCGTCGGCGTACAAACGCGCGCGCGTCTTCGCCTTCCTCAACCCGTGGAAGGACGCGCAGAACACCGGCTTCCACATCGTGCAGTCGCTGCTCGCGCTCGGCAGCGGCGGAATCTTTGGCCTGGGCCTGGGGCACTCGCGCCAGAAGTACTTCTACCTGCCCGAAGCGCACACCGACTTCATCTTCGCCGTGCTCGGTGAAGAGCTGGGGATGCTCGGCGCCATCGCCGTGTTGGCGCTCTTCGTCGTGTTCGCGATTCGCGCGACGATCCTCGCGCTCAAGGCACCCGATCGCTTCGGGATGCTGCTCGCGATGGGCTGCACGTTCCTGATCGTCATCCAAGCCTTCATCAACATCGGGGTGGTGACGTCGTCGTGGCCGGTCACCGGCGTCCCACTCCCGTTCATCTCCTTCGGCGGTACCTCGCTGATCGTCTCGCTGATCGCCGTCGGCCTGATCGCGAACGTCGGCCGGTACCGCACGAGCTAGCGCGGTGGCGTTGCGGGTCGCCTTTGCCGGTGGCGGTTCGGGGGGGCACGTGACGCCGGCGCTGGCGATCGACGACGCGCTGCGCGCGGACCTCGGTGCGGACGACTACGTGCCGCACTTCTTCGGCAACCGCGATCGTATCGAGGCGACGCTGGTGACCTCGATGCCGATCAGCTTCGTTCCCAGCGCGCCGCTGCAGCGGCGGCTCTCGCTCGACACGCTGCGGACGGTCGCGATCAACCTGGCCGGGATCGTCGTCGCGCTCGGCGCGCTGGGACGGTTTCGCCCGACGGTCGTCGTCGCGACCGGCGGCTACGTCTGCTTCCCGGTCGTCGTCGCGGCCCGCATCCTGCGCGCGCTGCGGATCGTGCGCCCGGCGATCGCGATGGTCTCGATCGACGCCACCCCGGGACTGACGGCGCGGCTGGTCGCGCCGCTGGTCGATGAGGTCTGGACGACGTTCCCCACGGCCACCGAACTGTTCGGGCGCAAGGCCGTCCAAACCGGGCCCCCGGTCCGCGCGTCGCTGCGTGCGGTCAAGGACGCGCCCAGCGCGCGCGAACGGCTGGGGCTCGATCCCGACCGGACGACGATCCTGGTCATGGGCGGGAGTTTGGGCGCGCGCTCGATCAACGAGGCGGTCGCCGCGCTGGTGACCCGCCGCACGCTCCAGCCCGACTGGCAGGTGCTGCACGTGAGTGGGGAACGTGACTATGCATATATGCAGGCCGAAGAACGGGCGCTCGCGCCCGGCAACCAGGTCGTCCTCGTGCCGTACCTCCCCGACCCCGCCGACGCGTACGCCGCGGCCGACGTGGTGGTGGGGCGCGCCGGTGCCAACACGCTGGCCGAGCTGGCGGTGACCGCGACGCCGGCGATCCTGGTGCCCTACCCGCACCACAAGGACCAGCATCAAGTCCGCAATGCCGAGCTGTTCGCGGCCGAGGGCGCCGCCGTCGTCGTCTCCGATGCCGAACTCGACGGCGACTCGCTCTGGTGGGCGCTGCGCGACGTCCTCGAGACCGATCGGCTGCGGACGATGCGATCGGCCGCGCGCTCGCTCGCGCCGCGCGACGCGACGGCCGCGATCGTGGCGCGCATCGCGCACGCGCTGCCGGCGCGGGTAGATGAGGCGGATGCCGCGAACGAGGCCGAATCGTGAGCAGAGCCGCGTACCATCTCGTCGGCGTTGGCGGGATCGGCATGAGCGCGATCGCGCGGATCTTGCTTGCTCGCGGCGCGCAGGTCAGCGGTTCCGACGTCCGTCGCACCCCGCTCATCGACCAACTCGAAGCCGAAGGGGTCGCGATCGCGATCGGCCATCGCGCCGAAAACGTCGGCGAGGCGCCGACCGTCGTGGTCTCGTCGGCGATCGCGCGCGACAACCCCGAGTTCGTCGCCGCCGTCGATCGCCGGCTGACGATCGTCACCCGCGGTGCGATGCTGGCCGAGCTGGCGCAGAATTCGAAACTGATCGCCGTCGGCGGGACGCACGGCAAGACGACGACGACCGCGATGCTGGCCTCGATCTTCGAAGAAGCGGGGCTCGATCCGACCGTCGTCGTGGGCGGGATTCGCGTCGATACTCGCAGCAATGCGCGCGCCGGCAACGGCGCGTGGTTCGTCACCGAGAGCGACGAGTCCGACGGCTCGTTCCTGCATTTGAGCCCCACGATCGCGATCGTGACCAACGTCGAGAACGACCACATCGCCTCCGACGCCGAGCTGCCGAAGCTGCTCGAGCAGTTCGTCCTGTTCGTGAACAAGGTGCCCGCGCACGGCCGCGCGGTGATCGGCAACGACAACCGCGGCAGCGTGCTGGTCGGCAAACAAGCCCGCGCGCCGGTGACGACGTTTGCCACCCGCGCCGATGCCGATCTCTCGGTCACCGACCTGCGGTTCATCGACCTCGGCTCGCGCTTCACCGTGTGCGAGCTGGGCGCGCCGCTCGGTGAATTGCACCTGCACGTGCCGGGTGAGATCAACGTGCAGAACGCGCTCGCCGCGCTCGGTGCGGCGCGCGCCGCGGGCGTCGCGTTCGACGTCGTTGCGCGCGCCTTGGCCGGTTTTCACGGCGTGCAGCGACGTTTCGAGATCGTCGGCCGCGGCGCGCTGACCGTCGTCGACGACTACGCGCACCATCCGACCGCGATCCGCGAGACGATCGCCGCGGCGCGCCGCTTCGCGCACAACGCCGCGGTCGTCGTCGCGTTCCAACCGCATCGGTACAGCCGCACGACCTATCTCAAGGACGACTTCGCGACCGCGCTCGCCGGTGCCGATCACGTCGTGCTGGCGCCGATCTACGCCGCCTCGGAAGCGCCGATCGCCGGTGTCTCGTCGCGCTCGATCGGCGAGCCGCTGGCGGCGGCCGGGACCCCGGTCACCTACGTCGACGACGTCGAAGCGCTGCTCGAGGTCATCCCGCGCGAGGCACCCGACGGCGCGCTCGTGCTGATGCTCGGCGCCGGCTCGATCTCCGGCGTCGCGCACCGGCTCGGCGAACGTATCGGCACCGCGCTCGCGCGGTGAAGACCGTCGCGCTGCTCGACGAGCGCGATCGCGACCTGCTGCGCAACCGCTTCGCGACGCGCGCGCACTTCGATGCGCCGCTCGCCGAGTACACGTGGTGGAAGATCGGCGGACCGGCCGATGCGCTGCTCGACGTCGAGACGACCGATGAGCTGGCCTTCGTGCTCGCGCACGTGCGGCGCCGGCGATTGCCGATGTTCGTGCTGGGCGCGGGATCGAATCTGCTGATCGGTGACGGCGGCATCCGTGGTCTCGTGCTGCGCCTGGGCGGCGCGTTCGCCGCGCTCGAGGTGCGTGCCGCGGGCGACCACGTCGTCGTCGAGGCTGGAGGGAGCGCGTCGCTGGCGCTGTTGTGCGCGCAGGTCGCGAGCCTGGGCGGCGTGGGGGTCGACGGCCTGGCCGGCATCCCGGCCACGGTGGGCGGCGCGGTCCGGATGAACGCCGGGACCGATCGCGAGATCGGTGAGTTCGCCCGCGAGGTGGTCGTGCAGACGCCGGTCCGGCCGGAGCCGCACCCGATCCCGGTCGGCTGGAAGTACCGCGAGACCTCGATCCCCGGCGACGCCATCGTGGCCCGGGTCGGCCTGCGCTTCGAGCGCGGGGACCCGGCCGCGGTCCGCGGGCGGCTGCAGACGCGCCTGGTGCGGCGCAAGGCAACCCAGCCGGTCGCCATCCCCAACTCCGGCTCGTGCTTCCGCAACCCGCCCGGCGATCACGCCGGTCGGCTGATTGAAGCGGTCGGGGCCAAGGGCTGGCGCGAAGGGGGGGCCGAAGTGTCCCCCTTGCACGCCAACTTCATCGTCAACACGGGCGGCGCGTCGGCATGCGACGTCGCGACGCTCCTGGCGCGGGTGCGCCGGGCCGTCGACGAACGGTTCGGCGTCGCGCTCCACCTCGAAGTCCACCTCGTCGGAGAATTCACAGCTAACTGATGCCACTGCGAGTCGCTGTCGTCATGGGCGGACCGAGCGCGGAACGCGAGATCTCGATCTCGAGCGGGATGGGCGTCATGCGCGCCCTCGGCGCGCTCGGGTACGATGCGCGTTCGCTCGATTTCGACGCCACCTTCGTCGACGCGATCCGCGAGATCGCGCCCGACGTCGTTTTCAACGCGCTGCACGGCGTCGGCGGCGAGGACGGTCAGATCCAAGGCATCCTCGATTGGCTCGGCATCCCGTACACCGGGAGCGGCCTGTGCGCGTGCGCGCTCGCCATGGACAAGCACCTGACCAAGAAGCTGTTGGCCGCCGAAGGGCTGCCGACGCCGGCCTGGGACGTCTTCGATCTCACCGGCGGCACGCTGCCGCTCTTGCCGGGTTCGCTCAACTTGCCGCTGGTCGTCAAGCCGCGTTCGAGCGGGTCGAGCGCCGGCGTGTCGATCGTGCGCACGCACGAGGCGTGGTCGAAAGCGATGATCGAGGCCGCGGAACGCACGCCCGAAGTGCTGGCGGAAGAATACGTCGCCGGTCGCGAGTTCTCGTGCGGCGTCCTCGGCGAAGAAGCGCTGCCGGTCGTCGAGATCGTCTCGACCGACGAATTCTACAGCTACGAGGCCAAGTACAAGCCCGGCGGGTCGCGCCACCTCGTCCCCGCGCCGATCGATCACGATTTGAGCGCGCGCTTGCAGAACCTCGCGCTCACCGTGCACCGGCTGCTCGGCCTGCGCGACCTCTCGCGCACCGATTTCATCGTCAGCAAAGAAGGTCGCCCGACGATCCTCGAGATCAACGCGCTCCCGGGGAAGACGCCGACCAGCCTGGTCCCCGACGAGGCCGCGCAGATCGGCCTCTCCTACGAAGCGCTGGTCGATCGCCTGGTTCACTACGCCCTCGGCCGCCAACTCGAGTCGGCGGCGCCGTAGAGCACGATGGACGCCGCGCCGTTCGACGGCTGGTCCGGCTCGTGGCACATCTCTCTCGACGACGACGCGGCGGTGTACGGTATCCAAATCGAATTTCCGTTGCCTGACGGCGCTTTGCACGCGGCGCACGCGAAAGTACCGCGCGGCGATCCACCGTTCACCATCGTCCACGAAGCCGGCACGCTGACGCTGGACGGCGCGCCGGGCGAACGATCGGGTGCCGCAACCTTCTCGCCGAACGCGTCGGTCGCGGAGCAGTGGCGCGCCCGTCTCGGGCGTGCGCCCACCGACGACGAGCAGCTCTGCAACGCGCTCTTCGACGTGACGCTCGACTTCGATACCGGCTTCCGCGCGCTCTTCCCGCGGGCAACCCCGCAGAACGAGGTAGAGGCGCGCGTCTTCGGGGCTGACCTCGCCTTGCTACGTGAAGTCGCTGCGGCGAATCCGAACGCGACGCCGCGTGACGTCACCATCGCTGCGATGCGTCGCAGGCGCGAGCGGGGCCGATGATGACGCCCGTCCCCAACCTCACCGACGTCTGCACGCTCCTTCAGGTGTTCGACATGTTCGAATCGATGCGGTTCTATGAACGGCATCTCGGCTTCGTCGTCGAGCAGCAGGCGCCGCTCGTCGAGCAACCCTACCCGCACATCAATTGGGCGATGCTCGTGCGCGACGACATGTCGTTGATGCTCAACACCGCCTACGAGGCCGACGAACGGCCGGCTCTGCGCGACCCGCGTTGGGTCGCCGGGCATCGTGACGTCTGTCTCTATTTCAGTTGCCCCGACGTCGACGGCGCGTACGCGATCCTCCGCGAGCAAGGTCTCGACGTGAAGCCGCCGACGGTGGCCTCGTACGGGATGAAGCAGCTGTACTTCAGCGATCCCGACGGCTACGTCATTTGTTTGCAGTGGCCGGCGTAGCGTTGCGCTGCGAGCCGTATTCGCGGGCGTAGACGTACGTGAACTCGGCGCCTAACAAGAAGAGATACGACGAGTAGTAGAGCCACAGCAAGATCAGGATGACCGAGGCGGCGCTGCCGTAGGTCCACGGCAGGTTGACGCGGTGCAGGTACTCGCCGATCACGAACTGCGCGAGCGAGAAGCCGATCGTCGTCGCGGCGGCGCCGATGCTCACGTCTTTCCACGTCAGCGAGGTGCCGGGCAGCCAGCGGAAGAGGCCGGCGACGATCGGGAAGAGGATCAGCGCGCCGACGACGACGATCGCGGCGCGCGCGCCGAACGCGGCGAGTTCGCCGCGGGCGCCGAAGGCGTGGATGGCCGCGGCGGCCGCCGCGCTGCCGAACACGAGCGCGGTCAACGCACCGATGACGATCACCGAGAGGGCGCCGGCCACGATGAACGCGGCGATGGTCGCCGGCAGCGAGGGGCCGCGCCGCAGCGGCGTGTCCCACATCGCGTGCAGCGCGCGCTGCACCGCGTAGAAGAGGCGGGTGCCGCCGAAGAGCGCGATCACGGCCGACACGACGGTCGGGACGACGCGCTGCGCGAGGCCGTGGCTCTCGATGCCCAGATTCAACGCGCGCACCCCGCCGTGGCCGACGATCGGATCGATGACCATCGCCAGGCCGTGCAGGACGAGCCGCTCGGTGCCGAGTGCTTCGGCGATGCGCAGGGTGATGAGCAGCAGCGGCGCGAGCGCGAGCGCGCCGAAGGCGGCCATCGCCGCGGCGTAGAGCCAGCCGTCGTCGGCGCTCCACTTCGCGTACGTCTCGCGGGCGAGGCGGGCCAGCGTGCGGCCGTGCATGCAAAGCCAGAGATTGTCGCCGCGAGCGGGGGGACACCTCCTCGGCGCGCGAAGCGCGGGGCCATGCAGCGCCGTCTCGTCGTCCCGCTCCTCGCCGCGCTGGTCGGGCTCCCCTTGGCAGCGGCGGCACGGCCGCTGGATACCGCCGACCTGTTTCGCCTGGTCTCGGTCGGCGACGTCACCTTCTCGCCCGACGGAAAGACGATCGCCGCAGTCGAGCGCCGCGTCGCGCTCGCCAAGGACCGTCGTGAGGGAACGATCGTCCTCACCGATCTGGCCAGCGGGTCGCGGCGCACGCTCACCGTCGAGCGGTCCGGCGTCGCCGCCCCGCAGTTCGCGCCGGACGGCAACGCGCTCGCCTTCGTCGCGGCCGACGCGAAACACCACGAGCAGGTCTACGTGCTGCCGCTCGACGGCGGCGACGCCCAAGCGGTCACCGCGACCGAGCAGGGCGTGCAGCAGTTCGCCTGGCGCCCCGACGGCAGCGCGATCGCCTACGTCACGCAGGACGCCGACGCGAAGAAGAAGGCGATCGACGCGCACCACGACGCGTTCGACGTCGGCAACGACGACTACCTGACCACCTCGTACACACCGCCTTCCCACCTGTGGCTCGTGAACCGCGACGGCACGCATGCGCGCCGGCTGACGTCGGGAAGCTGGAGCTGTGCGACGTCGTATCCGCCCTCGCCGCCCGCCTCGCCGCTCTCGTGGTCGCCGGACGGCGCGACGATCCTGTTCACGCGGGTGCCGAATACGCGCGACGGCGACGCGTACCGCTCGCAGATCATGCGCTACGACCTGGCCAGCGGCAAGCTGAGCGCGGTGACCGGGCACGACCGCTTCGAGGGCTTCGCGACCTATTCACCCGACGGTACGAAGATCGTCTATCTCTACTCGTACAACGGCGACCCGAACAGTGAGAACGACGTGTTCGTGACGACGGCGGGCGGCGGACCGGGGACCGACGTGAGCCGTAAGCTCGACCGCGCGATCTTCCGCGCGCAGTGGTTTCCCGACGGCACATCGCTGTTGGTCGGCTCGCACGAGGGCACGCGAACGGTGCTCTACCGACTTGCGCTCGACGGCAGCTTCACGCGCCTTGCGACCGGGGACGTGAACCCGTCGTGGTCGTTCTGGATCGACGATGCGATCGCCAAGGACGGCACCATCGCGTTCCCCGGACAGCAACCGAAGCGGCCGACGGAGCTCTGGACGCTCGCGCCGGACGCAACCGTGCCGCGCCGCCTGAGCGACCTCAACGGCGACATCGCTGCACTCCAGCTCGGCAACGTGGAAACGATCACCTGGACGAACGAGGGCTTCGACGAGGACGGCGTGCTCACGTACCCGGTCGGCTTCACCGCGGGCCGGCGCTATCCACTCGTCGTGTTGCCGCACGGCGGCCCGCAAGCGGCGTCGGTGGCCCAGTTCAACGCCCTCGACCAGTTGCTCGCGGCGCACGGCTATCTCGTGTTCGAGCCGAACTACCGCGGCAGCGACAACCACGGCAACGTGTACGAGCGCGCCATCTACATGGACGCCGGCGCCGGACCGGGCCGCGACGTCATGGCCGGCCTCGCCAAGGTCGAGAGCCTCGGGATCGTCGACACCTCGCGTATCGCGGTCAGCGGCTGGAGCTACGGTGGCTACATGACCTCGTGGCTGATGTCGCACTACAACGTCTGGAAGACCGCGATTTCCGGCGCCGCCGTCAACAACTGGGTCGACATGTACAACCTGGGCGACGGCAACGATCAGATCGCCTTCTCGTTCAAAGGCTCACCCTACGTGGGCGGCAACATGCGCGACTACGTCGCGCAGAGCCCGATCACGTACGCTGCGCAGACGCGCTGCCCGGTGCTCATCATCTCCGACACCGGCGACGTGCGCGTCCCGATCGCGCAGTCGTACGAGATGTACCACGCGTTGACCGACAATCATGTTCCGGCGCGCTTCGTCGCGATCCCCGTCAGCGGCCACTTCCCGAGCGACCCCATCCGCTCGACCGACGTCTACAAACTCTGGGTGAGCTGGATGGATCAGCACCTCAAGTAGCGGTCAGCCGTCGTCGTCGGGAGTGGCGAAACTGCCGAGTGCGTTGATCGAGGGGACGAAGTAGTAGGCGCCGGTGAGGGCGGTCGTGTAGCGGGTGAGCGCGTCGCGGATGCCGTCGTCGCTGCCGGCCATCTGGCGCAGCATGCGATCGAGCCGGAATTGGTCCTGCGAGAAGCCGACGAAGGCCGTGCCGTGCTCCACGACGGTGCCGTAGGGAGCGTTGCGGCGAAAGATGTCGAGCTCGTTGCCGTCGACGACCACGGTGGTGCGCGGGACGTGCGCGTCCTTGGGCATGATGTCCTCGGGAAGTTCGATGCTGTCGGTCTTGGTGCGCCCGATGACGTTCTCTTGTTCGGGCACGGGCAAGTCGACGAACTGGCTGCCGTCGTGGCGCCATTTTTGGAAGAGCAGCACGCTGCCGCCGGCGCCGGGTGACCCGTCGGGAACACAGGCGACCAGCGGCGCTTGCGTGAGCGTCGGATTTTCTGTGCCGTCCTCGAAGCCCGTCAGGTCGCGGCTGTGCCGGTACGACCAGCCGCTGAGCTCGCGCTCGAGGGTGAGGACACCCTTGAGGTCCTTGATCGCATCATACGCCGATTCGAAGACGACGTCGTAGGACGCGCCGGCGAACCACATCCACACGTCGGCTTGCGTCGCCGGCATCGTGTAGGTTCCCGCGCCTTGCAGCGGCTCGTTGAAGCCGATCAGTTTGGGCGGCGTGTCGTTGGGCGCGACCGCGCGCCACAGCTCGGGGCGGAAGCCGGCGACCAGGTTGACGCCGCCGACCGTCGTGCGCGGTTCGTGCACGTCGGCGACGGCACGTACGAGCGCGGCCGGTTCGACACCGGCGACGATGCTGAACTCCAGGAAGATATGCGAAGGTTCGCCGATCGCGAAGATGCCGGCTTGCGGGAACGCCATGCCGCGGGGTTTGGATCAGGGCGCGATCAGTGCCTCCGTCACATGGAGGAACGTGCCGCCCTCCTTCGCGTTCGGTGCGTCGGCGACGAAGGTCAATACGTGTTTCCCACGGCGTGGCCAGCGCCACGCGAAGAGGATCGTCCGGGGCAGCGCACGCGATGCACTGGACTTGTTTTGCCAGATGCCGGTCGCGTCGACCGTCGGTCGGCCGTCGATCGTGAGGGCGGCGCGCCCGGCCTCGCAGCACTGCTCGCCGAGCGTGCCGAGCAGCGCGATCCCGCTGCCGGTGAAGGTCAAGGTCGCGGGGACGTGGTCGAGCGAGAGCACGCGTCCGCTCGCGCGTGCCCACGTCGCATCGCCGCCGACGGAGGCGGCGGGTGCCAGGGCGGCTGCGGCGACCGCCAGTGCGAGGCCGCCGTTCGTCTGCCACGCCGTGACGGCGCCGGGGGGCGGCGGCCCGTCGAAGAAACGGCCGTACTCGCCGTCGTTGCCGCGCGCCTGCGCGGCAGCACGCGCGTTGCGGATGAGCCAGGCACGGGCGTGGGCGTCGCCCGCGCGTGCCAAGCCGTCCATCGCACGAACCAGCGGCTCGACGACGTCGTTCTCCGCTTGCAGATCGGTGAAAATACCGCGCGCATCCTCGAGCAGTTCGAGTGCGTGCGCCGTCGCCCGCGCATCGTGGCCGTACGCGCGCTGGCCGGTCAGATGTGCGAGGACACGACCGGCGTCGATCATGATCCCGTTGACCGACGCGAAGAAGCGATGCGGCAGCGCTCGACAGTGCCGTCCGTCATCGAACACGTAGACCGTATACAGCCCGGTCGTGCGATCGAAGAACCAACGGCGGATGGCGGCGTAGTGCCGGAGCGCGTCGGCGAGGTCGGCGGCCGAACCGGTCGCTTGCGCCAGCAGCGCGCCGGCGAGGACGCGGTTGGCGTCGGTTTCCAACGTTTTGAGGCCACCGCCCTCGGCGAACGGACGCTGGTAGTCGATCTCGGGGCACGCTCCGTGCGCATATCGGCCGCTCTGCGCGACGCTCGCGTACGCGGCGCGCGCGAGGTCGAGTGCGACGGTGTCGCCGGTCACCTCGTAGAGTTGCAAGGCGGCCACCGCGTCCCAGAGGGGGACGTCGCTCCAGCCGGGGCAACCGGGTCCGCGGCAGACCGGATACCGCGGCGCGGCGTGTTCGAGCGCACGCGCGAAGGGGACGAGCACGGGCGCGTGGGTCGCCCGCCAGCGCAGCGTCAGCACGCCGGTGAGGCTGTCGGCGCCCCAGTCGCTGTCGGCCGTACCGCACGCGGTCCGCGCACACAAACTCCAGCGTCCCTGGTCGACGAGCAGGCGCGCGCGCAGCGTCGTCATCGCCCCCTCGCCGAGCGCGCCGAGCGTCGTCGGCGCCGCCAAGGCCGGCGGTGCGGTCACCAGCGTCAGCAGCGCGACGCACGCGGCGATCCGTGCGGCGCCGCGCCCGAGCTGCACGTCAGCCGGTGACGCGCAGCCCGGCGGCGATCCCGTTGACGCTCAGCCGGATCGCGTCGCGCAGGACCGGATCGGGGCCGGCGCGATAGGCGCGCAGCAGGCGGATTTGCAAGAACGACATCGGATCGACGTACGGGTTGCGCAGCGCGATGCTGCGCGCCAGCGTCCGGTCGTCGGCCAGCAGCGCGTCGCTCTCGAGGATCGCGAGCACCGCGCCGACCGACGCGTCGAACTCGGCGCGGATGCGCGGCACGAACTCCGCCCGCAACGCGGCGTCGTCGACCAGCGCTTCGGCATAGCGTTCGCAGATCGTCAAGTCGGCGACCGCCAAGGCGCGCTCGATCGCGCGCAGCAGCGTCGCGAAGAACGGGAAGCCGCGCGCCATCGCACGCAGCGTCGGCAGCTGGTCGTGCGCGGCTGCGACCGCGGTGCCGAAGCCGTACCATCCGGGGAGCATCCCGCGCGATTGCGTCCAGGCGAACGCCCACGGGATCGCGCGCAGATCTTCGATCGAGCGGCGCGCGCCGCGCCGGCCGGGCCGCGAGCTGATCTGCAGGTCGCCGATCTCGTCGACCGGCGTCGCGGCCGGGAAGTAGACGAGGAACGCTGGGTCGTCGATGAGCGCCAGATACGCGGCGCGTGCATCGGCCGCCAAGCGGTCGAGCAATGCCGACCATACAGCCGGCAACGGCTCGACCGGCGCGGCGAGCGAGGCCGCAACCGACGTGACGGCGAGTTCGAGGTTGCGGCGCGCCAGCGAGGGCAGTCCGTAGCGCGCGCCGATCACCTCGCCTTGTTCGGTGACTTTCAGTTCGCCGGTGCGCGCTTGCGGCGGTTGCGCGTCGACCGCTTCGCGCGGCGTCGCCGCACCGCGACCGGCCGAGCCGCCACGGCCGTGAAAGAAGCGCGGCGTCACGCCGTGACGGGCGGCGACTCCCGCGATCGCGATCTGCGCGCAGTAGAGCGCCCACATGCTCGCGACGACCCCGGCGACTTTGGTGGTGTCGGAGTACCCGAGCATGATCTCCCAGACCTCGCCGCACGCCGCGACGTGCGCGCGAAACGCGGGCAGTGCCAGCAGCTCTTCGCAGAGTGCCTCGGCGTGCGCGAGCGCGCTCGCGCTCTCGAGCAAGGGGACGATCTGCGCCGGTCCGCTCGCCAGACCGCCGCACGCGCGCACGAACGCGTGCAGGCTCAGCACGTCGTCGACCGTCTCGGTGCCGGCGAGGATGAAGCTCGCGACAGCCTGTGGGCCGCGTCGGGCGCGCAGCGATGCGACCGCGCGCACCGAGGCGATCGTGTCCTCGGCCTCCGGCGAGAACGACGCCGCCTCCGGGACCAGCGGTCGCGGCGAGACCAGCTCGCGCGCGAACCACGCGTGCCGTTCCTGCGCGCTGCGTTGCGAGAGCGGCGGCAGCGCGGGTTCGACCAACGCGACGATCTCGTCGAGCGCGCGTACGACCCGGTCCCGATGCTGGCGCCACTCGAGCGCGCACAGGTGGAATCCGAAGGTGGCAACGGCACGGCGCAGCCGCGCGAGCGGTCGCGCCACGTCCTCGCCGCTCGACGCGCGTACGCTCACGAGCAGCAGATCGAGGTCGGCCAGCAGCGCCGTCGGATCGGTGTAGCCGTCTTCGGCGTCGGCGAGCGAGAGGCGCAACCGCCGGTGGACGAACGCCAGCTTGCGCCGGTACGGCTCGGCGTCCTGACGCGGACCGATTCCGTAGCGCACATCGGGAAAGGCCAGCATGTCCGCGTCGACCGACGCGAGCAGCGCGGGTGCGACCTCGCCGCGCGCGACATCCTGCGAGAGCCGCACCTGCAGTTCCTCGACGTCGTGCAGGTAGCGTTCGAGAACGAAGCGGCGCGCCTGTTCGTGCGCGGCGATGACGCCCTCGGGCGGGACGTTGGGATTGCCGTCGCGATCGCCGCCGATCCAGCTCCCGAACGTCAGCCGTGTTCCGACCGGTCCCCCCACCCGCTCTTCGAGCCGTTCGAAGAGCAGCGTCGCTTCGTCGAAGAGCGACTCGCGGAACCGCGCGATCAGGTTGCGCACCTCGTCGTGTACGGTCGGTGCGGTCCGGTAGAGCTCGTTGCTCTGCCACAGCAGCACGATCTGCGCGCGCACCTCGGCCTCGATCGCGCGCGCCTCCTCCTCGGTCAGGACGCGCTCGTCGACGTTGCGCAGCAGTTGCGCGATGGTGGCCAGCTTCTCGGTGGTCGTGCGGCGCAGCACTTCGGTCGGGTGCGCGGTGAAGACGAGCGTGACGGCGACCCGATCGAGCTCGGCCCGTGCCTGCGGCGTCATCGTCTCGAGCGAGCCGGCGAGCGGTGGATCGCCTCGGAGCGCGCGTTCGCGCCGACGCCGTTCGCGGTGCAGCTGCTCGGCCAGGTTGACCATCTGGAAGTACAGGCCGAACGCGCGCAGGACGTCGATCGCGTCGTCGATCGCCATGGTATCGAGCACGGCGTCGATCTCGGCGTCGTAGGCGGGATCCGGCGTGGCCCGGCGCGCGCGGGTCGCGATGCGCAGCCGCTCGACCAGCGCGAACGTGGTCGGCCGCGCGTGCGAGCGCAACACGTCGCCGACGAGCCGGCCGAGCATGGTCACCCGCGCGCGCAGCGGGGCAGTCGTGTCCGTTTCGGGCCGGGAGGTGACCATTGCGATGGTTTCGGTCACCGCGCGGCGCCTGCCTCGGCGCGCGATCTGCCATTCGGCGCGTGCCACACTGCAAAGATTGTGGTCGTTCAGCAGGTGTCCTCAGCCCTCTCGCATGGGAACCGACGCGGGTCGCCTAAGCGTTTTCACGACATGATCGATGCGGCGCTGGTCCGCCGGCTTCGGCGCGTGGCCGTTGCCGCCGTCGCAGCGATCGCGGCTTTGGTCCTCGTCCAAGAAGCGGCGTTGCAGTGGCGCGTGCACAGCGGCTTCGTGCGCGCGGTGGCCGTCAACCGCAGCGGACTGCGGCGCACGGCGGCGATGGAGGTGCGCTATCGGGCGGCGGTGTTGGCGCGCGATCGCAGCCAGGCTGCAGCTCTGGAAGCGGCGCTCGCGTCACTGTCGTCCCTTACCGCGGAGTTGCACGACCTGTCACCGGCGACCCTTGCCGTGCTGGCCGACTTCACCGCGACCGCGCGCGCGATCGAGCGCCGTCCCGACGATCTCGGGTTGCAGCGCCGGCTCGGCCGGGAAGGCGACGTCCTCGCGGCCGCGTTCGACGTGCAGACCGACCGCTACACCCGCTCGACCGGCTGGCAGCGCAACGCCCTGCGCGGCGTCGCTTCGGTGGTCGGGGCCGTGATTCTGGTCGGGCTCGCGCTCCTGTATGCACTCGTCCTCAAGCGGCGCGACGACGCCGTCTTCGCCCTCCTCGATGCCGACGAAGAACAGCGCCAGCTGTTTGCGGCGATGTTCGACAACAGCACCGAGATGATGGCGGTGTACGACGTCCACGGCCGGGTCGTGCGCGCCAACCGCAGCGCGCTCGAGCGGCTGGGCATCACGCCGGAGCACGTGGCGCGCCACTACGACGAGTACGTCGAACCCTCCGAGCGCGAAGCGATCGCCGTGTGCTTCCGCAACGCGGTCGACGGGTATCCGACCGAACTCGCCTCGACCTTCGTCGCCGCCGGCGGCGAGCGCATCCCGGTCATCGCCAACCTCTCGCCGGTCGTCGTGCGCGATCGCGTGGTCGGCGTCGTCGCAGCCGCCCGCGACGTGACCGCCGAACGGCGCGCCGAAGCGCAGTTGCTGCACAGTCACGAGCGTTTCCGCTCGCTCTTCGAGCGCAGCGCGAGCGCGATCGGGGTCGTCACCAGCGACGGGACGATCGTGCAGGTCAACCGCGCGCTCGAACGACTCACCGGCTATGAAGTCGAAGATCTCATCAACCAATCGCTGTTGCTGCTGGTGCCGCCGTCACGACATGAGGCCGCCGCACGGCGGATCGCCGAGCTCACGCCGATGGAAGGCAGTTCCTATCGCGACGAATTGCGCGCGCGGGACGGCACCGATCTTCCGGTTGAGGTTCGCGTTGCTCCGATCGTCGTCGACGGCACGCACGAGGGGTTCTTCGTCAGCTTCGCCGACCTCACGCATGACCGCGCGCTCGAGCGCCGGCTGGCGGAGAAGGACGATCGGCTGCGGCTACTCTACCAGGTTGCCTCCTCGGCGGAGCGTCCGGAGATGCGGGTCGAAGCGGCGCTGACGTTGGCCGCGCGAGCCCTCGGGATGAGCCACGCCTACCTCTCCGAGGTCGTCGGCGACGTCGTCACGATTCGCCGGCGCTTCGCGCTCGACGGGACGGTCGAGGGTGAGCAGCGACTGACACTGCGCGGCACGATCACCGAACGGCTCCGGTCGAGCCCGCGCGCCCTCGCCGTCGCAGACATGCGCGGCGAGCCGCTCGCGATGACCCTTGCCGAGCAAGGGCAATATTGGGCGAGCTTCATCGGCGTCCGCTTCGATGTGCCGGGCGAGGTCGCCGGCGCGCTGATCTTCGTCGACGACGTACCCCACGTCTTCGACGAGGCGGATCTCGATTTCGTCGATTTGGTCGGCTCGGTCGTGAGCGGGGCGGTCACGCGACAGGTCGCCGAGGCGACGTTGCAGCGCGCCGCGTCGTTTGACGCACTGACGGGCGCCGCGAACCGGCGTCTGCTGATCGACCACATCGATCGCGCCTGCGCGCACGCGCAGCGCACCGGCGAGCAGTTCGCGCTCCACTTCCTCGACCTCGACGGCTTCAAGGAGATCAACGACGCGCACGGTCACGAAGCGGGCGACGAGGTGCTGCGCATCGTGAGCGATCGCTTTCGCAACGTCGTCCGGGCCGACGACGTCCTGGCGCGCATCGGTGGCGACGAGTTCGTCGTGCTCCAGTCGGCGCCGGCCGACCCGCTTTCGATCGAGCGCCTTTCCGCCCGTCTGCGCGCCGCGCTCACACCGGTGATCCCGTTGCCGTCGGGTCGGCCCGTGCGGGTATGGTGCAGCCTCGGTGTCGCCGTTTGCCCGCACGACGGCCGAACGACCTCGGATCTCCTGCGCGCCGCCGACCGCGCCATGTACACCGAAAAGCGCGCCCGCGCCGCCACCGCAGAGCGCTAGCGCCTCGTCTCAGTCAACCGGAACCGTCACCGGTTCGAGGATCATGTTTGTCGGCGGGGGCACGGCGAGCCCATCTTCGCGCAGACCTCGGATATGGAGTGCGATCGTCCCCGGCATGAGGCGACGGACTTCGTCCAGTGTCCGCCCGGCCGCCGCAGCCCCGGGCAGGTCAGGCACGTACGCCGACCAGCCCGCGCCGTCACCGCTTTCATAAATCACGCCGTACGTCATCGTATCCATCCCGCTTGCTTGTAGATGCTCTTCAGCGTTCCGAAGTGGACTTCATCGGAGTCCTTTCCCGCAATTGTAACACGACCGCCTCGAAACGGGTGCTTCCACTGCTCGTGGCTGCCGACGCGAGCAACAATTCTCCAGCCTTCGCGGCGGAGGCGCCTCCGAACGTCTCGAAACTTCACGCCCTCCATTCACGCAAGGGCGATGCTGGTGACTAGACCTCAACCATGTGCCGATCAGCGAAGTGAGGAACGATCGTGTCGATGCGTGGCGGCGTTGTCGGGATATCGGATCATGGCGGCTGGGCGGTGTTGGTGACCGCGAGGGCGGATGGAACGCTGCTCGATCGTCGGCGCGTCGAGCTCGTCGACGAGAACCTGCCGGCGTTGCCGCATCATCACGAAGGGCAGCTCCTGCCGATCGATGAGGCGGTGGCCTTGGTGGAGCGGGTACGCGCCTGCGCCGAAAAGCGCGCGGTGTCGGCACTGGAGGCCCTGGCGGCTGCGATACCGGGTATCCAGGGCGTTGCGCTGCGTGCGCGTCAGCCGCTGCCGGCCACGATTGCCGAGCGCCTCACCGACTACCGTGCGCGCAACGTTGCCGACTGGGTGATGTATCGCGACGCGCTCGCATCCGCGGCCGAAGCACGTGGTTGGCCCGTCCATTGGTTCGATGTGAAGACGGTAGCCGGCGCGGCGGCGCGGGCGTTGCAGGTCGCGAGCTTCGATGCCTACTTCCTTCGCCTGCGCCGCGAGGTCGGGCCGCCGTGGAACAACGATCACAAACTCGCGCTGGCAGCCGCCATCGTCGCGGCGAGCTAGACGGCAGCCGTCGCGCGCACTGGAACGTCGAGGGTGGTGACGCGGCGCAGATCGCGGGGCTCGGATTCGTCGAAGGCCAGGCCGCGGTGCATGGTGCAGCGGTTGTCCCAGATGACGAAGTCGTGCGGGCGCCAGGCGTGACGGTAGACGAACTGCGGGAGCGTCGCGAGCGCGGTCAGCTCGCGCAGCAAGATGCGGCCTTCGGGCACCGGCCAGTCGACCACGTGGCTGGCGTGCGAGGCGAGGTAGAGCGTCGTGCGAGCGGAGCCGGGGTGGACGCGGACCAACGGCTGCACGGCGCCGGGAAACTGCGCGCGCTCGGCCTCGGAGAAGTCGGTGAAGCCGATCGTCTCGCGCGAGTAGAGAATGGAGTGGTAGACCTGCAGGTCGGCGATCTGCGCGCGCAGCGCGGCCGGGAGCGCATCGTAGGCGGCACGCAGGTCGGCGTACTCCGTCTCGCCGTCGTGACTGGGCGCGGTGCGCGCCGAGAGCATCGAGTAGCGCGCCGACGGCTGCTGGAACGAGGCGTCGGTGTGCCAGAGCCGGTTGCCCAGCGAGTACATGCGGCGCCGGTCCTCGCGCGCGAACGGCGCGCCGTTCTCGTCGAGGTTCGAGATGTCGGCCATCGCGGCGTGCTGCAGCCGGCGCGTCCCCTCGACGACGCTGCGGGCGATCGTCGTGACCAGCGCGCCGTCGAGCCGCTGCGCGAACGCGATCTGCTCTTCGTCCTCGAACGGCTGGTCGCGCACGACCACGACCGCGTAGCCGTCCAGCAGCGCCCGGAGTTCCGCCAGGCCCGGTTCGTCCAAGCCCCGGACATCGACGCCGCGCAGCTCGCCGACGAAGAGCGGGTGGAGGGGGGACGCGGTCAGTGCCATGGTGGGAGATTCGACAAAAGTCGGACGTTCCTCGATCGGGCGATCGGCGTGGTCGATCGTGGGGAGAACCGCCGCCCAGCGAGAAGTTCTGCACGTCATGGCGTCTCAGGTCGTCAACCCCGGTCTCGAAGGTATCGTCGTCGGCGAGACCGTCCTCAGCAACGTCGAAGGTGAGCTCGGCCGGCTGACCTACCGCGGGTACGATATCCACGAGCTGGCCCCTAGCGTCACGTACGAAGAGGTCGTACACCTCTTGTTCTACGGGGTACTCCCCTCGCAGAGCGAGCTGGACGCCTTTGCCGCCAAGCTGGCGGGGCTGCGCACGCTGCCGCCGACGACGCTGGAGATCCTACGGGCGATCCCGCGTGACGCCTGGCCGATGGACGTCCTGCGAACCGGGATCTCGACGCTCTCGCACGTGTTGCCGCATCAGCCCTCCGGCGCACACGTCTCCGACGTCGACGCGGCGCTCGGGCTGGTCGCGAAGACGGCGACGATCGTCGCCGCCTGGAACCGCCTGCGCCGAGGACTCGAACCGCTGGCGCCGCGTGCCGACCTGCGCCACGCCGCCAATTTCTACGCCATGTGCGCCGACCGCACGCCGACCGCCGAGCAGGCCAAGGCACTCGACGCGTACTTCGTGCTGCTGGCCGACCACTCGTACAACGCCTCGACCTTCAGCGCGCGCGTCACCGCGTCGACCAACGCCGACCTGTGGTGCTCGATCACTGCGGCGGTCGCGACGTTGACCGGCGAGCTGCACGGCGGCGCGCCCTCGCAGGTGATGGACACGCTCGAAGCGATCCAGACGCCCGACCGCGCCGAGCAGTACGTGCGCGACGTGCTCGCGCGCGGCAAACGCGTGATGGGCATGGGACACCGCGAGTACAAGGTACGCGATCCGCGCGCCGCCGAGCTCGACCGCAACGCGAAGGAAGTCGGCGTGCAGACCGGCTCGCAGTGGTACGAGCTGGCCGTCGCCCTCGAACAAGCCGCCAACAAGGTGCTGCAAGAAGAGAAGCCCGGCAAGCGCATCTATGCGAACGTCGACTTCTACACCGCACCGCTGCTCGCCGACCTGGGCTGGCCGAAGGACGAGTTCACCTGCGTCTTCGCCTGCAGCCGCGTCGCCGGTTGGTCGGCGCACGTGCTCGAGCAATACGCGCACAACCGCCTGATCCGCCCGCAGGCCGCCTACGTGGGGCCGGCCGTGCACGCGCTCGAACCGATTACCGAGCGACCCCCGCACGACCTGGCGACGAACGGAACAGCGGCCGGAGCCGTGCGCTGACGGAGCGGGTCGCGCAGCGCACGCGCGAAACCAAAGAGACGCGCATCGCCCTGCGTCTCTCGCTCGACGGCGGCCCGATCCGCATCGCCACCGACGTCGACTTCTTCGATCACATGCTGAACGCGCTGGCGACCCACGCGGGCTGGGGCCTCGAGCTCGAGGCCCACGGCGACGGCATGGACCATCACCATCTGGTCGAAGATACGGGCATCGCGCTGGGCGCCGCGATCGACGAAGCACTCGGCGACAAGCGCGGGATCGTGCGCTTCGGCTCGATCGCCGTCCCACTCGAC
>Ga0181531_10000462_pt1 | contig 27377 bp, 26 predicted proteins | sample PEATcosm2014_Bin_38_FD_119743 | JGI IMG/M metagenome (GOLD analysis project Ga0181531, IMG submission 119743) | Peatland microbial communities from MTU Mesocosm Facility, Houghton, MI, USA - PEATcosm2014_Bin11_10_metaG | ecosystem: Environmental > Terrestrial > Soil > Wetlands > Peat | place...
AGCACAGGCATTCCAGCCTGTGCGCACTTTTGGCCTTGTAGCGACGCCCTTTAGGGCGTCATCTTGCCTCTCTTGGTCGAGGAATTTGTAGCGGCCGCCTTCTGCCTCCCCCGTTAAAACCGGGGACGCGGGCGCCTTTCTGGAGCCGCACCCCGCACCCGCCATTCTGGCAACGGCATCCCAAACCGTCTTCGACAACCCGCAACCTCTTCGCCTACAATACTTCCCTCATGCGCCATAAAGTAACCCTAATCGCCGGTGAAGGCATCGGCCCCGAAGTCTCTGCCGCCGTCCGCCGCATCCTCGAAGCCTCCGGCGTACTCATCGACTGGGAAGAAATCGCCGGCCGCACCGACTCTTCGAGCGACCAAGGCCAGGTAATCAATCAAGCCGCGGTAGAGTCAGTCCGCCGCAATCACGTAGCCTTAAAAGGCCCCATGGCCACGGCCATAGCCGGCGGTGCCCCCAGCGTCAACGTAGCCCTAAGAAAAACTCTCGATCTCTACGCCAATCTCCGCCCAGTAAAAAATCTCCCCGGCGTCAGCTCCCGTTACGACAACATCGACATCGTCCTGGTCCGCGAAAACACCGAGGACCTTTACTCCGGCCTCGAACACGAAGTCGTCCCCGGCGTCGTCGAGAGCATCAAAATCATCACCGAACGCGCCTCCACGCGCATCGCACGCTTCGCCTTCGAGTACGCCCGCAAATTCGGCCGCAAAACAATTCACGCCATCCATAAAGCCAACATCATGAAGCTTTCCGATGGCCTATTCCTGAAATCCATCCGCGCCGTAGCCGAGCATCACAAGGAAATCGAATACAAGGAAATGATCGTAGATAACGCCTGCATGCAGATGGTCCTGAATCCGCAGCAGTTCGACATGCTCCTGCTGCCAAATCTCTACGGCGACGTAATGAGCGATCTAGCCGCAGGCCTGGTAGGCGGCCTGGGTGTCGTCCCCAGCGCCAACATCGGCGACGAATCCGCCATGTTCGAGGCCGTCCATGGCACTGCCCCAGACATAGCAGGCAAAGGTTTGGCCAATCCCACCGCTCTGTTAATGAGCAGCATCCTAATGCTCTATCACCTCGGCGAACGCAGCGCCGCGCAACGCATCGAATGTGCTCTGCACAAGGTTTACAGCGAAGGAAAACACCACACCCGCGACCTCGGCGGCACCACCGGCACCAGGGAATTCACCGACGCCGTAATCGCCGCCCTCCGACCGAAATAATTTGCGGAGTCGTAGTGGCGGGTCTTGACAGCGGATCGCTTTCGACGCGCGAGCTTGCGCTACAGGTTCGTACAGCGCCGCCGCCGTCACTGTGCTAGCATCCGTGGCACCTCTTGGAAGGAGGAATCCAAATGAGTGGCCCGCAACGGTTGGTCTCATTAGTGTTGGCGTGCGCTTCGAGCGTAATCGTGGCTGGCGCGCAGTCTCCGACAACGCCTGGCCCGGAAGTGAAGAAGCTGGCCGTAATGGTCGGCAGATTCACCGTCGAAGACGAAGTGAAAGCCGGGGCCATGGGGCCGAACTCGCCAGCGATGAAATTCACCGGCACGGACGATTGCAGATGGACGGCCGGCGGCTTCGCGGTGATCTGCGAGGTGGCACTCTATAGACCGGGCAGGAGGAAATACACGGAGACTTCCTTCACTTGCTACGATCCGGTTTCCAAGACCTACCTATACCACGGAGTGGACAGTTCAGGAGCAATAGAAAACAAGACTGGTACGGTGAACGGCGACGTCTGGACCTGGCTTGGGGAGAGCATTTTTGCCGGGAAGCCGTATCACACCCGATACATCATGAAGTTTGTTTCAGCGGACTCCTACGAATACACCGATGAGTTGGGCGAAAGCGAGAGCTCCATGAAGGTGTTCGTGAGCGGAAAAGAGACTCGCGTCGCGGCAACCGAGCCCGCGAAATCGCAAGCAACGCAATGACGGGCTTATGCAGCTCTGTTCACCTCCGAATATCAGCGGTAAATCTGATACACCATAAAATAAACGATCACACCGGTCACGCACACGTAAAACCACAAAGGCAAAGTCCACCTGGCGATGATCTTGTGCTTATCGAATTTCTCGAGCCAGGCGCGGCGCAAGGTAATCAAAATGAGCGGCACAATCACAATCGCCAGAATGGTGTGCGACGTCAGCAAGGTAAAATAAATCGGGCGAATAATTCCCTGCCCCTGAAACAACAGCACGCGCCCCACGCGAACGTGATAAATCACATACGAAATCAGAAACGCGCACGAGACGATAAACGCGGAAATCATGAAGCGTTTGTGCACCTGAGTCTTGCGCGCGCGAATGGCGATGTAACCGCCGGCCAGCAAAAGTCCGCTGAGTCCGTTTAGCGTCGCGTTGAGTGCGGGTTGCGAAAATAGGAGCAAGGAAGAATCCTTTCGGTTCGGGCGTTTCTATAACGGGGCGGCGGGCACGGCATGCCGTGCCCCTACACGAAGCAACAGATGCCCAGCTAGCGCGGAATTTTATCGAACACCATCAACCCCAGCAGCAAGGGGATATGCATCACGGTAGCGTGCATCAGCCACTTCGCCCGCGCATTCGTCCGTTTACTCGAAGCCCACAAACACACCTGCACCAGGGCCGTGCTAATCACCAAAGCGCCAAAGAAATACAAAATCCCCGCCAGACCCACCATCGCCGGCACCAGGCTGACACCCACGAGCGCGACCGCATACAAAATAATCTGCCGAAACGTCCGCGTTCCCTGCGGATCCACCACCGGCAGCATCAGAATCCCCGCGCGCGCATAATCCTCGCGATACATCCACGCGATCGCGTGAAAGTGCGGAAACTGCCACACAAACAGAATCGCAAACAGCAGCCACGCGCCCCAGCCCAGCGAACCAGTAGCCGCCACCCAACCAATCATCGGCGGAATCGCCCCCGGAAACGCCCCCACAAACGTAGCCCACACCGTCCGCCGTTTCAGCGGCGTGTACGCCAGCAAATAGCCAAGCGAAGTGGCCACACCCAGCGCGCTGGCGAGCAATCCCGCGCTGAAATACAAATCCGCCGCGCCGCCAACGCACAGCGCCAACCCAAACACAAACGCCTCGCGCGGCGCTAGCACCCCGCTCGGCAGCGGCCGCGAAGCCGTCCTCCGCATATACCGGTCGGAATCCCGCTCGATGTAGTGATTCAGCGCCGCCGTTCCCGCCGCAATCAGCATGGTGCCAAACACCACATGCAGCATGTGCAGCCAATTCACCGGCCCGCGCGCGCCCATGTAATACCCCGCCGCCGTCGTCATCAGCACCAGGAACGACACGTCCGGCTTCGTCAGCGCCACATACGCATTGGCGCGCGAAGACAGGGTGAGTTCCGCGGTGCGCACCGTACTCATCCAGCCGCCACCGTTCCTCTAGCCACGCCACGTTGCGCGGCCGTATGCCGCTTCCCCGGAATAATGCGATAACACAACAGCACCACCAGCACCGAAAACGCAAACAGCATGGCCCCAAACACCGTATGAACCACCGTGAACCACACCAGCGCCGGCGTCGGCGGACCGTCCGGCGTCGTCAGCCGCGCCCAGTACGCCGCCAAGCCCAGCAGGATCTGCGTCCCCACGATAGCGTGCAACAACACGCGCGCCTTCGTCAGTTCCGCGGAAGTACCAAATCGCCTTCGCAGCAACGCCGCCGTCCAGATCACCACGCCCAGCACCAGCAGCGCTCCCGCCATGTGCGGCCAAATCGGCAAGTAGGAGTGCCGAAATCCCGCACCGAAAATCACTTGCAGATAGATCACCGCGGCATTCACGATGGCCACCGAATGCATCGATGGAGATCCAGTGTCCTCCATCTGCGGCCGCTCGGACACCCACCACTTGCTCGTAAACACCGCGATGCTCAGCGATGCCGCGAACACAATTTGGCCAAAGCAGGCATGCGCGACCGGCAGCCAGTAGCGGAGCAGTTGCATCACCACCTCGCCGCCCAACACCGCCTGCACCAGCACGCCGCCCACGGCAATCCCGGCAAACCAGCGCAACCAGCGGCGCTCCTCTTTCACCCACACCAGAATCGCCTGCGCCAGCGTTAACACCGCCAGCACGCCGGCAATCATGCGGTGGCCATGTTCGTAGAACACGCCGCCAGTCATCTTCGGAAAGTACGTGTGGAAGGACAGCGGCCAATCCGGAACCGACAGTGCGGCATTGTTGGAAGTCACCAGCGCGCCCGCGACAAACAGGAACACGGTCCAGAGCACCACGAACACCGAGAATTTATAAACACCAGGATGGTAAGTAGCGTTCATACTCGCAATCTCATGCGCGAAGTATACCTCATCGATTTCCGCACCGCAGGCCATTCCGTGGAGCAAGCTGGCCGCCGAATCTTTCATAGATGCCGAAACATTCTGCCCGATACGCGAGGTGTGGCATTTGTAGGGGTGCAGCATGCTGCGCCCCAGCTTGGCAGGGTCGTCACCTTGAAAGATAGATGTCCATCAAGCCGCGCCGGCTTCACGAATATCCGGATATGTGGAGCCCCCGTCAGCCCCCGTCGCATCCTCGGTCACGCCCACCGCCCGCAGCACCAGATCCTTCAGCGCCGCAATAAACAGCGGCGAATCCCCCACCGCCGGCATCATGCGAAACACATCGATGCCAAATTTCTTAGCGTCCGCGCGCCCTTCAATATTGATTTCGTGCAACGTCTCGATATGCTCCGTCACAAACGATATCGGCACCACCAGCATTTCCTTCACGCCCTCGCGTCCCAATCGCTCCAGCGTGCCCGTGAATGGCGGTTGCAGCCACTTTGCCGGACCCACGCGGCTCTGATAGCACAGCAGATGCTTCCTGGGCCACGCGGTCGGATACAGCCGCGCACCCAACTCGCACGCCAGCCGCACCGTTTTCTCAATATGCTGCGGATATGGATCGCCCTTCTCCACCAAACTCATCGGCAATCCATGCGCGCTGAAGACCAAGTGAATCCGCGAACTATCCGGAAACTGCCGCAGCATCGACCCAATGCGCCGCACCAGCGCCTCGATATACAGCGGGTGATCGTGGAAATTGTCGATCGCGCGCTCCGGCACGGCGGGATTTGCCGGGCCGTACACGCGCCGCCACTCTTTGGTGCTGCTCAGAGTGGTGGCGTAAGAATAGTGCGGATAGAGCGGCAGCAGCACGAGCTCGTCGAGTTTGCCTGCGGCCTGCAACGCAGCGACGGCGTCCTCGGTGTTTGGGTGCCAATAGCGCATGGCCACCACGGTGACCGGCTCGATATACGGCGCCACCGCCTCCGTGAGTCGCGCGCGCTGCCGTTCCGTCAGCGCACGAATCGGCGAACGCCTGCCAATCTCACCATATTTCTTCGCCACCGGAATGGACCGCCGCGACGAAATCAGCTTGGCAATCGGCCAGCGCAAAAACCCCGCCGCGCCCAGCGGAATAATGTCCGGGTCCAGAAACAGGTTCATCAGAAACGGCTCGACGGCCTCCAGCGAGTCCGGCCCGCCCAGCTGAAACAACACGATGCCAACTTTTTTTCGAGCGGCCATGCTATCTTTCCTGGTCGCGAATGCTGCTTCCTGCTATGTAGCTCGCGGCCAACCAGTTCCCTGCTCTAACGACTTACTTATTGCGCGGCAGCGAATTCTTCAACTTCTCGAGCTCTTCGCGCAGCGCCGCCGCGCGCCGCGCCACCGTCAGGTAATACACAAAGAAAATCCCCCACGCGATCAGATACGCGGCAAACACACTGTTGAGATTCTTCATGCCGTCTCCATTTCGCGCCGCACAATATCCAGGTCGCCGCGCATGGCCTCCAGCCGGTAGCGCGACTGCATCAGCAGCACCATCAGCGCCAGCATCGGCGCCCAGCAGAAGAACAGCACCGCCTTCATCGTCGGGTCCAGCCCCGAGCCTGGCCCGCCCATAATCACCGGCTGCGGATGCTGCGTACGCCACCAGCGAATCGACCCAAACACCAGAGGCACATCGATAAACGCGAAAATCCCAAAGAGCGCGCTAAGCAGCGCTCGCCGCTCCGGCTCCTCGATCAGCGACCGCAGCAGCAGGTACGCCACGTACAAGAGCCACAGCACCGCCGTGGACGTCAGCCGCGCATCCCAAGTCCACCAGATGCCCCACACCGGCTTGGCCCAGATCGGCCCAGTCACCAGGCACGCCGTGGTGAACGCCAACCCGACCTCCGCCGCCGAAACGCCGAGCCAATCCCATTTCGCATCGCGTTTCAGCACGTATGCCACATTGCCCACAAAGCACACGAAAAACGACAGCAGTCCCGTCTCCGCGCACGGGACGTGCAGGAAAATAATCCGGTACACTACGCCCTGCCGGGCATCCGTTGGCGCAATAAAAAACGCCGCGTACGCCGCCGCGGCCAGCAGCAACACCACAAAAGCCGCGTACGCCGCCTGCTTCTTCATACTTACTCCTCCAGAAGATATTCGCCGAAAAGCCATAGCGCCGTCAAAAACACCAGGTCGAAGACGGCCAGAAATCCAACGCCCTTCCATTGCACGAAAGGCTGCACGTCCAGCAAACCCGCGGTCACCTGCGTGCTCGCCACCAGCACCGGCGTCAGCAGCGGCAGCAACAACAGCGGCAACAACAGCTCCCGCATGCGCGCCTGCGCGGAAATCGCGGAGAGCGCCGTGCCCGCCACCGAGACGCCCAGGCTGCCCAGGAAAAACACCAGCAGCAACTGCCCAAACACCGGAAACACGGGGACGTTATACAGCACCGCAAACACCGGCAGCATCAGTAGTTCCGTCACCAGCAGAAACAGCGTGTTGGCCGCCAGCTTCGCGAGCAGTATGGCAAACGGGTCGCTTACCGAAAGCCGCAGTGCGCTGAGCGTGTCGTTGGTCTGCTCGCGCAGAAAACACGGCTGCAGCATCAGCGAAGCCGCAAACAGAAACGCCAGCCACAACAGCCCTCCGCCAAACCGCCGCGATTCCGAAGACGAAGGATCAAACGTAAAGCTGAACAGCACCATCACCATCAGGATGAAGATCACGGTGGTGGTCAGCAACTCGCGCGAACGAAACTCCGCGCGCAACTCCTTGCCGAGCAGCACCGCAGTGTTGGAGAGCAGGCCGAGTCCCACTTACGCCCCCGCCAGCGCAAAGATCGAGCGCAAGTCCGCGCCATCGCGCGTATCGGCCACGAGAGAACCGGCGTCCAGCCGTACCCCGCGCGTGGCCAGCGCGGAAATCTCCGATTCGCCATGCAAGCTCATCAGCAGCGTGCACCCGGCATCGCGCAACTCCCGCAGCGTTCCGGCCAGCCAAAGTAAACCTTCCGCATCGAGCCCCGTTCCCGGCTCATCGAGCAGCAAGATCTGCGGCTGCTGCAAAAGCGCCCGCGCAATCGCCACGCGCTGCCGCATGCCGCGAGAAAAAGTCCGCACCAGCGAAGCCCGCCGCTCGAGCAAACCAACCTCGCGCAACAATCGCTCCGCCAGCGCCGCGGGCGTGGCGCTTCCCTGCAAACGCGCAAACAGCAGCAAATTTTCTTCGGCGGTCAGTTCGTCGTAAACCATCGTGGCGTGCGCCACATAGCCAATGCGCGGGCGCGCGCCGTCAAAGCTCTGACCGTTTGCACGTGTGAACCGCACTTCTCCCGCGGACGGCCGCACCAACTGCGCCGCAATGCGCAGCAAGCTGGTCTTCCCCGAGCCGTTGCGCCCCGCCAGCGCCACGCATTCGCCCGCCGCAATCTCCAGCGAAACGCGCCGCAACGCGAACAACCCGCCGTATCTTTTTTCAATGTGCGTGAAGCGAATCCCGGCAGGATCCGTAGGCGTCACCTGGAAACCTCAGTGAAACATGCAGAACGCCCGGACGGCGTGGGCGATGGACACCAACACCACCATCCTCAGCCTCGCACCAGCTCGCGCAGAATTTTTTCCGCACGCGCCCGCTCGGTGGCGTACTCGTCCTCGGAAATGGTCCCCGCCTGGCGACGCAACTCGAGGCGAAATAGTTTGTCTTTCAATCCATCCAGGCTGGTACTGACCTCGGCGTCGACGTTGGCAAGCGAAGCCGCAGCAGCAATCGGCGCAGATACCGCCGGACTAGGTGACGGGGTCGGCGCGGCAGGCACGAAATTCGCTCCATCCGGAACCATCACCGGCTTGCGCGCCAGCAAAAACGCCAACACTCCGAAAACCACCACCGCCACACCAACGACATACCACTTCGCGCCATCCAGCCGGCCGGGCGCCTGCTGAATATTCGCGCCGGAATTCACGTCGCTCGAACGCGCATTCGCCGCGTCTTGCGGCGTTTCGCCGGCATTCCCCGCATTGTCCTGCGGGGGCGGCGCCGTCCCGGAAACGTTAACGGCCACCAGCGTCCCGGCAGCGACATTCTCGCGCCCGTAAATATTCATTCCCTGCTCTTGCCCGCCAAGTTGCAAGCCGTCGCCGCTAATCTGCATGGTCGGCGGAGCCACCACCAGCAACCGCCCAATCGCATAACTTACAGGAACTTTTACCACGGCGGTGTTATTGGCATACGGCAATTCGTACGAATAACGCACCGTGCTCGATCCCGGACGAAACGCGTACGCAATCGCCACGCCGTCCTTCGACTCAATCGGCGCCTGCACCACCGGCATTCCCGCCGGACCGGCCGCCGCCACCTGCTGCAGCTTCGCGCCCTCCGGCAGCTTGAACGCAAAATTGCCGGACTGCTTATAAAACGCCCGCGGCGGCTTGGAATCGTTCTGCACGGAATATTCTTCGCCGACGATCAGCGTCGCGCCGCTCGGCTGGAAAAACACCACGCGCGAAGGAATGCTAATGGTTTTCGGATCGGTGGTCGGCTCAAACACTTCCACCTCTACATCGGTAATTTTATTCGGCGGAACCGGCTGATGGAAGTTGATGCCGTTGTACACCGCGCGCACCAGCATGGGTTCCGCGCCGATGCCCGGATTATCAAAGGTAAAGTGCCCCTGCGCGTCCGTCTTCGTGTTAGCCACCGGCTGCATGCCACCCTGCAACTGGATGAGAATTACCTCAATACCGGCAGCTGGTTTGCCGGTCGTGCCGTTCTTCGCCGTGCCGTTCAAAGTTGCCGCACGCGCTCCCGCGGACAAAAACAGCAGCCCGATGAGCGCACACACAAGGCGCGCAGCGCGTGCGGGGCATTTGCCAAGCACGGCCTTCACGCTTTGCCTCCAGCGACCGTCGCAGGCCGCGAACCGCGCTGCCGCCGCGCCTGGCTCTCCGTTACCTGATCGATTTCCGCCAGCGCCAGTGCGGCTTCCGTCTCCATCGCGGTTTTCATCGCTTCGTAGTCCGCCTCGGAATATTTTCCCGAACGATATTCAAATCGCAGGTCGCGCAAATTGTCGTACAACGTGTCGCGCCGTTCCAACAATTGATCGAGCTTGCTGCGACGCGGCGAAAGGTCGGAAGCATCCGGCTGGATGAAGAAAATAAAGACCAGCGTGGCGATCGCCAAGGAAAAACACGCCCCGAGCAGCACCCAGTCGCGGGAGGCGACGGGTGCGGAGGTCTGCAGCAGCGCGAGAAGGGCCACGGCTGGGATCAATCCTGCGTCTCCCGCGAAGCCTGCGCTCGGGCACGCGCCAGCAGGTCCGGGGAAACGCCTTGGGTCGGGCCCGCAGCCGAAGGAATCGCCGCCGCACCGCGCCGCAGCCAGCGCGAAATCACCAAGATCACCAGCAGCAATCCGGCGAAGAGCGCCGCTCCCGGCAGATACCAAGCCACCAGATTCAGCCCGGATTTCGGCGGTTCGGATAACACCGCGGTGCCAAACTCCGCGATAAAGTTTTGCAGAATCGTGGCCTCCGAATCCCCGCGCGCCACGCTCTGATCCAGCGTTTTGAGCATCCCGGAGGAGTTGCGGCAGCCCACGTGATTGCACTGCGTCAGAATCTGTTTGCAGTCGCACAGCGGCGTCCCAATGCCGCACAGCAGCTTGCCGCCAATCTCTTTGGCGCGATCGGTTTGTTGCCCGCGCAAAGTCGCCGCTGTCCCAGCCGCCAGCGCCACGGAGGCCGCCAGCAAAACCCATGAGATGGCTTGCAGTTGGCGTTTTTTGGTCACGGCGTCCTTAATCATGGCCTTCTCGCATCGCTGGCCGTGGGGTGAACGGCTGCGCCAACGCCTGCCCAGCAATGGACTGCGGCACCGTGCCTGCCACCGCCGCAAGCACCAGCACGGACTTGCGATTCGGCAGCAGCGCCACCAGCGTCCCAAACACCACCACCGCGCCGCCAAACCAGATCCACTTCACCAGCGGATTGAGGTATGCGTGGATCACCGGCAGATTCGTCTCCGGGCTTTCCCCGGCGTACACCACGTACAAATCCTCTTTCAGCGTGGAATAAATGGCCACCATGGTGCCTGCCGGTTCGTTGGCGTTCACATTGAAGTGCCGCCGCTCGGGATAGAGCATCATCAATTGCTTGTTGTTCCGCAGCACTTCCACGTTCATGCGCTCGGCGGTGTAGTTTTTCTCGGGCCTGCTGTCCATGCTCTGCAAGCGCAGCGTGTACGGTCCGATTTGCATGGTCGAGCCGGGTTGCATGTCTTTCTGAATGTCGCGGTTGAAGGCCACGCCCGCGAATCCCACGAAGATCAGCACCATGCCCATATGCACGATGTAGCCGCCGTAACGGCGGGTGTTCCGCATGGTCAGGTCCACGGCGGAGGCCACGAAGGAGGCTCCGGAACGCGCGCGAATCACCTTGGCGCCGCGATAAAACTCCAAAGTAATAGTTCCGGCCACGAAGACGCACAATGTCAGGCAAACCAGGGAATAAAATTGGCGATAGCCTAGCGTGAACGCCACCACGCAACCCACGGCACCCGCGGCCAGCGGCCCCGCGAAATTGCGCTTCAGGCTCTCCAGCGATGTCTTGCGCCACGCCAGCAACGGGCCCACGCCGGTCAGGAACAGTAGCAGCAAGCCGATCGGAATGTTTACCTTGTTGAAAAACGGCGCGCCCACACTGATGCGATTCCCCGACAGCCACTCGGAAAACACCGGAAAGAGCGTGCCGGACAGCACCGCCACGCAGGAGACCAGCAAAATCAAATTGTTGAAGAGAAAGCTCGATTCGCGCGAAACCATGGCGTCGAGCTGATTTTCGCTCTGGAGATAGTCGCGATTCTTGAAGTACGCCACCAGGCACGTCAGCAAAATCACCGCGATAAAGCCCAGGAACCAGTTGCCGATGCTCGATTGCGCGAAGGCGTGCACCGACGCAACCACCCCGCTGCGCGTCAAAAACGTCCCAGTAATGCACAGCAGAAAGGTGATGAACACTAGCCAAACGTTCCACACCTTCATCATCCCGCGCTTTTCCTGCATCATCACGGAGTGCAGGAAGGCCGTTCCCGTCAGCCATGGCAACAGCGAAGCGTTTTCCACCGGATCCCAGGCCCAATAGCCGCCCCAGCCGAGCACCGCATAAGCCCAGTGCGCGCCCAGCAGAATGCCCGCGCTCTGGAAGCCCCAGGCGATCATGGTCCATTTACGCGTGAGGTGAATCCACTTTTCGCCCGGATAGCGCGCCAGCAGCGCGCCCAAAGCGAAGGCGAACGGAATGGTGAACCCGGTGTAGCCCGAATAAAGATTCGGGGGGTGGATCACCATCTCCGGATATTGCAGAAGCGCCGTGAGTCCGTTGCCGTCGGCGCGAACCACTGGGTGCAAAACCCCGCCGGCACCCGCGACGGCCAATGTCCGGAATGGGCTGGCGACGAAATTGTTCAACGTGAGGAAGAAAATCTGCACGCCCGCCAGTACCACGCCGACGTACGGCATCAGCTCGCCATTCTTATTGCGATACGCCATCAGTGCTGAGAACACGTAGATGGAGAGCAGAAAGCTCCAGAAGAGCAGCGAGCCTTCCTGGCCGGCCCACAAGGCGGCGATTTTATAGAACGGCGCGAGATCGCGATTGCTGTGCGCCACCACGTACGCCACGGAGAAATCGTCGCTGAAGAAAAGATATTCGAGGCTGAAGGTGCCGATAAAAATCAGGATGCAGGTGGCGATGCCCGATTGTCGCGCGCTCTTGATGAGCAAGGGATGCCGCGTCCAGATAGCGAAAATGCCGCCCACGAACGCATACACGGCGCAGATAAAAGCCAGGAGTAAAGCGAATGCTCCGAAAAGATCCAACGGCGACCAGCCTCTCTCACTCAGGGCGCGGCATCTTGCTCATAACCATAGCGAACAACAGCGGCAGTCGATTGTCTTGCCTACGATTGTGTTCGCATACGACTCTGTTCGCATACGATTGCTGCACTCAAAAATCGCATCGGCCGAGAGAGAGACCGCCCGCCGAGCTACATGCTGCCGTTGCCGCGCGTCGTACCTGGCGTCGTCTCAGGCGTGGTGCTTGTTGTTGTGCCCGCGGGCACCGTCGCGCCCCCCAGCGCCGGTTCGTACTTCGAGGCGCACTTGGCTTGCACCCGCTCCGCCACAAAGCGGCCGTCGGGCGCTAAGCTGCCTTCCACCAAAGCTTGCGACTTGTCCACGAACGTATCCGGCAAGGGATCGCTGCCCGTGTAACTCACCGGCAGCGTCTTGCCTTCGCCTTCCAGGACAAAATCAACCCGGCCGGAGAGCTTGCGGATCGAATTGGACGCCACCGTGCCGCCCACCCGCATGCGATGCTGCGCATCCGCCCCGTGCAACGCCGGAAGTTCCGCAATGGTGTGGTAGTAAGTCTTGCTCTCGCCGTACCCGAGCCAGGCGAGAAAGATCAGCGACACCAAAATCACGCCGATGCCCACGCCGAATTTTGCGCGCTTCTTCACAGTCCCGCTCCTGCTCTCGCCGTCCTGAATCGCAGTCTACCACACCTCAGACCTTGCAAATGTGCGCCAGAGCGCAACATACCGCGGCTGGTAGAACATGCATAACTCAGAGCGCCGTTGCCACGGGAACCGCCATGGCCGCGCGGATTCGTTCAACGGATTCGTCCGTATCGTCCAATTTGAATGCTTGGAACCCGTCGAGAAGCACGGGGCAGCCGGTCGTCGCCGGAACGATTTTGTCCAACAGCGGGTTCAATTCTGGCGACGCCAGCAGCACGCACTTCGGCTTCAGCGAAGTCCGGATGCGCTTCAGCGTGAACGCCAGGCGCGCGGCGAGCAGTTCGCCCAAGGCGTCGGATGACGTGGTCGGCTGTGGACAGTCCAGCACGTAAGCCGCGAAAATGCCCGACCGTTGCAATTCGCGATGCAGCGCCTCAGTCGATTTGCCTGCGGTCGCGATGCCCGCAACGCGGAACAGCGCCGCGGCTCCGCCGCGAAACACCGCGCTATCCGAATAGATGAACTCGTCGTCGCGTTCCGGAGCCACGGCGCATAGCACCAGCGTATTTATATGCAGCGGACGGTGGCGCGTGGCCCACTCCAGCCGCCGGTACCGCGCCGCCAAATGCTCAGGCGACGCCGGCTGCCCGCACCCATCACACAGCAAACTTGGCAATGCACACATGTATTTATCGAATGTAGAGCAGGCGCGAACAGAGTGCAAACTAGTCCCGTAAGGACTGCTGGCGCAGAACAAAAACGTGCGCGGTGGCCCGACTTCGCCGGGGATGATGATGGGTTTCTAGCGTAAGCTCTGCGCCACCGCGCGATGATACGCGTACGTAGTGGTTCAAACCCGGTGCGGCAGAGAAAGTTGCGTCCGTTGTCGTAATGGCCGTGCAGGCCATGGGCAGGGCAGTTTACGAGGAAACCGGCAAATCCGAAGGCAGCTTCGCGCGCAAACACCAGCGCAGTTCCTGGCTCAACTCCGAAATTTCCATCCCCGCCATCACGATGAACTTGCAGCTCAGCATCTCCGTGGCCTCTTCATCGTCGGGCAGTTGGCACGTCACGCGGCAATACTGGCACTCTTGGTTCCAGCAAAAACGCCCGTACGGAATGGTCTCCGGACTGATGAACTGGAAGCACCGCAATAGCGAATTGCGCTCCGGCACCTGAAATTTCTTCCCGTAGATAGTAATTTCTACGAGCTTTTCATACGGGCGAAACGGTTCCGACATGATCGGCGCTCTCCTCAGCGCATTCCGCGGCAAAGCCCGCCCGCGCTTGTGCTGAACTTGTACGATTTGCTCATCCAGAATAGCCACCAGAAGCGGGGCCAACAATGCCGCCGGTGCAGGCGCGTGGCGAATGTGCTACGGGGCGCCGAAGGCGCGAAATATCAGGCTTTGACGAGGTGTTGCGGCGGCAGGCGACCAGCCTATCGGGGTTGCCGCGGCAAAGAAACGCTGCCAGCTACCGCGAGACAAAATCGAAATACTGCCCCATTTTACGGAACTTCTCGTAGCGCGCCTCCAGCAGCTCCTTCATCGGGTGGTGCGTCAGCGCGATAAGCTGGCGATTCAAAATCTCGTCCAGAAAATTGGCCGCCTCTTCATGGTCCGTGTGCGCCCCGCCTTCCGGCTCCGGCACAATCTCATCGACAATACCCAGCTCCCTCAAATCCTTCGCGGTAATCTTCATGGCGATGGCCGCCGTCTCCGCCTTGGTGGAATCCCGCCAGATGATCGACGCACAACCCTCCGGCGAAATCACCGAGTAGAAGCTGTTCTCCAGGATGTTCACGCGGTCACCGACGGCGATGGCCAGCGCCCCGCCGGAACCGCCTTCACCCGTAACCGTCACCAGGATGGGCACCGGCAGCCGCGCCATTTCCCGCAGGTTCCGCGCGATGGCTTCGCCCTGCCCGCGTTCCTCGGCGTCAATGCCCGGGTACGCCCCCGGCGTATCGATAAACGTGATAATCGGCCGCCCAAATTTAGCCGCCAGCTGCATCACGCGCAGCGCCTTGCGATAGCCCTCCGGCTTGGGCTGCCCGAAATTACGGATTAACCGCTGCTTGGTGTCCCGGCCCTTCTGGTGACCGATCACCGCCACGGGGCGTCCGTGAAACTTCGCCAAGCCCGCAATCAGCGCCTTGTCGTCTCCAAACGCCCGGTCGCCGTGCAGCTCCGTAAAATCCGTAAACAGCAAATTGATGTAGTCCAGCGTGTACGGCCGCTGCTGGTGACGGGCGATCTGCGCGCGTTGCCAGGGCCCCAGGTGCGTGTAGAACTCGCGCCGCAGTTCCGCCACCTGCTGCCGGATGCGTTCCACCTCGGCATCCGCCGCCGCGTTCGCCGTCAGCCCGCGCAGCTCGTTCACTTCCCTTTCCAGGCGATCGATCTCTTGCTGGCGTTCGCCCCCAGGCGCGCCCGATGCAGCTTTGTTTTTAGCGGTCATCTTGTTCTCAGGGATTGTACGCCAGCTTGGCCCGCACTGGGTGCGTCGCAGCTCGTTTGATTCCCAAAGGTTGCGCCACGCAACGTCAGTCCGCCGCCTGCGCGCCGGGTCCGCGCGTAGCCCGCGCGACAGCGTTCACCAGCTCCGGCGTCACGCGTACCATCTGCCGCGACGCCAGCGACACCACCGACCCATCCTCGTACGCCAGATCAAAAATCACGGGCGTGCTTCCCGTCGATGCTCCCAGCAAATCTTCCAGCTCATCCAGCAACGTGTCGTGCATGGCGCTAACCTCCAGCCGCACACGAAACTCCTGGCTCTGCGTTTGTTCCGCCAACTGGTCCAGCCGCCGGGCCTCTTGCAGCGAGAGCCGCGTGCCCGCCTCTTCCACCTGTATTTTCACCTTCAGCAGCAGCGGGCTGCCCGGCTTCAGCACCGGCTCCAGCCGCGCAAAGGCCTCCGGGAACGCCAGCAGTTCCTGCACCCCGGTCATGTCCTGAATCGTGTAGATCGCCCAACGCGCGCCCTTCTTCGAGCGCATCGGCCGCGTGCCCACGATCAACGCCGCCACCAACAGCTCCTTGCCGTTGCGCTGGCCTTCCACCTCGCCCAGCGTCACCACTTTCATCTCCTGCAACCGCGAAGCGTGCCGCTCCAGCGGATGCCCGGAAACGTAAAATCCCAGCATGGCGTATTCGCTGGCCAGCCGTTCTTCCTCGCTCCATTGCGGAGCATCGCGCAACTCAAAGTGCGCGGGCTCCGGCACCGCACCGCCTCCGCCGAACAAGCCGTGCTGTCCCGAATCCTTCGCGCGCGCAATGCGCTGCAACGCGCTCACGATGTCGTCCACCGACGCCGTCATACTTTCCCGGCTGCCCAGCGAATCCAGCGCGCCAGACTTGATCAAACTCTCCAGCACCCGCTTATTCAGGAACCGCGGTTCCACGCGTTCGCAAAAATCGTACAAACTGCGGAATTCACCCGCCGCCACGCGTGTCTCGCGAATGGCCTTGGCCGTCGGCTCCCCTACATTCTTGATCGCCGCCAGGCCAAACCGAATGGCCTCGCCCACCGGCGTGAAGTACAAATCGCTCTCGTTCACATCCGGCGGCAGAATCGAGATGCTCATCCCGCGCGCTTCGTTGATGTACTTCACCGTCTTATCGCTGTTGCCGGCTTCCGAGGTCAGCAGCGCGGCAATAAACTCCACCGGGTAGTGCGTCTTCAAGTACGCCGTCTGATACGCCAGCAGCGCATACGCGCAGGAGTGCGATTTGTTAAAGCCGTACCCCGCAAACTCCTCCATCAAGTTAAAAATCCGCTCGGCCTTCTTGTCGGAAATCTTGTTGGCCTGGCAGCCGGTCATGAACTTGGCGCGTTGCGCCGCCATTTCCTCTTTTTTCTTCTTGCCCATGGCCCGGCGCAAAATATCCGCTTCGCCCAGCGAGAAGCTGGCTAGTCGGTTGGCAATCTGCATCACCTGTTCCTGATACAGAATTACCCCGTACGTCTCCTGCAGAATTTCCTGCAACTGCGGCAGCTCGTATGCAACCTTCGTCTTCCCGTGCTTGCGGTTAATAAAATCGTCGATCATCCCGCCCTGAATCGGTCCCGGACGATATAGCGCGTTCAGTGCGGTTAGGTCTTCAATCCGCGTCGGCTGATAACGCCGCAAAATGTCCCGCATGCCATGCGATTCAAACTGGAAAATCGCCGTGGTGTCGCCTTTGGTAAAAAGTTTGTACGTATCCGCGTCGTCCAGCGGCAGTTGGTCGATCGCAATTCGCACCCCGCGGCCCTTCTCGATCATGCGCACGGTATCGTCCAATACCGTCAAGGTCGTCAGGCCCAGAAAATCCATCTTCAGCAGCCCGATGCGCTCCAACCCATTCATGTCGTACTGCGTGGTAATTTCATCCCGGCTGGTCTTGTAGATCGGCACCAGGTCCGTAAGCGGCTGCGGCGAAATCACCACGCCCGCCGCGTGCGTCGAGGCATGCCGCGACAATCCTTCCAGCCGCAGCGCCACGGCCATCAAATCCTTCAATTTGTCGTCGTTGTCGATCGCCGACTTGAGCTGCGGCGCTTCCTTCAACGCCTCTTCCAGCGTAATTCCCAGCGTCGTCGGGATCAGCTTGGCCAGCCGATCCACATCCGCGTAAGGCAAGTCCATTGCACGGCCCACGTCCTTCACCGCGGCCTTCGCCGCCATCGTGCCAAACGTAATAATTTGCGCCACGTTCTCGCGCCCATATTTCTGCGTCACATACTCAATCAATTCCCCACGCCGCCGCATGCAAAAATCAATATCGATATCCGGCATCGAAACCCGCTCCGGATTCAGAAAGCGCTCGAACAGCAGGTTGTACTGCAACGGGTCCACATCGGTAATGCGCAGCGCATAGCTCACCAGGCTGCCGGCTGCCGACCCGCGCCCCGGGCCCACCGGCACACCCTGCGCCTTGGCGTAGCGAATAAAATCCCAAACGATCAGGAAGTAGCCCTCATAGCGCATCTTCTTGATCATTTCTATTTCCGAGCTAAGCCGCCGCTCGTATTCGGCAAGCGGATGGCTCAACGCGCCTTGCTTGGCCAGCGCGTCCAGAAACGGCACACGGCTGGCAAACCCTTCGCGCGAAACCTTCTCAAAGTAGCTCCCCGGCGTGTGCCCCTCCGGCACCGCAAACGTCGGAAAGGGATTTGGAATCGGCGCAATCTTCACATTGCACCGGCTGGCGATATCCACCGTCCGGTTCAAGGCCTCAGGAATCTCCCCGAACACCCGCGCCATCTCCGCCGCCGTCTTGAAATAAAACTGGTCCGTCTGGAACTTCATGCGCCGCTCGTCGCTCATGGTCTTGCCGGTCTGAATACACAGCAAAACTTCCTGCGCGTGCGCATCTTCGTGGTGCAGGTAGTGGCAATCGTTGGTCGCCACCAGGGGGATCCCGGTTTCCTTAGATAGCCGCACCAGCTCCGGGTTCACGCCCTTCTCGATCTCCAGTCCCTGGTCCTGAATCTCCATGAAAAAATTGTTCTTGCCGAAAATATCGCGCAGCCGATACGCGTTGTCTTTCGCCAGTTGGTAGTTTTGCTCCACCACCGCTTCCGTGACCGGACCTTTCAGGCAGGCCGAGAGGGCAATCAACCCTTTGCTGTGTTTGGCCAGCAGGTCGTAATCGATGCGCGGCTTGTAATAAAAACCTTCCAGGAAGCCCGCGGACACCAACTTGATCAGGTTGTGGTAGCCCTCAAGATTTTCGCTGAGCAGCACCAGGTGATTGTTGCCTCGCCCGCCGCCCTCGGCATCCGCCCCGTCGCCCTTGCCTACTGGCGGGCCGTTTTTCTCGCCTCGGTCGTGGCGGCTGCCCTTCGCGATATACACTTCGCAACCGATGATGGCCTTAACGTCGCGTTTGCTGGCCTCGTTGAAGAAATTCGCCGCCGCAAACAGGTTGCCGTGATCCGTAATCGCCACCGCCGGCATCTTCTGCCGCGAGGCTTCGTCCAGAAGCTCGCCAGTCTCGCAAGCCCCGTCAAGCAAACTAAAATCCGTGTGTACGTGCAGGTGAACGAACTGCGGTTGCCCCATGGACTTCAATTCTAAAACTCCGCGCCGAGAATTGCGACCCGCATTCTCACGTTTTCCTCAGGAATTTTTTCTCCACGCTTCGGCCAGCAGTTCCCGTTCTCTTCTCTCTTCTCTCTTCTCTCTTCTCTCTTCTCTGCGTACCCTGCGTCTCTGCGTTATCTTCTATCTTTTCGCTTTGCCTTTCTTAGCCGGCGTCGGTTTGCCCGCAGGTTTCGCGCTTTGCGGCTTTGCCGGTTCTTGCGAACGCCGCGCCGCCATCCCCGCCGAATGTTTCTGCTTGGCCGCGGCGCTTGCCGCCGCTTGCGCTTTCTCCTCCGTCTTGGATGGCTTCTTTTCCTTTTCTTTCTTCTTCGGCACTTCGCGTATCCCGGAAAGCTTCCGCAAAATCTTCTCCCGCTCCTCTGGCGTTTTGCCCTTCCCCGTCAACTGCATGGCAAACACCTGCTCCACGATCTCGTCAAATTTCGCCCCGCGCTCCATCCCCAGCGCCTGCAACTCGTTGCCCACCACCGCCAGCGACGAGCGCATCGGCCGCCATTTATTCAGATACGCCTTGATCTTGGACACCGCTCCGGAGTTGTTGGACTCCGCCAGCAGATACGCCAGCTGTTCCGTGGACATCTTTTCGATGAACTTGTACGTGTCGATCGGCGCCTGCAGCTTTCGGCCCAGCAGTTCCTTCTGCACCGCCAACGCTTTTTCCTCAAAGTCCACCACCGCCGCCGCCTCCGCGCTCTTGAACCCGGCCTTGGACAGCACCGAGGACAGTTCGCGGTCCTTCATCTTCCCCAGAATCGCCAGCAGCATCGGCGTGGCCAGCCGCGGACGGAATCCCGCCATCATCAAATCTTCGCGAACCTTCACCAGCCGCCCGATGGCCTCATAGTCCGGATGTTTTTTCGCCAGTACCGGGCTGACTGCGTCCATCAAGTCGTGCTCTTCCCACGCCTTCAGCACCACCGCGGGCCGCTCTTCGCGCGCCGCTTCTCGCAACTCCGCTCCGGCATCCTCCGGGGCAATGGTCTTGTGCAGCTCGCGCTCAATGGCCAGCTCAAACCACTCCTGCGTGCGCGCTTCCACCTTGAAGCCCATGCGCGCGGCAAATCGCAGCACGCGCAGCAAGCGCACCGGCTGGTTCGTAAAGCTATGAATGGTCAGCGCGCGCACTTCTCCGCGCTCGATGTCCGATAGCCCGTTGGTCGGATCCAGCAGCAACCCGCGTGACGCTGGGTTCAGCGAAATCGCGATGGCGTTTAGCGAAAAATCCCGCCGCCGCAAATCCTCCATGATCGTTGACCAGCGCACCTCCGGCCGCGTCCCCGGCCGCACATAATGATCGTCGCGCGCCGCGGCAATGCTGCCTTCGCACTCGCCGGCAAACAATATTTCGACGTGCCGCAGCTTCTCGTCTTCCAGCACGATCTCCGCGCCGCCCTTTTCCAGCTCGCGCGCCAGCTTCGTGGGATTCCCTTCCACCGTGAAGTCCAGGTCCCGCAGCGTGGCCCCGGTGACCAAATCGCGCACCGTCCCGCCGGTCAAGTACAAATTGAATCCCAGCGCCGACGACAGCTCCTGCACGCGCATCATCGCCGCGCGTTGCTCCGGCGAGAGCCGGCTTTCCAGCAAAAACATATAATCAGGCATCTACGTTCCCTCGACTCTAAGTTGTCCGCGGCGCACATCGCGCCGCGTTCCTGGCTCACTTCTGGCCCGCCCGCGCCCTGTGCCCGCGCCCCTACGCACGTGGATGATGCGCTTTGTAAATCTGCTTCAACCGCTCTTCCACCACATGGGTATAAATCTGCGTGGTGGAAATATCGGAATGCCCCAGCATCAACTGCACCGAACGCAAATCCGCTCCGCGTTCGAGCAGGTGCGTAGCAAAGCTGTGGCGCAGCATGTGCGGTGTTAGCGCCACGCGCAAACCGGCTCGCCGGCCGTACCCCGAGAGTATTTTCCATACCCCCACGCGGCTCAGTCCGCGCCCGCGACGGTTCAGGAACAGCGTGGCCACCGCCGGCCCTTTGCCCAGCAGCTGCGGGCGCGCCTCCGTCAAGTAACGCTCCACCATCGCCAAAGCCTTCTTGCCCACCGGTACAATCCGCTCCTTGTCGCCCTTGCCCACGCACCGCACACAACCCACCTTGTTATCCAAATCGCCCGCGCGCAAACCCACCAACTCCGATACGCGCAACCCGGTCGAGTACAGCACCTCCAGCATGGCGCGATCCCGCACGCCCAACGCCGTCTTCTGGTCCGGCTGCTGCAGCAGCCGTTCCACGTCCTCCAGCCGCAAATAGCCCGGCAGCGACCGTCGAATCTTCGGCGACTCCAGATGGATCGAGGGATCCTCGCCGATCAGTTCGTTCGTCTGCGCAAACCGGAAGAAATTTCGCAGCGCCACCAGGTTGCGCGCCACGCTCTTGCTCTCCAGCTTCTGGCGGTATAGCGCCGCCAGGAAATCCACCAGGTCGTCGCGCGTCACGGACGCCAGCGCCAGTTTGCGCTTCTGCGCGAACACATTGAATTTCGCCAGGTCCTGCCGGTACGCCATCACCGTATTTGGCGACAAGCCCTTCTCCACGCGTACGTGTGTCAAAAACGAAGATATGGCCGCTGACATTTCCATTTATGACCCCGAAAATCCTTCTCCCGCCGCCGGGCGCTGCCGCAACGCCACACCGTACACTTCCTCAAGTTCGTGGCAACGGAACAGCCAAGCCACCGCTAAATACAGAAGCGTGGCGCCGGAAATCATCGCGCTGAACACCACCAGCTGAATGAAAAACCGCGAATGAATCGTGAATTCCGTATATTTCGCTCCAAGCCAGCACGCCACGCCCATAATCCCGGAGCACATGGCAATCTTCCCGAACGACCGGAAAATTTGTATCGTCCCCAGCGCCCCATACCGCAACCGGAACACCAGAAACAATGCAAAAAAGTCGAAGTAGCACGAAATCGCTGTCGCCAGTGCCGGCCCGCCGTTCTGCACCCGTTTGAAGAAAAACTCCAGAAACAAAACGTTCAGCACGATGTTCATCACCAGCGAAATCGTCGCCACGATCACCGGTGTCTTCGTATCGTTCGCCGAATAAAACGCCGGCACCACCAGCTTCACCGACGCCAGCGCCGGCAACCCCAGCGCGTAGTACAGCAGCGCCCGCGCCGTCAGTCGCGTGGACTCCGCCACGAACTGCCCGTGCTGAAACAGCACGCGAATAATCGGCTCCCGCAAAATCACCAGCCCCACCGCCGCCGGCACCGTGATGAACGCCACGATGCGCACCGCAAACGTCAGCGTCTTCTTCAGCGCCTCAAAATCCTTCGCCGCCGCCTGGTGCGACATCATCGGCAGAATCGCCGTAGCCACCGCGATCGCGTATCCGCCCAGCAGCAACTCCATCACGCGGTCCGCCACGTACAGCGCCGCCAAACTCCCCGCCGGCATGCGCGCCGCCGTCGCAAAATACGTATCGATAAAAAAGTTGATCTGCCCGATGCCAATGCCGAAAAATCGCGGCAGCATCAACCGCGCCACGTCACGAATCCCCGGATGAAAAAACGACAGCCCAAACTTGAACGTCATCCCTTTGCGCACCAGCGCCGGCACCTGAATCAAAAACTGCAGCGCGCCTCCAACCAGCACGCCCACCGCCAGCGACACCGCCGGATCCTTGAAATACCGCCACACCGCCCCTATCGAAAACAAAATGATCGACGCATTCAGAAACACCGAGGTCGACGCCGGCAACCCGAAAATATTGAAACAGTTCAGGATCCCCATCGCCAGCGCCGCCAGCGCCACAAAAAACAAGTACGGGAAAATAATCCGGTTCAGCGTAATCGCCTGCTCATAGGCAATGCTGTTCCCCGCCGACGCCGTAAACGTATGAATCACCGCCGGCGAAAACACCATCCCCAGCACCGTAATCACCGCCACCAGCAGCGCCAGGGTCCAAAACAGCCGGTTCGCGAACTCCCACAGCTCCGCCGGCGACTTCTCCCGCATATACTTCGTAAACACCGGTATGAACGACGACGTCATCGACCCTTCGCCCACTAACCGCCTGAAAAGATTCGGGATGCGGTAAGCCAGCACGAACGAATTGGCCGCCAAAGACGTCCCGAGAAGGAAGGTAATGCGCTGGTCACGCACATAGCCGAGTGTGCGGCTGACCATGGTCACAAGCGTGATGATCGAAGCCGACTTCAGGATCTGCTTCTTTTCGGTCAACGGGCGGCACTCCAGGGGCCTAACCCTAATGAAAACAATAGGTTGACAGGAAAAACGCGCTTAACATAACATACATCTTGCCAATTCGCAAATTTTGTCCTTTACGCTCTAAAGCCCCTGCGAAACCCCTTCTGGAAATTTCTGGAAATCGCCTTTGGCAGGAACGCGGACCTTGGTAAAGTCGTCTGACACAGTTGGTTGGGAGACTTTCTTGCCACTCTATTTCGCACCCGCGGCACGCCCTTGAAAACTCGCGCCCCAGCCTCCACGCACAAAAAAGTGGTCATCGTCTTGGGCAGCAAAAAGCCCGTGCGCGGTTACCTCAGCCCGGCCCGCCTCGGCCAAATCGACCCCGTCGACCTGCTCACGCCCGACGGCGAACATCAGGAAATCGCCCTGGCCTCCATCCGCTCCATCTATTTCGTGCGCGACTTCGAGGACGACTTCGAGCCCGAGCGCAAAGCCTTCCTTAGCCGCCCCAAGCTAGACGGCCTCTGGCTCCGCCTCCGCTACCTGGACGGCGAAACCCTCGAAGGAGTCGTCCCCAACGACCTGCTCTCCCTCCTCGACAACGGCCTCCAAATCACCCCGCCCGACCCCAACTCCACCACCGACCGCATCTTCATCCCCCGCACCGCCCTTAGCGAAGTGACAGTACTCGGCGTAGTAGGCATAGCCCGTCGCAAACCAGCAGCCGCGCCCGCCGCCGCCCAGCCCCGCCTCTTCAACGACTGACCCGCGTTCCTCAGCGCCTCCAACGCCTTTGATCCCTTGGTCTCCGCCTTTCTCTTCTCTGCGAACTCTGTGTACTCTGTGAACTCTGTGTAACGCTTTTCCGTCGCACCGAACCAAGGAGCGCCACATGAAACTGTCCCAACTAGCCGAAACCCTGGCCTGCCGCCTCGAAGGCGACCCCCAACTCGAAATCACCGGCATCGCCGGCATCGAACACGCCCAACCCGGCCAACTAACCTTCCTCGCTAATCGTCGTTACGCCCCGCAACTAAAATCCACCCGCGCCTCCGCCGTCTTCATCGAAGAACGCGTCAACTTAACCCGCGACCCAGACGCGCCCCCGCTAGCCGCCCTGCGCACCGCCAATCCGTATCTCGCCTTCGCCAAAGCCCTCGAAATCTTCTACCAGCCACCCACCTACAAACCCGGCGTCCACCCCACCGCGGTCATCGCCTCCACCGCACGCATCGGCGAGCACGCCCACATCGGCCCCTACTGCTTCCTCGACGACAACGTTGAACTCGGCGCCCACGCCGTCCTCCACAGCTTCGTCTCCATCTATCACGGCGCCAAAATCGGTGACCATTTCTTCGCCCACGCTCACACCGTCGTTCGCGAAGACTGCCGCATCGGCCACCGTGTGATCCTGCAAAACGGCGCCGTCATCGGCTCCGACGGCTTCGGCTTCGCCAAACAGAAAGACGGCTCCTGGTTCAAGATCGTCCAGTCCGGCCCCGCCGTTCTCGAAGACGACGTCGAAATCCAGGCCAACTCCTGCGTCGACCGCGCCACCATCGGCGAAACCCGCATTGGCCGCGGCGCCAAACTTGACGACCTGGTCCTCGTCGGCCACGCCTCCAAAATCGGCGCCAACACCCTGCTCTGCGGCCAGGTCGGACTCGCCGGTTCCACCATCGTCGGCGACAATTGCATCTTCGCCGGCCAAGCCGCCAGCTCCGGCCACCTCAAAGTCGGCAACGGCGTCATCGTCACCGCGCAAAGCGGCCTCCCCGGCGACGTCGAACCCAACTCCATCCGCTCCGGCTCCCCCGCCATCGACAATCGCCTCTGGCTAAAAGTAACCGCCGCCCTAAACCGTCTCCCCGAGTTGCAAAAGCGCGTCAACCAACTAGAACGCGAACTAGACCTCCTGAAAACAGGCACTCGACGAGTGCTATCTTCCGACGAGTAATGCATCTCCCATGGAACGCCAACGCCTCCAGCTTTGTAGGGGCGCAGCATGCTGCGCCCCAGCTTGCCCGGACGCCGCCCTAACGCCGCGCGCCGATTTTTTTAATGAAATTCGCCGTGAAATATCTCCCCCCATCCCCGCGTACTAACTGACGCAAAGGAGACCACTCAAATGCGCCTAGCCCTATCCCTCATCCTCCTAGTCTCACTCTCCGCCATCCTCCTAGCCGCCCAATCCGCCCCGCCAAAGGTCATCCACCAACAGCAGTTCTACATCGTCGGCATCACCGCCCGCACCACCAACGCCGCCGAAGCCAACCCCCAAACCGGCATCATCGGCAAACAATGGCAGAAATTCTTCCAGGAAGCCGTCCAGCAGCAAATCCCCAATAAGCTCGACTACAACATTTACAACGTCTACAGCGACTACGCCACCGATCGCAACGGCGCATACTCCTTCACCATAGGCTCCCGAGTAGCCGAACCCCCGCAGCAACTCCCGCCCGGCCTGGTCGTCAAAACCGTCCCCGCCGGCGACTACGCCGTAATCACCACCGAAAAAGGCCCGGTCGCCAACGTAATCATCGCCGCCTGGAAGCGCGTCTGGGACCTCGAAGCCCAAAATCAGCTAGGCGGCACCCGCGCCTACAAATCCGACTACGAATTCTTCGATCAGCGCGCCATGGACCCAAAAAACGCCCAAGCCGACATCGCCATCAGCCTAAAGCCTTTGTAGCGGCCGCCTTCTGAGGCGGTCGCCTTTGCCTTTGTAGCGTCCGCCTTCTCCCTGCTGGCGGATTCTCTCTTAGGTTCCTAGCAGCTTTGCGCCCGGCCCCAAGATCCCAGCGCCGTAGGCGCGTCACAAGTTAGCCCAGCGCGCAAGCGCTGGGTTCCAGACGACATTCGTCGCACGAGCCCCGTAGGGACGACACAATCTCGCCGCCCTTCGGGAGACTGCCTCGCGCGGAGACGCCGACGCTCCCCAATCACGGCGTAGAATCTCTAACCCGCCCCCACCACAAATCCCACCGGCCGCTGCTCCTCCGGCAACCCCGCCGCCAACCGATCATGCACCAACTGATTCAGCGCCTCCCGTTGCGCCAACTCATACTTCCCCGCATCAATCGCCTCCAAAAACTCCACTAAAATCTCCCCCGGATGCAAATCCAGCGACCCCTTCTCCATCACCCGGTGCGCCCCCGAGCACGCCACCGGCACGATGTACACTCCCGCCTTGATCGCCATCACCACCGCGCCCTTCTTAAACGCCTGCAACCGCCCATCCGGGCTCCGCGTCCCCTCCGGATAAATCAGAAACGACTGCCCATTCCGCAACGCCATCGTCGCCTTTTCCAAGCTCGCAATCGCCGATTCCGCCGACTTCCGATCCACCGGAATAAACCCCGCCACCAGAAACGCCCGCCCCACCACCGGCCAGCGAAACAGCGACGCCTTCAGCAAAATCGCGATCCTCCGCGGAATCGCCCCCACCACTGCCGGCGCATCCGCGGAACTCGTGTGGTTCGCCACAAACAAGCACGTCCCCGGCGGAATGCGCTCCGTCCCCGCCACCCGCACCTGCACGCCCCCGAGGCGCACGAAAAACATCAACCCATTAATGCCCGCCGAATAAATCGGATTCGGATTATTGGTAAGCAGCGTGTACAAAATCAGCGGCGGACCAACCATCAGCACGTAAATGGAAAAGAAAAACGAGATGAGCAGTGTCCGGAGCATCGTTTCTTCGTATGCGGGATGGAGGCTATGCGCCGAACACCACGCGCGTGCCAGTGGAAGGCATGATGAGCTTCTCCGGCATCTCGCGCTGGATGGCCATTATGGTGCGGAGTCCGGTGCAGTGCATGGGAATCAAGTAGTCCGGGTTGATCTCCTTCATCGCTTCTACTGTCTTGGCGATAAGTTCATCAGGATACGGAGCCAGGTGCCACCCGCCAACCACGGCGTGCACCTTATCGATCCCGGTGGATTTCTGAATCTGTCGCACCGAGTTGATGATGCCGGCGTGGCCGCATGATGAGATCACCACGAGTCCCCGGCCTTTCACATTGTAAGCGGTGGCGTGTTCGCCCCAGAAGATGTCTTTCACCAACTCCCCCGGCTTGGCTTCCATCTTGACTGTCCCGGGTGGGAAGTGAAAGGTAGCGTCGCAGGCGGAGCCGGGCGCTCCGGCTTCGAGGCGAGCTGCGGGAGGAGACATCTCGAAATCCATGATTCGCGCGATGTGGCCGGAGGTGAAGGCGTGACCCGCTACTACGGTGGGTTCCTCCGCGATTACCACCTTCAACCCTCGCGCTTCGAGCTCCTCCC
>Ga0181531_10000466_pt1 | contig 27327 bp, 21 predicted proteins | sample PEATcosm2014_Bin_38_FD_119743 | JGI IMG/M metagenome (GOLD analysis project Ga0181531, IMG submission 119743) | Peatland microbial communities from MTU Mesocosm Facility, Houghton, MI, USA - PEATcosm2014_Bin11_10_metaG | ecosystem: Environmental > Terrestrial > Soil > Wetlands > Peat | place...
CCGAACCTCTTTAACTCGACCCGCCCTCCCGTCGACTTCTCCAGTTCGGCAATCACCACGCGCCGAACGCGGTTCTCAAACCACGGCGTACTCGCGTACCAAATGGCTACGCTCAGGCAGACAATCGCCACCAGAATCGCCCACACCACGGCGAAAAGCGAGAGTCGCATAACCCGGCGCCCGCGCGGCTTGTCCTTTGGAAGTAGTTGGACTTCCGGCTCCGGTTCTGGCATGGCGTTCATTGGCTTGGTTCCACCGGCTTCGCCTCAGGATCGGCCGCGTACGCCCGATCGACAATCTGCACATTGCCCTGGTCGCGCAGGCTCGATACCCAGTCCTGAAACAAGCCGCTCACCTGCTGCTGCAGAAGTATCTCCTGGATGCGCTTCGACACCTCCGCCAGCGGAGGAGCCTTTTCATTTCTCTGAGCAAGAGCGGGGACCAGAATGTTTTGATAATAAGCGGCAATTTGGTCCTGGGATATCCGAATGCCACTCTGGAAACGCAGATCGATGAAGCCGAGGATGGCGATGCGCTGGCTCCATCGTTGCTCCACCGACGCTTCGGCCAGATCGTTGGATCGCAGGAATTCCGACCATCCATGGGCCGTTTCGCAGTGGAACCGCGCACAGGCCGGAATCTGCTTCTTCAGCTCCGCGAGTGACTTCTGAACCTCCTCGCCAGACGCCGTGGTCGGCTGCTGCTGCTGTTCCATTTGCTGCAGAATCAGCGTGCGGTCGATCAACAGGCGCATCGCCGAATCCGGGGTGTTTTGCCCGGGCAGCACCTGAAGAGGCTCCAGCGCGGCAAAGTGTATTTCCTGTTCGACGTCGCTTTCCAGCAGAACGTTGGAACCAATAATGCCGACGACGTGGTCGAGTTCGATGGGCTTATCCGCTGACGGAGACGAGGGTGGAGGGGGTGGCGCCTGAGGCGAAGGAGTTTGCGCACGCGCAGCCCAGCTCGCCATCGCGAGGATGACGCCCATAACCGCATTGCGCGCACCTTTCACCATCAGAACGCCTGCCCAATACTGAAAAAGAAGTTGAAGTGGCTCGCCTGGCCGTAGCATGCGTTCGAGTTGTAGCAGGTGAGCGGTGAACTCGAGTTAGAAGCGTTACCGCTGCCGTATGTGACCAACACCGGGAAAACCGGTGGATTGAGGTTATACCCCATGTCGAACCGAATCGGCCCAATCGGCGTGTGGTAACGCGCGCCGACGCCCAGGGTATGCGAGAAATCGTTGAAGTCGCACTGTCCGGTCGGATTGGTGCTCGACGATCGCGTCACCTGTTCCTGCACGGCATCGGTCAGATACGGCAGTCCGGTGCACGTATAGCTATGCGGTTGCTTAATCCGCAACGCGCTCGGCCAGACGTCCGACGAGTTATTGAATACATTCCCCATATCGTGAAATAGAACAAAGCCGAGCGAGTTGCCGAAATACGGCAGTTGCGGATTGGGCAACCGCAGCTCAGTCTGATTCACAAAGACTCCCGCCCCCCCGATTGGAAAACCGGTCAGCGAATCGCGCGGCCCGGCGGAGTTGAGCGGGAACCCACGCATGGACTCGGGACCACCGGCGTAGAGCCGTTCCGGCAGGGGAATCGCTTCATACTTGGCCTCGCCAAAAACTCGCTCCATCCCGAACCGGGTGTTGCGCGCAAAGACGTATTTCTTCAGCCTGCCCAGAGGATAGTAACTGGCATTCGACCAGTCGAAGTGGGCGTAGTTCGCCTCCGAGGTCAGAAACACATTGTCCGTCGCGAATACCTGGACGCTGTTGTACATTCCCGTCTGCGCATCCAGCGGCTCCGGCCGCCGCGTGTCGCGGATCCACGTCAGTTCCGGGCCCCCTACGCGCACCGGCTCGGACAGCAGCGGGATCAGGTCGGGGGCCACCTGAATCGTATCCGGGTCGACCTTCACTCGCCGGTAGGAAACCTGATAAATGAGTGTGTCGATCAGGTTAGGATGTTGCGTCGCCCGCACGTCCCCTTCTGACGTCGACGATGCGAACGTGACCACATTTTGCCGGTTGATATAGCCGCCGCCAAAAGAAAAATCGACGGTCGGGTGATTCAAAAACCTCGGCCAGTTATAGTTTGCGGTGAACAATTGCTCCAGCGAACCGTATTCCGATCGAAACGTGATGGACTGGTTCCGGCCCCACAGGTTGATCCTCGAAACATCCAGTTCCGCCACAGCGCTCACTCCGAATTTGCCATTGGGGCTGCAGGTATACGTCGAGGGGTTGATGCCCAGCGCGATCAGGCTCAGAGGATTGGGGCAGTTGGTGCTCGGCGTTCCGGTCTGCACCTGAAACCCCCCGCCGTAGGTAACGTTCCAGCGCCGCGCCTCGTCGAACTGCACCAGCACATTCTTCCGCGGCTCGTCGCCTCCGGGATTTTCAACCGCCGTCGTAACCTGATTGAACAGGGTCAGGTTGTAAAGCTCGCGCTGCGTCTGAAGAAGCCTGGCCTGGTCGAGAGGCTCGCCCTCTTTAACGAGTATGTCGTGCTTCACAGTCCCCGGATGGGTGTAACGCAGACCGCTGATCAGCACATTGCGAATGAAGATCTGATCGCCGGGCGCCACATGCAGATTCACGTCGATGATGTTCGGATCCTTCGCGGAGGGATTCTGCCGGAGAATGACCTGAGCATGATCGTATCCGTGATCGAGAAAGTATCCCAGCACGGCGTCCCGATCGGCGGTGAGGTTATTCCCGGAGTAAGGCTGCCCTGATTGAAGGCTCAACTTAGACTGAATATCCGCCATTTGAGACGGACTTACTCCGTCGATCTTATAAACGCCGACCTTTTGCTGTATACCTTCAACAATGTTGTAAGTGACGGTCAGATTCCGCTCGCCAAGCTTCGACTGAGTTTGCGATTCGCGGATCTCCGGCGTCACCTTTACATTGGTGAAACCATTGCCCTGGTAGAGAGCGGTGATGGCGTTCACATCCGCCGCCTGCAGCGCCTGGCTGTAGATGCCATGTGGCACCAGCAGCGACGCCGCCTGGATGCTCAGCCGCTGGCGCAGCAACCATGCTCCAAAATATCCGTTTCCATCGATGCCGACCGACAGAATTCGAGCCCGCGGCCCGAGGTGCACAGCGTAAGTGACATGGGTGACGCCCTCCCTGGCGTCCGAGGTGTGTGTCACTTTCGCGCCGAAATACCCCTGCCGCTGATAATAGTCCCGGATGCGCTTACTCCCCTCGTTCAGCAGATCCTCGTCCAGCGTTCCTTCGGCGTAGACAGGAACCAGGCTGCGCACTTTGCCCTTGCTCAGCTTCGCTCCCTCCACGATGACTCTTACAATCGGTCCGCGATCCGCCTCGAACTTGTAGTTCAGGTGATTCGCCGGCCGCTCGTACTGGCTGGACTCGAGGCTCACGTTCGCTTCCAGCCGTTGCTGCTTCTGGTATTGCTTCCGCAGATTGTTGAGAGCCCGGCTTACCGTTTCCGAATTGACCTTCGACCCGGCCTTCAGCTTCGCTTTCTTCCGGAACACGGGAGTCGTCATCCCGCTGTCTCCCTCGACCGCCACGTCCCCAACCCGCGCCGGCCTCCCGGTACTCACGTCGAACTGCACGTTTACCTCGGCGTTCGCCTTGTCGACGGCTGTGTGTCGCGCGATCGAGCCCTGATAGAAGCCATTCGCCTTCAGCGTTTGCTGCAATAATTCGCCGGCATGGCTAAGCTTCTGATCCGTAAAAGGGGTGCCCGGGTTCAGCCTCGTCGAGTAGTTGAGCTGGTTGCTCAGATGGCTGCTTTTCACTCCCCTGACCACAACCCGTCCCAAAAACAACGTAGGAGTTCCTCGAAAAATCAGAACAATGCCGTTGCCCTGTCGCTGCCCATCGACGGCTATGGTCCGATAGAGCCCCGTAGCGTAAAGACGGCGCAGACTGGCGCGCACTTTGAGCGGGTCCAGTGGCAAATTCGCCTGTTGTTCCATCCGCTCCGGAAGCGGATCGAGAGCGCCTCGATCCACGCCCTCGAAACGAACCTCCACCACCTTGAGCCCTGACCATCCCTCCAGATCGACGGAGGCAGGCACTGGCTCCGCCTTTTCCGTCGGCTTCTCCAGGGTCGAGTTATAGGAAGGCAGCACGCTACCCGGAGGCACGGGCGGCGTCTTCTTCTGTAGCTGCTCCGGCGAACCGGCGCCTGGCGGCTGCGCGGCAGGGCTGGCGGGTTGCTGTGCATATACGGCGGAACGACACGCCAATAGCAGCAGGAAGATGATAGAAGCGCGACGCAACATTAACGTCGAGTGCCCTTCAGCCCCCGTCCCGACCCATTGATTGCCGCGCAAACCAGGAAGCACTTTCGAACCCAAACCGTCCTCGTTCCCCACCGGGATGCTCGCTGCCGCAAGACCAGAGAGTCTTATGTCCCGTTAAACACCTTCAGGCAACACTGAGTTTCCCGATTGGTTGAATCCGACCCAGCCCGCTGGAAAAATTCTCTGGGTTGCTCTCGAAACCTGAGATGCGGACCCGGAGTCAGGACTATGCATTGCAAAACCAGATATGTCTCCGAAGTTTCTATACTACTGAGAGATGGCTGCCGCGTCCCAGACCGTCCCGGCCCGAAACTCACGCGAGCGGTATTCGCGTCAGGTCCTCTTCCCTGCGATCGGAACCGAGGGTCAGGAAAAAATTGAACGCGCCCATGTCGCAATTGTCGGCGTAGGCGCCACAGGAGCCGCCGCTGCCGCCCTGCTGGCGCGCGCCGGGGTGGGCGCGCTGACACTTATCGACCGCGACTTTGTGGAAGAGAGCAACCTGCAGCGGCAAGTCCTGTTTGACGAGGCTGACGCCCGCGAGGCTTTGCCCAAGGCCGGTGCCGCACAGCGCAGGATTGCGTCCTTCAATAGCGAAATTGATATTCGCGCCCACGTTGCCGACCTTGTTCCCGCTACTATTCACGAATTGCTACGCGAGGCCCACATCGTTCTCGACGCCACCGACAACTTCGAAACCCGCTACCTCCTCAACGACTATGCCGTGGAGCAGCACAAACCCTGGATTTACGCCGCCGCTGTCGGCGCCTATGCAGTGACGATGAACATCCTTCCGGCGGAGACCGCGTGCCTCGCCTGCATCTTCCCCGAACCGCCGCACGGAGCGGTCGACACCTGCGACACATCGGGGATTCTCAACACTGCGGTCAACCTCGCAGCTTCGATCGAAGTGACCGAGGCGCTCAAATGGATCGTCGGAGCCCGAGACAAAATGCGGCGAACCCTGCTCTCCTGCGACGTCTGGAGCAACGAGTGGACGGAAATTTCCGCCACCGCTCCGCGTGCCAGTTGCTCGGTCTGTGGTCTGAGAGATTTCGCGCACCTGCGCGCCGAGGGCCGGCCGCACATTACCCTGTGTGGCCGCAACTCCGTCCAGATCCACGACCGCTCCCGCCCCATCGATCTCGCCGAGATGGAGAACCGCCTCAGTCCTCACGGGCATGTCCTGCGAAATGACCTGCTGCTCCGCTTTAAGCGCGGCGAACACACGCTCACCCTCTTCGCCGACGGCCGCGCCATTATCCAGGGAACATCCGATGTCGCCGTGGCCCGCAGCTTGTACGCGCGCTTCATCGGCACGTAGACATGCCAAACGGCCCCCTGCTTCGCCAGGCAAACAAAGAGCCCAGGCTCATCGCCGGGGCTCTATATTAGTTTGCTTTTGCGGCCGAAGGGTGCGCGCGCCTGGCGGCCAGTTCCAGCGTCCGGCTCGATGCAAATCGTTAGAAATGGTTCCAGAGGAACTGGTTATAAACTTCGTGATGGAACTGCACCTCCTCCGGCTTCACGAACGTTCCCAACAGCCGCGGGCATCGATCCGCCGAAGCCTGCTTCAAATCGGCATACCGCCCCTTCACGTCTTCTCCCAGAAGCTTTGTGATCCACGCGGAATTGCGGAAATCCTCGAGCGCGGTGTAGATGTTGTCCGGCAGATACCGTTCTGCTTGCCGTAGATTCGCGATTTGCGAAGTATCTCCCTCGATGCCCGACTTGAACACCGACAGCATCACCAGGTACGGGTTCGCGTCCGGAGCGACCGAGCGCACCTCAACGCGCATCGAGCGTTCGTTGCCGATGGGAATCCGGATCATCGATCCGCGATCGACCGCCGAAGCCTTGATCTGGTTCGGAGCCTCAAAATGCGGATCCAGCCGCCGATAGGCATTCACGCTCGAGTTCAGCAACAGACAAGTCTCATTCCCGTGGGTCAGGATGCGATCCAGAAATTCCCATCCAGCAGCCGAGAGCTTCTCCTGTCCCTGGGGATCCCAGAAAAGATTCTTGCCATCCTTGCTTATCGATACGTTCGTGTGCATGCCGCTGCCGTTCACGCCCACCACCGGCTTGGGGAGGAACGAAGCGGACATGCCCAGCCTTGTCGCCACCTGTCGGCAGATGAGTTTATATAGCTGAATCTGGTCCGCAGCCGCGACGACCTCACCGTAGCTGTAGTTGATCTCAAACTGCGAGGGCGCAACTTCGGGGTGATCCTTCTCGTTCTCGAAGCCCATCGCGCGCTGCACCTCCGCTGTCGTATCGATGAAGCTTCGCAGTGGATCGCTCGGGAGCGAATAGTAGTACCCGCCAGTATTCACGTAATCGAACCGCCCAGCCGTGGGAAAATTCCTCTCCGCATCGATCCCCGCGAACAGAAACCCTTCAATTTCGTTGGCGGCATTCAGCGTGTAGCCGTTGTTCTCGTATTGCTCCTTCGCAAAAGTCTTCAATACCCCCCGCGTATCGCCGGCATACGGCGCTCCACCCTTGTCGATTACGTCGCCGAACACCAGCACTTTCCCGGCTCCGAAAATATCGGCGGGCGCGTAATAGAATGCAGCCCAGTCGATCCCCAGCCGCAGATCGCTCTCCCGCTGCGCCGTAAATCCGCGAATCGAAGACCCGTCGAACGTGAGGTTGTCGAAGCTCTTCACCAGAAATTTCTTGTCGTAGTCCAGCATGTGAAGCCGGCCTTCCAGATCGCAGAACAGCACCGTGACCGCCTTAATCCCCTTTTGGTCGGTCAGGTACTTCAGCCGCTCTTCCTGAATCTTGTCCAGCGCCACGCGCGTCCTGCGCTGATCCTTGGCCTTCAAATTGAGTTCCTCCAGCTCCTCGTACGAGAGCGCCAGGAAATTCCGGTAATCAGTCGACATGCTTCTCCTCTGAATCGTGATCAGGATGTTGTTTTGCCGCGGGCCAATCGGTTGAAGCCAAAGCACCAGCATAATCCTCGCCTGAGGGGCGACGAATTCGAGTGCTGTGTAAAAGACTTGGCGGTTCGTTTTTCAGGGTATCGCGCCCGCTATAAGGAAGTCCTCCTATAAAAATTACTGATGGCCGGAATTTGTAATGCTTATTTGGAATAGCAGAGCATGTATCGGAGGCCGAAGCCCGATGCCCTGCGCCCCGGTGCACTCCACTTTGGGCTAGTCTGGACCCGAACCCCGTGACCACCCAGCAGTCAGAAGCCATCATCCTCCGCAAATGGCCCGTCCATGAGGCCGACGAGATCGTCTCGCTATTCACGCGCAGCCACGGCAGAATCCGTGGCATCGCCAAAGCGGCGGCCAAATCGCGGCGCCGCTTCGGCGGAGCGCTCGAACCCATGACCTTGGTCTACGCGAGTTACGTCGAAAGGCCAAAGCAGGATCTGGTCCGCCTCGACGCCTGTGAAGTCCTCTCTTCCCCACTCTCCGATCCGGTAAACTACGCGCGCGCCGCGGCTCTTGCCTTCTATGCCGAAGTTCTCGAAGAGGCGCTGCCCGATCACGATCCTCACGAAGCCGTCTTTCGCCTTGTCCTCGCCGTCCTCGAACAGACCCGCGACGGCTGCGTCTGGATGCCAGTTACCTATTTTTCCCTCTGGATCACCCGCCTCCTCGGCTGGATGCCCTCGCTCACCCACTGCACTGTGTGCGGCGAAGCCTTCGGCGCCGGCGCAGCCTGGTTTGACGCCTGGTCCGACGGCCTGGTCTGCTCGCACCACAAGAAGGCCGGCAGCCGCGTCCTGTGCGCCGAATCGCTGGCCCTCGCCCGTCGCATCTTCCAATCGCCCGTAGCCGCCCTGGCCGCCGAAGACTGGCCCGCCAACCGCGCCGCCGATCTGCGCCGCTTTGCCAGCCAGGCCCTCGAACGCCACCTCGAACGCAAATTACACTCCGTCGCCGCCGTCCAGAAGCTGGGCGAAGGAACCAGTCAATCCACTCCTACCCGCCGGACGCGGGTCGCGATCGAGGCGGGAGACCGGGGTAACGTTTCGCGGGCGAACAGCGTTGAGGCAATGATGCGCGAACTGAACAAGAAATAGACGACCGCTCGCCGTCCACAAAGTCTGCATAGTCACCGTAACCTCGCGCATCTACACTGGAGCTGCGCAATTTTTCCGTGTCGAGGATTCACTCATGAAGATCGCCAGCAGCGTCACCGACCTGATCGGCAACACCCCTCTGGTCCAGCTCAACCGCGTCACCGCCGGAGCGCACGCCCGCGTGGTCGCCAAGCTCGAGAGCGCCAACCCGGTTAACAGCGTCAAGGACCGCATCGGCTTCGCCATGATCGAAACCGCTGAGCGCGAAGGCAAGATTCACCCCGAAACAACCGTCCTCATTGAGCCCACCAGCGGCAACACCGGCATCGGCCTCGCCTTCGTCGCAGCGGTCAAAGGCTACAAGCTCATCCTCACCATGCCCGAGACCATGAGCCTCGAGCGGCGCGTGCTCCTGCTTGCTTTCGGTGCAAAGATCGTTCTCACACCCGGCCCCAACGGCATGAGCGGCGCCATCGCCAAAGCCCGTCAGATTCTCGAAGACACACCCAACGGCTATATGCTCCAGCAATTTGAGAATCCCGCCAACCCGAAGATCCATTTCGACACCACCGGCCCGGAAATCTGGAACGACACCGAAGGCCAGGCAGACATCCTCGTCTCCGGCGTGGGCACGGGCGGCACGTTGACCGGTGTTTCGGAGTACATCAAGCCCCGTAAACCTTCCTTCAAAGTTGTCGCAGTCGAGCCCACCGACAGCCCCGTCCTCTCTGGTGGCAAACCGGGCCCCCACAAAATTCAGGGAATCGGCGCGGGCTTCGTGCCGAAAATTCTCGATACAAAGCTCATCGACGAAGTCGTCCAGGTCTCGAACGACGACGCTATTGCCATGGCCCGCCGGCTGCCCCTTGAAGAAGGCCTGCTCGTCGGCATCTCTTCCGGCGCCGCAGTCCACGCAGCGGTTCAGGTCGCAAAACGCGATGAAAACGCCGGTAAGCTGATCGTCGTCATCATCCCCAGCTTCGGCGAACGCTACATCTCAACGGTGCTCTTCGAAAACCTGCGCAACGAGGCGCAGCAACTCAAAGCCGAGCCCATCGAAGCGCCAGTCAAGGTGTAGGCAGCCACGTCAGCCCGCACCCTGCACCCTGTACCCTGTACCCTGTCTTTGCCATGCTCGCCACCATCCGCGAAGACATCGACTCGATCCTGGCCCGCGACCCCGCGGCCAACTCGCGGCTCATGGTGATCCTCTGCTACCCCGGCCTCCACGCCGTCTGGATGCACCGCATCACCGGATCCCTTTGGAGAGCCAACCTCCGCCTGATTGCCCGTCTGCTCTCCCAGTTCGCGCGCCTCCTGACCGGCGTTGAGATCCACCCCGCCGCCGCCATCGGCCGCCGCGTCTTCATCGACCACGGCGCAGGCGTGGTCATCGGAGAAACCGCCGTCGTCGGCGACGACGTCACCCTCTACCAGGGGGTTACCCTGGGCGGCACCGGGCACGAACACGGCAAGCGCCACCCCACTCTCCGCGACGGCGTCTTTGCCGGCAGCAATGCACAAATCCTTGGCAACATTTGCATCGGCGAAAATTCCCGCGTCGGTGCGGGATCAGTCGTCCTGCGCGATGTCCCGCCCAACTCCACCGTCGTGGGCGTCCCGGCGCACATTGTCTACCAAAATGGCGAGCGCGTTCTCATCACCGACCCCAACCAGATCAAAGATCCGCTCTCCGGCGTCATCATCGCCCTTGCCGAAGAAGTCAAGCGTCTCCGCCTGCGTGTCGATGTCCTCGACGGCCAACTCGAACTCACCACCCGCGAGCTGGACCAGGTCCGCTCCTTCTCCGTTGAAGATGAAGAACGCGATCTCTACCGCACCGAACAATCCGGCTCCGGCCTCGTCAGCATGGGCGAAGGCATTTAAAAGCTGTGACCGGCAGCCAAACCCGAGTCCGTCACACCCTGTTGCGCCTTTCGCTGCAACTCCTGCTCGCCTTCCTCATCATGAAACACCTTGCCGTCGATTGCCACCCTACCCCCCCGGCACGCCCCGCGTCCGCAAAATCTCCACCACCATCACCCGAATATTGTCGTAGTCCGCTTTTCCCGAAAAATTCCGGTAGTCCACGCTCTGGTTGTTGTCCCCGCGTCCCGTGATCTGGAACTGCCGATTCCCCGACGCCGCCTCGGCCGGATGCGCCGCTGCCCACGATTGCTCGTCGAAGTCGTCGCTCTCCACATCGACCTCCCACACCCGCCGTCCATCCGCCTGCCGCACCAGGAACCGGTAATACGTGTGAAACTTCCCCATCGGCTCGAAATACTCCACGGCATCGACGCGGTAAGCCCCCACCGGAAACATCTCGATCAGAAACCCCGTCGCCTGCCGCGCGTCGGGAGCCCCCATTTTATGCAGTTGCTCCAGCATCGCCCGCTCCACGTCGCGTTGCTCTTTAATTCCCGCCGCTGAATAGGCTGCCACCAGCGTCGTGTGGATCTTCCAGTTTCCCGGTTCGAGTTGCCGCGCCTTTTCCGCGTACTGCACGGCCAGCTGGCCCTGATAGAGTTCCACCGCAGCCGTCGACGCCAGCAGGTTCGCCGCCGTGTTTCCCGGATCCGATTTCAGAATCTGCTGAAAATCCGTCAGCGCCTGACGCGGATGATTCCCCTGCAACGCCGCCAGTCCCTCGGCCAGCATCGCGTTTGCCGCCGGCAGGTTCGGCAACCCCGAGGGCGGGGAAGCGCTCGTGCCGGCCTGTCCTGCCGGCATGCCTCCGTTCTCCGCCAAAGCCGGTCCAGAGCCTGACCAAAGGCCCAAAACAAGGGCCAAAGTACACCCGCATCCCGCGGTTGACTTCTTCATTTTGGAATTCCCAGATTCACTCTACCGCATGTGAGGGGCCTGAAATCTGCAAGAGCACAAAGCAGTCATCAGGTATGCTGAGTTGGGAACGGTCTTTGCACCGGTCCAGGGAGAACGGCCATGGTCTTTCTTGTGATTGGCAGCTTCGTTGTAATTTTCCTCGGCGGCATCATCTGGGCTACCAGCCGCCAGCCTGATGAGCACCAATAGCCTCCATTTTTCCCTCAATCATCGCTCCAGAGTGGCATCCCCGCTGGCGTTTCTTCTTATGATTTTTCATATTCGCTGACAACTTTCCAGAGACCCAAGCCTCCAGAAGCGGCGAGGTGCGGGGAACCAGCGAAGACCTTGGCGCGTATGTGAGCACCAAGTCATAGACATACGCGGCAACACCAAAATACCGTATCCTGGATTACCAGTGGCAGCCAAGTTGCTGCAATTTATCGCTACAGTTGATCTATATCCGAAACAAAAACCAGGGACTCCTGGCCAGGCGAGCGCAGATTCCCTGCGGAAAATGACTCAGGAACCACGTCACTCAGCATGCAGCGCACCTTCCAAACCCGCATTGTCGCCGTGCTGCTGGCGCTCTTCACCGGGGCTGCGATTGTGTGCGCGGGCTTCAACCTGGTCCAGGAAAGCCGATATCAGTCCCCCACCGATGGCGTGTGGTGGGTCGAAGCGCAGGGAGGACTTGACGCCCAACGGGTTCCAGCCGACAGCCCAGGCGAGCGTGGCGGAGTCAAGCCGGGGGATCTGCTGCTGTCGGCCGATAACGTCCCAACTCCCAGCGGAGCCGCCCTGGCGCGCGAAATGTGGCGCACCGGCGCGAACCTCACCATCCATTACACCCTCGAGCGTCACGGCATCCGCCTGCCGGACGTGCCCGTCATTCTGGACGTCCAGGATCGCAGCATCCACCAGGGCTTCCGCTTTATCGCGCTTGTCTATCTCGGCATCGGCCTCTATGTGCTGCTCCGGCGCTGGACCGCGCCCCACTCCACCCACTTCTACATTTTCTGCCTGGTTTCTTTCGTTCTGTATTCGTTCTGGTACACGGGCAAACTGAACGAGTTCGACTGGATTGTTTACTGGAGCAAGATCGGCGCCAATGCGCTGCAGCCGGCCCTGTTTCTGCACTTCGCCCTGGTGTTTTCCTCCCAACGGCGCGAGCGCAAGCCATGGCTGATGCCGTTGATCTATTTGCCCGCCGCCGCGCTCATCGGCCTCCAGGTCATGGCCATCGAAGTCTGGTCGGCAACCGAGGTGTTGCGCCATCGTCTCGACCAGGTGGCAACCGGCTACCAGGCCCTCTTCTATCTGCTCGCGGCCGCGGTTTTCTACGCCCACTTCCGCGCGACTGAGGCGCCGCTGGAACGCCAGCAGCTGAAGTGGCTCACCCGCGGCACGCTCCTCGCCGTTGCTCCGTTCACTTTGCTTTCCGCCATTCCCTACATGGCCGATATCGCCATGCCCGATGCCCTCACAAAAATCGCCGGCATATGCATGGTCTTCCTCCCGCTCACCTTCAGCTGGGCCATCGTCCGCTATCGCATGATGGACGTCGACCTGATCTTCAAGCGCGGCGTCACCTACACACTGGCCACTGCGGCGGTGGTCGGCGTCTATTTTTCCTTCCTCGCTATCGCCGGAGCCCTCGCGCAGGCGCGTCTGCGCAGCTTCGGCATCTGGGGTCTCTTTGCCGCTATCATCGTCGCCGCTCTCCTCTTCGAGCCCCTCAAGCGAACCATCCAGCTGCGCGTCGACCGTCTCTTCGACCGCCAGAGCTACGACTACCGCAACACCCTGATCGCTTTTGGCCGGGCCCTCAGCTCCTTTACAAACCTTGACGCGTTGCTGCACGCCATCGTCGACCGCCTGCCCCGCACGCTGCTCGTCGATCGCGTCGCCGTGTTCCTGCCGGACTCCGTCGAGGGAGCCCCTCTCCAGTTCCGCCTCGCCGCCCAACACGGCCTGCCGGAAACCCTCCGCTCCGCCCGGCTCGATCTCGGCTTCCTCGATTTCGACGAGCCCAACGCCGGCACCCACCTGTTCCTTGAGAATCCCCAGCTCGCGCTCCATCTCACTCCCGATGAACAGCGCACCGCCGCCCTTCTCGACATGAACTACTTCCTGCCCTGTCGCGTCGGTGTTCCAGGCGCTCGCGGATGGCAAGGCCGAGATTTTCAGGACCGCACCATCGCCGTCATCGGCCTCGGCCGCCGCGCCGGTGGCGACTTTCTCTCCAGCGAAGACATGGAGCTGCTCGAATCCCTCGCTGGCTACATCGGGATCGCTCTCCAGAACGCCCGCCTCTACGCCAGCCTTGAAGAGAAAGTCAACGAGTACGAGCGCCTCAAGGAATTTAACGAGAACATCGTCGAATCCATCAACGTCGGCATTCTCGCCATCGATCCGGAGGAATGCATCGAGAGCTGGAACTCCCAGATGGAAGTCATGTTCGCGCTCTCCCGTAAAGAAGTCCTGCGACAGCCCCTCGAAATGGTCTTTCCCCTCGAGCTGGTCGAGGAGTTCCGCCGCGTCAAAGATCAGCCCGGCGTCCACAATCTCTACAAGTTCCGCCTTGAGACCCGCGCCGAGGAAACCCGCATCGCCAACATCGCCATCGCGCCTCTTGTCTCCCGCGATTTCCGCACCGTCGGCCGCATCATCCTCATCGACGACATCACCGACCAGACGGAGATGGAAGGTCAGCTTGCCCAGGCTGAAAAGCTCTCCTCTATCGGACTGCTCGCTGCGGGCGTGGCCCATGAGGTCAACACCCCTCTCGCCGTGATCTCCTCCTATGCGCAGATGCTCGCGCGCCAGCTTAAAGGCGACGAGAAGCTCGGCCCCCTGCTCGACAAAATCACCCAGCAGACCTTCCGCGCCTCCGAAATCGTCAACGGCCTGCTTAACTTCTCGCGCACTGGCGCAGCAGAGTATCGTGAAACCGACGTCAACGCCGTCATCCGCGAAACTCTGACGCTGCTCGAACATCAGTTCAGGATTGCGCAGATCAGCGTGGAAACGAGTCTCATGCCCGGCTTGCCCGCCATCAAGGGCAACGCAGGCAAGCTGCAGCAGGTCTTCCTCAATCTGTTTCTCAACGCCAAAGACGCCATGGCCGGGGCGGCTGCGCATGGCGGCGAGCCGCGCACCCTGCGCATCGCCACCGAAGTCAACGGCCACGTCAGCATCTCCATCGCCGACTCGGGATCGGGCATCGCCCCCGAGCATCTGCGCCGTATCTACGACCCTTTCTTCACCACCAAAACCGCGCGCCGAGACGGCCAGCCTCGCGGAACCGGCCTCGGCCTCGCCGTTACCTACGGCATCATTCAGGAGCACTCCGGCAAGATTCACGTGGAAAGCCAGGTAGGCCTGGGCACGACCTTCTATCTCGAGTTTCCGTTGCTGAGGAAACCCGCCCATGTCTGAAGGCACTCTCGCGGTTCCCGCCAATTCGCAAATCTCCGGCTCGGAATCCGCCCCGCGTATCCTCATCATCGACGATGAAGCCGCCATTCGCGAATCGCTCGAGACGCTGCTGTCGATGGAGGGCTACACCGTCGACAGCGTCGAAAACGGCGAACTGGGTCTGGAACGCATCGCCGAACAGCCCTTCGACCTGGTTCTCCTCGACCTGGCCCTGCCCGGCCGCAACGGAATCGAGATTCTCGCCACCATTCGCGATCGCGAGAACCTGCTTCCGGTCATCATGATCACCGCTTTCGGTACCGTCGATAACGTCGTCGATGCTATCCGCGGCGGCGCCCAGAACTTCGTCCAGAAGCCCTGGGACAACGAAAAGCTCCTCGCCGATATCCGCGCAGCCATCGCCCGCTATCGCGCCGAAGAAGAAAACGTCCAGCTCAAGCGTGCCTTCCGCCAGCGTTACAACTTCCCCAACATCGTCGGCAAAAGCGATGTCATGCTGCGCATCTTCGACCTGGTTGCGCAGGTCGCGCCCACCCGCTCCACCGTTCTCATCCAGGGCGAGAGCGGCACCGGCAAGGAACTCATCGCCAAGGCACTCCATTCCAACTCCACGCGCAAAGACAAGCCCTTCGTCCCGGTCAATACCGGCGCGATGCCCACCGATCTTCTCGAATCCACGCTCTTCGGCCATGTCAAGGGAGCGTTCACCTCTGCCATCGCCGCCAAGAAGGGACTCTTTGAAGTTGCCAACGGCGGCACGCTTTTCCTCGACGAAATCGCGACGATGGGCATGGACACGCAGGCGAAAATCCTGCGCGTTCTGCAGGACCGCCGCTTCATGCACCTCGGCGGCGTGCAGGAAATCCAGGTCGACGTCCGCATCATCGCCGCCACTAATGTCGATCTGCGCCAGGCGGTCCGCGAAGGCAAGTTTCGCGAAGATCTCTTCTACCGCCTCAACGTGATCGCCATCGAACTGCCCCCGCTGCGCAGCCGCCGCGAAGACATCCCCGCTCTCGCACAGCACTTCCTCAAGTACTACTGCGAGGAAAACAATCTTGCCGCACGATCTCTAACCCCGGAAGCCATGCGGGCTCTCGTCGATTACGACTGGCCCGGCAACGTCCGCGAACTCGAGAACGTCATCGAGCGTGGCGTCGTCCTGTCCTCCGGCGGCTCCATCGGCGCCGATCTGCTCCCCGGCCATCTCACCGGCTCCAGCTACTCCTCCAGCCTGCTCGAGCACAGCCCTGACGCCTCGCTCTTCGACATCATGGAAGACATCGAGCGCCGCATCATCGTCGACAAGCTGGAACGCTGCAATGGCAATCAAACCGAAGCAGCGGAGCAGTTCCGCATCCCGCTCTCCACGCTCAATCAGAAAATCAAACGTCTCAACATCGAAATCCGCAAACGCTCCCGCGATTGATTCACGGACCAGCCGCAGCTGCCTTTGAAAAACCCTTTGAAAAACCCTGGGCCATAGCGATCAGTCGTGCCACAACTGGCTCGGCCGCCCCTTCAAGCTTTTCTGCACACGCCGTCTCATCGCCTCCACACTTCCGGAAGAAGAATTTCTGTAAAGTGAAGGGCGCGGCTTCGACCAGCTGAAAAAGTCATGCAGGAGGCAATGTCGTAAAACAACACTCTCTGGACCGCGTCAGGAGCGATCGGTGAGGGCGACGCTTTTCTGCTTTTCTATTGTTCGGAGGCGGTTGGGTAATAGCCCTGTTTGGCGATGACATCGAGACCGGAAAGGCCTTCGACTCGCACGTCGATGTTGTGGTACTTGCCGCTGAGGGAGGGTTGGTGACTGGCATAGATGAGCGTGTAGGCGGTCCGGACGGAATCGGCAATTTTGACAAAGGCTTCCTGGATACCGTTTTCGGTTAGCTCGTGATCGACGTCGCCACCCGTGGCCACACAATAGCGGGGCAGCAAGTCTTCCGGCTGCAGGAACGGCAGCTTCTGGCGGTCGAGAGCGCCGATGCCCCAGATGGCCGAGTCGCCGACCTGGGTCCCGGAGACCAGGATGTTGTTGGCGAGGAGATAATCGCGGACTTCTTTATAACTGGCCTTGCTGCGGGAGTTCTTGCCGTCGCTGATGACGTAGATAACGCGCCGGCGGCCCCTTGGCTGGCTGGCGAGCTGCTCGGCGGCGAAGAGGATGGCATCGTTGAGCGGGTGAACGTCCTTGGGTTGGAGAAGGAAGCCGCTGGCATTGCCGCGCTGCGGAGCCAGGGTCGGGTCGGCCTGCTGCCCGTTGACCATGGGACCGCTGGCAAAGGGGCCATCGGTGAGAGGTACACCCATCTGTTCGCCGGGTTTCTGTGCAATCTGAAGAGCGGCGGTGAGGCGCGGACCGTTGGCGGCGGTGAAATCGGTGACGAGCTGCGGGCCGGTGCCGCCATAGCTGACCACGGCGACGGTGTCGGCGGGAGTCAATCCGTTGGAGACGACAGGAAGGCTGCGGTTTACCTTGTCCATGACGTCTTCGGGGAGGGTCGCGTCGATGACGAAGGCAATGGAGAGCGGAAAGGCATCGGTGCTGAACCAGACGATGCGCTGCTGGACACCATCCTCAAGAACTTTGAAGCGCCACGAGGGCAGCCCGGGGATCTCCTTGCCGTGCTTATCCCTCACCGTAACGGGGACGATCACTTCGGTGACGCCGGTTCCCCGGAGGATCGGGATTTGGCTGGCGGTGCCTGTTTCGGGCGGGGTTTGCTGGACGGCGTCGGGCGGCGGCGGCTGTTGCGGAGTGGGGGCGCCTGCGGAGCCGGAGCTGGTTTGTGGCGCAGGGGCGCCGGGAGGTGCCTGCTGGTCGTCCGGATTCGTTGTGCCTTTGCCGGGAGCGACCTGGTCTTTGAGGTCAGGCAGGGACGAGGGGGCCTGAGGAGCGGGTGCGTCGGGAGGTGCGCTCGGAGACTGGGATTGCGGGGCGGGAGCATCAGGGACGGCTTGCTGCTGTCCTAAAGCTGAACAAGCCAGAAGAACGGGAACAACCAACGAAAGAGCGCCAAAACGAACGGCCCGCATCAGAGTGAACCCCCTCATAACTTCCGCAAATCCTTCCGCCAACCCCGGGACCGCGCCCCTCCGGATGAGATTCGTATCTTCTGCAGCGATGCGCTCGGCGTCCAGCTGTTGAGATGCGCCGGTGAGGTGGTGAGGCCTCGGGCGTATGCTCAAGATTAACAGAGCGCCGAACGCCCCAGCGAGAGGCTCGCTGTTTTCAAATAACCCATTGGCGGCCCGATCCGTCTAAGGAGGCATGCTTTTGCGCTGGTTGCGTGTAGTGTGCATCCCGGTGGTGTGCCTGGGGACTGCAGTTCCTCTGACGTGGGCGCAGTCCGCTCCATCACCCGACGCTCCGCCGGTGAGCAATGTGCCGATGGATAACTCTCCTGCGGAGGAGAATCCCAACGAGACGCTGAAGGTGACGTCGAACCTGGTGAGCGAGTACTTTACCGTGCGGGACAAGAAGAATGCGCTGATCCCGTTTCTGACGAAGAACGACTGCAATGTTTTCGAGGACAAGCAGCCGCAGAAGCTGACCAGTTTTGTGGCGGAGGCGAACCAGCCGCTGACGCTGGGGATTCTGATCGACACGAGCGGAAGCCAGATGAACGTACTGCCGCTGGAGCAGCAGTCGGCGTCGGCGTTTTTGAAGCGCATTCTGCGGGAGAAGGACCAGGCGTTTCTGGTGAGCTTCGATGTGGGCGTGAACCTGGAGCAGGACTACACGAACAACGTGCGGGAGCTGGATCGAGCGATCAGCAAGGTGCAGATTAATACGGCCGCGGGCGGAGGTTCGGCGGGCGTGCCGGGCATTGGACAGGGACCGGTGCCGACGCAGGGAGCGCCGAAGGGAACGCTGCTGTACGACGCAGTGAACGAGGTTTCAAGCCACAAGATACGGTCCGAGTCAGGGCGCAAGGCGCTGATCCTGCTGACGGACGGCGAGGACGAAGGCAGTGTGACGAAGCCAAAGGCCGCGATCGCCGCGGCGGAGAACGCGAACGCGATTATTTATGTGATTTTGATCGCCGATCGCGGATTCTACGGTGGCGGTGGCTTTAACCTGGGCTATTCCGGCGATATGCAGATGCGCACACTGACCGAGGCAACGGGCGGGCGCGTCATCAATGTGGGCAACAACGGGAAGAAGCTCGAGGACGCGTTCGACCAGATCGAGCAGGAGCTGCGTACTCAGTATGTGGCGCAATACGTTCCGGCGAACAAGACGATGGATGGGAAGTTTCGCAAGGTGGACATCTTCTGCAAGGACACGGACGGGGACCTGAAGGTGCAGGCGCGGAAGGGCTACTTTGCTGTGGGGGATGAGGAGTAAGAGGCGGGCAGTTAAAAGGCTGAGAGTAGGGAATAGTAACAGGCAGCGACGGGCGAGCCTTGAAGCCGGCAAGGGTAGCTGTCAGCCGGCAGCGGGCGGCCGTAAGCCGGTTGGCTCGCGGAAGGCGCGCCATTCTTCGGCAGTAATCTCCCATATCTCGCAGGCCAGGCGGCCGGAGACGTAATCGCCTTCCGTAGCGGCGACAAGGCGCATGCCGGTTTTCTCGGAGATACGGCGGGAGGCTGCGTTGGCGGCGGCCTTGGGCGCGCGGAGCACAGGAAAATTGAGCACGTCGAACCAATAATCGGTCACGGCGATTACCGCTTCGGTCATGAGGCCCTGGCCATGCCAGGGAAGGCCAAGCCAGAAGCCGCGATTGTTGTTTTCGCCGCGGTTGAGGGAAATTCTGCCGATCAGTTCCCGCGGGGAGGATTTAAGCCGGAGGCTCCAGTGCCACTCGTCGCCGGCGGCCATAGCGGGCAGCGCGGCATCGTGGATGTGGGTGAGAGAGCCGTCGGCCGGAAAGGGCCATGGGACGACGGCATTGAGATACTTCACAATCTCCCATTGCGGAAAGAGGCGCTGGATCTGCTCGGCGTCGGCCAGCTCGAGCGGGCGCAGCAGCAGGCGTTCTGTCTCCAACTCAGGCGGCATGCGCCACCATCGTAACGCGCGATGGCCAGCGCCCGTGCGGCGATCCCTTTCCCGAAGATCAGCGGACCGGCTTGCTTTCACCAGGCTTGATATCGCCGCAGTCGGCGCTGACGAACTTCGAGCTGATGACGGAGTTCATGGACATGCCCTGGGGGAACTGCGGGCCGCTCATCTTCGCGCTTGAGGAGCCATGCATGGCCTCGTCACTGTCGAGGAACATCTCGACGTGATAGGTGACGCTCATTCCCTGGCCTTCGGAACATTGGCCGTCAAACGACAATTTATGGCTGTCCTGCTGCATGTTGGCAGTCGTGCAGTTCGCGGTGGGCTGGCGGGACTGCATTTTCTGCATCGATTGCTTCCAGCTGTCCGGGGTGTAGCAGGACTGGCTGGTGATGGGGTGGCCGCCGGCCAGCCCCATGCCCGTGGAATTTAGCGTGACGCTCGACTGCCAGAGCCCCATTTTGATGGGTGGGGGAGCTACGTTGGGGAGCTGGGCGGCAGCGGCGAGGGAGAAAAGCGAGACAAGAGCGGCGAAGCGGAGTTTCATAGCGAGGCTTCCTGTGAGCGAGATGGGGTCGTTTGAGCAGGGTTATAGCATGCGGGGCGCTGGAGTGGCCACAGCGGAGTTGTTTCGGTTGCGAAAGACAATTCTATTGATCGCTGTCCTTTTGGATGGCTCCATTTTGGACGGCCCAGGAGACGAAGCCGTCGGGCGGGTTTCTGACTCCGGCGATGTTGGCGTTATGGATGGCGGCGAGATGCTGCCATCCCAGGTTGCGGAGATCGGCGGAACGGAGATCGGCGTTGGTGAGGTCGGCGCCGTCGAGGTGGGCAGCGGTCAGGTCGGCTCCTGAGAGGTCGGCATCGGTGAGGTTGGCCCGGTCGAAGACAGCGTGTTCGAGGTTGGCGTTGCGCAGATTGGCGAAATGCAGGTCGGCCCACGAGAAATCCGTGAAATGAAGGTCGCTGTCGCGGAGATCCGCGGCGTTGAGGTTGGCGCGCATCAGGTTGGCGTGGGGCAGGTGGAGTCCCTGAAGAAAGGCCGAGGAGACATCGACGCCGGTGAGGGAGATGTGGTCGGCGTTGAGTTCCTGGAGGGCTTCGATGCGTCCGCCGCTGCCGCCTTTGCCCTGCGCGGTGTTGATGACCTGCCATGCCTGGTAGTGACGCTGCTCGACGCGCGCGCCCGATTCGCTGAACCAGAAGATGACCCCGATCAGCACAGAGAAACTGCCGAGGTATTCAAGGACTTCGAGGAAGCTCCAATGACTGAGGAGATAGGCGAACCACTCCCATGTCCAGTCGATGGCGATGAGGGGGATGAGCGAGCGATAGCGCGTGCGGGATTTGCGCTCGGCCCACGGGATGGGACGCGTGCGCGGATGCCGGAGGATCATGGGCGATTCTCTTTCTGGGTCATTATGACGGGCCGCTCGTTTGAGCGAAAGAGCTACGCGGGAGCCGAAGAGGCGGTCGCGAGGGGCAGGAGGGCCGCTCCGAGGATCCCCGCGTCGCTGAGCTGGGCGGGGGCGACATGGATTTTGCCGGGCTCAAAGACATTTGGATCAAGCGGCATCGACATGCGATAGACGTAACTGCCTTCGCGGAGAGTCGAGAACATGCGCGGCGCGAAGAGAGGCCAGGCAGCGGCGGCGCCCCCACCGATGACGTAGAGGGGAAGATCGAGCGCGTTGACGAGGTGGGCGAGCGAGAGGCCGAGGGCATAGCCGACTTCGTCGAAGATGCGGAGTGCGCGCTCGTCGCCGGCGGTGGCGAGTTGGGCGACGCCAGAAGCGGTAAGGGGCGGGGCCGCGTTATCGGATGGTTCGTGAGACGGCGATGCGAGTCCCAGTTCATAGGCGCGGCGGACGATGGAGGTCGCGGAGGCATACATTTCGAGGCACCCGCGCGCGCCGCAGGGGCAAGGGGGACCATTCGGAATGATGGGGCCGTGCCCGGATTCCCCGGCAGCGCCGCGCATGCCGTTCCAGATGCTGCGATGGAGGACGATGCCGCAGCCGACACCGGTCCCGAGGGTGTACATGAGGAGCGAGTCGACGGCGTGGGCGCGGCCTGCGCCGAGGAGGCATTCGCCGTAGGCGGCGAGGGCGGAGTCGTGGCCCACGTGTACGGGGCGGCCGAGACGGCGCTCCAGTTCGGTGCGGAGGTTGAGACCGTCGAATCCGGTGAGGTTCGGGGGATGGTGCAGAATTCCGCGGGGCAGCTCGATGGGGCCGGGGCTGCCGACGCCGATGCCCAGGAGTTCGCCAGTCTGCTTGTCGATGAGCTGGCGGATGGCGGAGGCCATGTCGTCGAGGACGGCATGCGGGCCTGCCGCGAGGCGCGTAGGAAGGCTGATGTGGTCGAGGCGTTCGCCTGCAGGGGTGACGGCGGCGACGCGGAGGTTGGTGCCTCCGAGATCGACGCCTATGGAGAAGGGAGACATGGCGATGGGCGAAGACCATGATACGCGAGAGAAGCGCGGTTGCCGCGAGCCAACTGCGAGCGAAAAGCTCCTGCGGAAGGCGATTAACGACAGGCTGTCAGCGAGAAGCTGTCAGTAAAAGGCAGTCAGCGAAAAGCCGGGCAGGAAAAAGGCCGGCCTGTAAGAGGCTGTCGCGAAGGGAAATTTCCTCGGCGGCGCGGGCAGAGGGCGTGCGCGGCTTGAAATCGCATATTATGGTGCCGACGATGCTCGCGTGTTTTACGCACCGGGCAGGTTCGCGGTATCCAGGGGAATACCGATCCGGAGATTCGGCAACAGCCACAACCAAAAGAGGAGTGACGTATGCAACGCACGGCAAGCGCCGTCTGGCGCGGAGGTCTGAAGGACGGCAAGGGGACGATTTCGAGCCAGAGCGGCGTGTTGAAAGACACGCAGTATTCGTTTTCGACGAGGTTCGAGAATGGGATCGGGACCAATCCCGAGGAGCTGATCGCGGCCGCGCACGCGGGGTGCTTTACGATGGCGCTGAGCGCGCAGTTGGGTAATGCGAACCTGACGCCGGAGTCGCTGGAGACGACGGCGGAGGTGAAGTTCGAAAAGACGGACGATGGCTTTGCGATCACGGCGATTCATCTGACGACGCGGGCCAAGGTTCCGGGGGCGAGCGACGCGAGTTTCGACACGGCGGCGCAGAACGCGAAGAATGGCTGCCCGATTTCGCGGCTGTTTAAAGGGAATACGCAGATTACGCTGGATGCGAAGTTGGTTTAGAACTGGTCTCATGGAAACAGCTGTGGCTTCGGTGAGGACCATGAACCTGGCTTCGGTGGCGGGTCTCATAAGGGCTCTCACCCGCCGTCGGAGTCGACGAGACCAGTTCCAGGTGAGTTGAGAGCGTCGCGGACCGCGCGCCGCCTGCTTTCAGCGGTGAAAATCATTTAGTTCCAGGAAGAACCCATGGAACCTGTAACGCATTTTCTGACCGGGGCCTGTCTTGGTCGTTCGGGCTTCAATCGAAAGACGGCGTATGCGACGCTGGCGATGACGCTGGCGGCGGAAGCCGCCGATCTGGACATTTTGTGGGGATTTCGCGGGCCGGTGGCGGAGATCGAGCACCACCGCGGCTGGACGCATACCTTTGTGGGCGCGCCGGTAGTGGCGCTGGCGGTCGTGGGATTAGTGTGGGCACTGCACCGGTTGCGGGGGAAGAAGCCTGCATCGACATCGGAAAGCAGGGCCACCTCGCCTGGGGCCTTGCAGCCGCGGTGGTTCCTGCTGTGGTTTTTTGCGCTGATCGCGGCGCTGAGCCACATCCTCCTCGATTACACGGTGAACTACGGAGTGCGTCCACTATTTCCATTCGATCCAAAGTGGTATGCGTGGAGCATCGTCTTTATCATCGACCCGTGGATTCTGCTGGCGTTGTTTCTGGCGATCATGGTGCCGGGGATTCTGGGGCTGGCGGATCGGGAGATTGGGGCACGGAAGAAGCAGTTTCGCGGCCAGGGATGGGCGATCGCGGCGCTGATATTTATGGTGCTCTGGTGGGGTTTGCGCAATGCTGAACGCGGGCGCGCGCTCGAGCTGGTGAGGACCGGCAACTATACGCGGGAGCCGCTGATCCGATCGGCGGCAGAGCCCCACATGATGGATCCGTTCGAGTGGCGCGTGATCATGGAGACGGAAGATTACTTCCAGGCGGCCGAAGTGCGGACGATCGGCGATCAGGTGGTCACGGACGATTACGCCAATGTGATTTACAAGACGCCGGTGACTCCCGCAGTGGCGGCGGCGAAACAATCGTACCTGGGGCGAGTGTATCTGGACTGGTCGAAATGGCCGTTGACGGAAGATGTGGGAGCGGTGGCCGCGCCGGGCGCCGACGTTTTGCCACAGCCTGGATGGCACACGGTGGAGTTCCAGGATTTGCGCTTTGGCTACGGGACTGCGGGGACGGGACGTGATCCGACGCTGGGTGGCTGGGTGTATGTGGGCCCGGCCGGAGAGATCGAGGGGATGTATATGCAGGGGCACGCGCAGAAGTGAGGAGTTTGTAGCCGGTCGCTGGTAGCTGGCTGTAGCGAGCAAAGGCCGCATGAGAAGTTGTGCGCGCGTGTTGCGGGGGGCGCGGTTTGTTCGTGGGATGGAGTGGATGGTTGATGGGGCAGGAAGATTGCCTTGACCGCTGGGCCTGCGGTCCCCAAAATGGAAACAGGACGATTCTGGAAAATGAGGGACCGATGGCCGCATATTTATTGATTGTTGTGGCAGTGCTGAGCCGCGTGATTCCGCATGCGTGGATGAATTTCACGGCGGTGGGCGCGGGACTGCTGTATTTCGGGGCCCGGCGGCCGCTGCGCGAGATGGCGCTGCCGGTGTTGTCGCTGATGGCGACGGATTATTACCTGACGGTGTTTGCGTACCGGTATCCATGGCACACCAGCGCGTATCTGATTACGTGGGCGTGGTACGCGGCGGCAGTGGTGCTGGGGTGGATCCTGCTGCGGCGGCAGGTTACGGTGACCCGGGTGATCGGCGCGACGGTGCTGGCTTCTACTTCGTTCTTTATCGTGAGCAATTATGCGATGTGGTTTGGGGGGACGATCTACCCGCACACGATGGCTGGGCTGGGCGCTTGCTATGTTGCGGGGCTGGCGTTCTACCGGAACGATGTGCTGTCGACGGTGCTGATTGCGGGGCTGGCCTTTGGCATGCCGGTAGCGGTCAGGAAGATGGCGGAGCAGCGGGCACAGGGGAAGCTGGCCGCGTAGGACTGGGCAGGAGTTGGGGCGTAGGATAAGGACGTGGAGATGACGCAGCTTCAACTTTGGGTGGTCATCGCGGCGCCGTCGGTCCTGGCGCTGATCGGCATTCTGCTGAACCAGAAGGGGCTCCACGGTGTTGAGGCCAGACTCAGCGCACGAATGGATCGGCTCGATGGCCGGATGGATCGGCTCGAAGGCAGAATGGATCGCATGATGGAGATCTGGCACAACGACGTGCGGGGGCTGCTGGGCATGATCTCCGACCATGGGCAGAGAATCGTTCGGCTCGAAGAACGCCGGAACCCGTCGCACTGATTTCAAGATAGATCGTCTATTGCAAGGCGGCCACTTGAGGGTGGCCGCTTTTCGTTCGCGTCACGCCTCGCGCTGCGCGGCGAGTTGGCGGAGGACGTATTGGAGGATCCCCCCGTGTTCGTAGTAGAAGATTTCCTGGGGTGTGTCGATGCGGACTTTGGCTTCGAAGGTTTTGGTTTTACCGCTCGAGTCGGTGGCGCGGACAGCTACGTTGTGGCCATTAGCAAATTTCGATTCGAGGCGGGGTTTGAGTCCCAGGATGTCGTATGTCTCTTCGCCGGTGAGGCCGAGGGATTCGACGGTTTGGCCTGCTTCAAACTGGAGCGGCAGGATGCCCATGCCGACTAAGTTCGAGCGATGGATGCGTTCGAAGGATTCGGCGATGACGGCGCGGACGCCGAGCAGACGCGGTCCTTTTGCAGCCCAGTCGCGCGAGGAGCCGGAACCGTATTCTTTGCCGGCGAGGATGATGAGGGGCGTGCCTCGCTCCGCGTATTTGACCGAGGCGTCGTAAATGCTGATCTGTTCGCCTTCGGGGAGGAGGCGCGTGACGCCACCTTCCGTGCCCGGGGCGAGTTTGTTGCGCAGTCTCACATTGGCAAAAGTTCCGCGGACCATGACTTCGTGATTGCCGCGGCGCGATCCGTAGGAGTTGAAGTCGGCGGGTTTGACGCCGTGGTCGGTGAGGTATTTTCCGGCGGGGCCGTTGAGCTTGATCGAACCAGCGGGGGAGATGTGGTCGGTAGTGACGCTGTCGCCGAGGACGGCGAGAACGCGGGCGCCGGAAATTTCCGCGACGGGTGCAGGCTGGGCGGGCATGCCGTCGAAGTATGGCGCTTTGCGGATGTAGGTCGAGTCTGGCTCCCATTGGTAGACGTCTCCGGTGGGGAAGCTGAGTTTCTGCCAGTTCTGATCGCCGTCGGTGACGGTTGCGTATTCCTTCGTGTAGCTCTCGGAGGAGATGGCGGCAGCGATGACGGTTGAAACTTCCTGCTGGGTCGGCCAGATGTCGCGGAGGAAGACAGACTCGCCGGTGGCATCTTTGCCGAGGGGGTCCTTGTCGAAGTCGTGATCGATGCGGCCGGCGAGGGCGTAGGCGACGACCAGCGGTGGTGACATGAGGTAGTTGGCGCGGACCTCGGAGTTAATGCGGCCTTCAAAGTTGCGATTGCCGCTCAGCACGCTGACGGCGACGAGGCTGTGGTCTTCGATGGCTTTCGAGACGTCGTCAGGCAGCGGGCCGGAGTTGCCGATGCAGGTGGTGCAGCCGTAGCCGACGGTGTTGAAGCGGAGCTTGTCGAGCCATTGCGTCAGGCCGGATTTGTCGTAGTAATCGGTGACGACGCGCGAGCCGGGGGCGAGCGAGGTCTTGACCCACGGGGGAACGCTGAGTCCTTTTTCGACCGCCTTCTTTGCAAGCAGGCCCGCGGCCACCATGACGGAGGGGTTCGAGGTGTTGGTACAGCTGGTGATGGCGGCGATGACGATGGAGCCGTGGTCGAGGTAAGGCTCGGGGTCTATTCCAAAGCGCTCTTTGACGGTGTGGACGATGTGGCCGTTGCCGTTGGTGGGTTCGACGGCGGCGTGGGTCGATTGGACATCGCCATTCGAAGACGCGTGGCCGCCTTCGCCTTCCCAGCGAATGGCCTGGCGCTGACCGACCTTGTCGGCGTTGGGGCCGAGGAGGGAGGGCAGCTGTTTTTTGAAGCTGGCTCCGGCTTCGCGGAGGAGAACGCGATCCTGCGGGCGTTTCGGGCCGGCGACGCTGGGCTCAACCTTGCTGAGGTCGAGAGCGATGGTTTGCGAGTACTCGGCTTCGGGCGAGTCGGGAGTATGGAACAGTGACTGCTCCTTGAAATACGCTTCGACGAGAGAGATTTGGCCGGCGGGGCGGCCGGTGAGGCGGAGGTAGCGCAGCGTTTCTGCGTCGACGGGGAAGAGGCCGCAGGTTGCGCCGTACTCGGGGGCCATGTTGCCGATGGTGGCGCGATCGGCGAGGGGTAGCTCGGCGATGCCGGGGCCGTAGAACTCGACGAACTTCCCGACGACGCCCAGCTTGCGCAGCATTTCGGTGACGGTGAGCACGAGGTCGGTGGCGGTTGCGCCTTCGCGGAGCTTGCCGGTGAGTTTGAAACCGACGACCTGGGGGACAAGCATGGAGACGGGCTGGCCGAGC
>Ga0181531_10000468_pt1 | contig 27228 bp, 29 predicted proteins | sample PEATcosm2014_Bin_38_FD_119743 | JGI IMG/M metagenome (GOLD analysis project Ga0181531, IMG submission 119743) | Peatland microbial communities from MTU Mesocosm Facility, Houghton, MI, USA - PEATcosm2014_Bin11_10_metaG | ecosystem: Environmental > Terrestrial > Soil > Wetlands > Peat | place...
AACTCGACTGCATGAAGCCGGAATCGCTAGTAATGGCGTATCAGATCGACGCCGTGAATACGTTCCCGGGCCTTGTACACACCGCCCGTCACATCACGAAAGTGAGTTGTACTAGAAGTCGCCGCGCCGACCGCAAGGAGGCAAGCGCCCAAGGTATGACTCATGATTGGGGTGAAGTCGTAACAAGGTAGCCGTAGGAGAACCTGCGGCTGGATCACCTCCTTTCTAAAGTAGTCGTGGCTCAATCCGCTATGGTGTGCGGACTATGCCACGCAAATGTATGCCGCGGTCCTCACGGACCGTCAGGGATACACGTTCGGTTCGCATTGGGGGCTTTGCCCCCGAATGCATTATTCAGCCAGCAAGCTTTGCTTGCCGGCTTTGGGCGGATTCTGTCAGATCGTATCGGTCAAAGAGCAAATTAACGAAGGGCGGGCTTTTGGCTCGCCCTTCGTTTTTTGTCGCATTGGTTTCGCAGCTCATTAAGCACAAAGGGCCGCTGATTTACTCAGCGGCCCTTTGCATTTTTGGTTGAGCCGTCGGCATCCATCACGGCAGCGGATACAACTGCACTTCCGGCATCGGAAAGTCTTTGCGGTTGTCTGTTAACAATGCGCAACCTCGCTCGATCGCGATAGCGGCGACAATCGCGTCCGCAAGACTCAGCGTATGCCCTTTGCGTGCCCATGTGTTTTTCAAGCGTCCGGCCAGTCGCGCGCACGCTCCGTCCAGTTCGTGCACTTCCAGCGCGCTGAATAGATCTGCCGTCCGGCTTTCTTGAGCTGGTCGCATGCCCGCATAAATCTCAGCGATGTGGAGTGTACTGGTGGAAAGAGTGTGTCCGGCGCGCACCATCTGGGCTAGCCATTCGTTGCGGCGGTTCTTGCGGCGAAGGACGTCAATCAGTATCGACGTGTCCAACAGCAGCTTCATTTTTTCCTACGCTGCCGTTTCCGGCTGCGCTTCTCGTCGCTTTTCTGCCTCAGTTCGCGCACCCAGTTTGCCGTGCCGTTCTCGAGTTCGGGATGATCCTCAGCTTTCCACCCGGCCTCGCCGTTCTCTAGAAAACGCAGCAATTTCCTTCGCCGCACCGCTTCCAGAGCTGTCTCCACGAGAAAAGCGCTGCGGCCCCTGGGTCCAACGATCGAATCGATCTCTTTTACGAGGTCATGGGGCAGCAGAATATGGGCGCGTTTGCTCTTCATGGGCGCACACGATCTATGTGCTTCGATAACGGGGAGCAAAGCGAGATCAGCGGCTGCGCTTGAAAATAAGCCACTCATACGAGCCGCAAAGCAATGAGCGGGGCGTCCCGGGCAAAAGCCTTCCGCTCACACCATCGAACACAAGGCGCGGAGGCGCTTTGGGGCGCCTCCCAATCAATCCGCCCAGGCCAGATAGCCGGGCACAATCAAGTTCGCTACAGGCACGATGATCAGAATGCCCCACCAGCTGGGCTTGTTGCGAGCTTCCGCGATTCCCATCCACAAAATGATGTAAATCACGACGTTCACCAGCGGAATCAGGCACAGAACGATCCACCAGACCGGTTTCCTGGCGATGTTGCACATCAGAATCACGTTGGCGATCGGAATCCACGCAAGCCACCCGTTTTCCGTATTGGTCTTCTGCGCGATCGTCTGAAGCGCCAATGCCACGTAAACATAAAACACGATGGCAATTATGACAAAGATGAGAAAGAAGCCGCCCATGAGGGCCGCCCCGGCGGCCCCGCCAGAGCTGTTATCCTGCGCCGCGGCGTTACCGGCGGGAAAGAGGACAGCCACCAGCACCAGCAGCCAACTCACTCGTGAAAGAATGCTTGCCTTTGCTTTCATCAATATTGCCTCCGAGAAATTTAATCTACGAGAATCGCGTTTCGTCCCGGGAAGACTGGCAGCCTGATTGGAAGCCCACCATGCGTCTACGAACCACGTCGCCGCTAACCGAACGAACAACGAGCAAGAACATGGCTTGGAGTACAGGCTACTGTTGAGCGCACTTTATGCAAATTGCGGGTGACTGTCAAAGACTTCGGCGTCCAACGGCGCGGGCTGCGCTCAAAGCGTTAAGGCGATGAGGCGAGCCGTCTTTGTTTGCTCGTCGGGCGGATTCCTCTTGCGCCCCATTTGGAGCTGCAGGATACGCGTCATCGGTGCACACTGTAATCATGAAGACTTTTACCTTCGAGTCGGAACTCTTGCTCGCTCGTCCCATCCAGGAAGTGTTTGCTTTTTTCTCCGACGCCGGCAATCTCGAAACACTCACTCCGCCTTTCCTCAACTTTCACGTCATCACGCCGCAGCCGATCCCCATGGCCGCAGGTACGCGCATTCAATACCGCCTAAAGATTCACGGCATCCCCATTCGCTGGGAAAGCGAAATATCGGTGTGGGAGCCGCCCTACCGCTTTGTGGACGAGCAACTCCGCGGCCCCTACCGGCTCTGGCACCACGAGCATACTTTTGCCGAGCGCGACGGCCGCACCGCTGTCCACGATCACGTGACCTACGCCGTTTTTGGCGGTGCGATCATCAACAAACTGATGGTCGCACCGGACGTCCGCCGCATTTTTGCTTTCCGCCACGAGAAACTGCGCGAACTCTTCCCCTGAGATCGGCTTGTGTCCAGAACTCCTTTCCCTGTCGTCCCGGCCTCCCGCGGCCTCCCGCCACTGCATTGCAAACCGCGATTCTTCGGAGTAACCTCTGCCGAGCCTCACCCCGCCACTCCCCATTTCTGGTTTCGTGTGGCGAGGCCAATCTTCAGGGAACTCACACCAGCCCCGAGGAGGACCCTCCATGTCGACGGAAAGCAAAGCCATCGTTCGGCGCCTCTATGAAGAAGTTTGGAACAAGCGCCGGCTTGAAGTGGCCAACGATCTCATCTCCCCCAGTCATGGACTCAATGACCCGCAGCTGACCGGCTCCGCTGTCGGGCCGGAAGCCTACAAGCGCACCGTTACCCAGTTCATCGCGGCTTTCCCTGATTTACGCATCACGGTATTGGATATGATTGCGGAAAAAGACAAAGTCGTTGTTTCCTGGAGCATCTCCGGAACACACAAGCGGGAATTCCGCGGCATCCCCGGTTCCAACAAAAAAGTCACAATCGAAGGAATTACCATCAATCACATCGCCAACGGAAAAATCACGGACTCCGACGTCAGTGCGGACTATCTCGGTTTTCTTCAGCAGATCGGAATCATCTCCGGATTTGCCCTTACAAAAGGCCACGCCGCCCGCTGAATAGGCAGCTTATGGAGTGCGGCGACTTGGCGCCGCTTTTTGCAACTTATCCGCTATTCATCCCGCAGAACTTGCATAGGATCCACCCGCGCCGCCCTCATTGCAGGAAATAAGGATGCAATCGCGGCCACGATCATCACAAGCAGAATCACGCTGATAAGAGTCACCACGTCCGTCGGCGATACCCCGTAGAGCATTCCAGCAAGCACGCGCGTGAACGCCGCCGCAAGAAGCCAACCCGCCGCGCAGCCCAGCAACGAAATTGCCAGCCCTTGCAACAGAAACTGTTTCACAATCTGCGCGCGTAAAGCTCCTAGCGCTAATCTCAACCCTACTTCGCGCCGCCGCACATTCACCGCATAACTCAGCGTCCCGTACAAGCCAACGCAAGCTAGCGACACCGCGGTGACCGCAAAAAAACTCAAAAGTATGGTGCGCAGCCGGTTTTCCGCCAGTGCATCGGAGTAATGCTGCTCGAGCGGGCTGATATCGAACACCGATCGCATCGGCTCCGCTTCGTGCATCTTTCCGCGAAGTGATTCAGCCACGCTCATCGGAGCGTTGCGGGTCTTCACCAGAAAATAGCTTCCCGGTTCGGCGTTCGGTGCGCAGAAGTACACGGTAGGAGCCGGTAGCCGGTCAAGTCCCGTCTCGCGAGCATCGCCCGCAATCCCCCGAATTTCCGCCGGGCCCGAAAATCCAAAATTTGACGCGACGAGGTGATGACCGATCGCGGACGAACCCGCGAAATAAGTATCGGCAAACGTTCGATTCACGACCACTGTCAGCGGCCCCTCATTGTCTCGGCAAGTTTCTCCCGCCAGCATGGGAATCCCCAAAGTAGCGAAGTAGCTCGCCGATATAAGCCGGTTCTCGGCCACGATTTTCGGCTCCGTTTCCGCGCGTCCTTCAGCGAGTTTGAATTCCGTTTCATATTTGAAGGGCACTCCGGGCACTCCTACCGAGAGGGCGGCCCCCTCCACTCCCGGCACGGCCCGTAGCGCATCCAGAATCCGGTCCGTCCGTTGACGCACGTTCTTAAAGTCGGCACTTTCTGCCCAACTCATGCTGACTTGCAGAGTAAGAATGTGGCTCGCGTCAAACCCGGGAGCCACTCGTCCCAATTCCCGAAAGCTGCGGACGAGCAGGCCTGCACCAGCCAGCAAAGTAAGCGCAAGCGCCACTTGCACGCCTACCAGCAACCATTGCAAAGGATTCCGCGCAGAGACTTGCGTCCGGCTCACCTGGCCCAGCGCCCCAGACAAATTTCTTCGCGTCCCTCGAAGCGCGGGGATAAGTCCGCAAAGAAGCGTTACCACCACCGAGCAAGCCATCGAATAAAGCACGATTCGTGCATCCAGGCGGATCTCTTCCACGCGCGGCAAACTCGAGGCAAGTGAGCGAAAGACGCCCGATGCCCCGTTTGCCGCCAACAATCCCAGCATCGCGCCCAGGAGCGCTAGAACAAAAGTCTCGGTGAGCAACTGGGCCACAATCGCCCCTCGAGTCGCTCCCAGCGAGAGGCGTACGGAAATCTCGTGTTGCCGCTGCGTTGCGCGCGCCAGCAGCAGCGCCACAATGTTCGTGCAGGCGATCAACAGCAGCAGCGATACGGAACCAAATAACATCCACAACGACCTGCGTGCGCTCGCGATCGTCGTCTCTTTCAGCGGCTCGATTCCGACGGTCAGTTCTTTGTCCGTTTTTGGAAATTGCTCTCCGAGCTGCGCTTGCACAGTGGCAAGATTGGCGCGAGCCTGCTCGATGGTTACGCTCGGCTTCAACCGCCCAATCGCCTGGTACCAAGTAGCATCCCGGCCTTGGGCTTCGGGTGAATTGGCAGGAACTGGCGCCCACAAATCCACGTCGCGATCGGTAAAGAAAAACGATACGGGCATCACGCCCACAATTGCAAACAAATGCCCGTCGACGCGAAGCGCTTTGCCGATCGCGTCAGGGTCGGCGTTGAAACGCCGTCGCCAGAATCGGTCGCTGATCACGACGACTGCGGGACCGCCAAAAGTTTCTTCCTCAGGGCTGAAACCGCGGCCTGTCGCAGGCGCGACACCCCAGACCTGGAAAAAACGTGGTCCCACCCAGGCGCGCGTCACTTTCTCGGGCAGCGCGCCGGAAGATTCCGAGCCGTTCTCGGAGTAGTATCCCGTCATCGCCTGGAACGTCGAATTCATTCGATTCCAGTCTTCCAGCCGGACAGGAGCCACTGCCGTTGTCGGATTTGAGCCTTTGAGATGACGCTGTTCGATCCGCATCAGTTGGTCGCCTTCTGGGAACGGCAAGGGCTTCAGCAGAACCGCGTCAATGGCGGAAAAAACGGCGCTGTTCGCGCCGATGGCGAGTGCCAGGGTCAAAATCACGGTGACCGAGAAGGAAGGCGATTTTCGGACGAAACGAAACGCGGATTTCAGATTGGCTATCGTGCTTTCGACGATTCGCACGCGGTAGACGTCGCGCAAATCTTCCTTGATCTGCTCCGGCCCGCCAAATTCGAGAATGGCGCGTCGGCGCGCTTCCTCGGGTGTCATACCCGACGCGATGTTTTCCTCGGTCACTTCTTCGATATGGAAGCGAAGCTCGGAGTCCATCTGCTCATTGGAAGCGCGTTTGGGAAAGAAAGATTTCCTCCAGGCCATGACGAACTCCTATTCCGCCGTTTGAAGAATGTTGACCACCGCTCCTGCCAGCCGCTTCCAGTTTGATTCCTCGCTCGCCAGTTGCTTCCTGCCCTTCGCCGACAACTTGTAGAACTTGGCTTGCCGCCCCTTTTCCGATTCGCCCCACTCGGAGGCCAGCCACCCGCGTTTTTCGAGGCGGTGCAGCGCGGGGTAAAGCGAACCCTGTTGCACCTGCAAAACCTCTTTCGAAATTTGCCGGATGCGCAGCGAAATGCCGTAACCATGCACCGGCCCGAGCGCAACGATTTTCAGGATGAGCATGTCCAGCGTGCCTTGCAGCAGATCCGATTTTTCGATCGGCATCGCGCCTCCTAGACGTTCTACACATATATGCCTTGATGTGTAGATTGTCAAGGAGAAGCGAGAAAAGTTTATTAGGAGGTGGGATCGTTGCCACCGCTTCTTAAATGGCGGCTGGCATGAAATCAGGAACGATCAAGATTGCGGCCGCATTCAGCAACTCGCGATTCTTGTTCGATTATTTTTCTGCTGGGTTATCCGGTCTCAGAACGGATTTGCTCGGGCGCGCTGCATCGTGGGGCAAACTTAAGCTTCGGTTGGGCTGGGCTTTTCGGTCAAACGCTGCACGAGCTGCAGCAACCGTTGCCAGTCCGGATTCTCCATGGAGACGAACTCCACTCCCATGCCTTCTCCCGGAATCGCGTCCCGCACAATCGCCTGCGCGCGAATCTCCCCTTCGTGTACGGAGAGCAAAACTTTAAGACTTGTCCCGACTTTCAGTGGCGCCAGGGTGGCGATAAATGCTCCGCCCGCGTTCAGTCCTTGTACACGGGAAACCGACGACATTTCTCCCTCTTGCCACTGGGCCCAGACGCCCGTCGGCGTGGCGATCCGTGGATACCTTCGCTCTTTGCTTTTGAGCAAGGCCGTGAATATCCCTTCACTTATTTCGAAATCTCCGTGCTCCCCCAAATGCCGGGCTCTGCTTGTCTTTGCCGAAGCGGAACGGGCAAGCCCGCACGGAAGGCCCGGGTAAATCGATTTACATAGTCTCACGGCCTTTTGGAAATCGAAAACAGATTCGAACTCTGCATCAAAAGAACCAGGCTGGTCGGCAAGTATCTCGCACATAAATCACAGGCTTTTGTCTAAACGATCTGCTTAACATCACTTGTAATTCTGGCGAGGCCTAAGCCTCGGCTCGCCAAAAGTTTTGCTCTCGATCCAGCCCTGCCGCTTCGTCGCTGGGCTGCGCTAACGGCCAGTTATAACCACCTGAACATGCTAGTACTCCAGCGCCATTCGACACTTCGCGACAACTCGTAAAATTGAAGTATGACCAAGCCATCCAAGGGCGGCGCCGCCTTTTTGATCGCTTTCGGCATGATGTTTTTGCTCCCCGGGCTGCTGTTTCTGACTTCTCTGAGGCCTTCCCCTAACGGGTCGCCAGCTGGAGTCATCGCGGCCGCGGGTATCGCTTTGTTCATTTCGGCGATTGGCGCTGGATTGATTCTGGCGGGATGGTATGGCTACCGCAACTCGGAGAAGCGGGCGGCCCGCGAAGTGGCCAACCCCGATTCGCCATGGCTCTGGCGCGCGGATTGGGCTGTTCGCAGAGCAGAAAGCCTCAAGAAAAACCGGGAAATTGTGGCCTGGGTCGTGTGCAGCGCCTGCAACGTGGTGGCAATTCCTATAGCGGTTTCTCTTGCCCTGCAGCCTGCCGAGCAGAGAATTCCAGCTTCGATTTTCATTTTGCTTTTCGGTTTCGCAAGCGTCATCTCCATTTTCTTTGCCGTGCGCGCCTCACTTCGCCATCGCCGTTTCGGCAATACCTGGTTCGAGTTGGATTCGCTTCCGTTTTCTCCGGGTGGCAGTGTGTCCGGGCGGATTCACCTTAAAATGGACGCGATCCCCGAGCAGGGCGTCGATCTTCGTCTTAGTTGCGTTCGCAAAGCGTCAACTGGAGCGGGCGAAGATCGCACCACCGTGACGACTGTTCTCTGGAAGACCGGCGAAACCATTCCTTCCGGTGCCATAGGCTTTGCTGCAGACGGAAGAACCATTCCCGTCCATTTCGCAATCCCCGCCGATGCCTACGTCACGTACCACGAGGACCTCTCCCATCAAATTCTGTGGCTTCTCTACGCCAAAGCGGCCTTGCCGGGGGTGGATTACTCCGACGAATTTGAGTTGCCCGTCTTCAGCACTTCGAACGCTCCGGCTCAAGGGAAAACGCAACAGCTTGGCTTTCCGCCACCCCGCGCACAAGGGCGCGCGGCTTCCCTTGTTCCGATCGCCATTTTTGCCGCGCTCGTTTGCGGCATGTTTTCGTGGCAGACCTGGCGGCTCACATCGGCGTCGAGTTCCCGTGCAAACGCAGCGCGCGCCGCACACTACGCCAAACCCGCGCCACTTCCTGCGTCAAAGAATGCCATCCCCGCGTCCATGACCGATGCGGACCTGGACCGCGTTCTGGCTCTTCCGCCGCAGGCGCAGGCCGAGGAGTTGCTCGGACGCGCCATCGGACACGACCCTCGCGCACTCGAAGTTTTCGAGCAGCAAGTGGAAAGCTGGGTCGGGCATATCCGTTCGACCGATAACATGAAGCAGCTCGAGCGGCGTTCCGAATTTTCCACCGACCTGCGCGTGCGCTACGCGAATGCGGATATCAATCTAACGCTCGACGGCTGGCAGAAAAACGAGCAGGCTGCCCACATGCTGATCGAGCGCGCGAAAACGGATTTGCAGTATCGCGCTGCCGCTGTTTATTTTCTTGGCATGCTTGCGGGGCGCGGCGTCGCTTACGAAAAAATTCATCCCGTGCTTCTCGATTATGCGAAACACGATCCCGACGAGAGCGTGCGGCAGTGGGCTGTCGAAGGCATGCGTTATGTCGGCAAGGACGAAACGCTCAACGAATTATTCGAGTCGTTCACGCAGGATGCTTCCAACAAAGTGCGCGAACGCGCGGGCTGCAACATTTCCGATTGCGGAAATTTCACGCGTTTGCAGCGCATGCGCATGGCTCCCAAATTTCTGGAACTCATTTCCAACTCGAGCACCAGCTCGCAAATGAAAACGTGGTCGTACATGGCGTTACGTGAAATCACCGATGCGAGCCTTCCAAACGATCCGCAGGCGTGGAACCGTTGGTACGGCCAGCATGGAGCCGCAAAGCTGGCCCAATACGAGCGCCTCGACTGGTGGCGCGTCCGCGGCGACGAATAGGGGCTAGTTCTGCAGACACGGGCGTTGCCGCCTTCTCCTACTTTTTCTTCCGCTTAAGAATCTGCTCGATTTGCTTTGTGTGGTTGATGTCATGGCCTGCCATCATGTGCAGGATGTGTTCGAGCGATTCTTCGCCGCGCTCGGCGTGCACCCCGTGACGTTTCCACTGTTCCGGCGAGAGCGATTTGTAAAAGGCCAGATTCGCCTCGCGCACGACGCGAAAGTGCTCGAGGCTTTTGTGCGGATCGTGCTTCGCGTATTTGCGCGCGGCCGCCAAAGCGTCCTGGTCGTAGGCCTGAATGGGTGTGCCCGGCGCTGCCAGGATCGCGCGCAAGCGCCAGGCCACGACGATTTCCGCATCGGCCAGATGGGCGAGAATTTCAACAACGGACCATTTCTCCGGCGCAGGCCGTTTACGCAACCTCGAGCCGGGAACTCCTTTCAAGAGTTTGCCCAGCGTTTTCGCCGTTGCGGCTTGCGTCTTCAGCGGGTTTTTTCCTTCAAGGTTTTTCAGAATGCGCTGCGTGTACTGCTGGGCTGTTTCTGTCACCAGATTCTCCTTCGTGCCATGGATTCAGCCATCCGCGGCTAATCTCTAAGACGCACTGAACTTCAAAACGTGTGGAACAGCCGCTTCCAGCGCACCGTGCTGGGATGCAGCAGCGCGTTTCCGTAGGTAAGAAACCGCGCTCCGAGACCGCCGGACTCCCACGCCTCGGGCGAAGCCTCGACGGACATGTAAATAATTACGGGCACCCCGATAATTTTGTTGCGGGGAATACAGCCCTCGAAACGGCTGTCATACGAGTTGCCGCGGTTGTCGCCCATCACGAAATAGCAGTTTTCCGGAACTTTGTAAGGCGTATGCATCTGGTACGGTTCGGTGGGTCCGGTCGTGTACTTTTCTTCCAGCTTTTGCCCGTTGATCCACACCGCGCCGTCGTGGATGTCCACTGTCTCTCCAGGCAGGCCGATGACGCGCTTGATGACGTCCGTGGCGTCGGGGGGAACCAGCGACCGGAAAATCACAATCTGCAGCCGCCGGGGATTGCGCCACAGCGGCACGTGCCAGTTGGTGAAAGGGACACCGGCGTCGTAGCCCACGCGGCTCATGATCAAGTGATCGCCGATGAGCAACGTATTTTCCATGGAGCCTGAGGGAATCACGCGCGCCTGGCCGAGCGTGCCGTTAATCAGCAGAAAAATCAGGATGACCCACATCCAGGCGATGACCTCGCGCCGGATGCGTTCTTTTCTGGGTAGCACTTCCTCAGGAGCGGCATCCGCGGCTTTTCCTTTTTCGCGTTTCTCGTTCTTCACCTTGCACTCCTCAGTTTCGTTCCAACCAATTTTTCAGCAAGCCGACTTTATCAACGCACCCGCGTGATTCCAGTGTGCCGCTTAAGTCCATCTAATCGCAAGCTCCGCATATCCCTTTCCCGCTTCGATGGGAGTTGCAAAGCGAGCCTGCACATTTTTGGCGCCGGAAATTTCCAGAGCTTTCCGGAAAAAACCAATGATGGCAAACCCGATGATGCGGTGCTGCTTTTCGTATCCCGTATAACGGATGGTGGCGCTGCCCGGGCCCATCATCTCCACTTCGATCTCCACGCCCTGGAAGTAGGTGGCATGCACGGCGGCAATTCGCTTCAGCACGAACTCGGGAGATCCGAGTTTTACGAACACTTTATAAATTCCACGAAGCTGGCGCTCGATCACCGCTTCAGAGCCTTTGATGAGGACCTCCTCGTTGCCGGCGGCGGATTCTCGTATTTCGACTTCGAGAAACTGCGTGAAAAGGTCCAGCAGGTACCAGCTGGAAGTGAAAACTTCACCAGAGAATAATTTTCTGGCGTCCTCGTCGAGCAGCGCGACAATTCGCCGGAAGCCGTCTTCCCCGCCGCGTTTTTTGACCAGAGAGACGGTGTCTAAAACGGCGGTTCCCTTGATCTGGACCATGCGGATAAACCCTTCCCAAGCAGATAGATGCGGCGAAGTAACCGTCCATTTGACCTTACTATAGCCGCGTGCGCGGAAAGGATTCCGGAGCGCTGACCTGTGCGCTATTGGAAAGCGGGAACTGCGCTTTTTGTCACCTCTTCTCTTCGAGCGATATCCGCGACAATGGTGCGCGAGCCCAGGTACAACACCAAGGCGAGCACAGCAGCCAGAACCGGAATGATCAGCATGGCTTGCTGAAGGCCGGTTGCGATAAATGTTTCCGAGAGAACGGGCGAGCCGGCAGCGGCTGCGGCGCGGTGCGCGAGTATGTCGCTCAATTTGCCGGTGAGCACCGGGCCGAACGATGCGCCGAGCAGATACATAGCCATGAAGTAGATGGCCATCGTGCCTGCGCGCTGGGTTGGCGCGACGATGTCCTGAATCGCGGAATAAACGAAGCCGTAGTAGCTGGAGAGACAGGCGTACATCAAACCAAAAAAAACGGCAGCGACAACCAGCGAGCCGCCGGGTTGAAGGATTCCGATCAATGCCAGCGGCACTGTAAGGAGCGCCATGGCGGCGGCGCAGAGCATGCGCCCATCTTTGCGGCGATGCACGATGTAGTCGCCAAGATACCCGGAGACGAGACCGCCCGCGACGCCGCCGAGAAGATAAAGAGTGCCGGTGGCCATTCCCGAACGCGCGACGGAGAGCCCATGGACGCGGCGGAAAAACGCGGGAATGAAGGTGGCGAAAGCGTAGGCATTGAAATTGAGAAGCGCGCCGCTGGCGATAATCCACCATAGCGTAGGGATGCGAAGGACGTGCCATATAGAACTTGGGGAGATTGCATTCGCATGCGGCTCGCTTGCGCCGCGCTCCGGTTCGCGGAGCAGCAGAAGCGCGGGAAGCAGAAGAACTGCGGGTGCTGCCGCGAGCACCATGGCCATGCGCCAGCCATAGGCTTGCGCGAGCGGCCCGCCGATGAGATAGCCGAGGCCTCCGCCGACGGGCACGCCCATCATGAAGAGGGCGAGGACGCGGGAACGTTTGGCTGGCGGGAAGAGATCGCCGAGCCAGCTCGTTGCGGTCGGAGCGCAAGCGGCCTCACCGAGACCGACGCCGACTCGCGAGAAAACAAGCAGCGGGTAGGTGGTGGCCAGGCCGGCGGACGCGGTCAGAGCTGTCCACACGACGACCCCCCAGGCGAGGAGTTTTTTGCGGCTCCATCGGTCGGCAATGAGGCCGAGCGGGACTCCAACGATGGCGTAAAGCCAGATGAAGGCACTCCCGAGGAGGCCGATCTGCGTGTCGTTGAGGTGGAATTCTCGACGCATCGGCTCGACGAGCGCGCCGGGGACGTGGCGGTCGTAGAAATTGAGGATGTTAATTGCGAAAAGGACCACGACGGAGAGCCAGAGCTTTTGTTGGCGGGAGGCTGATGACAAGGCGGGAGCATGCTAGCACGGAGGGAAAGGCGTTGGAACGATTGAAGGTTTGGACGGAGGACTTGGCCGAAATCTAGTCGTTTGATGAGACATGGGTGGTGGGCAGGGGCTGGAGTCTCGGCATATGGCGTTGTGTCAATACGTTGCTTTGAATAGAAAAGCGCGGCAGGAGTGCCCCTCACGGCTCAGACCTGTGCTCGCCTTTACGGGTTGGGTTTGGATTTGGCCAGGATATCGTACACAGGTTTGTTATCTGCGTAGACGCGCCACTCTTTGACCTGGCCATTTTCTACCACGGCGAGCCAAGAGGCCGGTGTGCGCCACTTGTTTTCAGGGGGGAGTTGGCCGTCGCGGGCGATGCTTCCACCAGCTGCGCCGAAAACGGCTACGAGGTTGCCGTTGGCGAAGATTTCTTCGTGCGAAACCCAGTAATCGGGGCAAAAAGCGAAGTAGCCTTGCCGGCCTGCGCGCATTTGTTCGCGGCCGCGCACGATATTGGCGAGGGAATCGGTGAAGAGGTGGTCGTCGGTCATTAGTTCGGAGAGTTTTTGCGGATCGCGCTGATTGATGCGATCGAGGAAGCGTTGGACTGTTTCGACGGGAGTCACGTGAGTGGTGCCTCGCAAGTTGAAAGAATTAGATTTAGGGGAATAGCAGGGTTGAGAGCGAAAAGTCAAAAAGCGGGGCCTTAGGGAATGGCCGCATTCTCTGGCCGAGCTGGTCTTGACGAAATCTTGAGGCGTGCTGACTGGGGTGAAACGAACGAGGCGGCGGCAGCACTACGCTTTGAAAGACGAGGCGCAGAGTCCAGCCGCGGCGGTGAGGGATGGGTTGATTTCTCCGCCGGATTGCCGGGGCGAGAGGCTCCAGCGGTTAAAGGCGGGCCGCGCCTTGTACGAGGAAAATTCCGATGGAAAAAAACACAATGTCCCAAGTGGAATCACACATTCAAACGATGAGAACGGCACATGCAGCGCTGGCGGACACCAGCGATCTGGATACGCTGTGGCAGATCATTCACAGGCCGGGATGGACGACGATCGCAGAGGGAGCATTCCTGCTCGCTGCGCTGGAATCGATCAACACACAGACACAACAGCTGGCGACGCTGCGGGAGAATGTGCTGGGAGCCGCGGAAAAAGTAAGCACAGGGCAGGCGGCTGGGGCGTAACCGGCGGAATCGCGCCTAGTGGCAAGATTCCCTTTCCGAATTTCAATTTTTGACGATTGCGTCTTGCACAACCGGGTGGCCTTCCCTCGACAAGGGAGGTCACCCGGTTTCTTTTTCGCGCCCGCATATGACGGCGGTCTTAAATGGGATGTGTGCCGATGGCACACGGGCGGTATTGTGTGGCGATTTGTTGTGGGGCTGGCATGCTAATTTGTTTCCGCGCGCGCGTTGTAACGGGATGGGGCGGACATGGGGAAACACTTTCGGTTTGATGATGGGGGACGGGCGGAGGCTGGGTATCGGGGCGCGGCGGGGGATTGCGTTGTGCGGGCGATTGCCATTGCTACGGGGCGGCCGTATCAGGAGATTTATGAGCGGGTGAATGGGGCCGCTTTGCATGAACGGACGGGGAAGCGAAAACGAGGAATTAGCAATGCACGGACGGGGGTTTACCGGACTTCGATCAAGAGAGTGATGAAATCGCTGGGGTGGGTTTGGACACCTACGATGCAGATTGGGTCGGGATGTACCGTGCACTTGCGGGCGGATGAGTTGCCGGCGGGGAGATTGGTGGTGAGTGTGTCGAAGCACCTTACGGCGGTGATTGATGGGGTGATTCACGACACGCATGATTGTTCGCGGAGAGGGACACGGTGCGTTTACGGGTATTGGCAGGCGCCGCAGGGGGGACGGGCCAGGATGATGGTCCGGAACAACGGACAATCGAAAAACCCGCCCCCCACGTCGAGGCGACGGCCGAAAAATGTAGTTGAGGAGCCGCGGAAGAAGAAGTTTTGGGAGTGGTTGTTCGGTTGAAGCCTATATCGCTGAGCGAGAATCTGAACGGTGAACTTGGGGACGAGAATCGGCCTCCGTTCTCCTTTTAGGTGCGGACGAGTGTTGACCGAGGTCGGATAGAGAAGCAGCCGGAGTCGGCAATTATGGAATTGGTTTAGTGTTGGATGGGCGGCAAGCCGGCGGCGATGGTTGTCGCGGCAGGGCTGCAGACTGGATGGCCCCAACCGCTGGCGCTCACACCGATCTGGAGGCCAGTTGCGTTGGTGATGTCATAGATGATGTTATCGGGCCGAGTAGCGTCGGCGCTGTTGACGCCCGCCGGGATGTAATCGAGATTGAGGCTGTGGCGAGTGCGCCACGCCATGTTGTGATCGGCACAACTGGAGTCGCCGCTGACGCCAACCGCACCGATGAGCTGCTTTTGCGCGTTATAGAGAGCAAGGCCGCCGCCGAAGACGTTGACGCCCCCGATTTTGCCGCCGAGCATGGGATCGTTGGACTGGCCATAGTTGGCGGAATCGCCGCGATAGGCAACGCGCGTGTTTACGGGATTGCTGGCTTGCAGGCCGAAGAGGCTGCCACCGGGCTGCACGGCTGTGTAGAGATTAGCGGTGGAGAGAGAAAGAGCAGGAAGGCTGAAGGCGTTGGCGGTGTTGGCTTTTTGGGCGGAGATGACGCGGCTACCAGGCCATTGGTCGGAGCGGGTGGTACCGGTGAAGGTGACGGCGCAGACGACGCCGTCGCGGTTGACGACTGTGGCCCACATGTTGAGGCCGAAACCCCCGTTGGAAGCTCCTTGGGCAGAGGCGAGGGCAGTGTGCAGGGCGCTATGAGAAGGGAGTAGTTTGCAGGCGGTTCGGACATTGGCATCGGCATCGTCGTTGGCAGCTTGCTTCGGCGTGTCGTGTGCGGGGAGGGTGCGGAAAGCGATCAGAGTCAGAGCGAGCACAGCACTTCCTACCAAGAAGACGGATTTTTTCACGAGATGGTTTTTCCTTTCAGGAGACAAGCTGAAGTAAAGAGCGGAGGGCCGGGGAACTCCGTTTCTTGTGGCTAATTATTATCACGTGGAGCCGCTTGTGTCATTAACGCTGAGTTTTGGCAGGTTGGCGAATGGGGCGTAGCGTTGCTTCGCTGATGCTCAGGATAAAGCTGCGCCCCTACCATGCGCTTGTGAGGATCAGGGCTTGGTGATTACGCCGCAGGCTATGCGCGCGGGGGCGGCAGTGCCTGTGCCGCCTGAAACGGCGTGGATAACGATGGCCGTGCCGCCGTTGCTGAAGACAGAGTGATCGTCATCGCCAAGGGTGACGTTTGGCGCGACTACAGAAACGTGAGCCGTGCCATCCGCGCTGACGATCAGTGAAAAATTCGGGATGTCGCCTGCAGGCATTCCGTCGTGAGCGTGCTCGGCGCCGCCTGGATTAAAGTGCGGGCCCGCGGTTTTGAAATCGGGCGGATCGCACTTGGCGATCTGATGGATGTGAAGGGAGTGTTCCCCCGGCGGAAGATTTTTTATGTCCAGCGTGATTTTGACGCCCTTGGGAGCGGGCGAAAGCACGGCAGAGCCGACGCTTTGTCCTTCCGAATTATGAAACTCGACGGTGACCGGTTTGGAAGTGGCGCTCTTGTGAGATTCCTGGGCCTGGGTTGCGAAAGTCAGAGCGAAGAGCAGACACACCCCGCTAATGATTGCTCTCATTGGTATTTCCTCTTTCTCTTTCTGGTTCCGTGGATTCAGGAAGCTGCGCGAAACAGCTCCTATCCACTGTAACCTGCGGGGCTTTGGGGGTATTCCCAAGGGTGATGGATGGTGTGCTTATTCAGGTACGAGAGAGGCAAGAACGCAAGGTCAGTCGTTGCGATAGAGGGTGGGGAATTCCTTCTTAAGGTTGGTGAGTTTGGGGAGGTCGTTGATCATGATGTAGGGCTCGTAAGAATGGTGCTTGAGGTAGTCCTGATGGTAGTCCTCGGCGGCGTAAAAGCCCTGGAGTGGGACGACTTTTGTGACGATGGGCTGCGAATAAACTTTGGCGGCCTCAAGCTGGCCGATATAGGCTTCGGCGATTTTCTGTTGTTCGGCATTCGCGAAGAAAATCGAGGAGCGATATTGAGAGCCGTAGTCCGGGCCCTGGTGATTGAATTCCGTCGGATTGTGGCCGACGGAAAAAAAGATCATCAAAAGCTGGCCGTAGGAAATTTCCGAGGGATCGTAGACGATTTTCACGGATTCGGCGTGGCCAGTGTCGCCGCTGCTGACTTCTTCGTAGCGGGCCGTATTGGCGGCGCCACCGGAATAGCCGGAGGTTGAAGAGATAACGCCTTTTACGTGAGCAAAGACTGCTTGGATACCCCAGAAGCAGCCGCCGGCCACTACTGCGGTTTCCTGGCCTTTTGAGGCGGTGAGCGGAGCGTCAAGGGCGGGTTGCGGAAAAACGGCTTTTGCGTTGGCGCGACCGTCGTTGGGTTTGGCTGTGGCCCAGGCCAGAACGCCGATTCCTGCAAAAATCAAGATCGCGAAAAATGCTGCGCGCATGGTAGTTCTCCGAAAAATGGGTTCCATTAAACGATACGCTTGGAGCAAGGGATTGGATGATTTGCGTCTTGTCCACGTTATAGAGCCGAATTGACACCTTGCCTAGCCCGGGGTACGCTCCCGGACATTCTACAGAATTTCCGGGTGCTCCGCAGGGTGACCATTTTGTTGGCAAAAATGTTGAGACTGATCGTGGCAGTAGGGCTGCTTTTGCCGCTCGCGGTGATAGTGACTCTGGCCGGACAGGCAAAGACGAAGAAGCAAACGGCGACGGCAGATGCGGCGGCGGGGAAGAAGTTGTTCGAAGAGCACTGCGCGTTGTGCCACGGGATTGACGGCAGAGGAGGACGCGGACCCTCGCTGAATCGAGTGCACCTGACGCATGCGGCGGACGATGAAGCGTTGAAGGGCGTCATCATGGACGGAATCGCGCCGAACATGCCGCAGGGTTGGTACTTCGACGATGACGACGTTGCGAACCTTGTGGCTTTTGTACGGTCGCTGAGCAAAGTTCGGCCCGATCCGATACCTGGAGATGTGGCGCGTGGCGCCAGCGTTTATGTGAAGAGCGGATGCAGCGGATGCCACATTCTGGATGGAGCGGGAACGGGATACGGGCCGGACTTGACAGCGATTGGCGAACGTCGCAGGGCTTCGTTTCTGCAACAGGTGATTAGCAAACCTCCCGCAGCTCTTCCCGAAGATTTTCTTCTTGTGAAAGCGACGACACCGGCTGGCGAAACCGTTCAAGGAATTCGTGTGAACGAAGATTCTTTCACGATTCAGATCAAGGATCCGAGTGGGCGCTATCACAGTTTTCGGAAAGATGAGTTGACGGAATTGAAGAAGCTGCGCGGCGAGACACCCATGCCGTCTTTCGAGGGAATTCTGAGCGCTACCGAGATACAGGATCTGGTCGCGTACCTGGCTTCGCAGCGAGGTAAACCATGAAGATAATTTTTGGAACGCTGCTTAGCGCCGTTTTTTCGGTGGCGGCTCTGGGACAGGTGCCGTTCGAGCGGATTGTAAATGCAGACAAAGAGCCTGGGAACTGGATGACGTACTCGCGTGATCTATCCGGGCACCGGTTTTCTCCGCTGAAGGAAATTACCACGGAGAATGTGGGGAATCTGAAGGTCCAGTGGGCGTTTCAGTTTCCCAATGACGCGAGCGAGACATCGCCGCTTGTCGTTGATGAGGTGATGTACATCACGGGGCCAAACTGGGCGGCGGCGCTGGACGTGCATACCGGGCGCAGGCTCTGGAGCTGGAACCGCGCGATCCCGAAGGACTATCACAGCATTGGATTCGGGCTGGTTAGCCGAGGGCCTACCGTTCTGGACGACAAGCTTTATGTTGCGACGATGGACTGTTACCTCGTGGCGCTGGACTTGAAAAGTGGGGCAGAGATCTGGAGCTCAAAGGTCGGGGACTACAAATTGGGCTACAGCATGACGGTTGCGCCGTTGGCGATTGACGGAAAGATTGTGGTGGGAGTGAGCGGAGGGGAGGCAGGAATTCGCGGATTTTTGGATGCATACGACGCGAAGACGGGAAAGCGCGCGTGGAGATTCTGGACGATTCCCGGACCGGGCGAACCGGGAAATGAGACCTGGGATGGGGACAGCTGGAAAACCGGAGGCGCGCCGACCTGGGTGACCGGAGCGTACGATCCAGAATTGAAGTTGGTGTATTGGGGCGTGGGCAATCCGGGGCCGGATTGGGATGGAGAAGTGCGCAAGGGCGACAACCTATATAGCTGTTCGTTTGTAGCGCTCGAAGCGGAAACGGGGAAGCTGCGCTGGTATTTTCAATTTACGCCGCACGACACGCATGATTGGGACGCGGCGCACACGCCGGTGCTTTTCAACGCGAAGATTGACGGGCGCGAGCGCAAGCTGATTGCGAGCGCGAACCGCAACGCGTTTTACTACGTGCTGGACCGCGAGACCGGAGAATTCATCGCCGGGCAGCCTTATGCGAAAGAGACGTGGGCGAGCGGACTGGATCCGAAGGGCAAACCGATTAAACTGCCGGATTCGGATCCGAAGGAGAAAGGCACGTTGGTCTGGCCAAACATGAATGGAGCGACGGTGTGGTTCAGCCAGTCGTATAGTCCGGAGACCGGGTTGTTTTATGTGGCAGTGCGAGAGATCGGATCGAGATACTTCAAGCGGGAGAGCCGATATAAACCGGGGACGCTTTTCGTCGCAGGCGGCGAGGATGAGTTGCCGCCGGACGATGTATGGGGCGAGATTCGAGCGTTGGAAGCCACGACGGGAGATACGAAGTGGATTTTCAAACTGCAGTCGCCGCCGTGGGCCGGAGTGCTTTCGACGGCGGGAGGCCTGGTTTTTTCCGGGTCGGATGAGGGGAATTTTTACGCGCTGGATGCGCGGACGGGAAAAGCGTTGTGGGATTTTCAGACGGGAGGAACTATCGCCGCGAATCCGATTTCGTTTACGGTGAATGGGAAACAGCGAATCGCTATCAGCGCGAACCGCGTGCTTTATGTGTTTGGGTTCTAAGGAGAAAGAGTGAGTAGTGGGTGTGACTCGTGAGCAGGCAGAATAGTTGGAAACGGGAACCGGGCAAGGCGGTAGGGCATCCAACCGAGGACCGAAAAAGATACCGAGGGGATATTTATGAAAATGGGGATTCGCGCTATTTCCGCAATCACTACTTTTATCATTTTGCCGGCGATTGTAACGGCGCAGGTTACGCACGGGCAGAAGCCGCAGCTTCCTGCGCCGTATACGACGAAGTCGGCAGACAATTCGCCGGATAAGGAAGCGCCCCCGGCCGGCTTTCTTCCGATTGTGCCAGAGGGCTTCAAGGTGAATGTTTTTGCGGGGGATTTCAAAAGGCCTCGGTGGTTGACGGTGGCTCCGAACGGGGATCTTTTTCTCGCGGAGACGGGAGCGAACCAGATTGACGTGCTTCGGGATCCGCAGAATACGGGAGGAGCGCAGCAGCGGGAGGTGTGGGCAACGGGCATGACGCGCGTGTTTGGGATCGCGTTCCACGACGATTACGTCTACGTGGGGAACATGACCGAACTGGTGCGTTTTAAGTATGACCCCAAGACGTCGAAACGGTTGGGCGAAGCGGAACATCTTTTAAAGTTGCCGGGCGGGGGGCACGATACGCGGTCGGTTGCGATTTCCCCCGATGGCAAGAACGTTTTCGTCGGCGTGGGCTCGGACTCTAACATTAATACTGGCGAAGCGCCGATTCGCGCGGCGATTACGATCTGCGATCTGGACGGAAAGAATGCGCGGCAGTATGCGACCGGGCTGCGGAATCCTGTGGGGATAGCCATTGAGCCAATCAGCGGAGCTCTTTGGACGACGGTGAATGAACGCGACGAGCTCGGCGATAATTTGCCGCCGGATTATTTTACTTCCGTGAAGGACGGAGGATTTTACGGGTGGCCATACAGCTACATAGGGAGCAATGTGGATGACCGCGTGAAGCAAGAGCATCCAGAGCTGGTAGCGCGGGCGATTATTCCGGATGTATTGCTGGGGGCGCATGTGGCACCGCTGCAGTTTGCGTTTTACACGGGGAAGCAGTTTCCCCGGAGCTACTGGGGCGGAGCGTTTGTTGCCGAGCATGGTTCCTGGAATCGGGCTACGCGGGCCGGATATCAGATTGCGTTTGTGGCGTTCAAGGATGGCCAGCCGTCGGCTGATCCGGTGCCATTTTTGACGGGACTGGTGCCCGATCCAAAATCGAAGGATGTTTTCGGCAGACCCGTGGGAGTGGCTGTTGCGCCGGACGGATCGCTACTGGTTGTGGATGACGGGGCGGATAAGATTTATCGGGTTTCCGTGGCGAAGTGAGAAAACGAAGCGCGAATTCGCAAACGCGAACTGGCGCGTTACGAAATTGGAAATTCGAGAGCCGGTTAGTTAACGGTCAGGGTCAGCTGAACTGGCCTTCGCTGAAGCGCTTTGCCTGATGTGGACATAGCTGCTGGCGTGACCGTGATAGTGGAAGTGCCATTCGGCGTGACGATTTGCGGTGGAACGCTTGTATAGGAGCCGCCACCGCAGCCTGAGAAGGCCAACGTCGCGAAGAAAATTATGGAAGCGGGCGCCCCGCGAAACGGAATGCGCTTTGGGCGCTGAAGCTGCGCAGAGTTTCTGCCGTTCACCACCAACGCCCGAAAGAAAATTCCGGCAATTCCAGCGATGGCCAGCAATAAGAGTTGGCCGGGGAACGGCGTTGGGCGCGGGACGTTAGGGAAGGGAAGCATCATTGCGCCGCCACTGGTCGTGACCATGACCGTAAATGAGGCGGGGGTTTCATTGGTAATTGGCAGCGAAGCGGGGACCTGGCAATTTGCGCCGACGGGTGCACCAGCGCAGGAGAAGAAGACTGTACCTGTGTAACCTGCGCCGGGGGTGAGTTGCAGGCTATAGGTAACGGGCTGCCCCGCCGTGACGGTTGCCGAAATGGAACCGTTCTGCGCCGGCGCGACAGTGATTGCGGGAGTGGCGGTGCCGTCCAGAGCGATGTTTTGGGGCGAAGTAGAGGCGTCGTCGGTGATTACCAGTGTTGTGGTGCGAATGCCGGCGGCGAGAGGAGCGAACGTGATCGGGATGGAGCAGTTCGCGGAGGAAGCGACGGTGCCAAGACAGTTCGAAACGCCGATCACGAAATCATTGGCGTTGAAACCAGTGACCACCCTGCTTGTCACGTGAAGGGTTCCGTTGCCGGTATTCGTGAAGATGATGTTTTGGGTAGTACTGCTCGTGCCCTGCGTTGAGTTCCCGGAAAAGTCAGGGGGCCGGGAGGATTTAGAGAGACGGCAGGAACAGGAGGCGGAGGCCCTACGGCAGTGCCGGTGAGGCCGATCATTTGCGGGCTGCCGGCGGCGTTGTCGGTGACAGTGATGGTGGCTTGGCTGGTGCCCGGGTTCGCAGGCGCATAGGTGATGGAGATTGTGCACATGCTATTCGGCTGGAGGATGACGGCCGGAGTGCACTGATCATTTATCGAAAAATCAGAGGCATGGAGGCCAGTGAGCGTTGGGCAGCGTCAACCGGGAATATCGAACTATTTACTTTCAGGGCGGTGGGGCCCGCGCGCCGATTGTGAATAAACATTAATGTTGGATTGGCGCATTCTGCGCTATTTTGCAAGGCTTATGCAACCAGCACAGCTTGATCTTGAAAAGCTCTCGGCATCGAATAACGGCAGCCTCGTGACCCGGCTCAGCGGGAAGCTGAGTCTTGAGACCGTTCACAACTTCCTTCAGACCATGCGCCCCGAGCCCGCAGCACATTTGGTGCTCGATATGAGCGGTCTATCTTTTCTGGATTCGGCGGGTGTGGGCGCGTTGGTGACGATTTTTGTGCACCGGCGCAATAGCGGAAAATCATTTGCGCTGGCTGCGCTCACGGGACAAGGTGCCGCGGTGCTGCAGGTTGCGGGCCTCGCGAAGCTACTCCCCAGCTTTCCCACCGTCGAAGCGGCACTTGCGACAAAAACTAACTAACGCCTTCCTCCGTGCGACAACCTCGCGCGCGGCGGGTGCGCTGCTATACTCGGCGGAATGAAAGAACCAACAAAATTTCAGCCGCAGGACCCTGCTTATCAAAACCGGATTCAGAATAGTTTTGCGGCACAGGGTTTGATGTTGCATCTCGGCGCGAAGTTGACTTCGCTTGGGCCAGGTGAGGCGGAAATTCGTGTGCCTTTTCGTCTCGAACTGACCCAGCAGCACCAATTTTTTCACGCGGGAGTTACTGGGGCTATTGGTGATACGGCTTGCGGGTATGCGGCTTATACCTTGATGCCTGCGGATTCGTCGGTGCTTACCGTGGAATACAAGATGAATTTGCTGGCGACGGCGGATGGAGAGGAATTAATTGCCCGGGCGCGGGTGGTGCGGGCCGGAAAGACGTTGACGGTTTGTCTGGCGGATGTGCTGGTACGCAAAGTTGGGGCAGAGAAGCATTGCGCGACGATGTTGGCCACGATTATGTGCATGGCGGGCCGAACGGACGGGCCTCGATAAGGACCTCAGGATTCGCGGAGAATACGGATTAGTTCGGCGGCCGCGTGGGGGAGACGCGCGCCGCGTCGCGAGACCATGTAGACGTGGCGCGGCATGTTCATCTGGCGGATTTTTACTTCCTTCATCCAGCCGTGCTCGATTTCCCACTGCACGCACATGCGCGGTACGATGGCCACGCCCATACCCATTTGGACGAAACGTTTGATGCTTTCGATGGTTGGCATTTCGATGGGCATCTTCAGTTCGGTGCGGTTACGTGCGAAGAGCTCGATGACGCGGCGGCGGAACGGAGATTCCACGCTGTGGGCGATAAAGTCTTCATTGCCGAGTTCCTCGACGTCTACTTCACGCTTCCTGGCGAGCGGATGTTTTGGCGGCACTACGAAGGTCAGTTCGTCCTTCAAAACTTCGGTGGCCTGGAGCTGCGGTTCTTGGGGTACGTAGGAGACTGCCCCGACGTCAAGGCGGTAATTCAGCACTTCATGGGGAATATCGCGTGAAAACATGCGGTGCACCCGGACCTGTACGCCTGGATGTTGGTGGCGAAATTTTCCGAGCGCCGGCATCAGCGCGTGAATCGAGCTTTCGTTCACGCCGAGAGAAAGTTCGCCGCGGCTTAGGCCTTCGAGTTCAGTAAGGCCCTTTTTCACTTCATCCCGGAGATTGATCAGGCGCTCGGCGTAATCTTTCAAGAGCGTCCCGGCGTCGGTCATGCGCACGGGACGCGACCCGCGCACAAACAGCGGCTGACCGAGAGAGTCTTCGAGCTTGCGAATGGTCAGGCTGACGGCGGGCTGCGTGCGATAGAGGCGCTCGGCGGCGCGCGAGAAGCTGCCCTCTTTTGCAACCATGAGAAATACCTGGAGTTCTCCGAGATCCACGATGGCTCCGCCATTCGTAGTATAAGCCAGAATTATCAAAAGCAGAACAAAGATAAATTTGACCGTGAGGCTTCGTTCTGTCTTACTTGTATTTTAGGGGGGATTCCATGGACTCCGTACGCATCTTTGATACGACCCTGCGTGACGGCGAGCAGTCGCCGGGCTTCTCGATGAACACGGAGGAAAAGATCCGCATGGCCCGGCAGCTTGCGGCTCTGGGCGTGGACGTGATCGAGGCGGGCTTCCCCATTTCTTCTCGCGGCGATCTCGAGGCCGTGCAGCAGGTGGCGCGCGAAGTGCGAACCGTTCCGATTGCTGCGTTGGCGCGCGCGAAGAAGCAGGATGTGAACGCAGCGATTGAGGCGCTGGAACCAGCAGCTGCACCGCGGCTGCACATTTTCCTGGCGACGTCGGACTTGCACCTTCGCGTGAAGTTGAATATGACGCGCGAGCAGGCGCTGGAGGCGATTAGCTCGATGATTCGGCTCGGGCGGAACCATGTGGGAGAGGTGGAATTCTCGGCGGAAGACGCAGGGCGGACTGATATTGGGTTTCTTTGCCAGGTCTGCCAGGTGGCCGTGGATGCGGGCGCGACCGTTTTGAATTTGCCCGATACGGTTGGATACGCCGTGCCAGATGAATATGGCGCGATGTTCGAGCAGGTGCGCGCCCATCTTGACGATCCGCAGGGAATCACGCTGAGCGCGCATTGCCATGACGATCTCGGGCTGGCGGTGGCAAATTCGCTGGCGGCGGTTCGCGCGGGTGTGCGACAAATCGAATGCACCGTCAATGGAATCGGCGAACGGGCAGGAAACGCGGCGCTGGAAGAGATTGCCGTTGCCCTGGCGGTTCGGAAAGAAAGCTTTGGTGTAACGACGAACATTAAATTGGACGAGCTCTTCCATTCCAGCCGGATGCTTTCAGAGATCACGGGAGCAGCCGTTGCACCCAACAAAGCGGTCGTGGGCGCAAATGCTTTCGCTCACGAGGCTGGGATCCATCAGGACGGGATCATTAAGAATCCGCTGACCTATGAAATTATTTCGCCGGAGACTGTCGGAGTGCCGTCGCGTTCGTTTGTGCTCGGGAAACATTCCGGGCGCAACGCACTCAAAGTGGCCCTGCGCAATCTCGGTTACGAGCCGAGCGAAGAGGAGTTGGCGGAGTGCTATCGCCGTGTGACGACGCTGGCCGATGAGGCCAAACAAGTGCGTCCGCGCGACTTGGTAGCCATTGCGCATGAGGTGATGCGGCGGCGTCCGACGACGGTGGCAGCGGAAGCGAGTTCCGCGGCGTAGCGGGTAGGTGCTACTGGACCTGGAATTCAGAGGTTTCGAGTCAGTGGGGACCTAGATGAAGAAGACCATCGTTCTTTTGCCGGGAGACGGCATCGGACCGGAAGTCACGCGCGCCGCCGCCACGGTCCTGCGCGAGTGCGCGCACGAATTCAACCACGAGTTTGATTTGCACGAATTTCCGATTGGCGGCGCGGCCATTGATGGAACGGGAACGCCGCTTCCCAACGAAACGCTGGATGCATGCCGCAGAGCGGACGCGGTTTTTCTTGGGGCCGTCGGCGGATCGAAGTGGGACGCGCTTCCGGTGGGGAAACGGCCTGAGAGCGGCCTGCTCGACATGCGCAAGGGGATGGGGCTGTTCGTCAACTTGCGTCCCGTTAAGGTGCTGGAGCCGCTGCGCGGGATTTCGCCGCTGAAGCCGGAACGCTTGGGCGATCTGGACATTGAAATTGTCCGCGAGCTTGCAGGCGGGATGTATTTCGGCGAGCGCGGTAATGCGACGGAGAATGGCGTTGAGCGCGCGTGGGACACGGAGTCGTATTCCACGCCGGAGATTGAGCGGATCGCCACATTTGCTTTCGCGCGGGCGGAGAACCGCTCGCGGCGGCTGTGCTCGGTAGACAAAGCCAACGTTTTGAGCAGTTCGCAGCTTTGGAGGCGGACGGTCGTGGCGATGAGCAGCGTCTACTCTTCCGTGAAACTCGAGCACATGTACGTGGACAACGCGGCCATGCAGCTCACGCTCAAGCCTTCACAATTCGATGTGATTTTGACGAGCAACATGTTCGGCGACATTTTGAGCGACGCGGCGGCAGCGCTGGTCGGCTCCATCGGCCTGATTCCTTCGGCGAGTTTCGGCACGGGAGCGCCGGTGTTTGAACCGATCCACGGCTCGGCACCCTCGCTGGTGGGAACGGATTCGGCCAACCCGGTCGGCTCGATCCTTAGCGCGACGTTGATGCTGCGCGATGCGTTCGGCCTCTCGCTCGAAGCGGATTGGGTCGAGCAGTCGCTGCACCGCGTTCTTTCGGCGGGTTACCGCACCCCGGACATTGCTCAACCAGGAGCCAAAAACATTGGCGGCTCGGCCTTCACCGAGATGCTGCGCGAAGAGATGCAGCGCACGCTCGAGCATGCCGAGCGCTACGGCTGGGGAGTGTAACGCCGCGAACTCGACTCCCGCACTGCAGCCGAAACCCCACTTTACCCGCTATCGATCTAGTCGAATACCGAATGTGGATTTGATGTCGAATGGTAGCCCCTGCCTTAAGAGATCCGGGTCTTGGTCTGCGGATAGTCCTTTGAACAGGGGATTGAAGTCCGAAGCAAGAAAGGAACTGCCCAGGTCAGTGGGGTCGTAGCGAATTTGAATAGATTTGCCTGCCAGGCTTTCGTTCAGTTGTCCAACAAGTTCCTTATCGCCGTAAAGGACAAAGAATCCTGTGTAACGTACGCCCTCGACAAGATACTCGTATCCCAGGAAGCTCGCCGCGTGCCAGGACCTGCCGACAGCAACTGTTCCCAGGGAACCCTTTTGTACGGTCGCGGGGACAGAAGGCCATTTGTAACTGCCGAAGCGGTGAAACAAAAAGCGTAGCTGCCTGAATAGCCAGGCCGAAACGAAAAGAAATAAAACGAGCCCGAGTTCCCAACTGAAGTCATTCGACTTGCTCATATTCCGTAGTCCTGTCTCGCTATTGTCCGCATGTGGTTGCCCATGAATTGCAAGTAACCAGTATCACTTCCGAGCCGTTTGTCTACAGGAAGGCTTGTGGAAAATTCCGTCCCCCGGACGCCCCTTTCACAGGGACGAGCTTACGAGCCAGTCTCGTTTCGGCTTTGACAGACGTCCGTCGCGATCTGTGATTGGCTAGGGAAGCCTACCCACATCGTATCCCCCAGAGTCGTTGAGGTAATAATCCAGGAAGACTGGAGGAAGCAAGCAGAGTTCCAGCGGGGAGCGTGGGGCGAGGCGCTCGATGATTTGCCAGGGA
>Ga0181531_10000469_pt1 | contig 27129 bp, 27 predicted proteins | sample PEATcosm2014_Bin_38_FD_119743 | JGI IMG/M metagenome (GOLD analysis project Ga0181531, IMG submission 119743) | Peatland microbial communities from MTU Mesocosm Facility, Houghton, MI, USA - PEATcosm2014_Bin11_10_metaG | ecosystem: Environmental > Terrestrial > Soil > Wetlands > Peat | place...
ATACAGACATATTCGCGCATGCGAAACGACTGCAGACGGTCGAGATCCTGCGAAGGCTCGCGGCGAAAGCAGTCGCTGGCGACGTCGAACAACAAGCCCGTGGGTGGCACTTCGCCGCGGCTCGCGGCGAGCGGATAAACCGGATAACAGGCCGCAGGCGTCAGCACGAGGTCAGCTGCCGCCAGACCCGTCGTCCAGTCGTCGCCGGCGTCGCAACGCTCAACGCTCTTCGCGATCTCCGCTTCGCTGCCGTCGAGACAGCAGACGCAGCCGAGAAAGTGCGGAAAGCTGTGCAGGTAGCCGGACTTTTCCAGTTGCCGGCGGCTCATCACCGGCGGAAAGCGCAATACTTCCGTCTCCGGCTCGCGCTGGCGTGAGATAAAGGCGTCGAGGCAGTCGAGAACCTGCGCAAACGGCGCCGTGCGCGCAAAAACACCGTCGATACCGGACGGCAGCAGCAGCGCATCGGCCAGCGCGTCCATCGAATGGACCGGATGTCTCGGCTCCTTGACGGCCACATTCATGCTCGCGCCTCACTGTCCGTCGTTCTTGTTGATGTTGGTTCGCGCAGCGACGCCGGAGCGCTGCTCAACAGCGACGCCATGGCGAGGTTGCCGAGAATGCGGTCATTGCTGATCATGACCGGCGACGACAGGACGTCCCGCAAGTGCCGGCCGATGCTGTACGGGCTGTCGTTGCGGTAGCCGGCAAGCCCGCAGGCTTGCATCGCGCTCATGACGATCGCCACCGCGAGCTCAGAGGCGTTGACCTTGAGAAGATTCATGCCGGTCTGGAAGTCGACGGATTCGAGCGCGACCGGATCGTCGGCGACAGCCTCGAAGCGTCGCAACGCGCCGCCAATGAGGTTGCGCAGCCGCTGCAAGGTGGCGTCGGCGCGCGTGAGATGCGCGGCGCCGGGCGGCAGCGCGCCGTCGCCGCATTGCGCGGCCTTGCGGACGAAAGCGCGCGACCGATCGGCCGCGGCTGCGGCGATACCGGCCCAGGCGCTGCTCCAGGTCAGATGCGCGACCGGCATCACGGTGCGGGCGTGAATTTCGTCATACGGCACCGGCAAAATCTGCTCGCTCGTCCCCGACGCGACCAGCTTGAACCCATCGCTACACGTGCCGCGCATGCCGAGCGCGTCCCAGCCGGCAAGGCGCTCGAGCGTGTAATCGTCTTTTTGGAACACGACCAGCACCTGGTCGGCACTGGCTGCGTCGGCCGAGCGACGGGCGGTGGTGACCACAGCGTCCGCTGCCTCGCCGTAAGAGATCACGGTGGCGTCTCTGGTCAGCGCGATGCGCGCGTGCCGCCGTTCGATCGGGGCCGCACTGTTGCGGATATCGCCGCCGCGGTTGCCTTCGGTGGTCGACGACGCCAGCAGCAATTGCTCGCTGCAAACGCGCCGCAGGAATTGTTCATGCCAGGCGCTACTGCAGCCATGGCGGACGATTGCGGCGAGCTTCGTCTGATGCATGGCGAAAATCATCGCGGTCGAACCGCAAGCGCGGCCGAGCGTGTAACAGACGTCCACGACCTCGGAGATGCTCGCCCCCTCGCCGCCGAGTTCGCGTGGCACTGCAGCGCTCAAGAAGCGCTCGCGGCGCGCAGCGGCGATAGCGTCCGCCGGAAAAAGCGAATCCCGGTCGACCGCCGCCGCGTGTTGCGCCGCGATCGCGGCGACGCGCTCGGCACGCTCGGCGAGACTTTCCGCCGTCGGCGCGGTGCTGCCGGATACGCGCAATTTCGGCAGCGCCCTCGCCCGTTGCACTCTCATCGATGCACTCAAGGCTACCCCTATCGCGACCACATTTTCGCAAACGCCGATGTAGCCCACGACATACTGCCAAACCTGCAAATCTTGCGGCGGCCGGCGGGAATTACCCTTGTTCTTTCGTATCAAGGTTACCAATCACGGGGACGTCGTCCGGCAAGGGCGTTACCACTGGTTAATCAGCCGCTGCTATCGATGAATGGAGCTTTTACGAAAGAGCATTCACCGTGCTCCACCGCGCCGAAGACCACGTGACGGAAGACAGTGTGACCGATCGCATCACGCGCTTGGCCACCCTCGCTTTGTTTAAGCAATCAGTCACCAAACCCATCCGCCCTGACGACGATCTGCGCTCAAGCGGCCTGTCTTCGCTCGGCCTCGTCAGCCTGATGCTGTCGGTGGAAGCGGAATTCGGCCTCAAAATCCCCGAGCGCGACATGACGCCGACAAACTTTCGGTCGATCGCGCGCATCGCCGAACTGGTGCAGGCGTTGGCGGGAAGAGCGCCGGCGAGGGTTTAGCGCGTCGGTCAGGACCCGCTTTTGTCGAGAAACGCCTTGAGCGCGGCGACGTCTTTTTGATCGGTGGCGAAATCCCGCGCCATGCGCTCATAGAACTGCGCGGCGCCGTCATAAAGTTCACGTGCAGCGGGATCCCCGCCGACGAAGCCCGCGATCTCCTGCATCTCGGCGACCCAGCGATAGGCCTTGCCCGGCATCATCGGCAATTGCACCCGGAATTGCCGCAATAGCTCCTTCTGACTGAACGAAAGTTCCGCCATCAATGCGTCGGTCGAGCCGGCGCGACAGGCCGCGAGAATCATCGCCGCACCGATCGCCTGAATGCCTTTGGTGATACCGGCATACGACATTTTCAGCGCCGAGGCGGCGCTCGGCGCGCCATCGAGCACACGAACATCAAGGCCGTATTGGCGTAAATCCGCGAAATGCGTCGCCGCCTCGCCTGAAGCGTAAAATCGCGGCCCGGCGTCGTCGCCCTTTGGCGGTGCGCCAATAATGCCGCAGTCGACGAAGGAACATCCGGTCGGCGCGATCGTTGCGGCGACGCGTTCGACCGTCGCCGGATTGATGGCGTTGCAATCCACATAGACGGGCTTGGCATTGCTGGCGGCGAGCACGGGTGCAAAGTGTTGCGCGAGCGCAAGCGCCTCGCCGGGCGGCAGAATGGAAAGAATGAATTCGGCGGCAACGATTTCGGCGTCGCTTGCGGCGATCATGCCGACGCTATGCGCCCGTGACGTGCTCGCGGCGCTCCGCCCCGCCAGCGAAGTGAGCACCTTGACGCCATGATCGGCGAGGCGTTTGCCGACCGCGGCGCCCATGGCACCCGGCGCGATCACTGCGACTATAGCCGTCATGAGGCGATTTATACCGCCTCTCGTGCCCTTTCGGCAGTGGCAGTTTGCAGCCGCCGGCGCTGGACCGGCACACCGCCGTCGGCGCTCGGCTGATAGAACACGCTAAAGCGGGCCGCCGCCTGCTTAAAGACTTGCGCGTCGGCGGGCTTTTTGACTTCGAAGGCGTCAAAGCCCGCGCGCAGCAGAAACTGGAACTGGTCGCGCAACACCTCGCCGGTGGCGCGCAGTTCGCCGCGATAGCCATAGCGCTCGCGCAACAGGCGCGCCTGACTGTACGCGCGACCGTCACGGAACGTGGGAAAAACCAGCGCAACAACCGACAGCCGATCGAGCCATGGCGCAAGCTCGGCGACCTTGCGATTGTTCGGCCAAATGACGCCGATCGGCGCCTTGCGCGCGACGAGTTGGTCGGCGTCGGCCAGAAGCCGCGCCGCCGGCACCAGCACCGGAACGCCGTCCGGAACCGGCGCATCATCGAGCGCACGAACATACCGGTCGTCGACGATGTTGCCGCCTTTAACGAGTGGCATAGACACGCTCCCTGAATGGCTCAATGCCGGTGCGCTTGACCGTATCGACGAACAATTCGTCCGGCCGTGCGCGCAATTCTACATAAGCGGCGGCGATGTCTTCGACGACGTCCGCGACCTGATCGTAAGGCACGGCAGGCCCGACCAGCGCGCCGAGCTTGGCGTCCTCGTCCGCCTTGCCGCCGAGCGTGATCTGGAAAAATTCCTCGCCGTTCTTTTCGACGCCGAGAATGCCGATGTGGCCGACATGGTGATGACCACAAGCGTTGATGCAACCGGAAATATTGACGTGCAGGCGGCCAAGGTCGCGCGCCACATCGAGATTGCGGAAGCGGCGCGTCAATTCCTGCGCGATCGTAATCGAGCGCGTGTTGGCGAGACTGCAATAATCGAGGCCGGGGCAGGAGATGATGTCGGTGATGAGATTGACGTTCGGCGTGGCGACTCCGATCGCATCCAGCGCGCGCCACACCTCCGGCAGATCGCGCTGCGCGACATGCGGCAGCACCAGGTTCTGCTCGTGGCCGACGCGAATTTCGCTGAACGAGTAGCGGTCGGCCAAGTCGGCGATCGCATCCATTTGCTCGGCGGTGGCATCGCCGGGCGTGCCGCCTTCCGGCTTTAAGGACAAGGTGACAATGGCGTAGCCGGGAATTTTATGATCGGCGACCGAATTGCCCATCCAAACGTCGAAATCACGGTCGGCGCGGCGCGCTTGCGCCAGAGCCGGCGGATTGTCGTCGAGCCGCGCGTAAGCCGGATAGGTAAAGCGCGAAGCAATTTCGGCGAGCGCCGCCGGGTCGAGCGCCAGCGCGCCGTCTTTGAAATTCCGCCACTCCGCCTCGACTTCTTTGGCGAAAGCCTCGGCGCCAAGCTCATGGACGAGGATCTTGATGCGCGCCTTGTAAATATTGTCGCGCCGGCCGAACTCGTTGTAGGTGCGCAGGATCGCCTCGACATAGCTCAGCACGTCGCGCGTCGCCAGGAACGGCTTGATGGTCTTGGCGAGGAACGGGGTGCGGCCAAGCCCACCGCCGACCATCACTTCAAAACCGGTCTCGCCGGAGGCGTTGCGATGTAGCCGTAGTGCCAGATCGTGGATCGCCAACGCCGCGCGGTCATGCGCCGAAGCGCCGACCGCAATTTTGAATTTGCGCGGCAGAAACGAAAACTCCGGATGCAGCGTGACATGCTGGCGAATGAGCTCGGCCCAAACCCGCGGATCCTCGAGCTCATCGGGCGCAACGCCGGCCCATTGATCGGTGGTGAGATTGCGCACGCAATTGCCGCTGGTTTGCAGGCCGTGCATGCCGACACTGGCAAGGTCGGCCATGGCGTCGGGCAATTCTTCCAGCTTGATCCAGTGATACTGAATATTTTGCCGCGTGGTGAAATGCCCGTAGCCGCGGTCGTAACGGCGGGCGACGTGCGCCAGCATGCGCAGCTGTTCCGACGACAGCGTGCCGTAGGGAATGGAGGTGCGCAGCATGTAAGCGTGCAGCTGCAGATACACGCCGTTCATCAGCCGCAGCGGCTTGAACTCATCCTCGGTCAATTCGCCCGACAGCCGGCGGGCAACCTGGTCACGGAATTCCGCGACCCGTTCGGTCACCAGCGTGCGATCGAAGTCGTCGTAAAGGTACATGCGCTTGCATTCACTTTCGAGCACGGTCTTGACGACCGGCGCCGTTGTCATGGCGTTTTCTTTTATATGCCGAAGGTTACCGGCAAATCTATCGTCGGGCCGCTTTGCCGGATCAGCTCGCGCAGATTTCCCGGCCGCACCTCGCCTTCGCGCGTCAGCTTGACCGGCGCGATGTAGGCGCCGACCGCATGCAGATCGTCGGCGATCGCGGCGCTCGCCAATGCGCGGGCGACGCCGGCATCGGCGGTGATCGCGGCTTCGCCGAGATTGGTGGTCCACCCGCCGTCGGCGCGCCAATAGACGACGGCACCGTCGCCGACGCGATTGGCCGTAACAACGACCGGACCGGTGATCTTGATTTTTTGCTGCAGCGGCGAGGTCATGGGATGCGCCAAGTCCACCAAAAAGCCGAACGAAGAACGATGTTCCATATATAGGGTCCGATCTACGATCAAGAAGAAGATTATTCTACTAACAACTCGTCCAAGAGGAGTATAATCTCACTTGCTCGACGCCGCGGATGAGAAAGTCTTGTTTTCGGCGGCCGGCTCCGTCGCCCCGCCGCTTTGCATCGATCACCCGAGCACGACACGGCATGGATCGAGAACCTGAGGCAATCCCACAAGTTGCGGCGAGCGGTACGTATGACGCCGCTGAAGTCTTTTGCGTCTTCCTGCGGCTCGGGCTGACGAGCTTCGGCGGACCGATCGCGCATCTTGGATACTTTCGCGACGAATTTGTCGCGCGCCGGCGCTGGCTCGACGAGCACAGCTTTGCCGATCTTGTCGCGCTGTGCCAATTTTTGCCGGGTCCAGCTTCCAGCCAAGTCGGATTTTCTATCGGACTGATGCGCGCGGGCTGTACCGGCGCGCTGGCGGCATGGACCGGCTTCACCCTCCCCTCGGCTATCTTGCTTGTGCTCTTCGCCTACGGTGCAGGCGCCCTGCACGGCGCGGCCGGCACCGGATTGTTGCATGGGCTCCAACTCGTTGCGGTGGCGATCGTGGCGCAGGCGGTGTGGGGGATGGCGCGCACGCTTTCGCCGGACCGCGAACGTGCCGCAATTGCGCTCGCGGCCGCACTCATCAATCTCTTCAGCACATCGTCAGTCGCGCAGATCGGCAGCATTCTGATCGGCGGCCTCGCCGGCCTGTGGCTCTGCCGCGACGCGCCACCGCCAGCCGGCGGTCATGTCGCGATGCCGGTTGCACGTCGAGTTGGGATACTCGCTCTTGTAGCTTTCTTTGGTCTCTTGTTCGGGCTGCCGGTTGTTCAAAGTATCGCGCATTCCCAAGCCGTGGCGCTGTTCCAGGCCTTCTACCGCTCGGGAGCGTTGGTTTTCGGCGGCGGCCATGTCGTGCTGCCGTTATTGCGCGACGCTTTTGTGCCGTCGGGCTGGGTCAGCGACGACGCATTTCTCGCCGGCTACGGCGCGGCGCAAGCGGTTCCCGGGCCGCTATTCACTTTCGCCGCCTATCTCGGCGCCGTAGTCGCGATCGAGCCGCACGGGGCGGCAGGCGCGGCGCTCGGTCTATTCGGGATTTTCATTCCCGGGATGCTGATCCTTCTCGGCACGCTGCCGTTCTGGGACGCATTTCGCAGACGCGAGGGGGCCCAAGCAATGATGCGCGGCGTCAACGCGGCAGTCGTCGGCATCCTTGGCGCCGCGCTCTATAGCCCGGTGTGGACGAGTTCGGTCCACGCGCCTGGCGATTTCGCCATTGCGCTACTCGGCTTTGTATTGCTGATGGTTTACCGCGCGCCGCCGCTGATCGTCGTCATCGTCGGCGCATTGGGCGGCGAATTGCTGGCGCTGGCGCACCTGACTGGATAGCCGGACGCAACACGCCGCGCGGCATCGGGTCCGATCAATCTTCCGGCGACGGCCCGCACCAGCCGGGCAGGTAATTCGCGTCGCTGCTCTTCGCGAATTGCAGCGCACGCTCAATCGCATGCTCAAAGTCGCGCTCGACCGCCCTTCGCTTCATGCGCCGGCGCAGAAAATTCGCCCAGATGAATTCGCTGAACGGCGTCGTATCCTTGGCGAAGCCGCCGGCGCGCCGTAATTCGCCGGCGAGCGAGCGAAACGGGTCGTCGACGAGGCCGGTCACGGACTTCGGAATATCGCTATACGGCCGCCGGCGGCCTTGGTCGTCGAATGGATGCATCCAATTCCGATTGTCCATGACCGTCCAAAACTCGCCGCTTTCGAGCGCGCTCAGATTGGCGACGACGCTAACGGCGAGATCCTTGACGCCCTCGTCATGCAAAGCGCGCGCGAGATGGTGATGATCGATGACGTAGTGGCGTTGCTTCGGCCCGAGGATGACCGGAATCATGTGCTTGCCGAGGAACTCGCCGCCTTTTTTCGTCTTCTTTCCGGTGGTGTCGCGCCAACGTTTGCGCTTCTCAAGCACCTCGCGCATGCCGACGGTGATTTGGGTGGGACGCAGATCGACAATCGAGACTGTCGACAGTATCGGATCCCGAAGGCTCATTGTGATCTCCCATCCGTTGTCTCGGTCCGCTTGAGCCCGCAAAATTCACGGCTCAACGTTTGTTGGATTTTGGTACGATATGAACCAACGTGGCACAAGCCACGGTTGACCGCCCTGTGCCGCGGCAATATGCGCCTCAGCGATGGCCCTCATAGACAAGAGAAGCTCGGCTCGCTAAGGCGAGGAGCCGCCGACCAAAAAAACCTGCCATGAGCAAGCTCCCAAAAACCGGCCTAGCTTCTATTGTCGTGCTGCTTCTTCTCGCCGGCGCCTTCATTGACGCCGCGTTGAGCGAGGAGCCCGGCCCGCGCCCGGCGCAGCATCCGGCGTGCCAGCGTTCGGCCTTCCGCGTCGTCGTCGACGTCGGCCACACGGTCGAGATCCCGGGCGCACTCAGTGCCCGCGGCGTTCCCGAATATACTTTCAATCTTGCGCTCGCCGACGCGATCACCCAAACGCTCGTCGAGTCCGGCTTCGACAAGACCTTTCGGCTCATTACCGCGACCGCGCCGTGGCGCGGCCTGCTCGTGCGGGCGGCGCACGCCAACGAGATGCACGCCGATCTGTTTATCGCCGTGCATCACGATTCAGTACCGGATTATCTGAAGGAGACCTGGCAGTTCGAAGGCAAGGACAATGAATTCAGCGATCGCTTTTCCGGCTACGCCATTTTCGTTTCCAACGACAACGGCGATCGGGTCGGCAGCCTCGCCTTCGGCCATGAGCTCGGCAAAGAACTGCAAGCCCGCGGTCTGCACTACACGCCGCATTACACGCTGCCGCTGATGCGCCGTAATCGACACGAACTTCTCGACGCCGAGGCTGGCGTGTATCGCTACGATCAACTGATCGTGTTGCGGCATACGCTGATGCCGGCCGTGCTTCTGGAGGCCGGATCGATCGTCAACCGGCAGGAAGAACTTGAACTCGCGACGCCCGAGCGGCGCGCGCGCACCGCGCAGGCCGTTGCCTCTGCGGTGGCGGATTTTTGCGATGCACGCGCTCCGCACGTCGTCAACAAGAAATTAACTCAGCCGCCATCTGCGAAATAAATCCGCGGGCAAATTCTTCAAAGGCTCGGGAATAAAAAGCCGCGTTGGCTGCTCTTGTCTGCAGAAGCCGCGTTGATCCAAACAAAGATCGACATCGGCCGCATGGTGGTGGCGCAGTGCCACGCCTCTGCAACAGGAGACTCACATGTCCAATATGCAACGCCGCTTCACGGCGGCGATTCTCACAACTTTGCTGTCGACGACCGTGATTTCGGTGGCGCAGGCCAAAGGCGGCGAAAAAATGCCGGCCCACAAGGCGATCTATAACACCACCCAGGATGCCGCCACGATCAATCGTGAGTCACCGGTGCTGGACGGGACATTCCACATCAACCTCACGTGGCCGCAAGGCAGCCCGGACTATCACGGCTCCAACGGCGGCTAGGCGTCCGCCACGACAGTCAGATTTGGCCGGCGTTACGTCCCCCGCGCCTCCCGCGCGGGGGATTCGCTTTACGTCTTCCATATGCGGACGGCCTATTCCCAAAAAAATTCACGACCTCGGGAATAAAGCGCCACGGCGCCGATCTAGTTCTCGAACGGCCAATTCATCGGCTTTCAGGAGAACGCAAATGAGCGAGTTCGATCAACGGGATGGCTTGAGCCGGCGCAGGGTGCTCGAATGCATGACCTGGGCCGGCACCGGCGTCTTGTGGACGGTAGCCGGCGGCGTGCCACACTCGCTCGGGCTGATCGACCGGGCGGTGGCACAGGAGGCGCGCGGCTTCACCTTCCTGCAGATCAGCGACAGCCATGTCGGCTTCGACAAGCCGGCCAATCCGAACGCGCTCGGCACGCTTGAGGAGGCGGTCGCGCGCATCAACGCCATGCCGACGAAGCCGTCGTTCATGATCCACACCGGCGACATCAGTCATTTGTCGAAGGCCGCGGAGTTCGACAATGCCGACCGGATCATCGGGCAAGCGCGGCTCGATGTGCATTACGTGCCGGGCGAGCACGATTTCCTCGACGAGGAGCGCAAGCTGTACGGTGAACGCTATGGCCGCGGCACCAAAGGCGCGGGCTGGTACAGTTTCGACGCCAACGGCGTGCATTTCATCGGACTGGTCAACGTCGTCGATCTGAAAGCCGGCGGATTAGGCAATCTCGGCAGCGACCAACTGGAGTGGCTCGAAGACGATCTTAAAGGCCGCTCGGCCTCAACGCCGATCGTCGTCTTCGCCCACATCCCGCTATGGACGGTCTATCCGGAATGGGGCTGGGGCACCGAAGACGGCGCCCGAGCGCTCGAATACCTAAAGAAGTTCGGCTCGGTCACCGTACTCAACGGCCACATCCATCAAGTGATGCAGAAGGTCGAGGGCAACGTCACGTTCCACACCGCGCGCTCGACCGCCTTTCCGCAGCCCGCGCCGGGCACGGCGCCGTCTCCGGGTCCGATGAAGGTCGCCGACGACGAGCTGCGCGCGCTGCTTGGCACCGCCAGCATCACCTTCCAGCCGAGCAAAGAGCGGCTCGCGATCATCGACAGCCCGCTGCAGGGCTAAGAGGAGACGGGAATATGCGACGTACAATCCGAAGCTTGGCGATCGCGGCCGTCTTGGGCGCCGCCGCAGCCGTCCCCCTCGGCGCGGCGGTGCTGGCGGCCGGCGAGGCGGCGACGCCCGCCACCATCACCATCGATAATTTCACCTTCAACCCGAAAGGCCTGACGGTGAAGACGGGAACGACCATCACTTGGAGCAATAAAGACGATATCCCGCACGGGATCGCCTCGACCAACAACGCGTTTAAAAAATCGAAAGCGCTTGATACCGACGACAGCTTCTCGTTTACCCTCACCGCGCCCGGCACATATCAGTATTTCTGCTACCTGCATCCGCAAATGACCGGGACAATCGTGGTAGAAGCGGACGCCGGGGGCGGCGCCGGGCACTGATGCTCGATCGCGCGCAGTCACCGGCTTTGACCGGATTGTGGGCGGCCAAGCATACCACCATGTCTGCAGAAACCGATGCCGAGCGAGGAAGACGTTTTCGCGAAGCGGCGCTGCCGCATCTGGACGATGTGTACACGCTGGCGCGTTACCTCCTGCGCGACAAGGCCGACGCCGATGATGCGGTGCAGGAATGCTACCTGCGGGCGCTTCGCCACTTCGACAGTTATCGGGGACCGGCCATGAAGCCGTGGCTGCTCGCCATTCTGCGCAACGTCTGCAATGCCGAGTTCGCGCGGCGCGCGGCCCAGCGTACGACGCCGGCAGACGCGCCCCAGGAGCCTGTGAACGACGAGCCACTGTGGCAGGAACCGCAAGCCTCGCCGGAGACCGAGCTGATACGCCATTGCGACGGCGAAACCATCCGCCGGCTCGTCGCAGCACTGCCGCCCGCGTTCCGCGAAGCCGTCGTGCTTCGCGATATCAACAATCTTTCGTATCGCGACATTGCCGAAGTCGCCGGCGTGCCGGTTGGAACAGTGATGTCGCGGCTCGCGCGCGCGCGTTCCATGCTGCGCGCCGCTTGGAATGCCGAAGAAGGGACGGCGTCATGAATTGCTCGGAAGCCGAAATTCTGATTCATGCCCTGCTCGACAACGAGCTCGATGCCGGCCATGCGTGCGAAGTGGAAGCGCATATTTCCGGCTGCGCCGATTGCACCAAGAGGCTTGCGGCGTTCCGCAGCATGCGTCAGTCGATGGCCGAAGCGAATTTGAAGGAAGCGGCGCCGCTTTATCTGCGCGAACGCATCGAAGCGTTGGTGCCGGCGCCGTCATCGGCAGCCGCGACCGCTGCGTCCGAGGCGCCCGCGCCGCGCATTGCTCCATGGCGAATCAGCCGGCGCTTCTTCGCCGGCGGTTTTGCCACCGGCGCGGTGCTTTCCGGCGCCATTGCGGCGACGCTCGTGGTCGGCGTCTTTCGCAGCGACGAGGATCGCCTGATCACGGGAGAAGTGATCTCGGCACATATGCGCTCGCTGCAACCCGGCCATCTCACCGACGTCGAAACCAGCGACCAGCACACGGTCAAGCCGTGGTTCAACGGCAAGCTCGACATGGCGCCGCCGGTCATCGACTTGACGGCCCAGGGTTTTACGCTGATCGGCGGCCGGCTTGACGACGTCAACGGCGAGACCGCGGCAGCCATCGTTTACCGGCGCCGCAACCATGTGATCAATCTGTTCGTCGCCCGCGAATCGGGTAGTGGGCACGAGACCATCGCGAGCTACAGCCGGCATGGATTCAATGTACGGCAGTGGACCAAGGATGGGCTCGATTTCTGGGCGGTCAGCGACATCAACGGCGCCGAACTCGACGAATTTTGTCAAAAGCTCGTCGCCGCGCTTACCCCCGCGCCGTCGCGCTCCTGACTGGCTTCCCGCCCCGTTACGGGTTAAACCAGCGCCAGGGTCGACCGCAGTAAACGCCTGCCGAGCGTGGCGAAGGCAAGCCCGCTGAGCGTGCGGGACGTTTTTCCATCATGGATCAGCGCACCGACGACGAAAATCGCCTGGACACTGGGCCGGGCCGACAACCGAAACCGGCGATCGGCGACGCGAAGAAGCCGCAAGCCTGGGTCGACAACATGCGCCGGCGCCGGCGCCCGGTGTTGATCGTGGCGGCGCTGATCGTTGTCGGCATCGTCGCCGCGGTCACCTGGTGGATCAACACCAGCGGCTACGAGACGACCGACGACGCTTTTATCGATGCCCGCACCGTATCGATCAGCGCGCAGGTCGCCGCCGCCATTGTCGACGTGCCGGTGACCGACAATCAATTGGTGGAAGCCGGCGCCGTTCTGTTGCGGCTCGACGACCGCGACTACAAAGCGCAGGTCGATCAGAGCAAAGCCAACGTCGCCAATATCGGCGCCCAACTTGCCGCCCAGGAGGCTCGCATCGAGCAGGCCGGGAAACAGGCCTCCGAATCGCATGCTAATCTGGTCTTCGCCGAGCAGCAGGAAGAGCGCTACACCGATCTCGTTAAAAAGGGCGCGGTGACCGTCGAGCAGGCGCAGCAATACGCCTCGGCGCTGCGCCAGGCACAAGCCAATTTTTCCGCGGCACAAGCCAACGCTGTCGCAACCGAAAAGCAGCTTCCAGTGCTGCAGGCGCAACGCACACTAGCCGAAGCACAATTGGAGCTGGCAGAGGCAAACCTGTCGCGCACGGTGATCACCGCGCCGGTTGCCGGCCGCGTGGCGCGACTAACGGCCGCCAAAGGCAACTATGCCTCCATCGGGCAGGCGCTGCTGATGTTCGTACCGCGCGACGTTTGGGTGACGGCAAACTTCAAGGAAACCCAGCTGTTGACGGTCAAGCCCGGCGATCCGGTCGACATCAGCATCGACACCTATCCTGGCCGCAGATTCAAAGGGCACGTCGACAGCATTCAGGCGGGCAGCGGCACCGCGTTCAGCCTGTTGCCCGCCGAAAACGCCACCGGCAATTACGTCAAGATCGTGCAGCGCGTCCCGGTGAAGATCGTGTTCGACGAGCCGCCCGACGTACTGCTCGGCCCCGGCATGTCGGTCGTGCCGACCGTGCGGACGAAATGAGCGAGCAAGCGCAGTTTTCCGGACCATTGAGCCGCTCGGCGGCGGGCAACAGAAGTCCATGGCTGATCGCGGTCGTCGTCTCGCTGGCCACCTTCATGGTGGTGCTGGACACGGCCATCGCCAACGTGGCGCTGCGTCATATCGCCGGAAGTCTCGCGGTCAGCGTCGATGAAAGCACCTGGGTGGTCACCACTTATTTGATCGCCAACGCGGTGATCCTGCCGGTCAGCGGCTGGTTGTCGAATGTGATCGGCCGCAAGCGCTTCTACATGCTCTGCGTGGCGCTCTTTACGATTGCGTCGCTGCTGTGCGGGCTGGCGCAGAGTCTCAACGCTTTGCTGGTGTTCCGCATTTTTCAGGGCCTCGGTGGCGGCGGCATGCCGACCAGCGAGCAGGCGATGCTGGCCGACACCTTCCCGCCGCGGCAGCGCCCGCAAGCGTTCGCGATCTACGGGATCGCCGTCGTCGTCGCCCCGACCGTTGGCCCGACCATCGGCGGCTGGATCACCGATAATTACTCATGGAACTGGATCTTCTTGATCAACGTGCCGGTCGGCATCGTGTCGCTGGTGCTGGTGCAATGGCTGGTCGACGAACCTGAGGTGCTCGAACGTGAGCGCCGCGAATATATTGCGGGCGGCATCAAGGTTGATTGGATCGGACTGGGTCTCATCGCGCTCACCTTCGGTTCGCTCGAATTCGTGCTCGACCGCGGCCAGATCGACGACTGGTTCCATTCGACGACGATCATCGTCTTCGCCACCGTCGCGACCTGCTCGTTCATTTTTTTCGTGCCTTGGGAACTCACGCGCGACGACCCGATTGTCGATTTGCGACTGCTGCTCCATCGGCAGTTCGGCATGGCATTCATCGCCATGTTCGGGGTCGGCGCGGTCCTCTTCGGTTCGAACCAGATCACGCCACAGTTGATGCAAACGAACTTTCCTTACACCGCGATGCTTTCGGGGCTGGCGATGATGCCGGGCGGCCTCGCCATGCTGGTGATGATGCCGATTGCCGGCAAAATCATTCCGTATATGGAGCCGAAATATTGGATGGCGATCGGTTTCGCCATCATCGCGCTGGCGATGTGGTACTCGACCTCGCTGGTCCCCGACGCGAGCTTCTCGTATTTCGCGACGGTGCGCATTTTGCAGACCATCGGCATGCCGTTCATGTTCATCCCGATCAATTCCGTCGCCTATACCGGACTACCGCCGCGAAAAACCAGCGAAGCGTCGGCGCTGGTCAACGTCGCGCGCAATCTCGGCGGCAGCGTCGGCATCTCGCTCGCGAATGTCGAATTGGTGCAAAGATCGCAATTCCACCAGGCGAGGATGGTCGACAATTTAACGCAGACCTCGCCGGCGATGCAGTCGACAATGCATAACTTGACCGACTATTTCACGCAGTTCGGTTCGCCCGCGAGCGCGCAGGCGCGCGCGTTCGGTTACATCGGGCAACTGATCGGCCAACAAGCCGCGCTGATGGCCTATATCGACATCTTCTACACCTGGGCGATAGTCGCAGCACTGCTCGTGCCGGCGGTGCTGCTATTGGTCAAGCGCATCGGGCCGGTCAGCGGTGCGGCTGCAACGGGCCACTAAAGTCCTGCAACGCGGCGGCAACGCCTCGATCGTGTGCACGCCGCTGAAAAAATGCCCCGCGGCAGAATCATTCTACACCACCGGCCACCGCCGCAAAATCATTCCGCGCCGATAAATCGCAGCCAAAGCCGGCGAATTGGGGAAAACGCCGACAGCGGAAATGCGACCCGCTTTCGCCATCAAATGTCCATCGTGCATCGGCACTCTTTTTGCTTGGTGTCGTTACCGGAGGGTATGGGGGGTTACTGACTGACCCCGGACGACGATTGCCGGGAAGAAAGGAGAGTCGCCAATGTGTGACTTCAGCCTCCAAAGCGTGCGATCGCGACCCGCCAAAGTCGGCGACAAGCTAGTGACACGCGATTTCGGTACCGGAACGCGTGGATTTGCCGCTGCTGACGACCTCGGCACGGCGGTATGTTTGCTTCCAGGCACGGAGCTCGCCTTTACCGGCGAGGTGGCGTGCCTGCCGGCCGGCCTGCTTGGTTGGAAGACCAAGACCATCAACCACCAGACCGCCATCTTCCGTCAGGTCAACAAGGAGAAGTTGGCCGCGCATCACGATGCGCTTGAGTTTCCCGATGGGCGCACCGTGCTGTTGACGCTTCTGTGCGAGGGCCAGGCTGCGACCGTTCTACAACTGCCGGCGCAGCCGAAGACCGAGGCGGAAGCGCGCGAGCAGGAACGCGTGGGGTATGTCGGCTGACGCGTAGCCGATAGCGCTTGCCCTGCCGCAGAGCAGGTCTGCAAACACCGCGTGAGAACCGGCCGCCCCTTGGGCGGCCGGCGTTTTTTTGCCGCAGCCCGGCGGGCGGAGTAGATTTCGCTCCCGCTCGCCTGCCAATTTTTTCACGCCACCAGTCATGAACGACAATCCGGCCAATACTGAAGGCAAGACGCCCGCCGCTGTCACTAATGGCGGCGGCAAACCGTCGACGCGATCATTGTTTTGGTCGGTCTTTCCGTCGGTCATGCTGCCGATGTTTCTGGCGGTTGCGGATCAGACGATCGTTGCGACCGCGCTGCCGGCCATTGCCACCGACCTGGGCGATGTCGATCGGATCTCCTGGGTGGTGGTGTCGTATCTCGTCGCCAACACGGTGGCCGCGCCGGTCTACGGGCGGATCGGCGATGCGTTCGGCCGCCGCAATATGATCCTCACGGGACTTGTGATCTTCATGCTCGGCTCGGTCTGCTGCGTGTTCGCGCCGAGCATCGCATGGTTGACGGCGGCGCGGGTGCTGCAGGGCTTTGGCGGCGGCGGGCTGATGACGCTCTCGCAGGCGCTGGTCGGCGAGACCATCCCGCCGCGTGAACGCGGCCGCTATCAAGGCTACCTAGCCGGCGTCGCGGTCGCGTCCAGCACATTCGGCCCGGTCGCCGGCGGCTATCTGACGCAAGCGTTCGGTTGGCGCTCGATCTTCCTGGTCAATGTGCCGCTCGGTCTTGCAGCAATGGTGCTGGTGTTGCGGCTCAAGACCAAGCCCGGCGAATGGCGGCGGATCAGTTTCGATGCGCCCGGCCTTGTGCTGTTCACATTCTTCGTTGGTCCGGTGATTTTGGCGCTGGAGCAAGTTCAGCAAATGGACGCGCGCGCCCTGCCCGGGATTTTAGGATGTCTGGCATTGGGGGCGGTCGCGCTGGTCGCATTGGTCTGGCAGGAGCGCCATTCGCGCTCGCCGCTTATTCCGCCGCTCCTGTTCCGAAATCCGTCGATCTGGCGCAGCGACGGATTGGCGGCCTGCCACGGCGCCGCGCTCGTTTCGCTGGTTGCGTTCCTGCCACTTTATCTGCGCGCGGTGCGCGGCGCCTCGCCAGCCGAAACCGGACTACTGATGCTGCCGCTGATGTTCGGCATCGGCATTGGCTCGTTGGTCACCGGACAACTAGTGACGCGAACCGGACGGACGGCGGTTTTCCCGTCCTTTGGGTTGGTGGCAGCGACGTTAGGATTGCTGCTGCTCGCCTTTTGGCTTCCGCGCTTATCACTCTCGCAACTGCCCTGGGCGTTGGGTTTTCTCGCTTGCTTCATGGGTACAGTCATGGGCGTGGTGCAGGTGACCGTCCAGGCGGTAGCCGGGCAGCAGATGCTCGGCACCGGCGCAGCCATGGTGCAGTTCTCGCGCTCGGTCGGTGCCGCTTTCGGTACTGCCTCGGTGGCTACGGTTTTGTTCTCGTTTATCGCGTTGACCGACAGCCAGGCCGCAAGCCTGTTCGCGAGCCTGATCGACCGCGGTCCGGAAGCGATTGCGGCACTGCCGGCGGCGCAGCAGACGATCGTGGAAACGGAGATCGGCGAAGCCTTTCGCGCGGCTTTCGTCACAATCGCGGCTTTCACCAGTCTCGGCGCTTACTTAGCCTTCTCGATGCCGCAGCGGCGCGTGTAGTGCGGCGGCAGCCAATTGATCCAAAAATGCCGCCCGGTTAGCCTGCACCGGGGACGACCAGGGCGCGACCAGTGCGAGGCTTAGCAACTCATGGCCGATACGGCTGAGAAACCGGCATCCGATCTTCCCGACACGGCGCGCAATCGTCATATCTTCGGCCCCGGCCCAAAGCGAATCCTGGCCATCGACGGCGGCGGCGTGCGCGGCGTCATCGCGCTCACATTCCTTGCCCAGATTGAAGCGATCCTTCGCACGCGCACCAAGAATCCCGAGCTTCGGCTCTGCAACTATTTCGATCTGATCGGCGGCACGTCGACCGGCGCCATCATCGCCGTCGGTCTTGCGCTCGGCTATCCAGTCGAACGCTTGATCGACATTTACAGCTCGCTGTCGCGCGAAGGATTCAAAAAGAGCCTGCTTGGCTTCGGCGGATTGCTAACGCCGAAATTCAAGGAAGCGCCACTGGCCAAGGCCATTTACGATCGCGTGCAAGATGAGACCTTAGGTTCCGATAAACTGCTGACTGGGGTTTGCATCGTCGCCAAACGGCTCGATACCGATAGCGTCTGGGTGATGCACAACAATCCGCTCGGCAAATATTACGGCGACGATAACCCGGCGAAGAAGTTCAAAGGCATCCCCAACAAGGATTTTCCGCTGCGCAACCTGTTGCGCGCCAGCACCGCCGCGCCGAGTTATTTTATGCCGCAAAGCATCGAGGTGGCGCACGACGACGATGGCAAGGTCGTCAAAGGACTTTTTGTCGATGGCGGCGTCAGTCCGCACAACAATCCGGCACTGCTGATGTTCATGCTGGCAACGATCAACGGATACAAATTCTGCTGGCCGACCGGCGCCGACCGATTGATGCTGGTTTCGGTCGGCAATGGATCCACCAGCGAGTCGCCGACGCACGACAAAGGACTAAACATCCTTGCGGCTTTGCTCGGTGTCAAAGCACTGACTTCCATGATGCAGGATTGCAGTCAACTGAACGAAGCACTGCTGCAATGGATGTCGCGATGCCCGAATCCGTCACGGATCGACCGCGAGATCGGGGACTTGTCCGGCGATCAGCTCGGGCCGCAACCGCTCCTGCATTACGTTCGTTATGACGTCGAACTCGAAACCAAATGGCTTCACGGTCTGGGGCTTTCCTATAGCCGCGAGAGGCTGGCGGAGATCGGCCAATTCGACCGTCCCGATCTGTTGCCGGAATGGTTGAAAATCGGGCGCTTAAGCGCCGAAGCCTATGTGAAGGATGTACACTTCCCGTCCGCGTTCGATGCCATTCCCGAACCGGTCGGCTCCACAGTCGTCATCGGATGAAAATGAGTGCGCTGCCGCAGCCGGTCTAAGACTCGGCTGCGGCGACGAAATGGGTAACTTTCGGCTCGCCGTCCTGATTGAAACGGTCCACCGTATCCTGCATCACGCGGTCGGCCTTGGTGACGCGCTCGTGTTGGCGCAAATGTTCCATCCACGATTCGACCAGGAACGTTTCCAGCATGCGGCCTTCTTGTGCGGTGTCCTCGAAAACGCCCCAGGCATAGGCGCCGTCGCGGCGGCGGCCGTGTTCGAGCTTGGCGAGCGCTTGCAGAAAGGCGTCCCGGTCCTGCGGGCGGATGCGGTATTCGACCGTCACCAGGACCGGACCGCGGTCACGGCTAATGTGCTTGGCCACGATCGGCGCCGGCCAATGCATCGACGGCGAAAGATCGATGCCCGCCCCGGTTTGCAGTTTCCAGCGCCAAGTCAAGGGTATTGCCAAGACGGCCCCGGCGGCGGCGAGAAAATGCGCGTACGGCAGCCCGATCCATTCGGCGACTTCGCCCCACACCGCGCTGCCAAGCGTTAGGCAGCCGAAAAACACCGTGATGTAGATGGCAAGGCCGCGACCGCGCACCCAATCGGGCAAGGCAACTTGCGCCGACACGCTCAGCGTCGCCAGTGACGCGATCCAGGTTGCCCCAGCAATGACGCTGCCGAGGAGCGCGGCGATCGGTTCGTGGGCGAAGCCGTAAAGAGTCATCGCCGCCGTCTGACCAAGCGCGCCGAATGCCATCAGGCGATCTGCGCCGAGTTTTGCCTTGAGCCACGGCAGGAAAAACGCGCCGCAGACAGCGCCGGCGTCGATCGCGCCCAACAGCACGCCGTAGAGACTTGGCCCGCCGGCGATCTGCTGGCGCGCCAGTAACGGCAACAGCGCCCAATAAGCACTGGCGAACAGAAAAGAGCCGACCGCGCGCACCAGCGTTGCGCGCAGATGCGGGTTGTGCCGCGCATAGCGAACACCGGTCAGCATGGCCTGACCGAAACGTTCGGCCGGCAAAAGCGAACGCGGCCCCCGCGCTTCGCGCCACCAAACGAGCGCGCCGACGATGCCCAGATTGGAAATAGCGTTGAGCCAGAACGGCGACGCGATACCGAATGCGGAAATAAACGCGCCGGCGAGCGCCGGGCCGATGGCGCGCGAAATGTTGACGCCGACGCTGTTGGCGGCAATGGCGGGAGACAATTCGTCCTTGGGAACGAGTTGCGGCACAACCGCTTGCCACGCCGGTCCGGTCAACGCACCGGCCGCGCCGAGCAGGAGCGTGAAGAGAAGCAAATTGACCGGCGTCGCCAAGCCAAATCCAACCAGCGCCGCAAAGACGGCCGCCACCACCGTGTAAAGCGATTCCACGACGAAAAGGTATTTGCGTCAGTCAAAAATATCGGCGAACGCCCCGGCCGGCAGCGCCAACAAAAAAATCGGCAAATTACTCGCGACCTGCACCAGGGCGACGATCAGCGGGTCGGGATTGAGGCCCGTCATCAGCCAACCGGAAGCGGCACTGTACATCCAGCCGCCGACATTGGAGACGAGCGTAGCCGTCCAGATGACGGCGAACGCCGGATGCCGAAACGGCACGGCAAAAGGTTGGGCTGGATGCGCGGGCGCTTTGCTCATCGCACGTCAACCGAGCGGCTTGTGCGCGAGCCAGCGGCCTCCTTCGGCGGCGGCAAAAAGCTCGGCCAGAGCCGTATTCATTTTCGCCGGCTCTTCGCTGGTGATGTTGTGGCCGGTGCGCGGAATGACCAGAAGCCCCGCGGTCGGCACAGTGCGCTTGAGAAACACACTGCCTTCAAGGCAGGTGTCGTCCTCGTCGCCGACGATGACCAGAAGCGGCGGCGAGAAGCGCCGCAAATCCGCTTCCATGTCCCACAATGTCGGACGGCGCGCCTGCACCATGGTCATGGTCAGTGCATGGCCTTGCGACGAATGCTCGGCGAACATCCGGGAGAATTCGGCGAAGCCGCGCGGGTCTTTGTATTTATGGCTCAGTCGCGTCGGCGTATCGGCGTAGCCCGCGGCCGCATCGGCCATGCTGGTGGCCGCGAACATCGCGCCGGTTTCCCGCGCCTGTTTGCGCATCGCCTCGCGCGCCGCCGGATCGGCGACCGAACCCCAGCCGCAGCCGGCCGCGGTCACCGAGATGCAACGGCCCGGATGCCGGATGCCGACATGCAGGGCGGTATACGCGCCCATGGAATGACCGACGATGTGGGCCTTGCCGATGCCGAGCGCCTCCATGAGCGCGATGACGTCGCCCTGCGCAATGCCCTGCCCATAGCGCTGTGGATCGCCGGGAATATCGGACGGCGGATAGCCGCGCGCCGAAAACGTCACGCAGCGATGCGCGCGTGAGAAATAGCGCATCTGCGGCTCCCAGGTGCGATAGTCGCCGGCGAATTCGTGGACGAACACGACGGGCGTGCCGCTGCCGGCCTCTTCGTAATACAGCTTGGTATCGTCGGTGCTCGTCATGAGCGGCATTAGCCACCTCACATCTGCGGGTTAAGCGGCGCGCGCCAGCCATTGGAATTCGCTGATTTGCGTCACCGGAGCCGGCATATCGCCGCCAACCATGTCGTAACCTATGGCACGCAATATCCCACTCGCCGGATTCATCGCGACCGCAAGGCGCGTATAGGGATTGAGTACCGGCTCACGCACCCAGTCGAAGGCGCCCGAAGCCAATGAGCCGTTCCACGCTGCCAAGCACTCCTTCTTCGCCTGGCTGACTCGGCCGGCTTCATCGAACGAACAAACAAAAAAGCGACGCGTACCGATGCGCCCTTCCCAGCCCGGCCGGCGCGGCACCCAATCGTTCGCGGCGCTGGTGTCGTCGTCGCGGGTGACAAACTCCGTTTCGGTGCGCTCGATGACGCAACGCTCGGCGGCGGCACAGCCGACGAGCGTATAGATCACCGGCTGCGCCACCGGTGTCGTCTCCAGAAGCCTGCGCGCGGCGGCGAAGTCCGCGCACACCTCGAAAGCGCGGCGCAGCAGCTGGTCCGGCGCCATGCGGCCGGCGCCTGCCGCCACGCGTCCCACATTAGCGAGATAGTCGCAGGGGCGCAGATAGCGGTGGCGGGTGCGCCGCCACATCGGCGCCTGGTTGAGCGCGGCCGCAAAGCGGCCGGGCGCCATCGCGGTGAGAACGCCGACAAAGCCGGGCCAGGTGACGCTGATGAAATCGCCGCGCTCACCGCGCATATGGGCGAGCTCAGTGTGATGGCCGAGGCCGCGGAACGGCCAGTCGAGCGTGCGCATGAGCCAAGGCACGCCGTCTTCTTCGCTCGCTCGCGCCGTGCAGCCCCACTGGTACGATGCGTTGAGCAGCCACACGCCCGAGACATCAAGCGCGGCGGCGATCTGGGCGATTTCCGCCAGATATGGCGAATGCGATCGCCTCAAGGCGCGGTGCGACAGCCAGTCGAGTGCCGGCAGCAGTGGCCGCGCCGCGGCCGGGAAAAAGCTCAGGCATGAATCGCGCAGCGCTCGCGCCCGAGCGGCGCTTTCGCGGGCATGACGAGGCGGCCCGCCGTCGCGGACGTCAACTATGGGAATAACCGGCAGGCGCGCACTCATGTCCGGTTAGCTCTCGCGCGGGACGTGTTGGACCGAGTTGGCCGCAATTGTCGCTGCGGTCGGACGGTCGGTTAAACGATCCGTTAACTCGAACATTCCCAGATATTGCCTCCCGAATCATCGCCTCGCCAATCTATCTCGATTTGGGCGGTCAGGTCGCGTTCTAGCGTCGATTTTGAGCATCGGACGGTTAGGGCGCTCCATGGCTGCATCGCCGCGGCTTGCTTATTGGATATTCGTTGGCGTATCCGTCGCACTGCTGTCGGTCGCGACCGACAACGACGCCAACGCTGGGCCGCCCTACATGACCGACGATCCCGAGCCGGTCGAATATCAGCATTTCGAATTCTACACGCTTTTTATCGGAACCATGGTGCGCGGCGACACCTCCGGGACTGCGCCAGGCTTCGAATTCAACTACGGCCTGATCCCGAATGGGCAGATCCACATCATCGCGCCGTTGACGTTCGACGCCCCTGCCGGCGGCGCTGCCGTGTCCGGTAACGGCGACACTGAGCTCGGCTTCAAATATCGCTTCATCGACGAAGACCCGCACGGCAGCATGCCGATGGTCGGCGTCTATCCCTTGGTCGAACTGCCGAGCGGAAATGAAAGCCTTGCGCTCGGCGCCGGTTACGTGCGCGCGTATTTTCCAGTCTGGATTCAGAAGAGCTTCGGCGAGTGGACCACCTACGGCGGCGGCGGCTACTGGATCAATCACGGCGATGGCACGGCCAACCGCGATTACTGGTACATGGGCTGGGTATTACAGCGGCAAGTGACGCAACAGCTCGCCATCGGGGGCGAGATCTTCCACCAGACCGCGACGGTCTCGTTCGGCAGCACCGATCCCGCCTTCACGCGGCCCACAACCGGCTTCAATATCGGGGCTGTCTACGATGTAGATGAGCACAATCACATTCTCGCCTCGGTCGGCGCCGGCCTCCAGAACGCGTCCACTACCAATCAATTTTCTTGGTACCTTGCCTATCAACTCACGGGATCCTTTGGCGCGGAAAAACGCGCGGCCGAAGGCGGCGGCTACGAAAAGTAATGCGCCGCAACGGCACGACTTATCGCCGCGTTTTCGCGTATAATCCCGCCGCTTTCCCTCAACGCAGCGGAATATGGCGGACATGCAGACGACGAAACTCGGGCGCACCGGCCCAACGGTGAGCATTTTGGGCCTGGGCTGTATGGGCATGTCGCCCGGCATCTACGGGCCATCGGACGAGGCCGAAAGTATCGCCACGATCCGGGCCGCGATGGACGGCGGCATCACGCTGATCGATACCGGCGACTTCTACGGCGTGGGCCACAACGAGATGCTGATCCGCCGCGCGCTCGAAGGTGTGCCGCGCGACCGGTATGTGCTGTCGGTGAAGTTCGGCGCCTTGCGCGATCCGGCCGGCGGCTGGCTGGGCAATGACTGCCGGCCGCAAGCGGTGAAGAATTTTCTCAGCTATTCGCTGCGCCGGCTCGGTACCGATTACATCGACATCTACCGCCCTGCGCGTCTCGACCCGGCGGTGCCGATCGAAGATACCGTCGGCGCCATCGCCGACCTCATCCGTGCCGGCTACGTCCGCCATGTCGGCCTGTCCGAGGTTGGCGCCGACACCATCCGCCGCGCGCATGCGGTCCATCCGGTCGTCGACCTGCAGATCGAATATTCGCTGATGAGCCGCGGCATCGAGGCATCGATCCTGCCGACCACGCGACAGCTCGGCATCGCCATCACGGCCTACGGGGTGCTGTCGCGCGGTCTGCTCAGTGGACGGGTTCCTTCGGCGGGGACCAAAGGCGACCTCCGGGTGATCCGCATGCCGCGTTTTCTCGACGGCAATCTCGAAAAGAACCTGAGGCTGGTCGAGGCGCTCGGCCAAATCGGCGCCGAGAAGGGCGCGACCGCGGCGCAACTTGCGCTCGCCTGGGTGCGCTCGCGCGGCGACGACATCGTTCCCGTCGTCGGCGCCCGCCGCCGCACGCAGCTCGATGAAATGTTGGGCGGCCTTCTCCTTACGCTCAACGCCGCCGATCTCGCGCGCATCGACGCCGCGGTCTCGCCCACGCTGACCGCCGGCGCGCGCTACGACGCCACGCAGATGGCGCATCTCGACAGCGAAGTAGTGACTAAAGCACCGGCTTGATCGGAGCGCTTCTTCCCTGAGATAATCCGCGCCGGCTCCGACGCTCACGATCGACCGCGACAGACGGTCGGCGCGCCGGACGACGGGAGGGAAGCGTGTCCGATTACGATTACATTATTGTTGGCGCAGGTTCGGCCGGCTGCGCGATCGCGTCGCGCCTGTCCGAAGATTCGTCGGTCGACGTTTTGCTGTTGGAAGCCGGTAGCGCCGAGCACACCGACGATCGCATTGCCTCGCCGCAACGCGCCTGGGAGTTGTGGACCACGCCGTTCGATTGGGCCTTCACGACCGCGCCGCAGCGGGACGCACAGAACCGTCCGATCTTCTGGCCGCGTGGCAAGGTTCTTGGCGGATCGAGTTGCCTCAATGGCATGATCTATATCCGCGGCGCCGCCGCCGACTACGATCATTGGGCCTATCTCGGCAACACCGGCTGGGACTACGAAAGCGTCCTGCCCTACTTCAAGAAGTCGGAGGACTATTACGGCGGCGCGTCGCACTACCACGGCGTCGGCGGACCGTTGCGGGTATCGCGCATCACCGAACCAAATCCTTTGACCGAAATCTTTATCGACGCCACGGTGCGCGCCGGCCACCCCATCAACTATGACTTTGCCGGGCCCGAACTCGTCGGCGTCGGCTTGACCGATCTGACGGTGCGCGACGGCCGCCGCTGCGACGCGGCGTCGGCGTTCCTTAAGCCGGCGCACAACCGCAACAATCTTACGGTGCAAAGCGGGGCGCACAGTCACCGACTCCTAATCGAGAACGGGCGCTGCCAGGGCGTGGTTTACGAACGCGAGGGCAAGCTGCATTCCGCGCGCGCCGCCGCCGAAGTCATTGTATGCGGCGGCACGCTGGGCTCGCCGCGATTACTCCTGCTCTCCGGCATCGGCCCGGCGGCGGACTTAAAAAAACTCGGCATCGAGGTGAAGGCGGATTTGCCCGGCGTCGGCCAAAATCTGCACGATCATGTTTTGAGTTTCGTCATCCATGAGGCCAGCCGGGGGCTTCCGCCGCACAAGAACAACATCCTCGAGGCTCATCTGTTCGCCAAAAGCGATCCGGCGCTGCCCGTGCCCGATCATCAACCGCTGTTCATGTGCAAGGCGCCGCCGCTGCCGACGCTGGAAATTCCCGACAACGCCTATGCGATCGCGCCTGGCATCATTCGTCCGGTATCGCGCGGTGAGCTGAAACTCACCGCCAACGATCCGTCGGCGCCGCTGCACATCGATCCGCGTTATTTGAGCGAGCCGACCGACCTCAACACGCTGGTCCGTTCGCTGGAAGTCGCGATCGACATTTTGGAGAGCCCGCCCTTCGCCAAGTGGCGCAAACGCTCGCTCTATCCGAAAGCGAAGACCCGCGCCGAGCGGGTCGAATGGGTGCGGCAGACCTGCGAGAGCTACCACCACCAGGCCGGAACCTGCAAAATGGGCATCGACGCCTTAAGCGTCGTCGATCCGCAATTGCGGGTGTACGGCATCGACGGTTTGCGCGTTGCCGACGCCTCGATCATGCCGGCAGTGACCAGCGGCAATACCAACGCGCCGTCGATCATGATCGGGGAAAAGGCCGCCGATCTCATCCGCAGCGCTGAGGCGCCGGCGCTGAAAGCGGCTTAACGAGATCAATCAGCCCGCCGCATCATTCGTAGCGACGCTCCGTCCACCATGGAAAGTACGCCGGCATATCTTTCGAAACCGTCTCGGTAAACTCCGGCGGGCGTTTTTCGAGGAAGGCCACGACGCCTTCGCGCACGTCGGCGCTGCGGCCGCGCTCGAAGATGCCGCGGCTGTCGATCTTGTGGGCCTCCATCGGATGATCGGCTCCCAACATGCGCCAGATCATCTGCCGCATGAGCGCGACCGAAACCGGGGCGGTCGCGTCGGCGAACTCGCGCGCCAGCGCACGGGCCGCCGGCATCAGTTCATCGGGCGGTACGACCTTGCTGACCAAGCGGCCGCGCAATGCTTCCTCCGCATTGAAGACGCGGCCCGACAAGCACCATTCCAGCGCCTGCGCCGGTCCGACGAGGCGCGGCAGAAACCAGCTCGACGCCGCCTCCATGACGATGCCGCGGCGGGCGAAAACAAACCCGAAGCGCGCGTCCTGCGACGCGATCCGCGCGTCCATCGGCAAAATCATCGTGGCGCCGATGCCGACCGCAGGCCCGTTAATCGCGGCAATCACCGGTTTGAGGCAGTCGAAGATGCGCAAGGTGACGCGGCCGCCGCCGTCGCGCATTGCCTCGTCGGAATAATCCGGATGGCCGTCGGCGGTTTGCCGCGGCGGCCGGCGTTCGAAGGTCGCGGCGCCGCCGGCGCAGAACGCCCGCCCGGAACCGGTGACGATCACCGCGCGCACATCGTCGTTGGTGTCTGCGGCGGCAAAGGCGTCGATCAGGTCCGTCGTCATTTGCCGGGTGAAGGCGTTGAGCTTTTCCGGCCGTTGCAAGGTGATGGTTTGAATATTGTCCGTGACATCGAGGCGAATGGTTTCGTACGTCATCGATCGCTCCACGCGGTTGAGCCGCCAGTGGTCCGATTCTAAGAGCCGATCCGGGAAGTTCTTGAATCTGATGAATCGGATGTGATTCATTGTTGGGCGCTTGATTCGCGATGGAGCGCCCGATGTGGAAGCCTGAACACCGCCAAGCTGCGAACCGCAG
>Ga0181531_10000470_pt1 | contig 27115 bp, 28 predicted proteins | sample PEATcosm2014_Bin_38_FD_119743 | JGI IMG/M metagenome (GOLD analysis project Ga0181531, IMG submission 119743) | Peatland microbial communities from MTU Mesocosm Facility, Houghton, MI, USA - PEATcosm2014_Bin11_10_metaG | ecosystem: Environmental > Terrestrial > Soil > Wetlands > Peat | place...
AGCAAGGCCAGTATTTCGACACATCGAAGTTCTCCGCTCCGGTCCCGGCTTGGCTGGGTGGCCCCAACCAGGGCTTCGGCAATGCTGGCAGGGACGCCATCGTCGGTCCCGGACGTGTGAACTTCACAACCTCGCTCTACAAGTCGTTCTCCGTAACCGAGCGGGCGCACTTCGAACTGCGCTTCGAGTCGTTCAACACCTTCAACCACTTCGAATTCAACAACGTGCAAACCACATTCGGACTGGGCCTGCCGAAGGGCGCTTCGAGCGCAACGACCAGTACCCTCGTTCCCAACAACAACTTCGGCGCGGTCACGAGCGCGTGGGATCCACGCGTGCTGGAACTCGGCGGCAAGTTTGTCTTCTGAGAAACGGACTTTCAGTTATGAACTCAAGGGGATCGGCGTAAGCCCGTCCCCTTGAGACCCTAAGGGTCTGATCAGCTTGATCGACTTTTGAACGGCAGGTTCGCCTTCCTGATCCTGCCACCCTTTTCCAATGCCAACTATATCGAGATGTTGTCTCCGCAAATGGTAGGCAGGGGTTAGTTGGACCTGTGAGTGGCTAACATCGTCCATCAGTGACTATTCTTGGACAACGAAGGTGCACACGAATGAGGTTAAGTGCATCCGTGCGCGATGTGACAGCCTTCGGATGCACTTCACAATTCAAAGCATTTCTGATGCAGGAGAATCGCATGCAAAAGAAGGTAACGTTCCTCGTTTCTATATTCTTGGCCATGGTTGTCCTGTCAGACGCCATCCGGGAGGCGCGAGCTCAGGAGAATCCCTATCCCGCCATGGCTCCGCTGGAGCAATACTTGATGCCAAAGGGCGCGGAGATCGCGCTGGCTCGCAGCGCGGCACCGGCCTCCATTGCGAACGACGCCACCGTGATGTTGTTGGAGCGGCAGGGATACACGATCGCAGTGCAAGGCAAGAACGGTTTTCTCTGTTATGTGGAGCGATCCTGGGCAGAGGTTACGACTGCTGCGAACTTCTGGAACCCCAAAGTGCGCTCCCCAAATTGCTTCAATGCCGCAGCGGCCAGCAGTGTTGCGCAGATCTATTTGATGAAGACCCGACTTGTGCTGGCAGGCAAATCGAAGGTGGAGATCGCACAAGCGATCACGGCGGCCCTGGATAGCGGGGAACTGCCAGCGCTGGCGCCGGGAAGCATGTGCTACATGATGTCGAAGGAGCAGTACCTCAACGATCAGGCTCACAACTGGCACCCGCACGTGATGTTTTATGCCGCGGGGGACGTGGCGAACAGCTGGGGGGCGAATCTGCCAGACTCACCGATGATGGCGTTAAGTGATCCAGAAGCGCGAGTAACGACTTTCATGATCATGGTGCACGACTGGTCCGACGGGACAACGGGCCCCGCAATGAACTAGCGACACGGGCCGGCGGCGGTGGTCTCTTCCGGCCGGCAGCAAACAAGGCTCCTGAAAGAGTAGCCTCCCAGCCCGGCCACCGCCTTGGGCCGCTCTCCACGGAACAGAACGCTCTACTTGGCACCACTCGCGTTTAAGAGCCGCGCGCTCCCCATTCTTCAGCCTGACCAGATTAACGATTCCCTCGACGCATACCAGATCTCCAAGCGTGGGAACTCTCTGCGCGTGATGGATGAGGCGGTCCGGTGGGGAAAGCGCGGCGCACGTGTCAACACCATCAGCCCCGGTATCATCATTACTCCTCTCGCAAACGACGAGCTGAAGGGGCCACGCGGCCCAGGATATCGGCGCATGCTCGAAGTGTCATCCGCGGGAAGGGCGGGCACGCCTGATGAGGTGGGGACAGTCGGTTCGCTGCTCATGGATCCTGACGGCGCCTTCATCACCGAAAGCGAATTCCTGATGGATGGCGGTGTCACCGCGGCGTATTGGTTTGGCGAACTCGCTCCGAAATGACAGGCGACACTCTTGCGGGCAGGAGCACCGAGGTGACCCCAAAACGCGGATTTTCCAGATGGCAAGTCTGGCTTCGCGCTTAATCCGCCAATGAACTCATCGACCCGATGAAATGTCACGGGAAGAGTCGCCTTTTGAAAAGTCCTCGTCTCTCTCAAATCTGCGATCCACAGAACTTGAATCTCGTATGACGGGGTCGAACCCGTGACCTCCGCAATGACAGAGATAGGAGCGAAACCTCTGCCGCAGAACGGCAGAGGACAAGGGTTCAAATCGAAAGTGACTACACAACCGGCAATTAGCAACAGGATCAGGCTACAATTTCGGCTTACTTCGGATTAATCTTTGCAAAGAACTTCCGTATATCGACAACCAGGAGATCGGGCTGCTCCAAAGCCGCGAAGTGTCCGCCCTTCGGCATGCCAGTTTTTTGTACTATGTTGTATGTATCACTTATCCAGCTAAACGGCGGGACAGCCACCTCCTTCGGAAAATCCGCATACCCCACAGGAGTCTCCAAGTGCGGCGTCGGTCCCATTTCCTTTATGGTGAGCCGGTTCTCACGATAAATTCGCATGGCGGAGCCGATCGTGCCGGTCACCCAATAGAGCGTAACATCGGTTAAGAATGTGTCGCGATCCACAGCCGTAAGAAAATCGCCGTTGTTATCCGTAAGTAGCTGAAATTTGCCAATCATCCAGGCCAGCCACCCCACTGGGGAGTCAGTAAGGGCGTAGGCAAGAGTCTGCGGTTCACTGGCCTGAAGGAAAAAGAAGCTGCTCCTCTCCTGGTCAAAGTAGGAATACCGTTTCCGCTCAGCATCGCTCATTTTCGCAACGGCTTCCTGGTTCGGCGGCGGCACGTAAATCTGATTCAGATGGAGCCCGATCACGTGCGTGGGCGCCTGGTAAGCCATGTCTTGGGCTATTGCCGAACCCCAGTCACCACCCTGGATGCCGAACTTGGAATAGCCCAAACGATCCATCAGGACAACTAAAGCCTTCGCCATACGCTGTGGGCCCCAGCCACGGGTTGTGGTGGGTCCGGAATATCCAAAGCCAGGAAGCGACGGAATGATAACGTCAAATGCCGGGCTATTTTGGTCCTTGGGATCGGTGAGCGGCCCAATGAGCTTCTCAAACTCCAAAATCGAGCCGGGCCATCCGTGAATCAGCATCAACGGTATCGCGTCGCGGCGAGGAGAGCGCTGATGGATAAAATAGATCTGCTGTCCATCAATTTCCGTTGTGAACTGGTCAAGCTGATTGATCTTCGCTTCTTGTGCACGCCAGTCGTAGCCGTTCTGCCAATAGTCCGCGAGCTCCCGAACCTTCTTGATGTCGGCGCCGTACTCCCCGGTCGTGCCCGGAAGTTGATCGGGCCAGTTGGCTTCCGCCAAACGGCGGCGAAGATCAACTAGGACACGGTCGGGAACATGCATTTTGAACGGCCGGATTGGGGCAGGTTCTGGCTTCGCCGGCGGTTGCGTTTGTCCCGGCGCGATTGCGGACAGTAAAAACAACGCGGCCAGCAAAAGCCTCGGGCACTGCCAGACTTTCCTTTTCGCCTTCTCGAATCCAGTTGTCATCTGCTCCTGTGTCACTCAATGATTCCAAGGCCGCATTCCCACGGCCCTCCTTACATCTGATCCGGAGTTCCATGCGACCACACGTGGGTCGGGACGACGAAATTGTCCATCGGTTCCGGGTCACCCAGGAACTGTGGAGTTAGAAATATCGGAGAGTTCGGGAATTTGAACAAGACATGGTTTGAGTCGTCGATCGAATTTGCGCCCCATGCTGCACCATCCATGAGCGGCGTGTAAAACATGAGATGGGCCATGTTGTGCCCACCAGCATCATTAAGATATGCATCTTTCGACATCATGTAACACATCGCCCCGGCTTCGAGAGCGGGCAATTCTTTTCTTTCCATCGCGGTCTTGATACTTTCCTTCATCTCAGCTCTCGATTTTCCCGCCAAGGCTAATTTTGTCCTGAAGTAGGTGTACGGGACGACCGTACGCGCGGCCGGGGGATTGAAGCACTCCGCGCCGCGAGTCTTAGGGCTCCAAAACTCTGGGCTGTTGAATGAATTCATCCAACCGCGTTCTACAATGCAAATAAAGCCGTTCTTGCCTTCAACAGCCGTTTCGTAGCCATTTTTCCCGAGGATCGCAACCGTGGCATCACGGGAAATGGATGACGGGGCCGCGCTTCGCGCCAAGGCGATCTCGGCGTCCCGATCCATCAGATACTTTTCAATCGGAGCCATGCTCGGATACGGATTGTTGGCGTCCTGGGCCTGCGCGTTCTTTGCTGGGCTCAGGGAAAGAGCCAGTGTCAGGGCCGTCGATGCCATTATCTTAATTGTCTCTCGGTTCATCCGGTTCTCTCCTCGAATCCTTGTCAAGCATTTTATGATGCCGAATTAAAGTCTAGCTCTAAATCCATGATCGCCGAGCACCGTTGATCGGCTCACGCTTCCTTTCCCTCCCCGCGACTCGACGTGAGTTCTTCGTGTGCCTCCGCATAACACTCTGTAATCGTCGTTATAGCGAGGCATACCGTTCGATGAGTTGAGCCACAGCATCGGGCTGCTCCTCTGCGACGAAATGTACGCTGTTCTCGATGACTTCGATCTCCACGTTTGCGCACCCATGCGCCCGCAACGCATTGGCCAAGCTTGGCATGAGCTCTTCGAAAGGCGAGTCTTTCCCCGGAGCTATTACCAAGGGCACGCTGATGGCGCTTTGTTGCGCCGCATTGAATTTCTCATTCGCCGGGAAGGCCCGATAGATCTCCAACGCCGCACGCAGATGTTCAGGAGCGGCATATGCCTGGGCGTAGCGGGCGACATCCGCATCGCTGAAAGTGTCGGAATCGAGAAAATGGCGCAAATAAATTGCCTCGCGACCGGCAAGGAGTTGCTCCGGCAGGCCCGGTGTCTGCTGAAAATTGATATGCCAAGTGATGCGATTGGCTTTAACCGCATCCCACGGCCCAAGGCCTGGCAGCGGTGTGTCAAGCATCATCACCCCGCGACTCGTCTCCGGATAACGACGGGCGAAGGCATACGCAACCATGCCACCGATATCGTGCCCGACCACGTAAACGTGCTCCAAATGAAGATGTTCCGCCAGCTGGTGAACGTCTTCTGCCATATTCGCAGCATCGTAACCACCGGCCGTTGCAGCAGAGCCGCCTATGCCGCGCAGGTCAACTGCCACGACTGTGAATTGCTTCGCCAACCGCGGCATGATGAGGTGATATGCGTACCAGTCTTCGGGAAAACCGTGCAGCAAAATGACCGCGGGCCCAGCCCCGCCGCGCACGTAGTGGAGTGTGGCTCCGTTCACTCGCGCAGTATCGGAGACGAAGCCACTTCCTAGCGCCGCCACCGCCGGATCGCCCATCTGCTTGGGCGATGATTGGCCATGAATGGCGGCGCATGCAGCCACCACAATAATTGCCAAGGCTTTCCAGGTTCTCGGTTCGTAATTCCTCGCGAGCGTGAAGCGGCTTTTCCGGCCTACGATTATGGAGCATTGCGCCGCATTGCTTGTCATCGTGAATTCTCTCTCTTGGGCCTGATTGTGAGACCGTGCGCCATATCGTGCGAATGAACTTCGTCAAGAAAAAGATGCACGAGGTTATCGTTCAGGGCTACTATCTGGCTATAGCTGGAGTGCGGGGTTTCGGGGAATATTGAGGTGTCTCCCTTCGCTTGCTGGCAGTGCTGGGTCACGACGACGTTCGCGTGACCCAGGTCGCCTCGCACAATCTCCGGCCCTGCGCCTTCGCGCAACGTATCACTGGAATGGGCGGCGCGGAAGCTCCGAAAACTGCCCATTATCGCTGGAGTTGGCCGAGTCCGAATCTCTGCAAATGGTGGTTGCAAGCATTCGTTTGCAAATTGGAATCTAGGTGTGTTCGTGCGAAATCTGCCATCGATTCGCCTATGCGTCTGTTTACGGGGGTCAAAGGAATGGCATGGATGTTGCCCGTATCCGGCCCGGTGACCACCGTTGCCATACCTGAGATTTGTCCGCGCTCATTGATGTTGCTAGCCGCGATGATGAATAGGTTCGAATCTCCGGGAATTAGCGTGTTAAGGTCGGTCAACACACGGTCCTGCGAAATGAAGCCATGGGACCAGCCCGTGGCGTTGAAGGTGCTTCCCACCACTTGGCCCCGGTTGTTGATGCCGGTGGCAAGGGCGGCAGAATCTCCCGGCAGAATAGGGATGCTTGTGACTCCGCCGTTCTGCCAAATAGTGGCAACGATGGTTGTGCCGTCAGCGCTCGAGACATACCCAACAATTTGGCCGTGGTCATTAATGGCGTAGGCAGCACCTCCAGCCTGTCCGAGGTCTTTAAGCGGGATGGCAGTGTCGTTTTCCCACAATACTGCGTGAATCGATAGGTTGGTCCAGGTTCCCGAGAAGCCTACGGCTTGGCCTCGATCGTTGATGCCCTGTACGAAGCCGTCTTGGTCGCCAACCAGTGCAGGAAGAGGTCGGGCTTCGCCTTTATCCCATAATACCGGCAATATAATCTTTCCAGGCTTGCTAGCCGGGCTTCCGGAGTCCGCGACCGTCGTTTCCGAAATGCCTACTATTTGTCCGCTGCTATTGATCGCGCTGGCCTGCCCGTTATTTCCGCCCAGCGTCGGGAGAGCCGTCATGTGGCCGTTTCGCCAAAGAAACGGACCACACGTAAGTTTTGTGCCAAAGCCGCACATGTCTTCACCGTGTGGATCTGGAACAGATGTTTCGGCCAAACCGACAGCTTCCCCGCGATCGTTGATCCCGCCATAGTTGGTCCAACTGTTCTTTCCTCCAAGCGTGCCGAGGTCGATGTTGAATCCGTTGATGCCGATTACCGCGCGACCATTTGCAATGGTCGTGGAGGTCGAAGTGATGGGCGGATTCACGAACCCATCCATGTTCTCCGCCCAACCCTGGTCATTGAGGCCCATTACCATGCTGAAGTTGTCGCTGCTTTTGTTAGTGCCCAAATCGGTGATTTTGTAGCTCTGTTGAGCGAACGCATTGCTGGAACATGCCAGGACAATCGTCGCAACCTACGTATCCAGAAACTCCGCGACTGTTTACTCATCCTCATAGCTTCTCTTTTCCTCCGGTAAAGTAGTGGCGCCTGAATCACGTTCGCTCAAGCTTAGGTGTCGCGTTGGTTAGCGCCGGAGCGTCGATTTACATCGACCTTCGAGTAGTGTTCAGAGCGTAGTCCAATGAAGTTGACCGGCAAGGGCCAAATCTGCCGCGTGATTGAGAAATGCGATGAGCCGAGGGTTTTGTGCGCCAGGACGCGGAACGCCGAGACCCCACTTAGGCTAAAATGCCATTCATGTATGGAAAGAAGTTCCTGAATTTGCAGTCATTCTGGCAAATCCAGATCGTTGGATGGTGCTGCTTCTATCTCTTCGACCTTTTGGAGTCCATTCATAACTTCTTGACTCGGCGTGTGTCGATCGCTGAACAGACAGTGCCTATTTTCTTCATGTTCCTGGGAAGTTGCGCGCTGCGTCCTTTTTGCCGCCGGCTGCTGCGACAGTCGCAGTCGTGGATCGCTTTTGAATTGAAGGCAGCCGCGACAGCCATGGTCACATCGATTCCCGTGGCCTGCGCAGCCTGCCTCATTTTGGAATCCTTCGAGCACGTGCCCTGGCACGCCTTGGTTGCCGTTTCCATGTGGTCCTGGTTCATTCTCTTTATGTGGTGCAGTTTGTATTTCAGCATTAAGCAATGGCAGCAATCGAGCGAAGAGAGGGAGCGACTGCTCCGCGTCGAGTCGGAGGTGAGAGAAGCGCGTCTGCTTGCACTTCGCTATCAGTTGAATCCGCACTTCCTGTTCAATTCGCTCAATGCCGTCTCCACTCTCATTCTGGATGGAAATGGGTCTGCGGCCACGCGGATGCTGGCACAGATCGGAGATCTTCTGCGCACAAGCCTGGATTCGGAAGTCACCTCGGAGGTGACGCTTTCGCAGGAACTGGCCTTCACCGAAGGGTACCTGGCGATCGAGCAAACAAGGCTGGGGGAGCGGCTGAGAATCGATATGGCTGTTCCAATGGAAACGCGGGATGTCCTGGTGCCCAGCATGCTGCTGCAGCCGCTGGTTGAGAACGCAATACGCTATGGGGTGGCGCCGCTGATCGAGGGTGGGTGGATCGCGATCAACAGCGCGCTCCATGCCAACAGGTTGCGAATTGTCATCGGGAACTCCGGACGCCGGGGTGGGGGCGAGCAAAAAAGGAATGGAATTGGAATCGGTCTCGGAAACACGGCGGAGCGCCTGAAGACACTTTACGGGCCAGATTTTGAGTTCTCGCTTGTCTGGCCTGAGGCAGGCGGGTGCGAAGTCGTGCTGGAATTGCCGTTACGCAGGCCTCGGAAGCTGCGGGAGGCTTCACTATGCGTGCTCTAATCGTCGACGATGAGCCCTTGGCGCGCCGCGGCGTCGTTCTCAGGCTGCGCAAATTCAGGGATGTCGAGATTGTTGGGGAATGCGCAGATGGGCAGTCCGCAGTGCAAAGAATTCTGGAACGATCTCCCGATGTTGTGTTCCTCGACATCCAGATGCCCGGAATGGACGGTTTTGAGGTTGTGCGGGCGTTGCCTGGAGAAAGCTTGCCCGCAATCATTTTTCTGACAGCGTATGAGCAACATGTTTTGCGGGCATTCGATGTTCATGCGCTGCATTACTTGTTGAAACCGTTGGACGACACACGCTTCGCGGCAGCGGTTAGTCGAGCCCGTGACCTGGTTGACTCCGCATTAAAGGCCGACATGGCACAGCGGGTCATGAAAATGCTGGATCGCACCTCAGATGGATTCGCGTCCCGGTTTACGGTGCAAGCTGGATCCCGCATTCAAATCGTCATTGCGGAGGATGTTGAGTGGATTGGGGCCGCTGGTGACTATGTTGAACTCCACGTCAACGGTCGTTCATACCTGTTACGCGAGACGATGGCGTCTATCGAGCAGAGGCTCGACCCGGCAAAGTTTATCCGCATACATCGCTCCCGAATTGTGCAGTCCAAAGGCGTACTGGAGCTGCGATCCATCGAGAACCGCGAGTTCACGGTGAAGCTTTCGGACGGCTCGGAGCATCGCTCGAGCCGCACCTACGCCGATCGACTTGAGCGCTGGTTGTCATCAGGTAGGATCTGACAATAGGCTATCTCCCCGTCGACTGTCCAACGGAAACGATGGGACCCGCTTCGAATTCCGTCCTTGCTTCCTATCTTTCAAGGCCATTCTAAATCGACCCGAATGTCACCTGATCGGCATTGTCGTTGCACTCATAAACTGCTTCTTTCGAATCAATAGCCCAGTCATCCGCCAGACTCTTTTCCAAGTCGCCTCTCTGAACTTGGAGGAAAGCACACTATGAATCTGATCGAACACAATCGCGCCCTGCACCAACTGCGGCTGAGCGGCATGGTCGCAGTGCTGGAAACACGCCTGCTGCGAGCGCAATCGGAGAACATAGCTCCCATCGACCGGATCTCCATGCTGGTCTCCGACGAGATCGCCTGCCACAGCGAACGCATCCTCGCCCGGCGCCACAAATAAGCGCAGCTCTGCGACGCCAACAAGCAACTCGATAACTTCGACTTCCAGTTCAACCCAAAGATGAGTCGCAGTCTCATCTTCGATCTGGCCGCCGCCAGCTGGGCTGTCCGGCGCGAGGACGCTCTGTTCTTAGGCCCGCCCGCGGTAAGAGTCACATCGCGCAGGCCATCGGTCACGCCGTCATCCAGCGAGGCTGTCGCGTCTTTTAGCGCGAAGCGCAAACGCTGTTGGAAGAACTCGCCGACGCCACGCCGGATGGCAAGCGCAAGCAGCACATGGAACTTCTGACCACCGTGCCGCTGCTGATCATCGGCGATCTCGGCATGCACAAGCTGCCGCCGAAGGATCTGAAGCAAGGCAGCGGAAACTGGCTGCTTCCGGCATTCGCTCCCCTATGGCTCCTTTTGGAGAGAACTTCTCGATCGACGGCCTAGCACGGGAGGGCATGGCTGAAGACTCTATCCATGTGCGCTAGTTGATGATCTTCTCACTTGCATTGGCATTGGCGCGACATTCCTACAATTGACGATTGAACGGCTGTCAAGATCATCAACGAGTCCCAACAAGCACTTCTACGCATCGAGGCGCCTATAAGCATTCGGCTGGAATGCGACTCCAAAGCGGTAAGCCGGTACCACTGAGATACCGCGCAAAGAAAATAAAGGCACTCGCGACGCATCGAACGCGGTCCCTGAGAGCCCATCGATTGCATTTCGGCGAAGTTCGGCGAAGTTTGACAAGTGTCGGAATGTAGCCATTTTTTAAACCATTTATAATGAATAACTTGGTGGACGCGGTAGGAATCGAACCTACAATCTGTCGATTAAGAGCCGACGATTAGGGCCCGGAGCGCCTTTGTTTTCAACGGAGTACAGAGGACAATTTGGTCCAAAATGGAGCCCTTTTGGCGCTCGTTTGGACCAATTCTGGACCAAGCTGTCGCAGTCCGATTGACTTAAACAGAAAACCGAATTCCGTCCGGTTCCTTTAACCTGATCGTGGATGAACTGGATGACCGCGGAATGAATTCCCCGTCGTCCACACATTGCTCTACAACTCGCCCGGATTCCTACCCAATGAGCCCGTATTCAACAGTACTTCCCCGGACGGTAAGAACCACAATACATCCGATTTATTGAGTTTTGTTTGGAAGATCGCACTTTTTCGAACGGTATAGAACTAATCTATGGTGGGCAGTGAGGGACTCGAACCCCCGACTTCCTGCTTGTAAGGCAGGCGCTCTAACCAACTGAGCTAACCGCCCACACTCGGCGGTCCGGCCATTGCGGCCTAACCTGATCATACCAGCGGGATTGGATTGCCGGGAACCACGCAAGCCGAGTTGATAAACTCGCCCTGTGTCTCGTCTTATCGTCAACGCCGACGATTTCGGCCTCACGGGCGGAGTCAACCGGGCGATCGTGGAGCTGCATCGGGCTGGAGTCCTAACCAGCGCCACCCTCATGGCGCGGGCCGCCGCTACCGAAGGGGCCATCGAGCTGGCCCATGCCACAGCCTCGTTGGGTGTAGGCTGCCATGTGGTTCTGGTGGATGGCGATCCCGTGCTGCCGCCCCAGGAGATTCCCTCACTCGTTGACCGGCGGACGGGGCGGCTCCAGCCCACTCTGGGCGCCTTCCTTCAGCGGCTGCTGGCCGGCCGCATCCGCTCCCGCGAGATCGAGACGGAAGCGACCGCCCAAATCGCGCTGCTCCAATCCAGAGGACTGGTCCTCACCCACATCGACACCCACAAGCACGTCCACATGTTCCAAGCCGTGCTCCGTCCAGTGCTTCGCGCCGCCAAGTCCGCCGGCATTCGCGCCGTGCGCAACCCCTTCGAACCCCAATGGAGTGTGCGCGCCACGGCCCACGCACCCTGGCTTCGCCGCGCCCAAGTGAACCTGCTGCGTCGTCTTGAGCCCACCTTCCGGCGCATCGTGGCCGAGGAGGGCTTTGCCACCACCAGCGGCGCCATCGGCGTGCTGGCCACCGGGACCCTCGACCCCGCCACACTCACTTCTCTGCTCCACCACCTGCCCCCGGGCACATGGGAATTAGTGACCCACCCCGGCTACCTCGACGCCGAGCTAACCCATTCCCGCACCCGCCTTCTGGCCTCGCGAGAGACCGAGCGGAATGCGTTGCAGACGCTTGAACGATTCCCCGCCATCGAATTGATCTCGTTCGCGGATTTGCGACCTCCGGCGGAACCGGCCCGATAACAGCTGAAACCAATGATTTCAGACAATTTGGCCGTAGACTGCATCTTCCGCGGTTCGCCCACCGTCCAAGTCGAAGGCAGGCAAAAACTTTAAGAAGGCCTCATGCGCATCGGCATCACCTGTTATCCCACCTACGGCGGTTCGGGCGTGGTGGCCACGGAACTCGGCATCGAACTGGCCGCGCTGGGCCACGAGGTGCATTTCATCTCGTATTCGCAGCCGTTTCGGCTCACCGGCCGGGACGACGGTATTTTCTATCATGAAGTCCCAGTTTCGAGCTATCCCCTCTTCGAATTCCCGCCCTACGACCTGGCTCTAGCTTCGCGCATGGCGGAAGTGGCTGAGTATTGCGAGCTTGACCTCTTGCATGTGCACTACGCCATTCCCCATTCGGTCAGTGCTCTTTTAGCGCGGCAAATGCTTGCAGCGCGCGGGCGGCGGCTGCCCTTTGTCACCACGCTGCACGGCACTGACATTACTCTCGTGGGCCTGGACCGCAGTTACCTGCCCATCACCCGCTATGCCATCCAGGAGAGCGACGGGGTCACCTGTATCTCCAACTATCTAAAAGAGAAGACGATTGAGCATTTCGGCGTGACGCGGGGCATTGAAGTCATCGAGAACTTCGTGAATTGCGACGTATACGAGCCCATCAACGATGAGGAGGCACGGGCGGAGGCGCGCCGGCGGCTGGCCGCGCCGGGCGAGGCGATCCTGATGCATCTCTCTAATTTCAGGCCGGTTAAGCGCGTTGTGGACGTGGTGAGAATCTTTGCGCAGGTGGTCCGCGAGGTGCCCGCGCAACTGGTACTGGTGGGCGACGGGCCCGAACGCTCGGCCGCCGAGTGGTTGGCCCACGATCTGGGCATTCAGGCCAAGGTCCACTTCATGGGCAAACTGGAGCGGGTGAATGAGGTGCTGCCGCTGGCCGATCTGATGCTGATGCCAAGCGAGCTGGAGTCGTTCGGCCTGGCGGCGCTGGAGGCCATGGCTTGCAAGGTGCCCTCCATCGCTACCCGTGTGGGCGGGGTGCCGGAGCTGATCGACGACGGGGTAACCGGGCTGCTGTATCCCGTTGGAAATGTCGAAGATATGGCCGCTGGAGCGGTGAGCTTGCTCAAAGATCGTGAGCGCATGGAGGCCATGCGGGAGGCTGGCCGGAAGAACGCACAGAAGCGGTTCTGCTCCTCGCTGGTCGTGCCCCACTATGTGCGGTACTACGAGAAAGTGCTGGAATAGAACTGGGGACAGAGGTCAGGGATCAGAGATCGGATCGGGCCACGGCGATCAGCGTGCTGGCGGCTCGGCGGGGTCGAGCTCGAAGGTAGGGATGAAGCCCAGCCGCTGCCAGAAATCCCGGACCAGGGCGACGGTCTCAGGGGCGGTTCTCGTCGTGGTGCGGAGGAGGATTTCCCTTCCGGCGCCGGCTGCCAGGCTGGAGGCTTCCTGGGCAATGGCGATGCACTGCGCCGGACGATAGGTGCAGTTGGCAAGGTCGGCGATCGAGAGCCGCGTCGTCGGAGTGGCCAGGACGGTCCGCGGCGGGGCCATGCGGTCCAGGAGCCAGAAGATCTCCAGCTTGGATTCGAGCTCGTCGGGGACGCAGTCGATGGCCAGGTCGGCGTCGCGGACGGCGTCTTCGATGGTGGAGACAAAGTCCACCTCAACGACATTGTCATCCTGAGCGGAGGTCCCCGCAGCGACCGCAGTCGAACGACCTGCTTCTGGCTCGCCGGACCCGGCCACATCACGCTTGGGACATATCTGAGGGCCGAGTTGCCGGCGCAGGAATTCCTGGGCGTGATGGAGGTTGGCGGGCATCACGTCTTCGAGGAGGACGCGGAAGCCGGCGCGGGCTGCGCTCAAGGCCAGCCAGCGGCCCAGGGGGCCGGCTCCGATGATGGCGACCGTTCCAGGCAAGGGGTTACTTGACGGCCAGGGCCTGGGCCACATCCTCGGCGTTGGGTTTGGCATTGATGAGGTGTTCGGCGACGCGGGCGCGCTCCTCGGCGGAGAGCGTGGGGACGGTGGCCAGCACCCGGCGCAGGGTTACGGCAACGTCGTCAATGTAGTTCATCAGGCGAATAGCTTCTCCGGAGAGCGGCATGGGCTTCCTCGATGGTTGAAGTGATCTTCTATTGTAAGCGGTGGGGTTGGGGAGGGGGAAGCGAGGGTCTAATGCCTTCCATTCCGTTCTGATTTGAGATGTGAAACAGCCGGCGCCTCATTTCCGGCTGAGGAAGGTGGCGTGGTTACAATGTCCGCATGCGTGATTCAGCGGAGTCTGTGGCACGGGCTTTTGTGCGGGCAATTAACCGGCAGGATGTGGAGGGGCTCGCTGGCTTGATGACCGAGGGGCACCGGTTTGTCGATTCACTGGGAAATGTTGTCGAGGGGCGGGAGAAGATGCGGGCAGGCTGGGCCGCGTACTTCCGCATGGTCCCGGATTACTCCATTGCAGTGGAGGAGAGTTACTGCGATGATCCCGTCATGGTGATGCTGGGTATGGTGCAGGGCACTTACTCATCCGATGGGGAGTTACGGGCGGAGAATCGGTGGGAGACGCCGGCGGCGCTTCGGGCGGTGGTCGAAGACGGCAAGGTGGCGGAGTGGCGGGTGTATGCGGATAATGAGCCGATCCGTCGACTGATGCGGTAAGCCGGGTTGCGTGGTCTTCCATGCTGGCCACAACGACGAAGGCGTTGCGAGGGCGCATTCGTATTTAGCCTGATGAGCGTATTCACCATCGGCGTGGAGGGATTCAACGATAGCGAGTGGATGCGCATGTTGATGCCCCGCGAATTCGACATCCGACCTCGCGGCTGGGTGCGCACCGTATCTGGACTGCAGGCTCTGCTGGGAGCCGGGCTGATTGCGCTCTCGCTGCTCAGCTATTTTGGCCATCCGTTCTTGTAGAAGGCGCCGCGGGTGCGATCCTCTCAATTCCTGGGCCTCGGTCGGGCCGCGGCGAGCCCGGAAGCAGCAAGGCGGCCCACCCTCCCACAAGGAGTGGACCGCCTGGTTGCATTCCGACTGTGGTAACTTGCCCGCCGGAAATGTCATCTTGGTTTTCGTTTCGAGATTCAGTTACAGCGTGCGCTTAAAGAGCGGCGTGGCGACTAACAGAGTCCCTATGCCGAAGACGAAGAGGAAGAGCAAATCGAACCAAATGGCTTCGAAGCCGCCGTCTTTCAGAAGGATGGCCTTGAACCCGTGCACGCAGTAAGTGAAGGGGTCAATGATGGCGATGGCGCGGAGCCACGGCGGAAAAGCGGCGATGGGATACATGGCGCCGGAAGGATAAAACAAGAGCAGGTTGAGAACGCCGAACATGGCGCGGGGCACTAGCGGGTCGTCGACGCGGACCATCATGAGAAACATCATGCCGTTGAAGGCGATCGAGGTGCCCAGGATCAAGGCCAGCAATTCGAGGTCCGCCTCGGGATGGAAGATGACTCCCAGGCCGGCCATAAGTGAGCCTATCACGACCAGGCAGATGCCGGAGAGAACGGCCTTGATGGCGCCCGCCATGTTCAGGCCCATGACTAACTCGAGGCGAGTGATGGGAGTTACGAGATAGCCTTCGTGGACGCCGCGGGCTTTGTCGTCTATGTATAACATGCCGCCTCCGATCATCACCGAGATATACATGGCCAGGGCAACGCAGGCCGGCAGCAGAAACTTCATGTAGTTGACATAGGGATAGAGCTCGACGATCTCGAGGGCGATGGCGGTGGCCACCCGGGGCTGGATGACGGGGGCGGTCAGCGCCGTAACCAGCGCCTGCATCTCGGCTTCGAGACTGCCCGAGGTGAACAGGTCAGAGTTATCGACGACAAAACCGATGCGCGGGGCATCCTGGGCATACACGCGGCGCGAGTATTGAACCGGGATGATAACGGCGCCGTCAACCTTGCCTGTGCGCACGTCTTCACGGGCCTCGTTCTCGTCGGTGTAATTGACTGTGGTGAAGGTCTTGATGTTGACAGCGATGGCGTCGAAGCCCTCGCGGATCTTGACGGCCTGGGGGCCATGATCGTAGTCGACCACGGCCACGTGCGCGCCGACGATTTTTCCCCCGAAAGCATTGCCCATGATGAGCAACTGCAGGATCGGCATCATCAGCGACATGATCATGAGGGTGGGCGAGCGGAAGAACTTGCGCATCTCGCGCTCGACAATGGCAAACATTCTGTTCATCGTTGATCTCCCGGCCGCTGCAGCATCGCCCAGGAGGCCAAAGGTGCCTTCACTTGTTCGTCGCGGAGTTGGCGGCCCGTGTAGTGCACGAAGACATCGTCGAGCGTGGTGTTTTGGACACTAAGTGAGGTAAGTGTCTCGCCGAGAGAGGCAGCTAACTCGACTAGCTGCATCGTAGTTGTGGAACCGGACGACGTGAGCACGCGATAGAAGCCGGCGCTCTCGGCCTGGACGCTGGTAACCCCGTCAAGCTTTTCCAGCCGGCCCTGCCACTCGGCGGTTTCGCGGTCAAAATGCACCTCGACCACATTGGCGCCGGGGACGCTGTGCTTGAGCTCGATGGGTGTGCCGAGGGCGACGAGTTTGCCGTGATCGACGATGGCGATGCGGTCGCAGAGCTTGTCGGCTTCTTCCATGTAGTGAGTCGTCAGCAGCATGGTGAGATGGCGGGTAGTTCGCAAGTTATTGAGCATCTCCCAGACGGCGATGCGCGAGACGGGATCGAGGCCGGTGGTGGGCTCGTCGAGAAAGAAGATCTGCGGGTTGTGCACCAGGCCGCGGGCGATTTCAACGCGGCGACGCATTCCTCCGGAGAGCGTCTTCACCTGCGCCCCGCGCCACTTCACCAGGTCGACGGCTTCGAGAACATCGTTGATGTTCTTCATGCGCTCAGCCTTGGGAACGCTGTAGAGCTTGGCGTAGATGCTGAGGTTCTCCTCGACGGTGAGGTCGGGGTCGCTGGTCAGGGCCTGGGGGATGACGCCGATCATACTACGGACGGCGTCGGGGTCCTTGGCCACGTCGTGTCCGGCAACGGTGGCGCGGCCGGAGGTGATGGGGACCAGCGTTGTCATCATGCGGATCAGCGTGCTTTTTCCCGCACCGTTCGGGCCGAGGAGACCGAAGATTTCGCCGTCGGCCACAGAAAAGCTGACTTCTTTGACAGCTTCAAAGTTGCCATAGCGCTTGACGATGTTCTCGACGGCGATGGCGGCCGTGGGCGCTGCGGACGACGGCGCTCCATTGCCGTTGATGGCCGGGCCGAGTTGGGTTGAGCTGCTCATTTCTTCACCAGCTTGCTTTTGGGGACAAAAACTTCGGCGGTCATGCCGGGGACGAAACTCTCCCCGGGATTGTCGATAAGCAGTTTCAGCTGGATGGTCTTGATGTCGCGCTTGCGGCTGCTCACATCGCGCTGGGTGGCAAAGTCGGCTTCTGCGGCTTTGGAAATGATCTTGCCCTGAATCGTTGCGCCCGAGGGCATGACCACACGCAACGAGTCGCTCAGTTGGACAGCGTCGGCCTGCGTTTCGGGAAGAGGCGCATAGATCCAGGTCTGCGTAAGGTCCATGATGGTGACAATGGGTGCGCCTGCCGCCACCACCTCGCCCTGTCGGGCGGCGCGGACGTTCACCTTGCCGGTGACCGGGGCAAAGACTTGCGAGTAGCCGACCTCGACTTTGGCCTGCTCGGCAAGAGCGCTGGCGTTGGCCACCTCATCGCGGGTCGAGTCCACGGTGCGCGCCGCGACGTTGGTCAGCAGTTCATGGGCGCGCGCCTGGCGCAGCGAAGCTTCGGCGGCGACCACGTTTTCGCGGGCAGTATCGACCGCGGCCTTGGCGGCCTGCAGCATGGTGGCGGCATCGTCGCGGGCCTGGGCGCTCATGATGCCCTGCTGGGCCAGCGCCACCGTCCGGCTGGAGTCGGCCTGCTGATGGTCGTACTGGGCCTGCGCCTGCGCCAGCGTGGCCTGCGCCGCCTTCAACAGCGCTTCGGCGTTGACGGTGGCGCTGCCGGTCTCGCCTCGGGTCTGGCGCTCGGTCTCAACGGTCTCGCCCAGCTTGAACCTCTGGCTGGACGCGGTCGCTTCGGCCGCTTTGCGCGCGGCTTGCAGGTCATCGCTCTCGATGATGGCGATGAGCTGGCCGGCCTTCACGTCCTGGCCCTCGTCGACAGTCAGCGTCTGGATGCGGCCCGGAATCTTGGCGCTCACCACCACTTCGTTGGCATCCACAGTGCCGATCAGCTGCAGATCCGGCGTGGGACGGACAGTAACGAAGTACCAGATCAGCGATCCCACGGTCAGCAAACCCAGGATCAGAAAAACTCGATTGCGTGCGTTCATTCGTGCCTCACTTCATGTGTTTCAATTTCGCTGTTCGCGATCCATCCGTTACCTTCTTGGGGACCGGTCTGTTCCATATGCCCGTTCCGCGAGCTCGTCCGTCTGGGAACTCGGCCGTGCGCGGCATGGGGGTGGCCGTCAGCACGCGCGCGGCCACCCGCGCCCCGTGCTCCCGGTCAGCAAAAATGGTTTGTCCAAGATACTCGACGGCCACCTTGCGGCGGTGCTCCAGTTCGTCTGGCGCGAAAGGGTTCATCCCCATCAGCAGCCCCATCACCGGCGCGGAAAGAAAGTAGAAAACATTGGCTCCCAACGCTGCATAGTACATTTGCATCTCGTCGGTCTGGATCAGCTCCCCGGAATCCCTGCCTTCCGCAAACACCTCGCGTACCCGGAACATCATGGGCCGAAAAACCTTCCCCACCAGGGACACCAGCGCATTCTCCTCTCCCTGGTGCAGGCGCATCATTTCCTGTTGCATCAGGCTCTGGAAGGCCCGCTGCGAATAGATGCGGTCGAAGTGATTGAGGGCGAAGCGGACCAGTCGCTCCCCGGCCGACCATTCCGTTCCCAGGGTGGCCATGCCGCTCGCCACCACGCGATTCGCCACTGCATCCAACGCGGCGTCATACAGGGCCTCTTTGCCCTGAAAGTAGTAGTAGAGCAGCGCCTTGTTGACGCCTGCCGCCTCGGCAATCTGTTCCGTGCGCGCCCCGGCCAGGCCGTTTTCACTGAACTGTTGGATTGCCGCGTCGAGGATGCGGGCGCGGGTCTGGTCGGCGCGTTCGGTCTGGGTACGATTTGGAGCGGTGGCTGTCATGATCTTAACTAACTAGTTAGTAAAATAAGCCGAGGACGCTCAATTTGCAAGCTCCTCCGGTTAAGTTTTCATGAATTCTGCGCAAACTATTTGGAATCAGTCGAATGAGAGAGGATTTGTAACGGGGCAGGGAAGCGCCTCGAATCCGGGTTTGATGATTCTGGTCGAGTTCCTCACACAAAGAAGCTGATCTGACGGTTCGGGTCCTTCCTGGCCGGTGCCACGGGGGGGGCTTCCGCGTCTTCGCAGGCCAGTTCTTCAAACTCGTCCTCTGAGCCGTCGTCTTCCGAGCCGCGTGCTTGTTTTCCGCCGCTTGGGGAGTAGGTCTCGTCGCCGTTTCTGGTCGAGTTCTCAACCCGGGACATCGGCGTCAGTTCATAATCCGAACCGATGGGTTGGGCGATCGTTAGCGGGGTGATGTTGGTGATTGGACCGATTCCCATGGTTGCTGCTCCTGGCTCAAGGGCTTCCCATGTCCCTCTTATCGACGCGCAGTGTGCAAACTTTAGCCTTTTCTGATGATTCTGTTCGATTTCCGGACAGTCTCCCGCCGCCGGCAAGCATCTCGTCCTCATCTGGCCGGTGGATGAAGGCTACGGGTGCAGGGAGAAGGCGGCCTGCGGAATCAGGGCGGTTCTGGCTCGGATCTGAGCCTGGATCTGGGCTGGAGTCTGGACAGCAGCCTGGGTTTCGGCCGGTGCCAGTAGCGCCATTCCCTGCGCCAGGTTCAGGGCCGGGGGCACCGGAGCGAACCCACCCCGCACCTCGCTCGTCTCGCGCGCGATGGTTTTGAAGAGCATGGCTCGCCCGCTCATGTGCACCTCGAGCCGCTCGGTCTTCCAGTCTCTGGCGCCCACTTGGGTCCTCTGCAGGCGAAACCAGCCGCCTTTGTAAAGCCGGCCCAGGATCCCGTAGCCGAAGTCCACGTTGTCCTTGAGTTGGCCGTCGAGCCGGGCCAACCGTTTGAACCGGGCATCCACCCAAAGCTCTCCGCTCATGGCGTGGAAGATGCGCGCTTCGATGGAGTGGGCGGGGTACTCCGGGTTGGGCCAAAAGCGTAGCCGGTGGCAGCCATTATCCTCGCCGTCGTACTCGTAGAGAAACGCATCCGGCAACAAGGCCAGAATGCGACCGATGCGCTTTTCGTCATCGGAGTACTCTTGGCGATGCTTTGCCTGCTCGTCGGGCGAGGTCAGCAGGTGCTGGAGCCTGGCCTCCTCTTGCCGCTGACCTTCGGCGCTGAGCGGATTTCCATTGTTCTCGGAGAGCCGGGTGATGGGTCCTTCGGCGGTTTCCACCTGTTCCTCGAGCCGGGTCCCTTTCGGCGTGTTGTGCTCAATCCAGTAGCGCCAATAGCCATGCCCTTTGTGGTCGTTCAGTTCGTTGTAGACAACCTCGCGCACCAGTTGCCCAGCCGGTATCGGCTGCGGCAGCGATTGGGCACGGCCATAACCAGCCCCCTGTGTCAGAGTCAGAATTCCGATCGTTAAGCACAGCACGCGCACTCTGTTGCCCTCCAGCCTGAAGCATTGGGACCTGGGCGAAGTATGACCGTGCGGCGTTGAACCGCATGCAAGATTCCTGTGAAAATGCAACGAAAATGCAGCATAAATCCCGCAACGAACCAGAGAAATAAAGATGGATCCCGGCAATCGGACATTCCAGGTCCATCTTCAACGTTGAGCTGGAAGGCCTCGTCTTGGCTGGTCCGCAATGCACACTTTCCATCAAAATCGGCGCCGTCTTCTGCCGCAAGTCTCCCTGATCGAATGCATCGATTCGCGCCGTTGGAGCCTTGGTTGCGCAGAATCACGGAAAGCGATTCGACTGCGGTCAACACGCGTGCGAAGTTGTTAAACTTGAGCCATGCTGGACGAAGTGGAATTCCGCAGTCTGTGCGAGACGGCTCTCGACTCGCTGATGCAGCATTTGATTCGGCTTGAGGAAGACGAGGGGGCCGGCTTCGAGGTCGAGGAGCAAAACGGCGTATTGAATGTTCTGTTCGAAGAACCGCCGGGCAAGTTCGTGATCACGCCAAACACACCGATGCGCCAGATCTGGATCTCGGCGCTTTCGACCAGCTTCAAGCTGGACTGGGATGGGTCGGCATCGGCCTTCATCCTGCCGCGAACGGGCGAGCATCTCATGGCCCTTGTCGATCGGCTGATCGCGGACCACCTCGCAGCCTAGTTCTTCCTGACCGCTTATTTGCGGTGCGGGAACGGTCCGGCGCAGGGGCCGGACCGTCCACCGGTTTTTACTGCAGGGAATAGATCGTTTTGAGCACTTTTTCCGCAACCGACTTAGGCAGCGGCGCGTAGGAGAGACTCGAGACTTCGCTCTCCCCGGAGGTCACGATCCAGCTCAACAGGTCCTTGAGCACTTTGCCCTTGACGGGATCGGCGGAGTGGACGGGAATCAGGAGCCAGGTGAAGCTGGAGATGGGGTAGGCGTTTGCGCCCGGTGCGTTGGTGATGGAGACGCGATAGTCGGCGGGCATCTGCTTGACGGTGGCCGCAGCCTCGGTGACGCCATCTATGGAGGCCGTGACATAGTTGCCGGCCGAATTCTTGACTGATCCGAAGGTGATGTGGTTTTGCAAAGCATAGATCAGCTCGATGTAGCCCAGGGACCCCGGCAACTGGCGAACCAGGCCCGACACCCCCTCATTGCCTTTGCCGCCCACGCCCACCGGCCAGCTGGGAGAGGTGCCTTTGCCGGGACCGTCCGCCCACTCTTTGCTCACCTTGCACAGGTAGTCGGTCCAGATGTATGTGGTGCCGCTGCCGTCGGAGCGGTGGACGACGATGATCTTCTGGTCGGGCAGCTTCACGCCGGGATTGTCTTTGGCGATCCGGGCGTCGTTCCAGTTGGCGATTTTACCCAGGAAGATGTCGGCCAGCACGTCGCCGCTGAATTTGAGGTCGTTCACGCCGGCAACATTGAAGGCCGGCACATCCGCGCCGAGGACGGTGGGAATGTGGATGAGCTTGACTTTGGACGCAGCCAACTGCTCGTCGGTCATCGGTCCGTCGGAGGCGCCAAAGTCCACAAGAGCGGCGGAGACCTGGCGAATGCCGCCGCCGGAGCCGATTGACTGGTAGTTGATCTCGACGCCAGGGTGCGCCGCGCTGTACTCGCTGAACCATTTCGAATAAATCGGATAAGGGAACGTAGCACCCGCCCCTGTCAGTTTCTGGGCTTGAGCCGTGCTCAATGCCAAGAGCAACATCACAACAGCAACCAAGGTCTTTTTCACAACACTCTCCCGTGCAGTTTTACTGCCGGAGATGATTGTGAACGGCAAATGTTAAGGGCATTTGAATAAGGTCCGTGTTTGCCTTGATAAATCGAGTGCCGAAGAGCCGTCGCGGGGTGCCTCCAGCGCTGTTTTACCGCAAAGAGCGGATTGTCTCCAGGACCTTGACCGCAACCGAATCCGGCAGTGGCGCATAGGAGAGAGCCGAAGCCTCGCCTTGGCCAGTGGTGACGATCCAGCCCAGCAGATCCTTGAGCACCTTGCCCTTGGCTCGATCGGGAGACTTGAGCGGCACCAGAAGCCAGCTAAAGCTGGAGATGGGGTAGGCATCTGCGCCCGGCGCGTTGGTGATGGAGATGCGGTAGTCGGCAGGAAGCTCCGTGATGCTGGAGGCCGCGGCGGTGACGCCCTCGATGGAGGCCTTCACCCAGTTGCCGGAGGCGTTCTTCACCTGGCCGTAGCTGATCTTGTTTTGCAAAGCGTAGGCAAGCTCCACGTAGCCGATGGACCCGGGCGACGCGAGAACCCTGCGGGCCACACCGGCATTGCCCTTGGCGCCTGAGCCCACCGGCCAAACCGGCGCGGTGCCCTTGCCCGGCCCATTCGCCCATTCCCCGCTCACCTTTGTCAAATAGTCAGTAAAGATGTAGCTGGTGCCGCTGCCGTCGGAGCGATGCACGACGGCGATTTTCTGGTCCGGCAGCTTCAGTTCCGGATTGTCCTGGGCGATCCGTGGATCGCTCCACCTCGCGATTCTGCCCAGGAAGATTCCGGCCAGCACGTCGGGGCTGAATCGGATATCTCCGATGCCCGGAAGGTTGAAGATGGGCACGACTGCACCCAGGACCGTGGGAATATGGATGAGCTTGATTCTGGCGGCAGCGAGCTGCTCGTCGGTGGCCGGGCCATCCGTCGCGCCGAAGTCCACCAGTCCGGCGGCCACTTGGCGCATTCCGGCGCCCGAACCGATCGCCTGGTAGCGGATCGAAGCGCTTGGATGTGCTGTGCCGTACTCGCTGAACCATTTGGAATAGATCGGATAAGGGAAGGTAGCGCCCGCCCCCGTCAACTTTTGGGCGGTCGAGGCGCCTCCGGCCAGGATGAACAACACAACTGCAATCAGAGTCTTTTTCACTGGGTTCCCGTTTTTCAATAGTGCCACACAGAATTGTTAACGCCGCGTGTTACGGGGATTTGAATTGAGGCTGGGGCTTTGGGTCCCCTGGTTGAAAGAGGCGACGAACGCCCGGGCTCTGGCTTGAAAGGTCTGCTCGGCGGCTAAGCGCCGGGAGCTAGAGGGTACTGCGGTCCGGGCGCCAGCGGCAGTGTGAAGTGAAAGGTTGCGCCGGCGCCCAGCTCGCTTTCCGCCCAGATCCGCCCGCCGTGGGCCTGCACGATGTGCTTGACGATGGCCAGTCCCAGGCCAGTGCCCCCGGATTCGCGCGAACGCGCCTTGTCGATGCGGTAGAACCGCTCGAAGATGCGGCTGAGGTGTTCGAAAGCGATGCCCGGGCCGAAGTCCTGGATGCTGAACTCGACTTCTGCGGCGAGCAGCCGCGCGCCTACCCGGATCCGGCGGCCCGCTTTGGCGTACTTGAGGGCGTTCTCAATAAGGTTGCCGAAGACCTGGTTCATGGCGTCCGGATCGGCCATGACCGTCGAGTCCGGCGCCCCCGCCGATTCCAGTTCGACCCCGGAGTCGACCACGATTCCCCCCAGTGACTCGATGGCATCCTCGACCAGCGCGCTGGCCCTTGTTGCTTGCAGCGTGAGCTTGTAATTGGGACTTTCGACGCTGGCCAGGGCCAGCAGGTCCTCGGTGAGCCGGTTCATGCGGGTGGCATTTTTCAGGATCACCCCGAGAAACTCCCGGGTAGTTTCAGGGTTGGGACGCGGATCCTCGACCAGCGTCTCGACGTACCCCTGGATCGAGGTAAGCGGGGTGCGCAGCTCATGGCTGACGTTGGCAATAAAGTCGCGACGGGACCTCTCCGCGGCCTCGATGGCGGTGACATCGTGCAACACCACAAGCGCCCCGCGGCTCGGCAGTGGCGCCGCGTTGATCTCAAAGATGCGCCCCGGCGCCAGGGAACTGGCGCGGCCAAAGCGGACTTGGTTGTGCTCGGGGCCGCTTGCAAGAGCGCCGCGCACGCAGGCCAGGACTTCGGGGTCGCGCACCGAGTGCACCAGAGGCCGCCCGGCGCGAATCTGCGTTCCGGCGATGCGCTGCATGACTGAATTCGACCAATGCACAAGCCCCTCAGGGGTGATGGCGACGACTGCTTCCTGCATCGAGTCGAGCATGGCGGCCAGTTCCTGGCGGCGGCTCTCTATCTCGGCAAAGCTCTGGCCAAGCCTCTCCGCGGTCTGGTTCAGCGCCTGCTCCATTCCAGAGAGTTCATCCCCGCCGCCGTGGTCTAGCCGGGCGCTCAAATCGCCGTCGGCGATCCGCCGGGCAAAGGCCACCACCCGCTCCAGGCGCGCGGAGATGCCATGGGCAACCCAGGCGGCCACCGGCAGAGCTACGCCGAGCGCAATAAGGCCGGACCACAAGGCCTCGCGGCCCAGCGAGCGCAATGTTCCCCCAGCCGTCTGCTCCATCAGCCGGCGAAAGATGAACTCCAGAACCACTGTGTGGAAGACCAGCAGCAGAACAAACAGCCCCAGCAGCTTGGTGAACACTCTTGGGGCCAATCGGCGACGCTCCTCTCCGGTCCGGACCGGCATGGGCGGGCGCCTCATTCGCTTTTGGGAATCTCGAAGCGATACCCGGCGCCGCGCACCGTTTTCAGGTAGCGGGGGTTTTCCGGATCGACCTCGATCTTCTCGCGAATGCGCCGTACATAGACGTCCACCGAACGCGGGGTAACAAAGCGCGCATCGCCCCATACGGCGTCCAGCAGGTGGTCGCGGCTAAACACCCGGCCAGGGTGCCGCGCCAGGTAGTCCAGCAGGCGGAACTCGGTGGCGGTCGTGGTAGTGAGCTTGCCGCGCACCTTCAACTGCATGGCGTTGGCGTCGATCACCACTTCCTCAAAGCTGATCACCGAGGGCGAGGTGGGCCGCTCGAAGCGCCGCAATACGGCCTTGACGCGCGCCACCAGTTCGCGGGTGGCAAAGGGCTTGGTGATGTAGTCGTCGGCGCCCAACTCGAGACCCAGCACACGGTCGTTTTCTCCCGCACGCGCAGTCAAAAAGATGATCGGAATGGTGGAAAGCGCGGGGTGGTTGCGCAGCCTGCGGCACACGTCGAGGCCGTCCCCGCCGGGCACCATAATGTCCAGCAGAAACAGCGCGGGCGCCTGCCGCTCGGCATCTGGAATCAGGTTGGTGGGAGTTTGGAACAGCCGGACCGCAAATCCCGCGGCCTCCAGGTGATGCTGCACCAGCCGCGAAATATCGGTGTCGTCCTCTAGCACAAATACGATTTGGCTCAACCGGTCAGCCCTCGCCCTGCGGCCGTTCATTTACAGATGCGGAGGCCGCACGGAACCATTAACAGACTAATGCAGCCCGGCAAACAAATTGCAAACGTTGTGTGAATTTGGCCGGAAAGACGAGCTGGACCGGGTTCGCCGGCCGGCATTCCCCGCCGCCGCCCAACTTCTTCTTGACTTCGCGCCGTAGCCTCTGCAACACTCCCTGCGCATACTCTTGAACGTGGATCGAATACCCGTTCGCCCATCGGCCTTGCCCCCGTCGCCAAGAGCCCACTCCTGATATGTCTGGAGGGCGCGCGACGCGTACAGCTTCGGCTCACGTGGCCCCAAAACTCGACATAAACAAAACAGGAGGGATCATGAAAAAGTACCTGGCGGAGCTTGTGGGCACCTTCATCCTGGTGCTGTTCGGCTGCGGAACGGCAGTGGTTGCCGGAGACAAGGTCGGCATTCTGGGGATCGCGTTCGCCTTCGGCCTCGGGTTGATCGGCGCCGCATACGGCATTGGCCCCATCTCCGGCTGCCACATCAACCCCGCCGTCAGCCTCGGTGTTTGGGTCGCGGGGAGGATGAAGGCTGCGGACATGTTCGGCTACTGGGTAGGGCAGTTCTCAGGCGGCCTGCTCGCGGCCTGGGTGCTTTTCGCCATCGTCAGCGGAGTGGATGGGGGGTACAACCTGGCCACGAGCGGCTTGGGGCAAGACGGTTGGGGGCCGGGCTACCAGGGCGGTTACAGTGTCGTGTCGGCTTTTGTCTTTGAGTTCGTCGCCACGCTGATCTTCGTCATCGTAATTTTGGGCTCAACGCAGAAGAGCGCGCCGTCGGGCTTTGCCGGCCTGGCCATCGGCATCACGCTGGTGGCGATTCACATCTTCGGCATTCACATCACAGGCGTTAGCGTGAACCCGGCCCGCAGCCTGGGACCCGCGCTCGTGGTGGGCGGCAAGGCTCTGGCCCAGGTATGGCTCTTCCTGCTGGTGCCAAGCCTGGGCGGCATCGTTGCAGGCCTGTTGTTCCGCACCAGGCTGCTCGAGGCGGACTAGTATCTTGACCGTTTGATTCGGTAGTGAGTGAACAAACGATTGGGTGCCCCCGGTCTCGATTTTGAGACCGGGAGACTGCCTATTCACACGGTCACGGTTTTAGCTCCCGCACGATGAATGTGCCTGAGTGAGAGTGTTTCGATCCGGTGACTCCCCTAGTTGTAGCGTTGGTCCGGAAGACCTACCGGTGCTCGCCGAGCGCGTCGTGCGACTTCGCTCCCACCGCACGGTGGTTTACGCTGAAGGCGCGGGCGCGGTCTTCGCTCTTCGCCGCAGCCTTCGGGAGGCTCCCTTGACGTGGATGATTCTGCTCATTGGTCTGGCGGTCGGATTGGTTTCCGGCGTGGTCGGCATCGGCGGCGGCGTTCTGTTTGTTCCGGCCCTGGTCTGGCTGCTGGGCATGGGCCAGCACAAGGCCCAGGGCACCTCTCTGGCCGCCCTGCTGGCCCCTGTGGGCCTGTTCGCCTTCCTCGAGTACTACCGCAAGGGAAA
>Ga0181531_10000471_pt1 | contig 27100 bp, 17 predicted proteins | sample PEATcosm2014_Bin_38_FD_119743 | JGI IMG/M metagenome (GOLD analysis project Ga0181531, IMG submission 119743) | Peatland microbial communities from MTU Mesocosm Facility, Houghton, MI, USA - PEATcosm2014_Bin11_10_metaG | ecosystem: Environmental > Terrestrial > Soil > Wetlands > Peat | place...
AATCAATACCCTGCGGGCATGATGTCGCGGGGTTTGTTTTTGCGCTGGTCACGCCGCGATCGGCGGGGGGAGGAAGGAAATTGCGTGACCGACTTCAACCATCGACACATTTCGCATGTGCGGCATCGGTCGGCTCACTTCATACTTGCCGTGAGAGCGGAGGTATACGCGGTCTGATCCCTACTCTCTCGTCATGCGTCCGCCTTCTCCCTGACCATGCGGTGTTGCAGGTCCGCTGTTTGTGTTGCCTGCTTCACCTGCATCCGTGCAACTCGCACTCGCTCATCTTCCTCGAACTGATCGAGCTTCTTCTCATCCATGTCCTCGGATTCTCCTGCATTGAACTGCAAGATACCGTGATAGCCGATCCACACCTCGTAATTGGTCGTGAAAAGCTGGGCCTTTGCCGGACTGGTCTCTTTCAACTTTTCCAACTCTCCTGCGTAGGGCGCAAAGATTGTCGAGTAGTAGACGACGACCCGCTCGCCCATCTGAACCGGCTTGTACGCTACAGATGCAAGCTCGTCGGACGTAGCATCCTCTCCCAACTCCGGCCACGTGTTGGCCCACTCTTCCGAATGGTCGGTGGGATCAATCGGCAAGATGTCGAATGGCGGAACTTGTCCTTGTACCTTTTTGGCCTTTTCTTCTAGGGCGGGCAACACTTCGTATCCGGTGTTGTCCGTCAGTTGCGTCCCGTCCATCTTTGTGAGCGTCACAATGATTTGCCCGGCGTCACCCGCTCGCGATGTCATTTTCGGCCTCACGCGCCAGCGCATGCGGCCGCCACGAAGCGGCGCCTTTGATGATACTTCCAATGCGTCTGGATCGAATCGAATTTGGATACGCTCGCGCCGGTCGTATTCCGCGTCCGCGTCCGTCTCCACAAGGATCATCTCGGCATCATTCAATCGCACTTCCAGCTTTGGCTTCGGCGAGACTATTGCGAACTTCGTGACCTGTGGGAATGGCAACGTCGGGAGCGGGTCAGCTACCTTGTAGCGCCCGCGCTTGCGTTCGCGTACCGTCTGCGTCGTCTCATTCCCTCCCGGCTCGTTCGTCTTCCCTTCCTCTTGAACGCGAAAGCCGGCTTCAAGCAACAGCCGTGTTACTTGTTGCTTCACAAGATCGTTGGTGGCGGCGGCTTCGCGGGCGGTCAGGCGTTCGGTTAGCTCGCGTTCGATTGCGTAAAGGTTTTCGTCTTCCTCCAACATGCGGCGCAGCGATTGGAGAATGCTCGCCAATTCCTGCTCGTCTGAGAAGTTTTCCCGGTTGGTGGAAAACAACTTCTTCCGCGTCTGCTTGTCGGCCTTGGCAGCGTCGATGTGGATCACCATGTGGCGCGAGACCATGCTCAGCCCGATGTCTTTCAAGAGCTGCGCAGTCAAGTCGCCTTGGTTTTGTCCGTTCAGCGTGCCAACGATCGGATGACCAGTCTGAATGAACAGTTCATTTGAGTGTGGCCGAATTTGCAGTTCATCTTTGGCTTTGCCCTTCCCTTTGCGGTAGTTGATGACAACCCAGTATTCGATCCCGATGCACGGCTCCACTGCGCCGAAGGGAACGACAAATTCCATCGGCCTGTAATGTCGAACGGTTGAACCCGTGCCCGGTTCGTCTTCCGCGTCCTCCGCGTCCTTCCCTTCCTTCACAAGGCGCATCAATCGATTTCGGCTGCCGGTCACAAGTTCATTCTTGGTGGCGTTGGGGTCTCGAAGATCAATGATGCGGAACGGCAGCAGCGGATCGAACAGGGAGTAATGCAGATAGTGGTAAAGATTGCCTGGTGACGATCCGAGAGTTTTGTCGAGCTTGGACAGCCGATAGGCATAGTGGCGCACCAGAGTTCCCTTTTGCATTGTCGGCACGCGGGCTTTCTCAAAGCCATCGTACAGCGGCAACGGATCAGGACCGATCTCCAGCGACGGCACCGTCAATACACCGGCTGCGTCATGGACCGCCAAGTAACCATAAGCATCGACTTGGTAATCCTCGCCCAAACGTAATTCCCGAACGACAGTAAAGCTGACGACGTTCGGGTTATCGCGGTGGCGCGAGACAATGAGCGCGTAGTCACAAAACTTCAGCGTGGATGCGCCACCTTGTCCAAACGTTCCGATCAGGTAGCGTCTGTTGATCTTGTTGCCGCCCTGCAAGCTGAGAATCGTCGCGCGGAATCGATCGGCGGCAATGCCGATACCTTCGTCCAGAACATCTATCGTGGGCGCGGATTCTGAACCGCTGCTGTTCATCACGACGGAAATGCGCCGGTCAATCCCCTGATCTGCAAACTTCCAGTTAAACAATCCATCATCCGGGCCGGAAATGGGACGTCCAAACCACTGCTGTCCCGCTGCCCGCGACGATGGCGGCGGTTGCACGCCGGGTGTGAAGCGGTCCTCAAGCAACGCATCGATAGCATTGGTCAATCGCTCGGTCAAACTTCGCCCCGACTTCGACGCCAGCCCAATCGTCGATAGGTTTGACGCATTGTCGCCGAAAGCATGCCATGTGAACTTGAGTGGCCCGAATGGCTGGTCGAGCGTCATATCGGGATTGTCCCCGATCTCCTTCAAGATGTCTGAGACCTCCTCCGTTGACCTGCTTTTCATCAATGCGCGGAAAAGATCCGCGACGGACGCGAGCGGCATACAGCCCCTTTCTACTAGACCTGGTGACGCCTGCGATGTATCAGCAACAATTCTCTGCTGGAACGTGTGCCCGGTCGCAGGTTAGCGTACCACTTCCGATTCGGCACCTCGCGCCAAATGCGGCGCTGCGGTGAACACAGATCAGGGATTTCTGTTTCTTCAAGCCCCGCAGCGTCCAAGCTCTCAAGGTAGGGCTCTAACTGCGTACTCGGCTCCGAGAATGCAACGAGCTGCACGATAAGCGACCGCTCATCCATTAGCCGTGCTACTGATGAGAAGCAAGCGCGAAGCTGCTCAAGGTACGGTTCCAGCGCCCGATTTCGGCGGTCCGCAAAAGTATAGTAGGAACTGCCATGCCCATCTTGACATCCCGCGAGCCAATATGGTGCCGGTGTCTCGCGTCGCCCTTGTACTTGCCAACGGTGGTACAGAACGTGGACACCGAAATAGGGCGGCGAAGTTAAGATCAAGCGCGGAGGAAGCCAGTCGCGTGGTATTCTCCGATCGGTGTCCAGGCCGGCGGCAGAACGGGCAAGTACCCTGCGCCTTTCGCCGACATTCGCAATCGACGATATCGCTCTGATTTCTGCGGCGTAGGTCCGAGCCGCGCCGAGCATATCGCTGAGGAACTTCAAATGAAGTTGAAGGAAATGTTGCGTGGTGGGAATCTCGCGGCGGCAGTCGAGCGCCCATTGCGCTGTGCGAAGCAATGTGCATCGGGCGAAATCATTCTGTCGGGCTGTCAGCGGGCTGGCGCTATCGAGCGCCATTTCGAGCAGCTTGCGTAACCACCAGGGAACATTGCGCTGATACCGATCCCACGCCTCATGTCGTGTGTTTCGACGATGCAAGTTCACTGACGATCCAAATCGTTGACCCCACTCCTGAACGGCAGCAATATCGCCTTCCGTCATTGGAGTTGTCTTCACTCTCACCAGGAATCTCGCGAGCGCGTTTACATCGCACCCGACAAAGCGCCTGCCAGATACTAACGCTTCAACCGCCGTCGTTCCGCCACCCGTGAATGGGTCAAGCACAGTGTCACCGGGTCGCGTCAGTAGCTTGATCGCGGACCGCGCGAACTGCGGCGAGAAGCGGGCTGGGTATCGGTAGAACGTGTGCGTGTGGCCTCCAACTTGGGCACCACAATGAACGCTCTCCAAGAACTCTGCGATTGAAGCGGACGGATTTGGGCCCATATTCCTTCCCTGGAATGACGGCATCCGACGCTGATGTTATTCTGCCTGGGCAATGGGTGCAAATCGCTCGGCCGTCTTGAGTCTTCGTTCTTCCAGATAAACCTGCGGCAGATGACCGATATATTAAGGCATGCGAGCCCTCTCCAACCGCAAGCCCTACGCCGAGTTGATCCTGCGGGAAATCAAGACGGTGGAGTATCGCACGCGGCCGACGCGGATCATCGGCGAGCGGTTTTACATCTACGCGAGCAAAGCCAAGGTGGCCAGGCCGATCTGGTCGGATGACCTGCGCGTCGCCACGCCGCCGAAATGGATGCTCGAACTGGCCGAGCAGGTGGGAATGATCGAGCCGGGCGCGCTCCGGCCGATCGGCGTGATCGTCGGGAGCGCGGATGTTTGGATTGGGAGCGCACGCTTTCCAACCAAATCCTCGAAGTTTTGCCATGGGGGTGGAAAAAGAAAACCCCCGTCGCGATGACGAGGGCTTTTGCAGTGGTCAAATTGTGCAATTCGTTCATTCGTAGACGCGGGCGTTTTCCTCCCATTCCAACTGCTTGCAGTTGCCACGGAAGTATTCGAGGAACCCGGCGCAGATGATCGAGCGAATCTTCCGGCCCTTGCCGGCCTTGATGTTCCGATAGACCTCCCAGTAGGTGTCGATCGCCATCGGATCTTTCCCGGCCTCGACATCGTTCACGAGACGCTTGAGCGAAGCAAGAAGCTCCTCGAAGCTGGACATATCAGCTTTCTTTGCAGCGGCGGCCATGAGCGCGGTGACGAACACTTCGCCCTCCGACAAGACGGTGCTCTCCAGCATTTTCAACATCGCGTTGTGCAGCGGCCCGGTGACGATCTTCAACACCTGGATCACGTCGCCCATGTCCTCAACAGGCGCGAGATATTCGCCTTCGTCGCTCAAGAAGGACTCTTTCTCTTCCGTCGTCATGACCTGCGGGTTCTTCTGCATGTACGCCTGCACGGCCACGATCAGGTTTGAGCCCTTGAAACTCGACTTTTCCAACTTATAGTCGGCGGCCTTCTCCTGCTCCTTGACGAGCTGGATGCCTTCCTTCTGCAGCAGCTTGATGAGCGGCACGTTCATCAGCTCGAGCTGAATCTTCGCGTTCATCTGCCGCTGGGCACCGTTCAGCAGCAGCATGAAATGCAGCACGCCCGCCAGATCAATGCGGTAAAAGACTTCCAATTGCTGCTGGCGAACGAGCAGTTTCTTGATGTCGCACGCCTCCGCATGCTCGCGGAATGTTTCATTCCAGTTCGTTTCATCGATGCAGCCCATCTCGACGAGCTCCTCGCCCAGCGCCGCCATCAGCACGGCAATGATGAAACACGTCGTGCGCTGCAAACCATCGATCAGCGTCCAGTCGTCGGCGGTTGTCGGGTCTTCGATGACACCCTCGTCGGCCACCGCCGCGACGCGCAGCGGGGGCACGTAGTAGCCCTTGAGGATCGCGACGATCAACCGCTGATAAATCGGATCGCGCGTGTGGTGGAACGTCTTGCGCTGAAACCAGTTCGACATGCCCGAGAACCGCGTCAGCAGAAATGCGACCGTCGCCAGCGCGTTGATGACCATCGCATTGGTCTTGGCGTCGGGGAGGCCGTCACCGACGGTTTTGATACTGGTTTCGGGAATCTCGACGCCCTTGCGCTTCAGATGATGCACGACGTTCCGGCACGCCTCCTGCAAATTGCTGTACTGCTCTTTCACCGGCACGCGCTTCGGCTTCTTCGTCTTGTTCATGGGTTTATCTTCCTTCACGTTTTCTTCAATCATCGTTGTCATGGGAATCTCCATGTAGTAGAATGTCTTTGTAATCACAGTGGCCGCTCGATCGGACCAAGTTCGATCGGGCGGACCACGCCTACCTCAGCGAATCAGGCCTTGTCCCCTTGGTCACCGGTGGACAAGGCCTTTCTTTTATTGAGCTCACCCGAATCACCTCCTTTCTTTTGTTTGAATGCCATTAAGCATTCAGTAATCATTGGGCCGGATTATATATCAGGCAACAATTAACGCAAGGCATTCAAAACAATTCGGGCCAGTTTTTTCCAGGCCTGAAATATAAAATGACCATTGACAGTGAGTTGAAATGCATTTTTATTTTTGGAATTATGACGAATTTGCGGGAGTTGGGTCGCAAGCCTGAGCAACAGGTCGAGTATCGCTGCGATTCAGCCGATGGGAATGCTTATGCTCGCCCTCTCCATCCGCCAGCCCTACGCCGAGTTGATCCTGCGGGGGATCAAGAGGGTGGAGTATCGCACCCGGTTACTGGTCTTTAAGCCTGCGAAGCAAATCATCGACCCGCTCAAAGGCATCCCGGATTCGAAGATCGCGGTCGTCGCCTGGCGGCAAGTCGTCGAAGTCTGCCACAGCCTGCGGCCCGAAATGGGCGGGCGATTGGAATTTATCCGCGATTTTTATCAAAGCTTCCTGCACCAGCTTGTTGTGGAAGTGGGGCTGGAATGCGAGAGCCAGCGCCGCATTGCCGCCGGCGAAGTTTGTCAGGCAGAACCACATATCCCATGCATCCTTGGCCTTGAGACGGTCTGCCAGTGCCATCGCCTTCATCACGATGAATGGGACGATGCCGGCGACTTTGACCATGGCTGAATCGGCAGCACCGCTGGGAAGATGGCCTTCGATTTTGACCTGCTCGGACATCTTGAATACGAGGTCGCTGCCGCGCGCCTTGCGAGCCTTCAAAGTTTGCACGGTTTGATGGCGATGGCTTTTGCCTGTGCCCTGGTATTCACCCGCCAGGAAATCCACCTGCACTTTGACTGCACGGCTGCCGACGGTCACGGTGCGAAAAAAGATGAAAGGCTGCGGCCCTTCCTCGTAACCGTGTCTGGCCAGGTGTTCGCGGATCGTTCGGTACACATCAGCGTCGATCGTGCGATGATCGAGCGCGATATCCACGTCGATGCTGCCGATGTGTTTGGGCCGGGCGTTCGCAAACAGCAATTCCGGCACCCAACCGCCGACGATGGCCATGGAATCCTTGTATTCGCCCAGGATGCGCACCAATTCCAGCATCACCATGCGGGCGGCTTCGGTGGCCAGGTCGGGATAGTCTGTGCGGCTGCCTACCATGCAGGCTCCATGACGTTATTCAACAGGAAATCAGCGGCTTCCTCGCCGCGGCCGCGCAGGCTGAAAAGGTCCAAATAGGTTTGCGGCGGTGAAGTAATCGTACAGTCTTCGATCTCTCGGCTGTCCAGATACACGCCTTGGTCATACGGTTCCATCAATGTCACGTTGGCGCCGCTGTCCACCGGCTTGAGAGACAGCGCTTTTGCCAATACGTCGATCTCAGCATCGACGTAGGCAAAGACTCGTTGGTAACGGACGGCCGGTGCGTATCGCGCCGCTGCCGAGAATGCCGCAAGAGCGTAACGGACCGATTGCCGCTTGCAGGCGTCGGCGAGCTTTTGCTCGATAGTGGCGATTGAATCCAATGTAAAGAAATCCCGTCGACGGCTGCGATCGAGCCGATAGACGCCACGCCATTCGTCGAGAAGTTTTCGAGGTTGGGCGAGCTTCATGCCGCCCTCGCCGGACGCCAGCCATTCGCGTGCCTCCAGCAAACCTTTGACGTTCGAGACCAACCCCAAGCTGACGCCGGCGGCGGTGGCCAATTCCTGAACCTTCCAAGAGCGCTTGGGATCGCCCAGCAGCACACGCAACACGCTCTCAGCGCGCGGCGAATACAATGTGCGCAGATCCCGCTTCTCGGTAAAACGATTGGCTTGTCCTTCGCGGCGAATGTAAACGGAATCGAAACAGAGCCGACAGTTGCCCGCAAAATCAATGTAGCCGATGTCTTGCTCGGCAAGTTGCTCTCCGGTTTCCGTAGTGATGAATGGCGCGGCGAAAATACCGTAGATTGAGGGAGAGGATTGGCGTAGCAGCCGTAAATTCGTAGCGGCCTGCCGGGCAATGCGCGGTTGCCCACTGCTCTTTGCTTCGACGATGAGTCGTTTACGGAGCTTTCCGAAGCGAGCCGAAATTTCAAGGTCACGGCGGCCCTCGTCAGTTCCGCGTTCGACAACGACCTCATCAATCTTGCTAAAGGGAATGTCCGCCAGGGATGTACGGATCGCGGCTTCGGCCTGCCGTAGCAATGACTTTTCGGTTCGTGATTTCACTAAAATTTTCATTTTCGACATCCGTTGAAAGATATCCTATTGATGAAATCGGCTATCGTCAACACTGAATTGAGCGTTTCAACGAACGTTGAAATAGACAATTTTAATGAAATGATTATCGGACATTGTTCATCGGTCTTTGGCGTTACTTTCCACCATGGCAATGATCCCGATCCGCATAGGTGGCGGAAGGTGCGGCCATGATTCGATGAGCTTGGACAACTCCGGGTGTTGTTCCAACGCTACGCGCAAGCTCACAGGCAAGCTAGTTGTTGTCGAATCACAACTTGCTCCTATATCATTGCTTGCGTCGGTGCCAGGTTGGTTTCGAAAACCGGAAGCACACCAAGGCAACCGACGTTTCCCGCCGTTAATTACAGACCCGCCGAAAATCACTTGTCACCTGACTTGTCACTAAACGTGACGAATCGCCTGATTGCCGGCGACTCGCTGCTGGTGATGAATTCCCTGCCGGAAAAGGAAGGAATGACCGGCAAGGTTCAGATGGTCTACATCGATCCGCCGTATGGAATCAAATACGGTTCAAATTTTCAGCCATTTGTGAAAGAACTCGAAGTCAAAGGCGGCAACGATGATGACCTGACTCAGGAACCTGAAATGCTAAGAGCGGTTCGTGGCACATGGAATTTGGACATACATTCCTATTTGAGTTACCTGCCCATTTCGCCTTACTTATTTCCGCGGCCATGTGGACACCATGCGATTCCGAAATTTTGGCGGATGACACATCGGCACGATGAAGATCATAATGAAGGTTCTTGAGATATCTGATAAGCAGCGGGCTATCGGATTACTGAAAAAAGCAGCGTTGACAGGGTGAGGCCGATCATGTTTGGATAAGTCTGCGGGATTAAGATGATATGGTCGCTTCTAAATAGCCTTCTGCGATTCTCGAACACATCGGCCCTCAAGGGCTGTCGTTGCCTTTCGCCCGTGGGCGGGAGAGGTTCGAGCAGTTTGTTTCTTTCAGAGCGTGGTTTGCATAAGTCGGATGCAAAAAGGTAATCCGTGTTGACCGGTCACATAAATGAGCATCATCGGCCCCGACCATCAACTTCCGGCTCCTGATTCCAAATCTCACCGTCACAAGGTACTGCGGGCCGTCATATGGATTGTGTCGTTGCTTCTCCTTGCGCTGGTAGTCGTGCTGGTAATACGCCACTACGAAGATGCGAAAGAAGTCGCGCCTGCGCCGGTAAAGATCACGGTGACGACCGCGACGGCTCAAAAAGGCGATATCGGCGTTTACATCGACGCAATCGGTACGGTCACTCCGGTCTACACCGCTTCGATTTCCAGCCAAGTGACCGGCCAGATCGCCGCCGTGCACTACACGGAGGGTCAGTTGGTAAGTACGGGCGATCCGCTGATCGACATCGATTCGCGTCCGTACCGCGCGACTCTTTTGCAGGCACAAGGCGCTCTCGAGCGGGACGAGAACCTGCTTGCACAAGCGCAGATGGACCTTGAGCGCTACCGTGCGGCGTGGGCACACAACGCGATTGCAAAACAAACCCTTGATGACCAGGAAAAACTTGTGCTGCAGGACATGGGCACGGTCAAAAACGACCAGGGAATGGTGCAATTTGACCAGATTCAGGTTGACTACTGTCACATCACCGCTCCCTTCGATGGACAGGTGGGTTTACGGCTGGTGGATCCGGGCAACGTGGTGCAGGCTGATGGAACTCTGACTCTGGCCGTCATCACGCAGTTGAGTCCCATCACCGTAATTTTCACAATCCCGGAAGACAATCTCGGCCAAGTCCAACCTCGCCTGAGCGCGAAGGCAACGCTCAACGTCGATGCCTTTGATCGCACTGCACAGACGAAAATCGCAAGTGGAAAACTGCTGACGCTCGACAACCAGATTAACACGACGACGGGGACGGTAAGAGCACGGGCCATCTTCGAGAATAAGAATGAAGGCCTCTACCCAAACCAGTTTGTTAACACGCGGCTGCTGGTGAATACGTTGCAGGAGGTGACGCTGATTCCAGCGTCAGCCATTCAACAAAACGGCCAGGCATCGTTCGTGTATGTGATTCAAAACAATATCGCTCATATGCGCAGCATAAAGCCGGGAGTTACAGACGGCGGTGAAACGCAGGTTGACGGCATCAATCCTGGAGATGTCGTTGCCAACAGCAGCTTCGATAAGTTGCAGGACAACTCCGCGGTCGTCGTTTCGACCAAGGCTGCCCCTGCCGCCACGAATCCGAGCACCGCCCCATGAGTCCGTCTCGTCAGTTTATTTTGCGACCCGTGGCCACATCTTTGCTGATGGCTGCGATCCTCTTGGTGGGTCTGGTTGGCTACACACAACTGCCTGTTTCCGCGTTGCCGGAAGTGGATTATCCGACCATTCAGGTGCTCACGTTTTATCCAGGCGCAAGCCCGGACGTGATGGCGACGACGGTGACCGCGCCACTGGAGCGCCAATTCGGCGAACTGCAGGGGCTGAGCCAGATGACCTCCACCAGTTCCGGCGGCACTTCCGTCATCGTGCTGCAGTTTAATCTCACTCTGGATATTGATGTTGCCGAGGAAGAGGTGCAGTCTGCCATCAATGCGTCACAGAGTTTTTTGCCCTCCGTGCTTCCCTCGCCGCCGATCTATAGTAAGACGAATCCGGCCGATGCTCCCGTGCTGACCTTGGCCGTCACGTCAAACTCCATGCCGCTTTCCCAGGTCGAGGACCTAGTGGACACGCGTCTGGCGCCAAAGATTTCCCAGCTCAACGGTGTCGGTCTGGTCACCATCAGCGGCGGCCAAAAGCCCGCCGTCCGCATTCAAGCCAACCCTACCGCTCTCTCATCTTATGGCATCAACCTGGAAGACCTGCGCGCGGCGCTGACGCAGGCCAGCGTAAACGCCGCCAAAGGGAATTTCGATGGGTCGCGCCAGGATTACCAGATCGACGCCAACGATCAACTGGTCACCAGCACGGATTATAAGAATGTCGTAGTTGCCTATCGTAACGGCGCGCCGGTGATGCTGACGGACGTGGCTCATATCGTGGATGGGATAGAGAACAACAACCAGGCGGCGTGGATGAATCTGACACCCGCTGTCATCCTGAACGTGCAACGCCAGCCCGGGGCCAACACCATCAGCGTGATCAAGAGCATCAAGAAACTGATGCCACAGCTTGAGGCCAACCTGCCAACCGGCATTCAGGTGACCACGCTCACCGATCTCACGACTCCCATCGAAGCATCCGTTTCCGACGTTGAGTTTGAATTGCTGCTGACGGTCGTACTCGTAGTGATAGTCATCTTTCTTTTCCTGCGGAATCTCTACGCCACCATCATCCCCAGCGTGGCGGTTCCGCTTTCCCTGGTCGGCACTTTCGCGGCGATGTACGCCCTTGGTTACAGCCTGGATAACTTATCGCTGATGGCGCTGACCATCTCCACCGGCTTCGTCGTGGACGATGCCATCGTAATGATCGAGAACATCGCGCGGTACATCGAAGCGGGCGATCCACCGATGGAAGCGGCTCTCAAGGGCGCGGAGCAAATCGGCTTCACCATTCTCTCGCTAACCGTGTCGCTCATCGCCGTGCTGATTCCACTGTTATTCATGGGCGACGTGGTTGGACGATTGTTCCGCGAATTTGCCGTGACGCTCGCCGTCACTATCGTCGTGTCGGCGGTGGTCTCCCTTACGCTGACGCCCATGATGAGCGCGCGTATCCTGCGCCACACACCCAAAGAGCGGCAGGGACGCTTCTATAAAGCTTCGGAGCGTGTTTTCGAGCAAATGATCGCGTTCTATGGGCGGACGCTGAAGTTCGTCCTTGGATATCAGACCATTACGTTGCTGGTCGCGGTGGCCACACTGCTGCTTACGGTTTTCCTTTACATCATGATCCCAAAAGGGTTTTTCCCGGTGCAGGACACCGGTGTTATCCAGGGCATCTCGCAGGCGCCGCAGGCGATTGGCTCAAAGGCCATGGCCGAGAAGCAGCAGGAGCTTGCAAAGGTAATCCTGGATGACCCCGCTGTCGAAAGCCTCTCTTCGTTTATCGGTGCCGATGGCACGAACACAACGATTAACAGCGGCAGATTGTCGATCAATCTAAAACCACTCGACCAGCGCAAAATGACCGCTTCCGACGTCATCCGCAGACTCAACTCAAAACTGGATCAGATTCAAGGAATACAACTGTTCATGCAACCTGTGCAGAACATTACCGTGGACGATCGGGTGAGTCGCACGCAATACCAGTACACGCTTGAAGACCCCGATGCGAATGAACTGAACGAGTGGACAAACCGTTTCATCGCCAGGCTGAAGCAATTGCCATCACTGGAGGATGTCGCCAGCGATCAACAACCTGGAGGGCTTGCCGTGTTTCTGTCGATCGACCGTGTCACCGCCTCGCGACTTGGCATCGCGCCGTCGACGATCGACAACATGCTGTACGACGCCTTCGGTCAGCGGCAGATAAACACCATGTACACTCAAGTGAATCAGTATCATGTTGTGCTGGAGGCTGAGCCGCAGTTTCAACTGGACCCCAACAAGCTGAACCATCTTTACATCCAGGCGAACGCGTCTTCGGGGGCAACCGGCGCTGGCGCCTCTTCCTCGTTCGCATCCTCTGGATCGTCCTCCGCAGGCTCCAATGCGCTGACAGCCTCCGCACTCTATACTCCTTCGGCAAATACCCTTGCTCCTCCTGCGAACGCGCTTTCGGCGAATACCTCCTCGACGTCCACCACTGGTGCAAACTCCGCGGGGACTACCAGTTCGGCCATGAGCAGCGCAGTGCCACTGAGCGCTTTCTCGCACTTCGAGAAGACGACCGAGGCGCTCTCCATTACTCATCAGGGTCAATTCCCGGCGATCACCGTGTCGTTCAATCTCGCGCCCAACGCCGCACTCGGCGATGCCATCACGGCGGTTGAGAAAGTGCAGAAAGACTTACACATGCCTCCCAGCCTGCAGGCGGCTTTTCAAGGCACCGCGGCATCGTTCCAGGCCTCACTATCCAATGAACCGCTGCTCATTCTTGCCGCCCTGGTCACCGTCTACCTCGTGCTGGGTATTTTGTATGAGAGCTTTATTCATCCCATCACCATTCTCTCCACGCTGCCATCCGCGAGCGTTGGAGCTTTGCTCGCACTGCTTCTCTTTCGCCAGGATTTGAGCGTGATTGCCATCATCGGCATCGTCCTGCTGATTGGCATCGTGAAAAAGAACGGCATTATGATGGTCGATTTCGCGCTCGATGCCGAAAGGAAGCACCAAAAGAATTCGACCGATGCAATTTACGAGGCCTGCCTGCTCCGCTTCCGCCCCATCATGATGACCACGATGGCCGCGCTGCTGGCCGGTCTTCCGCTGGCTTTGGGATCTGGTTTCGGTTCCGAGTTACGCAGGCCGCTGGGCATTGCAATGGTGGGCGGACTGTTGCTGAGCCAGGCGCTAACGCTTTACACCACGCCCGTCATCTACATCTTTTTTGACAATCTGGGAAAACGCTTTGGGCACGGATCGAGCAGGCCCCAAACCGGAAGCGAGCCGGTACCAGCGGGCCCGGCATGAACATTTCCGCGCCCTTCATTCACCGGCCGGTGGCCACCACGTTGCTCACGGTGGCGATTGCCCTTGCCGGTGCGATTGCTTTTAACGTGCTGCCGGTGTCCCCTCTGCCGCAGGTCGATTTTCCAACCATTTCGGTCAGTGCAAGCCTGCCGGGAGCCAGCGCCGAAATCATGGCGTCGTCCGTCGCCACTCCCCTGGAGCGCCAGTTCGGTCATATTGCGGGTGTGACGGAGATGACCTCCGCAAGCACGCTCGGCAGCACATCGGTCACGATTCAGTTCGACCTCAGCCGCGACATTGATGGCGCGGCGCGCGATGTGGAGGCCGCAATCAATGCGGCTCGAACCTATCTGCCCAGCAACCTGCCGGCAAATCCGACTTATCGTAAGGTCAACCCCGCGGATTCGCCGATCATGATCCTCGGCCTTACATCGGACAAATACGGTCCCGATAAACTGTATGATGAAGCCTCCACCGTCATCGAGCAGAAGTTGTCGCAGATACAGGGCGTAGGGCAGGTCAACGTCGGAGGCGGCGCGTTGCCATCCGTGCGCGTGGACGCAAATCCCACACAGTTGGCCAGCTACGGACTTACCGTTGCGAATCTGCAATCCGTGCTGAGCCTGCAGAACGCCGACCAGGCCAAGGGCCAGATCTCCGATGGCATTGTGACCGCGGACATTCTTGCCAACGATCAGATCTCGCACGCGGCCGACTACAAACCGCTCGTCGTTGGATACAACAACGGCGCGGCCGTCCGGCTGTCCGACGTCGCTCTGGTGACGGACTCCGTACAGAACGTCCGTGTTGCCGGGTATTTGAATGGCAAGCGCGCTATTCCGGTCATCATCTTCCGCCAGCCCGGAGCCAACATCATCGATACGGTCGACCGCATCCGCGCGCAACTTCCGTTTATCAAGGCAACCATTCCACTGGGCATCGATACCACCATCGTTCTGGATCGCACCACGACGATCCGTGCCTCTGTGAATGACGTGGAGACGACGCTGATTATTTCCATCGGCCTGGTGGTCGTCGTGGTGTTTCTGTTCCTGCGCAGCGGGCGCGCCACGCTCATTCCCGCCATCGCCGTGCCGGTCTCGCTCATCGGTACATTCGCGGTGATGTATCTCCTTGGATATAGCCTTGACAATCTTTCGCTGATGGCCCTGACCATTTCAACCGGATTTGTGGTCGATGATGCAATCGTGGTGATGGAGAATATTTCGCGCCATCTGGAAAACGGCATGAAGCCCTTCCCGGCGGCACTGAAGGGCGCCGAGGAAATCGGTTTCACTGTTTTCACCATCAGCATTTCGCTCATTGCCGTCTTCATCCCTCTTCTGATGATGGGCGGAATCGTTGGCCGTCTTTTCCGCGAGTTCGCCGTGACCCTCTCGACGGCCATCCTCGTCTCCATGATCATATCGCTGACCACGACGCCGATGGTGTGCGCCTATCTCTTAAGGAGCGAGCGCACACAAAAGCATGGCCGCATGTACATGGCCAGCGAAAAGGTGTTTGACGGGGTGCTCTCGATCTATCGGCGCAGTCTGCATTGGACGCTGGACCATCCGGCCCTCACGCTGATTGTGCTCTTCCTCACCATTGCGCTCAATGTCGTGCTGGTAATCAGGATACCGAAGGGCTTTTTCCCGCAGCAGGACACGGGAGCGATTACTGGCGGAGTACAAGGACCGCAGGATTCATCCTTCCCGGCGATGGACAACTCTGTTCGGCAGATCGGCAACGTGATCAAGAACGACCCCGCCGTCGCGAATGTGATTACGTTTACCGGCGGCAGTGGCGCGACAAATACCGGCTCCATCTTCATTGCTCTCAAGCCGCTCGCGCAACGTAAGGTCAGTGCCGCTCAGATCATCAACCGCCTTCGCCCCCAATTAAACCGTTTGCCCGTGGCTTCTGCGTTTCTTCAAGCCTCACAAGATCTGCGAATCGGGGGACGGTCCAGTAATGCCATGTATCAGTACACCCTCGAATCCGACAACGTGCAGGACCTCTTTAAGTGGGGACCTGTCCTGATGAGTGAGATGAAGCGCCTGCCCGGCCTGCAGGATGTGAGCTCAGACCAACAGAATGGCGGCCTTGAGGAGCTGATGAATTATGACCGCGTCACCGCGGCAAAGCTCGGCCTCACCGCGCAATCCCTGGACTCATCGTTATATGGCGCATTCGGCCAATCGGAAGTATCCATCATCTATACCCAATTGAATCAATATTACGTGGTTTTGGAAGTGGCCCCTCAGTATTGGCAAAGCCCCGAAGGATTGAAAAGCATCTACTTTCAGTCCAGCGGCGGCGTGATTCCGCTGATAACGATGGCCAAGAGCCAAACCAACACAACCCCGCTGGCCATCAACCATACGGGTTTATTCCCCTCGGTCACTGTGTCATTTAACCTCGCGCCGAATGTGTCTTTGAGCGATGCGACTTCGAGCATCAACCAGATGCAAAAGCGGCTCGGCACACCTTCCACGATTCAGGGTTTTTTTGCCGGCACGCTGCTGGCCTACCAGCAGTCCCTGAGCACCGAGCCTATGCTGATTGTGACGGCCCTGCTGGCAGTTTATATCGTGCTCGGCATGTTGTACGAAAGCCTGGTACATCCCTTGACGATCATCTCGACTTTGCCATCCGCCAGCGTAGGTGCCATGCTCGCATTGATGCTCTTTAAACAGGACCTCAACATCATCTCCATCATTGGCATTGTGCTGCTGATCGGAATCGTAAAAAAGAACGCCATCATGATGATCGATTTCGCTCTTCAGGCGGAGCGCCAGGAGGGAAAGAACCCGGCCGATGCGATATTTGAAGCGTCCATGTTGCGCTTCCGTCCGATCCTGATGACGACGATGGCCGCATTATTCGGCGCTCTGCCATTGGCGCTGGGAACAGGCACCGGGTATGAGCTGCGCCGCCCCCTTGGCATCACGATTATCGGAGGACTGCTGTTGAGTCAGTTGATCACGCTTTACACAACGCCGGTTGTCTATTTGGAGTTCGATCGGCTGCGGCTAAGGTTGCAGCGGAAACAGCACGAGGTCCTCGATCATGGTGCCGGACTTGCTCCCGTCGCTGCGAATTAACTCAAGTGGAGCACCTATGATTATGTTCCGACTAAGAGCCGAAATCTGCCTTGCCGCGACCTTTTGCTTTCTATCAGGGTGCATGGTCGGCCCGAAGTATCAAAGACCTTCAGTGGAAACGCCCGCGGCATACAAGGAACTCACACCCGCCGATTTCAAAAATACGCAAGGCTGGAAAGTAGCGCAGCCGAAAGACGATGCGCTTCGCGGCAAATGGTGGGAGATTTTCAACGATCCCCAGTTGAATGCGCTCGAAGAGAAGGTTGATGTTTCAAATCAATCCATCGCATCTGCCTCGGCAAGCTTTCTTGCCGCGCGCGCCCTGGTCAAGGAAGCGAGATCAGAACTTTACCCCACGGTGACGGCCAACGCGTCCATTACTTATTCCAGAGTTCCCTCGGGAGGTGCAAACACAGGATCCTCGCTCTCCTCGGCGAATACATATACGGACTATTCGCTTCCCTTTGATGCCACCTGGACACCGGACCTGTGGGGGAGTATCCGAAACACGATAAATTCGGCTGCCTACAGCGCACAGGCCAGCGCGGCGGACCTCCAGAACACACGCCTGACCATCCAGACCGAACTTGCTCAGGACTACTTTGAACTTTGCGGGCAGGATTCGCTTAAGCAGATATTGGATTCCACGGTGACCGCTTATCAACAAACCCTCGATCTGACGAAGGCTTTGTATGACACGGGCATCGACGCCGACGAAGCTGTTGCGCAGGCCGAGACTCAACTCCAGGCCACGCTAGCCCAGGATGCCGCTCTTGGCATCCAGCGGGCGCAATATGAACATGCCATCGCGATGCTGACCGGCCAGCCGGCATCGACTTTTTCAATTCCGGCTGGACCTCTCAAATCGAGCCCTCCAGAGATTCCCTTCGGCGTGCCCTCGGAGCTTCTTGAGCGCCGTCCCGATATCGCCGCGTCAGAGCGCTTGGTTGCTCAGGCCAATGCGCAAATTGGCATCGCCAAAGCAGCATACTTCCCAACGGTTACATTAAGCGCATCGGCGGGATTTGAAAGCTCCTCGATTTCGAAATGGCTCACATGGCCGAGCCGCTTTTTCTCGATCGGCCCGTCGGCCTCCGAAACGCTGTTTGATGGGGGGTTGCGCCAGGCTACAGTCATGCAGTTCAATGCGCAGTACGACGAAACGGTGGCCAACTATCGCCAGGCGGTCTTAACGGCTTTTCAACAAGTGGAAGACAACCTCGCGTCGCTGCGAATTCTGTCTGTGGAGATTCAACATCAGGACGCGGCGGTCAAATCAGCGGAAAGAAGTCTCGCGCAAGCTCTGGATAGCTATAAATTAGGAATCGATCCTTACCTGAACGTGCTTACCGCGCAAACTGTATTGCTATCCAACCAGGAAACTGCGGAAAATCTCAGAATCCAGCAGATGACGGCCAGCGGCGGATTGATCGAAGCCCTCGGCGGGGGTTGGGACGCGTCGCAACTCCCATCGCCGTGAACGATCCGCGCCCTGTGCCCTGGCGACTGAAATCGGGTCGGTATGTGTCGCCTTCCACCGATCCGAGAAGCAATGATCCTATTCGAGATGCACCGAGCCGGCGCGCTACTGGTGGACCGCAAGACGGGCGACAGAACGACGATTCACGTTGACCGCGCCGCTTGTCACCTGACTTGTCACTCGTCGGCGATTTTCAGCGAAGCGCGTTGCAGTCTGGCGAAGTGAAATCGGATGCTGTACCATCGCGCGGAACTCCCGGGAAAACCGAAGGAAACCAAGGTTTTGCAGGGGGTAAGAATGTATCTTGGAGAGGTGGCAGAGTGGTTGAATGCGCCGGTTTCGAAAACCGGTGCCGGTGCCTTTGCCGCTGTGGAAGGCCGGGTGCCATGCCGGTCGTAAACAGGATAGGATCAACGGCTCAGAAGCGATCACAAAGAACGACACAGGGCGGTTGATGTGACCGGCGCGAGCTCAGCCGTTCGCACCAGGCCCTTGAGCATCCCATTGAACACGATGCCATGTAGGGGCAAAACCGTGTACCAGTAGGCGATCCCCAGGAGTCCACGCGAGCGGAATCGAGCGGTCATCACAATGGTGCATTGGTTGTCGGAATGAGGCTCGATTTCAAAGCTCAGCGTGGCGACGCCCGGGAGCTTCATCTCGGCGGTGAGCACCAGGCACCGCGGCGCTTCGATTTTGGTAACGCGCCAGAAATCCAGCGCATCGCCGAGCCGCAGCTCCTTGGCACTTCGCCGACCTCTACGCAGACCTGGGCCACCGATCAGCCGATCCATGCTCCCGCGCAAGCGCCAAAGCCAGTTTGCCGCGAAGTAGCCGTGCTCGCCGCCGAGCGAGCAGACCGCCATCCATGCGGATTGGACCGATGCCGATGCTGTCGCCTGGCGGTGATCGACGAATACGGTGCCTCCGGCCCACGCCGGATCGCCCGGCATGACGCCCGCGTCAGACCAGGCCGTCTCCACCGCACCCGTTCCTTCTTTCGCGATCGCCGCGTCCATCGCCTGGCGGATGGTCAGGCATTCGTGTGGCATGAGGCGCGCCGCATCGTCGTTGCGACAGACCACGCGGTTACGCAATCCTTCCGCGAGTGGCCGGGCAATGCTCGCGGCAAGCGGCGTCACCAGATGAATCCATAGCGAACTCAGTCGCGGCGTCAGCACGGGAACGGGAATGATCCGACGCCGCCGCAAACCCAGCGCCGACGCCATTTCGCGCATCACCCTGGCGTAGCTCCAGATGTCCGGCCCTCCAATATCCAGCGTCTTTCCCGTCGTCGCGGAACTTCCCAGCGCGGCGATCAGATAGAAAAGGACATCGCGGACGGCAATCGGCTGGGACTCGGTGGAAACCCACTTAGGGGTGATCATGATCGGCAGCCGCTCCACGAGATAGCGGAGGATTTCGAACGACGCCGAACCCGAGCCAATGATCATTGCCGCGCGCAGAACCGTGACCGGCACGCCGCCGGCTTCCAGGGCTTTCTCGACTTCCCGGCGCGATGAGAGATGTTCACTGAGCCCCGGTCCGGTTTCGCCAAGACCGCCGAGATAAATGATCCGCCGCACGTTTGCGGCGGCGGCCGCGCGACCGAAGGCGCCAGCCATCGCCCGGTCGCGGGCACGATACGCCGGCCCCGTTGCGTCCATCGAATGGACAAGGAAATAGGCGGTGGCGCATCCGCGCATGGCGCGTGTCAAACCAACTTCGTCGCCGGCATCTCCTTCCACCACTTCAACACGCTCATCGTGCGCCCAAGAACGCACCAGCAACTTGGCCCGGCTCCGGGCCAGGCAACGCACCGCGTAGCCATGTTCGAGCAGACGCGGCGCAAGCCGACCGCCGATGTATCCGGTTGCGCCGGTGATGAAGATGATGGGCAGCGCGTGTGATTCCATCCAAGCCTGATCGGCTCGAAGGGGGACTCAAACGATCTCATTTGTCGAGATCAGGTAATTTGACTCGCTGTTTTTCGCGGAGGTGTTGATTTCGTCCGCCGTTGATGGTGGCCTGCCCATCGGCCGATCCATACTCCCACGCGAGTACCAAAACCAGTTTGCAGCGAAGTAGCGGTTCCCGCCCCCGAGTGCCCAGACGGCCGCCGATGGGGATTGAGAGATGCCGATGTTATAGCCAGTCAAGCGTGCGTGATCCTATGCAACTCGTTTGAGCGTCCCGGAAAACTTCACTGGCTGCGGCGGACAGGCAGGCTTGGCGATGGCGCATGACCCGATTGATGGCGAACCGTCCAACATATTAGCTAAACAACTCATTCTGCTTGCAATGTCATCTCATTAAGGCGTCTTGCCCGCTATGTCTTCGAGGTATGTTAGAGCATCGTTTGGATCGCTGATGACGTGGCATCCGTAAGCCCGATCCAGGTGGAAAGGGCCGCGGGTGAGAATGTCGCGCAAGTCGCGTTCCGTGAAGAATGCCTTGCAGTAAGGAAGGGCAGCCGTCGCATGCTGGTGATCCATTAGGTCGTTCACCTGATGGCGCCGCCGCATCCACCGGATCGTCGCGTGGATCACGCCCATGATGTGATACTGCGGGAAGTCTGTCGTGACTCGGTCCATCGTTAGCCCACTGGTTATGATACTCGCCAGAGAAGCGGCGAGATCACTGTGCGATGCTTCTGGACCGAGCGGTGAACGGATGCCTTGCTCGAATAGGTCAGCCGCGAAGTCAACAATGTCCTTGACAATAAGATCGGTCGAGCCGCCTACCTCGATTTTGTACGTCGCTTTGAGGCTACGCAGTTGATCGCGCGTTCGGTCCGACATAAAATTCTGCAAAAGCGTATGTCGCCAGTTATCTCGCTCCGCTGGGGGAAACTTTTTTGTCAGCTCAATCACATCGGAAAATTTGAGGTATTGCGTAAATTGCAGCCACAACTTTTGCTGCTTGAGATTTAATTCAGAAGGCCAATTTAGCATATCGATATGCCCCATCCCCAAGAAATGGGACGCTGGTGCCCAGATATATCGATCTGATGGCTTAAGCGTCTGATCACCGAGTAGTTTGGTCCAAACAAAATGGCTTAGTTGAACTCTGACACGAGAAGATTTGTCTACGATGCAGATGCTCCCACAGAGTCTGTCGATGACGCACGCCGTTCGTCTGCGGGTGGCGATGTTTTGTTTCATTATCTCTGCAAACACCGGATATGAGACTGGGCAGATCGCACGTCCGGATTTCGAGAGTCCCCACAATCGCCGCCACAATTCCGTGTGTATCGGTAGTTTTGGCTGGCGGAAGGCCGCGTCTCGCAGCCAGATCCAATAGTTCATGTCGAGGTAAATGCGGTGACGTGACAGTGCGTAGTCAGCCATCTTCTGACGCATCACCCGGCGATACATGTCGAGATCGATGCTCGGATCATCAATCAGTGGATCGGGGCGTGCCGCCTTCTCCTCCACATATGCCCGCTTCAAGCGCCTCACCATCGCGGGGGACAAATCTGCCTCGTCACCCAACCCTCCCTCATCGTTCGGCGTCTCGATCGACACGGGTTTTCTCTCCTTTACGGGCAAATCCCGAAGCTTTCGCGGCTCGACCAGGCATCACTGTTTCCACTCGTCATCCCAGACATCGAGCACCATGGGCGGGACGATGGCGTCAGGAGGCCGTTTCTGTGCCCGTGTCCTCTCCTCCTGATGTATGCCCAGCGAAAGATAGATTATTGCTGCCCGAACCAAGGCGATAAGGCGGCTGGTCATGGCTTCAAATTCTTCTCGCCGCAATGAGACCGCCAAGTCGTCGGTCAGCCAGGTTGGACCGGATACGTTCGGTCCGCTCCAAAAGTCGAGATGCAGCTTAAAATATTTGTGTTCGAGATGATTGCGGACCTCACTGAGCCTCTGCGCGTCGGGATCAATACCCGCACGAAACTCAGGTGTGTCCTCATATAGGTCTTTGCCGAGCCAGTACAATCCTCGAAGCGGCCAATTTGGGAGCGTTTTGAACTCCTGCCGGATGCCTTTCTTCTTTTCCTGGTTTTCGTACCAAAGTCCGCGAAACGACACACGTTTCTCCGGAATGGCTAGGCCGAGATATGCGTTCAACAGAAAAGCGATCTTGTCCAGTAGCGAGTAGGCGGAGCGGAATGCCAGCTTGAGCTTTTCGGTCGCGAGCGAATAGCTCGGATAGTCGAGCGTGTTGAAAAGCTGCACATTTTTATCAGAGAAGTGCGGCTCCGATTCACTCATGGCCTCATAGGCAAGCCATCGTGCCGAGCAAAACTCCTGCTTGATCTGATTGAAGAAGCCATGAAAACGTGGGCCTTGTCCAATGGGGACTACAATCGACGGTGAGGAAAGGATGTCTTGCGCAGCGATCTCATAGGCCCCCAAGTCATTGAGCGGATTCAGAAACAGTCGGTTTTTCAGACACCAGCGGCGATATTCAATTTCGGCGTCCGTAGTGCCCAATGGAAAGGCCGTCATGTCCAGTGGGGTCTGGAACGCCTTGGCGGGCACGACCCGTTCAATGTCTCTACGCAGCCCGGCAAAATACTCGCCCGCCCCGGGTTCCAACGCGTCCAATGTTGATGGGTCCAAATCGCGCCAGGCTTCTCGCGCCATGACAATCGCGTGGCCATGGTCATACACTGCCTTGGCGTAACTCCAACGACCGGCCGCGCGATTTCCCCGCGCCATTCCGAAGCGAGGCTCGATATCGAGCGCTGCATTCCATGCACCGACGGCCTCGACAAAGCGTCCGGTCGTACTGTGGCAGTTGGCGAGATTCGTCAGTATCTGGCAGCGCCGAATATCCGGAAGCTGTCCAAACCCTTTTGATCGAATCGCTCGGCGAAGACAGATAATTTCTGCTTCCAACTCAGCGGAGTCCCACTGCCAGCTCCCACTGCGATGCGGGCCAGCGAGGCGTTTCAACCCGTTCCAAAGATTGCTTAGGTAGTAGTCCAGCAACGTAATATCAACCTCCGCCGCGGCGGTCCGGTCGATAGTTTCAGTAAGTGGTGCAAGGTGCCGTAGCACGTCTGCACGCTGTTTCGCCCACGCGTGGTCAACGGCGTTTCCGATAAACTCGACGGCTTGGTCGGGCACAACGTTGGCCAGTGTTGTCACCGCCAACACGTCAGCTAATTTGCGTGCTTGAATATCCATCTTTCTTTCGCGGTCAATCGGCCACGGTTCCTGCTGGCAACATTTTAGCCAAGCGTATTCACAAGCGCGATGATGAGTGCGAACTGTATAACCTATAGGGTATTGCCACCTCAGCTCGCTCTGCCTCAAGCAGTGCGCGTGTGTTTGTCCAGACAGCCAGCTTTTCTGCAGTCCTCGGTGTGGGACACTCGGAATTTTATGCCGCTTCGCGGCCATCTCTCGCTTAAAGCCACACCGACGACGCGAAGCGAAAGCCGACGGCTGGCGTACAGCACCCCGCGTAAGATTTGGTACGTCAATTATTTAGATGGCTGAACCACCCGGGAGCGGAGGAGCATTTTGCCATTCCCGAGCGGGAATTATTGCCCCGCGTTGTTTGGCTCGGGCAGCAATAATTCCCGATCGGGAATCTTTTTCTTGATTGGGCCGCTTAAGGCGTGTAATATTACCGTACGGTAACATTGAGGAAACTGATGAAATACACTCCCCAGCAGATTGGCCAACTCGTAAAGAAGGCACGGAAGACATTGGGAGTGACGCAGAAGGATCTGGCCCTGACATCCGGCACCGGGCTGCGTTTCATTATTGAATTGGAACAAGGCAAGGCCACTTGCCAGTTCGGCAAGGTTCTGACCGTCCTGCATACGCTGGGCATCACGATGGAATTGACCTTACCCGCCGGAGGGGGCGCCGCGGAAAGGGTTAGGCCGTGAAACGCAAACTCGATGTTTATCTGCATCGGCATTTGGTTGGCAACCTCGTCCAGGACGCTCACGGACAGATCACGTTTGATTACGCCGAGAGCTGGCGGAGTGACCCGGCGGCAATCTCGTTGTCACATTCTTTGCCACTCACCAAAAAGCATTTTAACAAAAACGAATGTCGGGGATTTTTTGCCGGCGTTCTGCCCGAGGAAAGTAAACGCGAGATTATCGCGAAGAATCTCGGGATCAGCGCCAGAAACGATTATGCGATGCTGGAGAAGATCGGCGGTGAATGCGCCGGAGCCGTGACGTTTCTGCCCACGGGCACGGAACTGCCTAAGCGCGAGGACAGCTATCGCGCTCTCACGGACAAGGAACTGGCCGAGATACTCAAGGCGTTGCCTCGCCGGCCGCTCCTGGCGGGAGATGAAGGCGTCCGTCTTTCCCTGGCGGGAGCACAGGACAAAATCGCGGTGCATGTTTCGGGAAATAAAATCTCCATCCCGCTTAGAGGATCGCCCAGCACACACATCCTCAAGCCAGCCATCGAACGATTTGAAGGCGTGGTCTTCAATGAAGTCCTTTGCATGAAGCTGGCCCGCGCAATCGGCATGAATGCGGCCCATGTGGAAACCGGCCAGGTTGAAGGCATCGACTACCTGCTCGTCGAGCGGTATGACCGGACCACTTCAGCGGACGCTCAGGGTGCTGCTCAAACCTTGAAGCGCGAGCATCAGGAGGATTTTTGCCAGGCACTTGGCATTGTCCCGGAAAACAAATATCAGGCCGAAGGCGGACCTTCGCTCAAACAATGCTTCGGCTTGGTGCGCGATGCGTCTTCGGCTCCGGTCATCGACCTGCAAGCCCTGCTCGATGCGATGATTTTCAATTTCCTGATCGGCAACCACGACGCGCACGGGAAAAATTTCTCATTCCTGTACAGTGGAACGCAGACTCGACTTGCGCCGCTCTATGACCTGCTCAGCACCAGCTATTATCCGGAACTCTCCCCAAAGATGGCGATGAAGATCGGCGGCGAATATTTGTCGGCCAAGATCACGGCGAAACATTTTGAGCAGTTGGCGGAAGAGACTGGCCTTGCCAAGCCGATGGTCAGGCGGCGCGTGCCGGAACTGGCGGGGTCGATCTTGTCGAAGATGCCGGCGGTGATAACAGACCATCCAGTTGTCCTGGCCGTTGCCAAACTGATTCAAGGCAATTGCGATCGCACGATAAAGAAATTCAATGTGTAAGCGAGTGCCCTATTTGCCAAAGGTCGCAAGAAGTCCTGGGGTGCCCAAATCAGGAAACCAATTCAACCGAGCACCGCCGAGGTGAGGGCGATCACCGAGGAACGGGCGGAACGGATGATCGAGATGAATGACGATGAGTTGCAATCCGCCGCGACTAGGTACGCTGAGGATTTCGGTAAAAAAGCGGCATCACAACTGATGAGATATGTGCGACGGCAGCAAAGGTGCCGTTGAAATATCTAGGATTTCAGTACATTTATTCTTCTATCTAAGCTGGGATGTGAATTGTTAACCGCTGGATTTTTCGGGCCAGTCGGAGGGTACGAGAGCGCCGTCAGTGGCCCACCAATCTTCGACAATGGCCTTCTCGAATGTGGGTGAATCAGAGAGCCGTACATGCTCTGTGACTATCACTTGAAATTCTCCATCCAAGCCCTTTACAAGTGACTCCATCCACTCGAATAATCGGCGCACGTACGTCCGGTCGCTTTGGTTTAGTTTGTTCATGGCAGGATCATTGGCGTCGGGTATATTCTCATAAAATCCAATCGTTGGACGATCGAGAAAGAGAAAGCCCGGTACTGCCCCGGCATTTCCCCGAAAGAATGAATGAAGTGCAAAATGTGCGAAAAGATGACACCCCAAATGATTCTTCCCGCCCCCCATGTTTCCCATTGGGACAACGCCTAGGGAGCCATTTGTCACAACCGTCCCATGTCTTTCGTCGAGTCGCCACCTCGCCTTCTGATATTCATGTCCAAGTTCACCGGCCCACGCCTTCATGAGGCCGCCGATTTGGCCCAGAGATTCGGATAGATTTGCACTTCCATCTAACGAATCAATCCTTTCTTCCAATCCGGAGAGTCTAGTTTTTAGTTCCTGAGTTTTTCGGGACATCGGTCCAGATGCAGAAGTTGCGCCAATGCTTTCTAAAAACAATGAAATTCTGCCCACTACCTGTGCCTGACGAAGATCGCTATCTCGCACTTGCCTCAGGTTGTCAGATTGCGCTGCGAGCGTTTCGATACGATCATCGGCTTGCTGAATCTGCGCCAAAAGGGCCGCCCGCCGGGTCTCAAGCTGTTCGATATATTGTCCTAACCCGCTTGATGGTGGAATTGCGGCGTTAATTTCATTTTCTACTTCTGCCAACTCCTGCCGAATTTCATTTGTGATCGTTACCATTTCTTGACTTGCGAGGTGTGCGTAAAGCCCCACGGACTGCAGGCGCGCCCGCTGCTCCTGCAATTCGGCAACAAACGCCGATTGTTCTGTGTCATATGCCCTTGCTTCATCAATATCCCTGCGGATTTGCCGCAATCCTGTCGCCCCAAGCGATCGCATAGTAAGCGCCTGCTGATACACGTCTCCCGCTGAAGAGGTCAATGACGCCCTTGGGTTCCATTGCGTGATCGTCGTCAAGGTTCGTAGGAGGTCCTCATACGTGCCACCGACCGGCATAGGTATGGCCAGTCCCACCGCTATCGCTTCGGCATGCAGCGCATCCGCGCGCGACCTACGGTCCTGGGTAAGCAGTTCTTCCTCGCGCAATCGACGTTCTGCTACTCGCAATTCGCGGCGAACCCGTGTTGCGTCTGCTTCAAGGGTAATCGTTTCTTTTGATACCGCTCCCAGGAAGAAAGGCAATGTCGCCAATAAATCACGGCCGACTGCTCCATTATTCTCGCTTTGGCGATGAAACAAAAACGATGGATTTGCAATCTCATGTTGTGCCTGCAAACATAGGAGAAGCGCATGCCGAACGGTAGCTTTGAAGGACTCACGGCCTGACGATTCGCTTACAGGGGT